>Ga0302319_10003509_pt1 | contig 32742 bp, 31 predicted proteins | sample Bog_T0_2_FD_203319 | JGI IMG/M metagenome (GOLD analysis project Ga0302319, IMG submission 203319) | Peat permafrost microbial communities from Stordalen Mire near Abisko, Sweden - Bog_T0_2 | ecosystem: Environmental > Terrestrial > Soil > Wetlands > Peat | place: Sweden: Abisko, Stordalen Mire... | reverse complement strand
TACGCTATTCGCGAATAACGAATATTCAAGCGGAATGATTACAATGATCCCGATACGCCTGGTCCGTTGTTGGTCAGCGAGCTTGCTCGCGCTCCGGGAAGGCGCGAGCAAGCTCGCTGACCTACCGGATGCGAATGCCTCCTACTTCCCGCTCACCCGCGCCCTGCTCGGGATCGAGTCGGCGTGAAGATGGCGCAGATCCTCCGGGCCAAACAGCCCGCTTTTCAGGATCTTGGACCTGAGGATGGCCAAGGCCTCGTCACACCGTGCATTGATGTCCCCGATGGAGCACCATAGCGCATTGGCCAGGTGGCGCGGATCCCGCCTCTTGGGATGGAGGCGCGCAGGATGGACGGGCTGGCGGACGCGCCCGGGAAAATAGGGCAGGTTGTCAGGATACTCGGTAAACCCACACCAGAGACGGGAGAGGACCAGCCCGCTCCCCGACTGCGAGTCCTGCCCCGCGCCCGGAAGCGCTCCGTCGAGAATGGACTCTCCCAGCACGCCCAGGGTGCGCTGCAGGTTTGCCGTCACGCTCAGGGCAGCGAGAATCGCCGGGTCTCCCAGGCTTGCCGCTGGAGCCAGGATTTCCTGGAAGGCCAGCCGGCATCTTCCAGAGGCCCATTCAATGTCGTCGGCGAGGACCGAGGCCGGGCACCCGCCGGGAAGCTGGTCCAGGCTCCAGCGGGAGAGAATGGGATCGAGCACCTGCTCGGTGAGCCAAAGATTGTACGGCCGGCTTCCGATGCAAAGCGTCGGGAAGGCGCCAAGCGGGTCGCCCCGGGTTTCCGGGGCAAACCGAATCCTCCCCACAATGGTCGCGATGCAACGCCCGTCTTTTCCGTCGCCCGCCATCGATGGGTTTTTGTCCTGAGGTGTCATAGGGGAGGCAGTTCGGTCGTCCTGGCGTGTTGGATCAGCAGTTCCTGGAATTCCCTTTCAACCGGGTGCGATGCAGTTTTCCCAAGCCAGGCGGCCATGGCATGTCGGGGCACCACCACCAGCATTCCTTCGCCGGTCGCCGGCGGAGTCAAGAATTGGGAGTGTTCCGCCCAGTCGCAGCAGCCGTCCAGGACAGCCCGGAACATCTCCCCCGCTTGAAGGAGAATCGCCGCCTCCTCGCAGCCGAGGGACAACACGGCGCTGCAACTTTCCCGCTCCTGTGGAATCCACATCATCGGTTCGATTGGGTTGGAGGCGGCGACGATGGAATGGGGCGCGGCGCGTTCCGGCGGGCGCTCGCCTGGGACCCGGCCTCGCTTGTGGAGCGGGCGCAGGCGGCGTTCGCGGCCAGTTGCAAGGTCATGTCGCCGGCGAAGGGCTGGCCGACGGCGCCGGGAGGCACGCACTCCGGGGAGGAGGCCCCCTCCGAGGCAAGGCCCCCGGACGCGAGACTGAGCGCTCGCCCGAAGTCCCCGGCGGGGTTCCTTCCCCCCTCGGCCCTGCCCCGCGCTTCCTCAAGCCCGATCGCCAATTCGCGGGCGTCTGTTCCCGTGACCTGGCCCACGGCCGCGTCGAGGCCGCCTCCATGCGCCTTGAATTCAGCCCTCTCCCGCCGGATCTGCGCGGTCGTGAAGCCTCCGGCTGCCGGCTCGGGTGATTGCGCGGCCGGCCTCGGCGCGTCCAATCGGGGACGGGGCGCGCAGTCCCAGAGTCCTGCCTGACCCCGTTCGTGGGACAGATTCTCGAGGATTTCCCGGTAGTACTCGCGGACGCTCCGATTGACGGCTTTCAGCCCCGCGGGCTTCTCGGTGCAAAAGTGGTAGGCGGCACGCCCCTTCGCGACCTTTGCCGATTTTCCGGGACGGCCCTTGTTGTAGGCTATGATGTCGCCGACATTGAGCTGCGCGAAATCCTCGGGGCTGAATCGCTGGCGCTCCTCGCGGCTTACCTGGTGTCGGATCGCAAGGGTCCTGCCCCCTGCAAGCGCTCCCGCAAGCCCCGCAAAGCTGAAGCTGTGGTCCGCAACCACCTTCTCCCGGGTTACGCGCCCGCATATCTCGGCGGCGCGGTGGCAGGTCTCGGGATCCGTCTGCTGGAGCCAGAACTGGACGCCAAACGCCGAGATATAGACGTTGGCGGCGTCCCGGCCGATCACCTCGAAAATCCAGGCGTAGCTCTGGGTCGCGCAGATGTTCACCACGTGGTTTGAGCGGGACAGGTTCATGAAGTAGGGATCCCCCGCGGTCGACGAGCCGCTGATGATGTACTTGTGGCACTCGTCGGCAAAATAGAGGACCAGCCGGGTGGAGTTCAGGTCCGACCTGCCGTTGCGCGAGAGCATCGTGCTCTGGAAATTCATCTTGCAGGCGGTGCCGAGGAGGCGCCCGAGCTGCTCGTAACGGTCGCCCGGGACCAGGCCGACGATCTTCCCGGATTGGATGACATCCTCAAACGAGAAGGTGGACGGCTGGCAGAAGGTCTCGGCCAGGTCTGGATCCTGCAGGAACACGTCAAAGGCCCCTGAAATCGTCGACTTGATGACATTGGCGGTCTTGCCGTCCGCCACCATTCTCTGCCACTCGTCGCGGAAGAACAGAAGGAGGTCTTCCAGGGGTGCCAGCTGGCGGCGCTTGGACTCGTCTCCCGCGGCAACCTCGGAACCGAGCCTGGCCAGCTTCGCCGCAAGGGCCGCAAGCCCGGCCGCCAGCCGGTGGTCCTGGGTGGCCAGCCTCACAATGTCCACGGCCGTGCAGGGAGTGGACTCGACCGCCCGGTGGAGGGCAATGCAGGCCGCGATGACCTTGCGGCCCTGCTCATAGAAGTAGTCGTTCTCGCCCCTGCTCGTCCCGCCGCGCGCCATGGCCGCGAGGCGCGTCAAACGCTCCGCGGCCTCCCCGGCGGGCAGCCTCTCATCGACGAGGTTGAAGTGGATCCCGTTGTCGACATGGACGAGCCCGTCCAGCGCCAGGGTCTGGGGCGGATCGGCCCACTGCTCCCGCCCATCCGGTCCCGGCTGCGGGATCGGGCGGTCGCGCTCGGCGGTATGGCTCACCCTGAGGAGGCGGCCGCCCGCCCATCTCCAGCCCACAAAGCGCGGCCGCGAATCCTCGATCGGGACGGGCGGCTTCTCGAGCTCCGGCAGCAGTGCCTCGAATGCCTGTTGGTCCCCGAATATCGTTTCTGGGATTGCCCGACCGGCCCGGCTGTGGCCCGCCGGAAACCTGATGAGGGAAAGCATCTCCCCGGCGTCCGAGCCGCCGGCACCCCCGCGTGCGCTCAGGTACCAGAATCGTCCGCGCTCGTCCCGGTACCGCGCGACGGGAAGCCGGGACGAGGGCGCCACGATCATGACATCCCGGGAAACACAACGCCCGGCCTCGCTCGCAAGGTAAATGCACGCGTCGACCAGGTCCCCCTTCACCTCGGGAATGAACGCCCCAAGCTTTTGGAATTCCTCCCTGGAGAGCACGTCTCCCGTCTCCTCCTTGTAGGTGCAGAACAGCTGCGCCAGGGCGGGCATGAGCACGCCGGCCGTCTTGGAGGAGCCGGTCACGCCCGTCACCAGGATCGAGGTCAGCAGGTCGTCATATCCCACCGGCATGCCTGCGATGGAGAGTCCACGCCGCCGCGAGCCCACCGGGGCTCCCGCGGACCCGGCAGGCGTCGCATAGAGGTCGTAGAACTCCGGGTCGCACAATTGGAGGCAGCGCGCCTGGAACATCCAGGCGCAGACGCAGGCCGCCGCGATCATCGCCCTGTCTACAATCCTGAGCCAGCGCCAGCCGTCCGGAAGGCCGTCGAGGGCCGCTGAAACCAGGGGGGAGACGCGCGCCCAGGTCTCCAGCGCCGGCAGCATGGTGCACGCGGTCAGCAGGAAAAGAACGCTGAAGAACATGCAGGCGACGGGGGACTCAACGGGCAGCCGGTGGGCAAAGAACACGACCCAGCCCCGCCAAAGCTCTGCGGCTTGGTGACTCCTTGGGCTCGGACGACGCATGCCCGGGATAATAGCAACCGCCGGACCCCCTCCCGGCGCTTGCTACTTTAGGGGCATCCGATGCCTGAACCATTGTCCAACGGAATACCTGGAGCCCTGATGTCCGGCCAGGTCGCCGAGGCCCTCGCCCTGGAGGCCCTGAAGATTCCCAAGAACACGGCTGTCTGGCGCCCCACCGCGGAACAAATTGGCAGCCTGGCTTTCAAAGCCGTCGTGGGCCACCCGAGGTACACCTCGACCGGGCTTGCCCGGGGGACCGTGCTGGACAGCGTCGAGGCGGGATTCGCGGAAATCAAATCTGGAAGAAGCACCTTGGATTCGACCTATCAACTTCGCCTTCAGACCTATCGGGCTCTCGTCGAGAAGCAGCCCCTGACCATCTACACGAACCGGCCGGTCGACGTCGACTTCGGCCATTGGCTCAACCCGCGAGGCGTGCAAATCGAGCCTCTCCCCTAGCAAGCCCTGTTCCCATGGACCCATCCCCCGAAACCCTGCAGCTTTTGCGCGGCTCCCAGGCCGACGCCGAGACTTTTGACGCCATCTACCTTTTCAAGAACGTCAGTTTCCTGCGCGCGACGTACCAGATACGACTTCTCGCACTAAACGCAGGCGCCGCGGGCAAGAGACTGGTCCTGAAGGTTCCCAGTTCGTGCGGCTTCGACGATTCGCTCGAGGGCCTGATCCAGGCGATGCCGGACGTCATCCACCGGGAGGCCCTGCCGTGAGCCTGTACCTTTGCGTCTTTGACGGGGAGCAGGAGATGGAGGGGATCGAGGTCGGGTCGTACGCCAGCTTCAATTCGTTTCGCTCCTATGTGGTGCGTGAAATCGAGGGCGGGACGCCGGGTTCCTCGTTCCCCACCCTAGTCCTTCATTCCGACTCCGACGGCGAGTGGCCGCTCCAGGACTGCGTCCGTCTCCGGTCCGAACTCGGTTCCATCCGAGCCACAATGGTTGGCCGCCCGCCTGTGACACCGGCAGACGGATTTTCGGGCCCGCCGCCCGAAAACGCCCTCGAGAGCTTCAGGGATGTTGACGGCCAGCTTCTCGTCGAGCGGATGCAGACTCTCGTCGAGGTGGCGATCCAGAGGGGCCGCCCGATCCTTTTTCAATAGCGCGGGTTGGGGACTTGCTACAATGCACGGCATCCATGCCGCTGCGGCCCGCGTCCTCCCTCGTCCTTGCGATCCTGGTTGTCTCCCGTGCTTTGCGCGCGCAGGAGCCCGCGGGCAATGCCCTTGGGCTGGCGGACGCGTTTCTCGCCGCCCAGGCGCAGAATTCGGCCGAATACCGGGCGGACGTCCGCGCAACGATGGACGACGCCCCGATTCCTCCCGGTCGCATCGCGGGCCATTCGTCGCTTCTTGGCGCATTCACCTACCGGCCCAGGACCTATCTTGAACTCTCGGCGCGGGCGCGCGCGGAGATCCTCAGCGACCCAAAGTTCCGGATCTTCCTCGTCTCCGTCCGACAGTCGGTCGATGGGCCCGGCTTCCGCACAGGATTGCCCGGAAAACCGATGCCGTCCCCCGACCTGGGGACGATCGACCTGGTGCCTGAGGAAGTGCTCAGGCCAAGTCCCGTCTGGATCCTTGTGCCGCGATGACCCCGGACGAAAGGCTTCCGGACGGGGTCGACTCCCAAAGACTCCACGAACTCCTGGGTGCTGTGCATGACCAGGTGGCGACCGCGCTCTGGCTTTCCGCCGGCATGCTGTTCGCCTTCTGCGCCATCTCGTGCTCGGCGCTTGGGTTGCGCCGCCCCGCCCTGGTTGCCGGGTTTCTCTATTCGCTCACGCTCTGCTTCGTCCACAACGGGCACGCCCAGGCGCTCGGCCCCTTGGGATGCGCGATGGCTCTCACGGGCTTCCTTTGGCCGCGGCGCAGCCGCCCTTGAGGCCAAGTCCGGCGGCATGCACCTCCGGCATTTTCGTCTCTACGGTCAGCCCGACCAACCAGGCTGCACCCTCCGCGCGCACGCGGCATCCGGCAATTCCGGCAATCCCCGCAAGACCCTCGGCGGCGGTGTGCGCCAGGACGGTTCCGTCAAATCTGCCTGATCCTCCTTCCGGACATGCCACAAGCACCAGGAATACGCGGCTGGCCGCGGTCATCATCTCGGGGAGGGAGGCTCCCTTGAATTCAAAGCGGAATTGGGAACCCGCGCGGGTGACCAGGCCATGCTCCGTAGAAAAAACTATGCGCTCGGGCATCCTTTCGGCGCGGGCGAGAGCAGCCGCAAGGACGGCGCATATCAAAAGGTACGGCCTGATTCGCATCGGTTCCATAGTAGCAACCGGTATTGGGTGCATTTGAATCCCGGATGGGTCCTCTCCGGTCGCTTTTCGTTCGCAAAGCCTCACACAGTCGACCTACGAGAACCCATCCGGGATTCAAATGCACCCAATACCGGGCAACCCCGCGGCTTGTTATAGTTGTGCCATCATGATGCATCTCAACAGCGCCGAGGGGGATGATGGCCTGCTGGCCGAGCTCAAGGACGCCGGCGTGCTGGATCCCGGGTCTATTGAGCGAATCCATGAGGCGATGGGGCGTCCGGAGAGCGGATCGCTCACGGATTTCCTCCTGGCCGGGTCTGACGTCATACCGGAGGGGCCGTGGCTCACCTGGCTCATCCGTCGATACGGCTGCCACCGGTTCGGCCGGGTCGCCTGGCGCCCAGGAGAGGCGGAATGCGGCGTCGCCTTGGGCGCCATCGGCCCAAACCTGCCTTATCGCTGGGCCACCCATGGAACCCTGATGGTCGCAGTCCTCAGGCCGGACCATCTTGCCGCCACAGCACGGCGGCTATCTCCCCACCGCGTCCTGTGGGCAGCCGGAACCCTGCCGGAGCTCCGCGCCCTCCGCGACGCCTGCCTTGGCGCACATTCCCGGATCGAGCGCGAATTACCCAGCAAGCTTACGGGCGGTCTTTCAACGGCCTGCTAGGCGCCCCTTCGAAATCCATGCCTCATCTTGTCTGGATTCCCGGCTGCGGGCAAATGACCAGCTCAAGCTACCGGGAGGTCACCGCCGCCCTGGATCGCATCTTTGCCCAGCCCGAGGACCAGCCGCTGCGGGTTGCCGATGCCTTTGCAGAGCTCGCGACCAAGGCCACGAAGGTTGCCCAATCCGAACCTGAGCCGTAGGTCGCAGAGATTGCCTGCTTCGTAGGGCAGCGAGCTTGCTCGCGCCACCCTGAGCGCGAGCAAGCTCGCTACCTACAAAAGACACCCAGACCGCTACCCTCCCGCGGAGTTTGCGATCGACTGCTGCGCGGCCGCGCTGCCGATGTTCTGGGCTATGTTTGCGATGGTCGGCGCGAACCAAAGGAGCACGGCCGCGACCGTGGCAAGGACCGCCTTCGCGACGCCGTGGTGGGTCACAAAGTAGTAGGCGACCCCCAATCCGATCAGGCTTAGGAACTTGAGGATCGAGTACACATAGCCCGTCAGGTTGTTGAGCCCGCTCTGCAGGCCCGGGTCCATGTTCTGGGGCCCGGCAAAGACGGCGCTGGCGCTCTGGGCATGGGCGGAGGAGCAGGCGAGGAGCAAGACTCCCGCCAACATAAGGATCGTTGGAACGGTCTTGGAAATGGGCATGCCACCATGATAGCAAGGGCCGGGCCCCCCCGGCATGAGATCATGCTTTCTGCCTGACAAATACTGTCCCGAAACACCCTCCGTATGGCCTTACCGGCGACGGTCCTTGCCCCAAGAGGGACTTAAGTCTCGGAGTTTGTCGCGGTAGTGTTCATTTTTCTGCGAGAGCAGCCCAACTAATGACCCTAAGATCGGCATTCTCAGCGATTCGAATTGAGGCGGCATTATTCGGGGCAATGCTGATCGGCACCTCAACGCTTTCAGTATTGGCCTGGGTTTTTCCAGGCCAGGCAGGCCGGAGTCCGTGGCACGTCGGTGTCGAGATGTGGAGCAGCGTCAGCGGCTCGGCGCAACTATACCTGGACACCGGGGCCGGGTATAACGAACCGCAGTCAGTGATCCAGCCGGTAGAGGGCGGCACTGCGAACGAACTCGTCTTCGAGATCCGCGATCCCGTCCTGCAACACATTCGGTTCGACCCCTTAATGACCGGAGGCGTGGTCAAGATAACCCGATTCTGGTACGAAGATGGCGGCGCAAGACGCAGGCGCTACCTTCCCGTAGACGTTTTTCGGCCGGCCAATCAGATCTCAAGCATGGGTCGGGACGGCAGTGGGGTCACGGTCGTAATGCCTATCGAGGCGAATGATCCGCAACTCTACGCCGATCTAGGGCGATCTTTGGTCGCCCCTAGGCCAGAACCACCGTGGACGTACTTCATCGCCCTCGTCGCTGGGGCTGGGCTGCTTGCGTATGGGATTAAGGGGGGGAATGCGGTTCCCGAGCCGACGGGAGCCTGGACCTGCGCAATCGGTGTGGCATTGGCCTCACTTGCATTGACGTGGCCTTTGCATCGATCTTTTGACTATCCAATTTGGGACGAAGCCAATAACCTAGGCGAAGGGCGGGCGTTTTGGAAAGACTTTGGACTGGGCCCGGTGTCAAGTTCACCCGTCTACCTGCTATGGTACGCTGTTTGGACAAAGTTTTTTGCAGGAGGCAGCGCGATTTATGCGGGTCGCTACGCTCTCGAGACCATGTTTTCGCTGGTGTCGCTGGTTCTTGCCAGGCGATGGTTCAACTCGTGGCTGGCAGCGACCTTTGTGGCGCTCGGAGTTGCATTATCTCTTTGGCAGCTTACGACGCCCTATTATGTCTACGACGCTGCCTTGGTCCTGTTCATGGCCGGCCTCGCTGTCGCTGACCGCAGCCGGGTTTCCGCGCTTGGGTTTCTTCTATTGGCGACTCTGACTCGACTGGAGTACGGATTCGCGCTTGGCGCCACCCTCGTTCTTTGGTCCTTGGCGTATCATCTTGGAGGGCGACAAAATGATGGAGGTGGGTTTCGACGCAAGGGGATCGCTCCATGGCTTCCACTTGTGGCCGCGGGTTTGGTTGCGATTCGGGTGGAGAGTTGGGAGTCTGGCATCGGACGCGGTTGGTTCGCCTTTGAACAGCACTACGCTGTGAGTCTTGTCGCCTCGGGTCATGCGCCTGGAATCAACCCTTGGATTGAATACCCGGCGCTTATCCATCGCGACTTTCCAGGCGCCACTTCTCTTAAGGACGCGTTCAGGATAAACCCCACCGCAGTCATCGAGCACGTCGGCCGCAACTTGGGTAACGCCCCCGGTCTTGTCGCTCATTTCTTTGTCACATCACACGGAGGCGAAATCGGCGGATGGTGCGGAATTGGTCTGTTGGTCTGCGCTGCGTTCCTCTCTGTCTTATGCGGAGCCGAGCAAGCTCGGGGCGTTCGAACCTGGCTACGGGAGCGGCGGTGGAGCCTGCTCATGGCGGCTGGCGGCGTGGTCACGATCTTGCCAGGTCTGGTTGTTTACGCTGAGACAGCCTACCTCCTGCCGATTCTGCCACTGATATGGGCGTTGGCTGCTTTGATCGCTGCATGGGTCCGGGCTGAGACTCCCGTGCCGCTTGGAAAATGGGGATCACTTGCCGTAGCTTGTCTGGCCATTTTTGGAGGCGCGGTCGTAGTCCAGACAGCCCAAAGGCCATTCGACGTCGTCGCGCCATATCTGCCAATAAGGGAGACTGTTGACATTCTAAGACGAACGTTTCCGGACAAAACCCGCCTCCTGGGTGTGGCAGCAAGCACCTATGTGGACTATCTCGGTGGAGATTGGGTCGGCATCGAGCCATTTGACAGCGTCGGTGGACCAAGGAATGGATCGGCAAATGGAATGCTGGACAGGCTTATCGCACAGACGCATCCGAATGTGATACTGGTCAATTCACAGTGGGAGGGGTTGGCCGCTTTTGATCGCGCTGGAGTCGAGGCCCTCCCGCGCCAAGGCTGGACAAAAATGCCGGTCCCTGATGGCACACTTTACTTTCGCAAAGGTGCCATCGTACCAGCGACGCCTCAGCCGACCATGAAGTGAAGCTTATTATCCGATGGCAGGATCACACGGCGGCGGGAAGGCGATAGGTCATGATGTGTATGCCCTTCCGGCCCGGAGTTGCGAGAATGGTGCGTATGAGCCGCTTTCTGATCGCGGCGCGGCCGCTGACCTCCACCTTTCCCTCCGCAAGATTGATCAGCAGCAGGCTTGACCGATGGCGGGCGAAGAGACCCACGTGCCAGCTTCGTTCCCAATCCGTCGAATTCGAGAAAAGGTAGGCCAGCGGGTACCGGCCCTCCTTGGTTTCACGGACGATCACGTCGATCGCCTGGATGGGACTGAAGCGGTCATCCCTTGTCTGGAGTCCGAAGGAACCAAGGAGGCTCGAATCCCCAAAACCGGGCTTCCTTCCGGCCGGGCCCAACTGGAGGGGGAACTCGTCAGGCAGAATGAATCCGTGCAGCTTGGCGACGGCCTCGTATGCGGACACGGCGCTCGACGCGTCTGGGAGCTGGCGGTGGCCGATGAGCCGCTCGGGGATATCGGTTTCGTTCATGGGCCCGGCTCCGGGTTCCGTTTGATTTCCGGCGCAAGCGCGATCCGGAACCCAAGGTAGTAGTCGCGAAGGACGGGAAGGCTTGCGAAGCGGAACGCCGACCGGCAGTGCTCCGCGACGACAAACCAACATCCTCCCCTGTAGACCCGGCTCGACCCCGATGTCGGGCCGGCAGGGTCCGTTTCCACTCCTCCTGGATAAGGGCCGAACCAATCAAGGCACCACTGCCAAACGTTGCCTTCCATGTCGAACAGGCCCCAGGCATTCGGCAGTTTTTGGCCCACCGGGTGGGTGTGCATGCCTGAGTTGCGGGCATACCAGCCCATATCATCCATGACGCCGTCGCCGGCATAGGCACCCGTCGTTCCTGCCCGACACGCGTACTCCCATTCCGCCTCGGTCGGCAGTCGATATTCATAGCCCTCCGGCAGCCGTCCCTCCGCCTTCTCCCTGAGATTGACCGCCCGGCAAAACGCCGCCGCGTCGTCCCACGACACATTCTCCACCGGGGCGTCACCTCCCTGGTCCTTGAAGTGGCTCGGATTTGAGCCCATCAGCGCCTGCCACTGCCGCTGGGTCACGTCAAACCTGCCCATCCAAAAGCCCCGTGTGATCCGCACCGTGGTGATCGGCGCCTGGTGCACATCCCCCAGGAAAAAATCACCCGGCGGAATCCACTGGAGCTGGAGCCCCGTGGCGCCGGCAACGATGGCTTCCCCGCGGCTTCCCGAGGGGCTGGGCGGTCCGGCCCGCAACGCGCCGGCCATGGCCGCGACTAGGGCGGCAAAAATCGCCAAGGTTCGCACCCGATTCGGGCCCGCTGGTCGCGCATGACGCTTCATCGTGTCCATGGTTCAGCGGGGCGCGATGTCCAGAAGCTCGACCTGAAACCAGATCGGGATGCCGGGATCGACGCCATCGGGCCACTTGCCGTCGGCAAAGGTCAACTGCGGCGGAATGATGAATACCATCTTCCCGCCGAGAGTCATCAATTGGAGTCCCTCGCCCAGGCCCGGAAAAAGGTTTCCAACCCTGACCCGAAGGTTCCTGGCGCCAAGCTGGGGCAGCGCTGTCGCGCCATCCGGCCCCTTGGCGAAAATATTGATGAGGACAATGTCGTCGGGACGCGGGCGTGGACCCGCCCCCCGCGCAAGGACGCGGAACAGCAAGCCGCTGCCCGTCTGGCGCATCTTCAGACCCTCCCTCGCGTGGACCATGTACTGGTCAATCCGGCTTTGTTCCGGGTTCGGGCTGTACGGATTGGCTTGAGCCTCCTTCTGCTTGTCCGCCATCTCCTGAAGAATGCGCCCGCCCTTGTCGTCGAGCGGGACCGGGTGCCCGCTGAAATTGGCGCGGATGCCCGAGATGAATGCGTCCAGCTGCGCCCCGCTCCAGTGCGCCGACGCCAGATTGATCGTATCCGCCACGGCGGAACCGATTGCCACATAGGGCGCAAGATCCCCGTCCGGCGGTTCGGCCGGGTAGATTGAGGCCGGCTCCGAACTTGGGGCGGGTGGCTGCGCGCAGGCCGCAGCTCCAAAGCCGGCGGCGAGGCCCATTGCGGCCACCATTTTCCATGCCAGCCTCATGGGTTGCCCGGGGTTGGGCCTTGTGCGGCCAACCGACCGTTGCCCGATGTGGAGGGCAGCCTGAACGTGCCGAGGTGCATGGCCACGGGGGCGGATTCGCCCTCCCTCACAAGGTACGAGTGGTCCAGTTCCAACCCGTTCAGCACCTGGGTCGCCCCGGACGCCGGCCAATGGATCTCAACCCGCTCGATCGACTCTGCCCTGCCGAGACCGATTTCCTGGCGCAAGGGCGACGCCCCGAAGCTCCCGCCGCTCCCAACATTCCGGTAGATCTCCCGCTCTCCATCCTCCGTCCTGACCACGACCTTGGTGCGGGCCCCGATCGCCGAACGGTTCGAGCGCCCGCCCTCAAGCTTGAGTTTAAGCCAGTGGTTGTCGTTTCCGGGATTGGCGAAGAGCTGGCTGCGGTAGTGGTCCGCCTTCAGCGCGCCGCCCACCACGAAGAAGACGTCCTGGTTTCCGTCGTTGTTGATGTCGCCGAAGGCAACGCCGTGCCCCTTCTGCAACTGCCCGAATCCCCCCGAGGTGGTGACATCCTGGAAGCGCCGCCCATCCTGGTTCCTGAACATCCGCGCCCCGGCCAGCGTCTCAAAGTTCGGATTTCCGGCCCCTGCGAAGAAGTCGAGCCAGCCATCGTTGTCCAGGTCGCCGAAGTTGGTCCCCATGGTGATCATCGTCTTGAACAGGCCTGCTTCCTTGGTCACGTCGCTGAACGTTCCGTCCCGGTTGTTGTGGTACAACCGGGGCCTTTCACCCGAGTTCGGCAGCCCAAGCCGGTCCGCAACGACGTCCCCCACATCCTGGATGTCGTACGGCATGACCATGATGTCGGGCCAACCGTCGTTGTCGTAATCCCAAAACCAGCAGGCAAAGCTGCAGTAGGGCTCGGTGACGCCCGCTTCCCTGGACACGTCGGTGAACTTCCAAGGGGCGCGGGGAGATGCATCCTCGCCGACAGGTCCGTCATTGCGCAACAGGACGTTGCCGGCCCGGTCGAGCCTCGTGATATAGAGGCCCGGGCGGCCCGTGTTGTCGAAGTCGGCGCTGACGACGCCCTTCACAAAGCCGCCGATGGCCAAGTGATTCTCGGCCGCGCACTCCGTGAAGGTACCGTCGCCGTTGTTGCGGAAGAGTTCGCATACATTCACATCCTTGCCGTTGGACTCGTTCCCGATGAACAGGTCGAGCCAGCCGTCGCCGTTGTAGTCGAACCAGACGGCTGTCTGCGTGGGGTGGAGCCTGAGCAAGCCCGCCTCCTCGGTCACATCCGTGAACGTGCCGTCGCCGTTGTTGCGCAACAGCGAGCAGGGAAGATGGCCATCCGCGCCGAGCCAGGCTCCCCGCAGCACGAGCACGTCGACGAATCCGTCGTTGTTGTAGTCGGCCTGGATCAGGTTCAGCCCGCCGGTCTCGCCGAGAAGTCCCGCCTGGGCCGTGCGGTCGGAGAAGGTGCCGTCGCCGTTGTTGTGGAAGAGATGGATCTGGCTGTCCGGGCCCCAGCCGGAGACCATCAGGTCAAGGAATCCGTCGTTGTCGAAGTCGTCCATGACCACACCGCCGGCCAGACCATCAATGTCCACCCCAAGGGCGCCGGCGATGTCGGGGAAGCGCTTCATCTCGTAGTCCGACTTGAAGACCTTGGGGTCGATTCGCCATTCGGCCGGAACCTGGCCGGGATACTCCGCCAGGGTCATGTAGGCGATGTTCAGCAGCCACCGGGCCCTCAGATCGCCGGGATACCTCCGCAGCAGCCGGGTCAGGTAGGTGATCGCCTGGCGCGAACCGCGCTGGGCCTTGTGCACGCCACCCCCTTGGATGGGCAACATGCAGGAGTCCCCGTTGTGGTTGCTCATGCAGTTCTCAGTCTCCCCTATCCTCAGGCAGCAGATGGCCTCGTCGTCCAGGAGCTGGACCTCAAGGGTGGGGCTGAAGGGTCGGTGGTTCGCCGTCATGGCGTCCTCATAGTCCGAGAATTCCTTCAAGGCGTCGTCGTACCTTCCTGCGGAGAGCAGGGCCTCGGCATACGGAAGCATGGTGGCCAGCGCCTCGTCCGTTCCCGTCACCGCCTGGAGTTTCGCGTGCAACCTTTCGGCGATCTCATCGTTGTGGAAGAACCCGCTTGATAACCCCATGGCATGGGAACCCTCGGCCAGGCGCGCAGCCATCCGCCGGGTGCTTTCCGGCTGGGGATAGTCGGCCTCGGGTCCGGTTGACGCCGGCTCCGGCCCGCAAAGATCCACTCTCCCTCCGGAAACTCCCGCGCGGAGTCCAAGCCCGGAGCACTCCAGGATCAACACGCACGCTCCGAACATAGCCAAGGCATGGTACCGGCGAAACGGTCCATTACCTTCGCAGAGGGTCGGGCTCGACAGATCGGGCATGAAATGCGGCAACAGACCGGCAGGAGCCGGAAATCCTGCCGGTCCCGCGGGAATACCGTAGGATCCCGCAGCGGAAACGAGTTTGGGGCCAAACGCCAAAACGGCGTGGCGACCTGCCTATTCAGGGGGGCTCAAAGCGGCTTGATCTCAGCCAGCCACACGTCGTTCTCGCGGACATCGAACCTTCGGGAAAAGCAGCCGTCGTCCCCGACATGGACGACTTCCTCGATGGACGGGAGGCCGCTGCAGGTTTTCCGCAGGGTCTCGACCTGCGCCCGGGTGAGCTGGGACGGCGATCCAAGATCATGCCAGGCGGATTGCAGGTCGTTCGACCGGTACCCGACAAGGCAGGCGCGCAGTTGATAGGAACCGGCCGCCAAGCCTGCCAACCTCAACTCCGCCGGGCCCTTTGGCTTGGCCGGATGGTCGGCCTTGTAGAATTCCTGGTCGATGACAGAGGGGCCGGGGTTGATGATCGTGAAGTCCCAGAATAGCGCCTGGACCGCTCCGGTCCCATCGCGGCAGACAAAGGCCGCCGGGTCGGAACAGCGAAGCTGCACGTCCCCAAGCCGGTTGAGGAACCGGTACGCAAAATAGGACGGCTTCGGAAGGTCCTGGTAATTGAGCAGGCCAAAGCCGCCGTGAAGCGGCGTCGCCCTGGGGCCCGCCTCCTCGAAGATGTCGGTGAACGTCCAGTACGACATCGAGTTCGCAGAGCCGCCGATAGTGCGGATCTTGTTGAGGATGAATGCCGGGCTGCAATAGTTGTCGTGAATCGGATCGGAGGGCGTGTACGAGCTGCTCCACTCGGTGTAGTGGAGTTCGGACCTGGCGAAGGGAGACCGGTCCATGCGTTCGCGGACGCTCTTCACCTCGCTCGTGATCGCATTGAAATCGCCCGAGAACACCGTGCCCGCCTTTCCGTTCTCGTCGAGATAGCCGCTCCTCGTCGCATAACTGTGGGTGCTGACAAAATCCAACGGCAGCCCCTTGGCGGCGCAGAATGCGAGCGTCTCGTCGATCCAGCCGCTTCCCGCGGTGGCGGGGCCGCCAACCCGGTACCGTGGGTCTACGGACTTCACTGCGCGGGCGGTAGTCTCGTAGAGCTTGTAGTACTCGGCGCGCGCAATGGGCGCGAATTCGGAGACGCTCTTGCCTCCGGTGGTCCCGATCCAGAAGCCGGTGAGGTTGGGTTCATTCCAGACCTCGAAATACCAGCTTCGCACCTCGTCCGGGCCGTACCGCTCGGTCTCATGGCGGACGAACGCGGCGATGAACGCCCCCCACTTGGCGTAGTCCTTGGGTGGGGTGACGTTCGCCTTGTACCAGAAGATCGTGTGATGGCCGCTGGCGAGCGCCCCGGGCATGAAGCCGAGTTCGACAAAAGGCTTCATGCCGATGCCCTCGAGGAAGTCGAAGAGCTCGTCGACGTACTGCCAGTTGTAGATCGAGCGGCCCTGCTTGTCCTCCGTGTACACGCCCATGTCGTCGCAAAACAGCCCGTGGAAGCGGATATAGCGGAAGCCGCACTCTGCATGTGCCCGCCGGAGCTGCCTCTGCCAGTCGGCGCGAAGGCCCTCGTTGGCGCGGCCGGCGCCGACGCAGAAGTTGTACATGCGGCTCGTCGGGCCCTCGGGCGCGGAGAGGTCGGCGCCAATGACGCGCAACGGCGGAGCCGGCTGGGCAAGGGCCGCACACGCGGACAGGAGAAGCAGCAGGAAGTCAGCACGCAATCTCATGATTCTAGGGGGTCATATCTTGACATTTGACAGCGCAAGTTGATCGCGATGGGCGAGATCGGAATTCGCAATGCGGAAGCGGCGGATGAATTGGCTGGCCGATGCCGGCCGGCCCATCTGGAGCCGTTCGGCCAACCAACGATTGGAAGCAGATGTTCTGCTCTTGATCACAGAGGCCAAGCGAACCTTTTCCAACGACGACTTGAGTTTGGGCAACGATTCGATGTCCAGCTCCAGTTCCTCAACCGCCGCTTGCAAGCACTTCTCCCAGTGGCTTTCCCGGTCCTTCTGCAGAGCAGCCTGATCAGCGCCAAGGAGCGAGATTCCATCGGGCAGGGATACTTCTGTTGCCAGGCGCATTCGAAGGGCGGCGCGGAAGTCGGGCGAACCGATGCACCATCCCTTGTTGAGCGGGCCGTAAAGCTCGTCCCGGCGCTTTGGATCCTCCTCGGCCAGCAATTCCAGATAACCGGCATACGACTTCCAGCCTCCTTGGGAGTCCGCGAGACCTCCGCTTTCCCGCAGCACGATGGCCGGATCCAAGAATGCAGGTCTGTCAGGCCTTGGAAAATGCCAGAGACTGCTCCATCGAAATTCTGCCACGCGGTCGGCGGGCAGAATACTCGCCCTGACCGGATTTAGGTGGATGTAGTGAGCGACCTGAGCCAGGGCATGGCCTGGATCCACGTGAATTGCTTTGTACCTTCCTTGAAATGGACGGCCAACCTCGCCGTGAAATCGGTTGAACCGCGCAGACCAGGTTCCCTGCAGCCACTTCATTCCCAGGCTGAGGTTGGGCTCCCGAGTTTCCAGTCCGAGGTGAAAGTGATTTCGCATCACGATGAAGGCGTGTAGGATCCATCCGAATCGGGCGCAGGCTTCGAAGAGTACCCTCTCAAATGCCGCCGCCGCGCCGGGCAATGAAAACAAGATTCTTCGGTAATTCCCCCGGTTGATGACGTGATAGCAGGCCCCGGGAAACTCTATGCGAAGTTTGCGCGCCATTGTCGTCGAGATGTCCTAGACGACTGTAGCAAGCCGCTAGCTTGCCATTCACTACCTGCGAATTCCACTTCGGTCTCCGAGCGCTCAGTCAAGAGTCAAGGTATGACCCCGTGGGCCTCGTCCGCCGAATTTCCTCAGGTACTTGATCGCAACCTCAAAGTCATGAGGCATGGGGGAGCGGACCGTGAACTCCGCCTTCGTGCCCGGGTGGATGAAGGTGAGTTCGCTCGCATGCAGGGCCAGGCGGCCGATCAGGGGCTTCTCCTCGTCGCGGCCCTTGTAGCGGCGCTTTAGGTTGGAGAGCAGCAGGACCTCCGTCGGGTCGCCATAGAAGGGATCGTTCAGCACGGGGGCGCCCGCGGCGGCGAGGTGGACGCGGATCTGGTGCGTGCGGCCGGTCAGGGGACGGCACTCGAGGAGCGCATGGCGGCCGAAGCGCTCGAGGACGCGAAAGTCGGTCCGGCATGCCTTGCCGCCGTGCTTGCGGTGGACGCGCATGCGGCCGGGACGCGCGGGATCCTCGCCGAGAGCCAGCTCCATGGTGAATTCGTCCGGCAGGCCGCCGTCGGCGCCGCGGACGGGGTCGACCACCTTCATGACCCGCTCCAGCGGCAGGATCACGACCAGCGCGAGATAGACCTTCCGGACCTCCTTCGACTGGAACTGCCCGGTGAGAAAATCCAGCTCGGGCTTTCCCTTCGCGCAGAGCAGCACGCCGCTTGTGCCGGCATCCAGGCGGTGGATGTTGGACACCTGCCGGCCCATGCGCTCGTGGACGAGGCCCATCAGGTTCTCGCGCGACTTGTCCCACCGGTCGGGCGCGACCAGGAGGCCGCTCGGCTTGTCGAAGGCGATGATGGAATCGTCCTCGTGGATCACAGGGGGCAATGGCATTTCTACTAGCTATCGGGGTTCATGCGCCTGCTGTCAGTCTCCGAAATCGGCCTGCAGATCATAAAATCTTGGCATGGGCGATGCTTGTGAACCCCAGTGCCGTCCAAGCAGGGTATTGGGAGGCGCGATGCCGGCCGAACAGGCCGGAAGAGAATAAGTGGGGCCGGCGTTAAGGGGTTATCGCCGGCCCCTTTTCTTTTCCGGAATCCTTCCTGAGTTTCGAGCCACGCAATTCGGAAGTGTCGTGGTTTAACGAACTTTTGACGATTTGGTCCGGGCATTTAACGACCCTGCACCGTCCGGTGGTGTGGTCTCTGCTACGACGTACGCGAACTATGAAATCCTACGAAATCGTACAGATCGTCCTGTTCTTCGCGCTGGGAATCGGGCTCACGCCGGTGGTCGGCCGGTTCATGGCAAAAGTGTTCCAGGGAGAGAGGACATTCCTGCATCCCATCCTCGGCCCCGTGGAGAGGTGGGTCTACAAGCTGAGCGGGATCGACCCGAACCTGGAGACGTCATGGGTGACGTACCTTTGGGCCGTGGTGATCTTCACGACCGTGGGATTCGCGTCGCTGATTACGATCCTGATGACGCAGCAGTGGCTGCCCCTGAATCCGAACGGGCTCCCCAACCTCTCATGGCACCTGGCCTTCAACACCGCATGGAGCTTCACCTGCAACGCCGACTGGCAGTCGTACATGGGCGAGTCGACGATGAGCAATTTCTCGCAGACGCTGGGTCTCTCCGTGCACCAGTTCCTGAGCGGGGCGGCCGGCATCGCCGTCCTGGCGGCGGTCGCGCGCGGGCTGAAGCGAGCCTCCGCGAAGAGCATCGGCAATTTCTGGACGGACCTGACCCGCTGCACGATCTACATTGTGATTCCAATGTCCGTCCTCTGGGCAATCCCCCTCATGTGGCAGGGCGTGCCCCAGACCTGGAAGGCCTACCCGACCGCGACCCTGGTTGAGCCGTACACGACCCAGGTGCAGAAGACGGACGCCAGCGGCAACGTGGTCAATGGGCCGGACGGCAAGCCGGTGATGGTCGACCAGCGGGTCGAGACCCAGCAGATCCCGATCGGGCCAGTTGCCTCCTTCGAGTCCTGCAAGCAGATCTTCACCAACGGTGGCGGCTGGTACGGCGTGAACAGCGCCCATCCCCTCGAAAATCCGACCCCGCTTTCGGATTTTTGGGAGATGCTGGCCATCATCGTGATCCCCATGGCGCAGGTCTACATGTTCGGGCTGATGGTCGCGAACAAGCGGCATGCGTGGACCCTGTACGCGGTGATGCTGGGTCTTTACCTGGTCTCCTTCGCGGTCGCAATCTACTTCGAGAACCAGCCAAACCCCGTCGTGCAGAATATCCATCCGCTGATGGAGGGGAAGGAGCAGAGGTTCGGCGTGATGAACAGCGTCCTCTGGGGAGTATCCTGCACGGCCATTGACAACGGCTCGGTCAATTCCATGCACGACAGCTGGATGCCGCTCGCTGGGATGATGCCGATGTGGAACATCCTTGTCGGAGAAATGCTCTTCGGCGGCGTGGGTTGCGGCATGTATTGCATGCTTTTCCACGTCCTGATCACGGTGTTCATAGCCGGCCTGATGATCGGGCGAACACCGGAGTACCTCGGCAAGAAGCTGGGAGCCTGGGAGGCGACCTGGGCCGTGATCGGCGTACTCGGGCCCAACGCGGCCTGCCTGATCCCGGCCGCGCTCTCCTGCATCGTGCCCTCGGCGCTGGCCAGCCTCGGAAACAACGGGCCGCACGGCTTCAGCGAAATCCTCTACGCCTTCGGCGAGGCGGCCAACAACAATGGGAGCGCGTTCGCCGGGCTGAACGCGAACATCCCGTGGTACGATGTCGCCCTTGGACTCTCCATTATTGTGGGGCGATTTGCTCCCATAGCCGCGGCCCTGGCGATCGCCGGGCGCCTCGCTTCCAAGAGGACGGCCGAGGCCTCAGCGGGCACGCTTCCCACACACGGTTGGACCTTCGGGCTCACCCTGACCGGCGTCATCTGCGTCGTCGCGGCGCTCACATTCTTCCCGGCCCTCTGCCTCGGGCCTCTTGTCGAGCACGGCCTGATGCTCGCCGGCCGCACGTTTTGAACCATCCAGCACCACGTAAAACATGAGCGCAAAATTTGAAGCCAACTACTCCTCCCTGGTCCGCCAGGCCGTGATCGACTCGTTCAAGAAGCTGAACCCGAAGGACGAGATCAAGAACCTGGTCATGTTCGTCGTCTGGGTCGGCTCGATCTGGACGACGGTGATCCTGTTCCTGCCGCACCAGTTCAACCTGTTCAACGTCCAGATCTGCCTCTGGCTCTGGTTCACCTGCCTTTTCGCCAACTTCGCCGAGGCGATGGCCGAGGGCCGGGGCAAGGCGCATGCCGACGCGTTGCGCAAGATGCGGACCAAGACGATGGCCCGCAAGCTGGTTGGGGGCAAGGAGGTGACGGTCGCGAGCCACGAGCTGAAGATCGGCGACCGCTTTGTCTGCACGGCGGGCGACCTGATCGCCAATGACGGCGAGGTGGTCGAGGGCATCGCCACCGTCGACGAATCGGCCATCACGGGCGAATCCGCCCCGGTGGTCCGCGAAAGCGGCGGCGACCGCAGCGCGGTGACCGGCGGCACCCGGGTGACCAGCGACCGGATCGTGATCCGTGTGACGGCCGAGGAGGGCAATTCCTTCCTCGACCGCATGATCTCCATGATCGAGGGAGCGCGGCGGCAGAAGACTCCCAATGAGATTGCGCTCAACATCGTCCTCGTGAGCCTGACGGCCCTCTTCATAGTCGTCGTCTTCACCCTGCCTCCCATCGCCAAGTACAACGAGGGGCAGGCCAACCAGAAGGACGTGGTCCTCACGTCGATCCCCGTGCTTCTGGCCCTGATCGTCTGCCTCATCCCCACCACGATCGGCGGGCTCCTGAGCGCGATCGGGATCGCGGGGATCGACCGCCTGATGCGCCGCAACGTGCTCGCAACCAGCGGCCGCGCGGTCGAGGCCGCCGGCGACGTCGACGTTCTCCTCCTCGACAAGACCGGGACGATCACGCTCGGCAACCGCATGGCGACCGAGTTCATCACCGCACCGGGCGTGTCTGCCGAGGAACTTGCCAACGCGGCCCAGCTCGCGTCGCTCGCGGACGAGACCCCTGAGGGCCGTTCGATTGTCACGCTGGCCAAGGAGAAGTACTCCCTGCGCGGGCGTGAGGTTGCGGATGTCGGCATGACCTTTGTTCCGTTCAGCGCCCAGACCCGTATGAGTGGCGTGGACTTCACAGACAGCGCGACCGGAGCCAAGAAGAGCATCCGCAAGGGTGCGACGGAGGCCATTCGCGACTACGCCGCCAAGCTCGGCGGCGTTATGCCCAGGGAGGTCATGGACAAGGTCGAGGAAATCTCCCGCCTGGGCGCGACTCCCCTCGTTGTGGCCGACGGTCCGCGCGTGCTCGGCGTCATCAACCTGAAGGACGTCGTCAAGGGCGGCATCCGGGAACGCTTCGCGCAGCTGCGCAAGATGGGCATCAAGACCATCATGGTGACCGGCGACAACCAGCTGACCGCCACCGCGATCGCCGCCGAGGCGGGCGTGGACGACTTCATCGCCCAGGCCAAGCCCGAGGACAAGCTCGCCCGCATCCGCAAGGAACAGGAGGGCGGAAAGCTGATCGCCATGATCGGCGACGGCACCAACGACGCCCCCGCGCTGGCCCAGGCCGACGTCGGCGTGGCCATGAACACGGGCACGCAGGCGGCCCGCGAGGCCGGCAACATGGTCGACCTCGACAGCAACCCGACAAAGCTCATCGAGGTCGTCGAGATCGGGAAGCAGCTCCTGATGACCCGCGGCGCCCTGACCACGTTCAGCATCGCCAACGACGTCTCGAAGTACTTCGCGATCCTTCCCGCCATGTTCGGCCTGCTGTACGCGCTGAAGGCCGGCGGCTTCGGGCCCCTGCAGACCTACAACATCATGTTCCTGCACTCGCCCCAGAGCGCGATCCTGAGCGCCGTGATCTTCAATGCGCTGATCATCGTCGCCCTGATCCCGCTGGCACTGAAGGGCGTCAAGTACCAGCCCCTCGGCGCGAAGGTGATCCTGCGCAAGAACATGCTGATCTATGGAGTTGGCGGCATCCTTGTGCCGTTCGTCTTCATCAAGCTCATCGACATCGTCCTGGTGGCCGTCCACCTCGCGCCCTGACACTCATTTCCCGTCCAAGACCGAAAGGAAGACTAGCCATGAAACTCACATTCCAAGCGATCCGGCTGACACTTGTTTTTACCGTCATCACCGGCTGCCTTTATCCATTCGTCATGACTGTCGTGGCCCGCGTGGCCTTCCCCGCCCAGGCGGAGGGAAGCCTCGTCCTGCGCGACGGCAAGCTCGTCGGCTCCGCGCTTATCGCCCAGCAGTTCCAGGGAACGAAGTACTTCTGGCCGCGCCCGTCGGCGGTCACCTACGCGACCGTCCCGTCCGGGGCGAGCAACCTGGGACCAACCAGCGCCCAACTGCAGACCAACGTGAACAACAACCTCGCCGCCCTGCGCACGGCCCACCACCTGGCCGCGGACGCGCCGGTCCCCTCGGACCTCGTGTTCGCTTCGGCGAGCGGAGTCGATCCCCACATCAGCCCCGAGGCCGCGCAGTTCCAGATCGCGCGCGTCGCGGCCGCGCGCGGAATTCCCGTGGAAAAGGTTTCGACCCTGGTCGACCAGTTCACAGAGCCCCTTCAGTGGGGCTTCCTGGGCGAACCCCGGGTGAATGTGCTGCTGTTGAACCTTGCCCTGGACAAGATGGACTCAAAGGGAGGTTGACCGGACGCTCTCCGGCGGGGAGCGTTAATGCCGAATTAGCACTTTCTCCTCACCTCTTAATTGCACGGCAGTCGCAGCCAGGGAGTACACTCCCGGGCCATGAGCCCATCCAGTTTCAACCCCCAGGGGCCGGTCGAAGTCATTCGGCCGGCGATCGTCGAGGCTTTCCGAAGGCTCGACCCTCGGAGATTGTGGCTGCACCCGGTGAGCCTCGCAACGGCCCTTGCCGCAGCGGTCGCGACGTTTGCCTGGGCCGTGGGGGCTGCCGCCGGACGGCCCGGGATCATCACCCTGTTGGTCGCGCTCGGCTTGTGGGCCGAGGTGCTCGCGACCAACTACGCCGAGGCTATTGAGGTGGTACGGGGTCGGGCCCATGCGGCGAGGCTTCGCCGGTCGCGCGGCCGCATGCACGGCCGGCGGCTCCGCAACGACCTTGAGGAGCGGGTGCCCGCGTCCGATCTCAAGCGCGACGACATCGTCGTCTGCGAGTCCGGCGACATCATCCCGGCCGACGGCGAGGTGATCGAGGGCATCGCGAGCGTGGACGAGTCCGCGATCACCGGGGAGTCCGCGCTGGTGATCCGCGAGAGCGGCGGCCGGCTCAGCGCCGTCACCGGAGGGACGCTCGTCCTCAGCAACCGGATTGTCGTGCGCGTGACCTCGGAGTCCGGCGGCGGGTTCCTGGATCATCTCGCGGGCCTGGTCGAAAGTCCGGGCCCGCAGCCGAATCCCCCCGCAGTGATGCGCGGCGCCGTCGCGGCCCTCGCGGTCGGCATGCTCCTCGCGGGCCTCTTCGCCCAGCGGCACCTTGGCCGGGCCCGCCCGCCTTCCGCCGCCGGGGAACTCTCGGCGGTCGCCGGCCTGGCGCTGGTGGTCAGCCTTTTGCCATCCACGCTGGCAGGCCTCGGCCGCGCCATGGACTTGGGAGGGGTGAACCGCCTGGTGAGGCACAATGTAATCCCGGCCTCCTCCCGAGCCGTCGACGCGGCGGGGCGCGTGGACGTGATGCTCCTCAAGCGTGCCGGGACCGTGACCTTCGGCGACCGGCGTGTGACGGAGTTCCTGCCCGGCCCCGGCGTCCCGCTCGACCGGCTGGCCGAGGCCGCACAGCTCGCCTCCCTCGCCGACGAGACGCCGGAGGGCCGAAGCATCGTTGTTTTTGCCAAGACGAACTTCGGCCTTCGCCCGCGGGAGGTGACGACGGTGAAAGCGACCTATCTTCCCTTCAGCGCGGATACCCGGATGAGCGGCATCGATCTTCTGCCCTCGGGGGACAAGCCGGCGCGCCGCATCCGCAAGGGCGAGGCGGGAAACCTCAGGTTCTGGATCGAGTCCCAAGGGTCCCACTATCCCCCGGAAATTGCAGACATGGTGGATAGGATCTCCCGCAGCGGCGGGACCCCGCTCGTCGTGGCTGAAAACGGCCGCGCCCTGGGCGTGGTACACCTGGAGGATCCGGTCAAGGGCGGGCTTAAGGAGCGCATCGCCGGCCTGCGCACCCTCGGGGTGCGCACCATCATGACCACGGGCGACAACCAGCTGGCGGCCGCCGCCGTTGCCGCCGAGTCGGGCGTCGACGACTTTCTTGCACAGGCCACCGCCGCGTCGACTCTCAAACGGATCCGGGACGAGCAGGCGGCCGACCATGTGGTGGCCATGGCTGGCGACGGCGGAAGCGACGCCCCGGCCCTGGCCCAGGCCGACGTCGGGGTTGCCATGAATTCCGGCACCCAGGCGGCGCGGGAGGCGGGCAACATGATCGACCTCGACAGCAACCCGACCAAGCTGATCGACATTGTCCGGATTGGGCACGACCTTGGCAGGGCGCGCCGTTCGCTCGCCGTCTTCTCCTGGGCGTGCAGCGCGGCCAAGTACGCCACGGTGGCGCCCGCGGTGCTTGCCGGGATCACCGACGGGAGGCTTTCGCCGCCGCTCAACTTCCTCGCCCTGCACTCGCCGGCCGGGGCCGTCCTGGGCGCCGTGGCGGCCTGCCCGCTGGCCATTGCCGTGTTCTCCGCATTGGCGCCGCGGCGCAAGGGAGCCCGCGCGCCTGCGTCGGACACCTGGACCTCAGGTAGCTTCATCCTGTACGGCCTTGCGGGCGCGGCGACCACGCTCGCCGGCATCAAGTTGGTCGATGCCATCGTCGCCGGCCTGGGCCTGGCTTAGCCGAGGCGCGCCAACATGCGACATCCCTTTAGCATCGCCACAAAAATCTCTTTTCCTTTCAATCATGGTGCAATCGCCAGCGGAAACACACCATGCCTGAGTCACGACCCGATCCCGACGCGCTGCTGGCCTCCCTTCAGTATGAGGAGGCGCGCGTCCGGCGTGGAAAGCTCAAGGTGTTCTTCGGGATGTGTCCCGGTGTGGGCAAGACGTTCGCCATGCTTCGGGCTGCACAGAAGGAAAGCAGCGACGGGTTGGAAGCCGTCGTGGGCGTCGTCGAAACCCACGGCCGGGTCGAGACCGAGGCGCTGCTTGCGGGGCTTCAGATCGTGCCCCGCAAGCAGATTGCCTACCGCGGGGTCACTCTCACCGAGATGGACCTTGAGGCGATCCTCGCGCGGCACCCCCCGCTCGTCCTTGTGGACGAGCTGGCGCACACCAATGCGCCCGGCTCCCGGCACGCAAAGCGCTGGCAGGACGTCGTCGAGCTGATCGAGGCGGGCATCAACGTCTATACCACCCTCAACGTCCAGCACCTCGAGTCGCGGGCGGACGCGGTCCGTCAGATCACGGGGGCGCCGGTGCACGAGACTGTTCCCGATTCGGTGCTCGAGCTGGCTGACGAGCTCGAGCTGGTCGACCTCACCCCTGAGGGCCTGCGCGAGCGCCTTGCCGAGGGCAAGGTCTACATGGGGGAGCGGGCTGTCGCCGCCCAGGAAAACTTTTTCAAGGAGGATCACCTCACCGCCCTGCGCGAACTCGCCCTGCGTTTCACCGCGGAGCGGGTCGACAGCCAGTTGCGTCGCATGCACGCCGGCACGGCCCGCCACACCGTGTGGCGCAGCGGCGAGCGCCTGCTCGTGGCCGTCGGGCCAAGCCCCTTTTCCACGCAGCTGGTCCGGTGGACGCGGCGGCTTGCCGCGGCGCTAGGTGCGCCTTGGGTCGCCCTGTACGTGGAGTCATCCAAGGCCCTGCCTCCGGAGGGCCAGCGCCTGCTGGACAAGAACCTCGCCCTGGCCCGCGAGCTGGGCGCCGATGTGGTCCTGACCCACGACAACGACGTCGCCGCCGCCCTCGTGAGGGTGGCCCTGCAGCAGAACGCCACCCAGATCGTCGTGGGGAAGCCCAGGGGACGCGGCATCCTCGACACGATCCTCGGGGGGACACTGGTCGACCGGCTGCTGCAGCTCGGCGGGGCGATCGACATCTGCGTGGTCCCGGGAGAGGAGAGGAAGAAGCACCGGTTCCGCCCGGACTGGGCGCTTCAGTCGTCCGCGCAGGAGTATGCCACCGCCGTGATCACCATGGCCGCGGTGACCTTTGCCTCCTGGTTCCTGGTCAACCTTGTCAGCTACCGGTCGGTCGGTCTTGTATACCTGCTGGCCGTCATCGTGCTCGGCCTTCGCATCGGCCGGGGTCCCGTTCTCTTCGCCGGCGTCCTCGGGGCCATTGTGTGGGATTATCTTTTCATCCCGCCGCGGTTCACCTTCGAGATCGATTCGCTCGAGGACATCATGGTGTTCGCCGCGACGATTGCGGTCTCCCTCGTTGCCGGCCAGCTCACTTCCCGCGTGCGCGCCCAGGGCCGCAACGAGCGGCTCCGGGAGGAGCGCGCCACCGCGCTCTTCCACCTCACCCGCGCCCTGGCCGAGGCCAAGACCCTCGACGACGCGGTCTTCGCGGCCCTTCGCCAGGCCGACGAGCTGTTCTCGGTCAAGACATGCCTCGCCCTTGCCAATGAGGACGCCGGAGGGTTGGCCCCGCATTTTGCCGGCTCCTATACGCTCGACGAGCGCGAACGAGGGGTCGCCGAGTGGGTGTACCTGAACGGGAGGCGGGCCGGGCGGTTCACGGACACGCTTCCCGGCAGCGAGGGGTACTATGTGCCCCTAGTCCGCGAGGGGCGCTCCGTGGGGGTGCTCGGCGTGAAGGCGGAGGAAGGGACGGAGTTGACGCTCGCCCAGAGGGACCTCCTCGACGTGTTTGCGCGCCAGCTCGCCCTGGTCGTGGAGCGGGAGCAACTCCGCGAGACCAGCGACCGGGAGAAGCTGCTGGCGGAGTCCGAGAAGCTTCACCGCGCCCTTCTCGACAGCGTTTCCCATGAGCTGCGCACGCCGCTCGCGGTCATCACCGGGGCGCTGGAGACGCTCGGCACGAACCCGCCGGAGGGCTCCGCCGGCTTGATCGGAGAAATGCGGACCGCGGCGAGGAGGCTGAACCGCCTCGTGGGCAACCTGCTCGACCAGACGCGGCTGGAATCCGGCGCGCTCAAGCCGCGGCTCGACTGGTGCGATGCCCGGGACCTGGTGAACGCCGCAGTCGAGGGCGTGCAGGATGCGCTTGCGGGCCGCCCGTTTGAAATCGCGATTCCCGAGGAGATGCCCCCGATCCGCGCGGATTTTGGGCTGACCGAACAGATCCTGGCCAACCTCCTGATCAACGCGGCGCTCCACACGCCCGAGGGCTCGGCCATCTTCCTGGCGGCCGGGATCGAGAGCGGCGGCAGGCGGGCATACTTCACGGTCGCGGACCGGGGGCCCGGCTTCCCCGTGGCCATGAAGGAGCGCCTTTTCAAGAAGTTCGAGAGGGGCGACGCTGCCAAGGTGGGCGGGCTCGGCCTTGGCCTGTCCATTGTGCGCGGGTTCGTGGCGGCCCAGGGAGGGGAAATCGTCCTCGGCCCAAATCCCGGCGGCGGCGCCGTGTTTACGGTTTACCTTCCGCATGCGGCGCCCCAAGCTGCCCCTCCGGAATGACAACCCCCGCCCAGCAGACCATCCTTGTCATCGACGACGAAGTCCAGATCCGCAGGTTCCTGCGCATCACGCTCGAGGCGGAGGGCTACCGGGTGCAGGAGGCCGACACGGGGCAGCTGGGGCTGGGAGAGGCGGCGGCCTGCCAGCCCGACGGGATCGTCCTTGACCTCGGCCTGCCCGACATCGAGGGGACCGACGTCGTCCGGAGGCTCCGCGAGTGGTCCCAGACGCCTGTGCTCGTGCTTACCGTGCGCGACTCGGAGGAGCAGAAGATTGCGGCATTGGACGCCGGGGCGGATGACTACCTGACGAAGCCCTTCAGCAGCCGCGAGCTGCTGGCCCGGCTCAGGGCCGTGCTGCGCCGGGCGCAGCCCGCGCACGAGCCGGCCATCGTGGCGTTCGGCGATATCGAGGTGGACCTGGCCTCCCGCATTGTCCGGCGGGCCGGCGCGGAGGTGAAGCTGACCGCGAAGGAGTACTCCCTCCTGCGCCTGCTGGTGCAGCACCGCGGTCGGGTGGTGATCCACCGCCAGATTCTCAGGGAATTGTGGGGGCCCCATGCCGAGGAGAGCACCCACTACCTGCGGGTCCAGATGACCCACCTGCGCAAGAAGCTCGAGGCGGACCCGCATCAGCCGCGCCACCTCAAGACCGAGGCTGGAATCGGCTATCGCCTCCTCGAGACCTGAATTCGGATCACTTGCCGTCGGCCGGCCTCAGCCACGCCAGGATCCGCTTCTCGAACTTCGCGGTCGCCTGCACGCCGATCTTGCGGTCCCGGACGACGCCGTCGCGGTCAATGATGTAGGTCGTCGGATAGGCGTCGACGCCCCCGAAGGCGTTGGCGATGTCGTCGTCGGCCATGACAACCGGGTAGTTGATGCCGAAGTCGGCCACGAATTTCTTCACCACGGCCGGGCCCTCCTGGTCTACCGAGACCCCGATGATCACGAGGCCCTCCTTCCCATACTTCTTCTGCAGCTCGATGTAGCCGGGAATCTCGATGCGGCAGGGCACGCACCAGGTGGCCCAGAAGTCCAGCACGACCACCTTGCCCTTGAACTGCTCCGAACTGATGAGGTTGCCGTCGGGATCCTTGAGCTTCCACGAGGGGGCCGGCCCGCCCGGAGGGGTCGCCAGGGCGACGATCGCCGGGAAGTCGGTCTTGGGATCGCATGCGGTCAGGCATGCCGCCGCAAGGGCGAGGGCGGGGAGGAGGAGAAGAGGCCTCATTCAGGGTCAGACTACCCCGCCCCGGGCCGTTCGCAAATACTCAATTATTCCGCGATTCCGGCAGGTCGAGGCCGAGCGTCGAAATGAACTTCTTCATCGCGGGGGTGAACACGCGGCCCTTGCGGTGCAGGATGGCGAGGGGCCGGGTGAAGTCGCGGTCCTTGAAGGGAAGCACCGCGAGCGTGCCCTGCTTCGCCTCCTGCGTCACCGTGGCCTGGGGAACGATCGCAATGCCATGGTCGACCTCGACCGCGCGCTTCACGGTCTCGATGTTGTCGAACTCCATGACGGGCTCGATCTCGAGTTTGTTCTCGCGGAAGATCTGGTCCACCGCTTTGCGGGTCGGGATGTCCGGGTCGAAGCCGATGAACTTCTGCCCCATCAGGTCGGCCACCTCGATCGTGCCCTTCTTGACCAGAGGATGCAGGGGATGGGCGATCACGACCAGGTGGTCGTTGCGGAAGGGGATCATGTCCAGCTGGCGCATCTTCACCGGGAACGCGACCAGCCCGAAGTCCACCGAATTGTGCAGGATGTCCTCGTAGACCAGGTTGGACCTGCGGTACTCCACGCGGACGTTCACCGAAGGGTAGTCGTGGAGGAAACGCTTGATGTATGGCGGCAGCTCATGGAGCCCGATCGAGTACACCGTCGAGATCCGGATCGTCCCGCTGATCACCTTCTTCATTTCCTGCAGCTCGGACAGCAGCGTGTCGTAGGTGTGGAGCATCTCCTTCGCGAGCTCGTACACGCGGTGCCCCTCGCGGGTCAGCTGGAATTGCTTCTGGCTCCGGTCGATGACCAGAGTCTTGAAATGCCGCTCCATGGCCCGCGCCTGCTGGCTTACCGCGGACTGCGTGATTCCGTTCAGCTTTGCGGCCTTTGAGAAGCTCTTGGTCTCAACAAGGTCCGCGAAAATCTTTAGATTCTCAATTTGCATGGTGCTTGTCTGGGGGACAGAGTAGCGACGGAGCCGGGATCGTAAACCCTTAATTAGATAATCTAACAGGCCGTTCCAAACCCCAATGTTTCCATCTTATGAGGAGTTTTCAGGCAGGGCCGACGCGGTTCGGGCGCGGATCGACAAGGCCTGCGCCGGGGCGGGCCGCCCCGCGGCGGAGGTGGAGCTCCTGGCCGTCACCAAGAATCATCCGCCCGCCGCCGTCGAGTATGCGGCCCGGTACGGGCTGCGGGCCGTCGGTGAGAACAGGGTCCAGGAGGGAGCCGATAAGCGCTCCCAGGTGGCCGCCGTCATCCAATGGGAGCTGATCGGCCACCTGCAGTCCAACAAGGTGGGGCTTGCCGTTCGAAGCTTCGACCGGGTCCAGAGCGTGGACAGCGCAAGGCTTTTGGAGCGTCTCGACGCAGCGGTCGGACAGCTCGGCAAGATCCTCCCTATCTTGCTCGAGATCAACGCCGGAGGGGATCCCGCAAAGTTTGGTCCGGCCCCCGCGGACGCCCCCGCGCTGCTGGAGAAGGCCCTCTCGTTGCGAAACCTGAGGGTCGAGGGCCTGATGACGATCGCCCCACTTTCCGAGGATCCGTCCGTGGCCCGGGCGACCTTTGAGGCGCTGAGGATCCTGCGGGACTCGCTCGCCGGGAAATTCGGCGTTCCGCTGCGGGAGCTGTCGATGGGCATGAGCGCCGACTTGGACGAGGCGGTCGCGGCCGGCAGCACGCAGGTCCGGGTGGGCACCGCCCTGTTTGGCGAGCGGTTGCATCCATGACCGATCCGGTCCTCACGCTTCGGGACCTGGAGAACTGGTCCTTTGGCGGCACGGCACTCGCGGTGCTTGGGCATCCCATCGGGCACTCGCTGAGCCCCGCCATGCACCAGGCCGCCCTCGCCTCGCTCGGCCGAAAGGGGGGCGGCTTCGGAGCCTGGGGCTATTTTCGCTTCGATGTTCCTCCGGAGGAACTCGCGCGGGCCCTCGGGCTCCTCCATGCCGCGGGCTTCCTCGGGATCAACCTGACCGTGCCGCACAAGGTGATCGCATTCGGGCTGGTCTCGGAAATCGACGAGGATGCCCGTGCAGTCGGAGCCGTGAACACGCTCCTCCGCACGCCCGGGGGATGGCGTGGAAGCAACACCGACGGGTATGGGCTTGCCGAGGGGCTGCGCGGGTCACTTGGCCGGGACTTGAAGGGCGCCGCCGTGCTCCTCCTGGGCGCGGGGGGCGCCGCGCGCGGGGCCGCGGTGGAGTGTCTCCGGAGAAAGTGCGCCTCGCTCCGAATCGCAAACCGGACGAAGCCCCGTGGCGAAGCCCTCGCCGGCGCGCTTCGCGCCATGGCAGGCGGAATCCCGGTCTCCGCGGACGGGCTGCCAAGTCCACGCGTGGAACGGCCCGGCTCCCTGGTCATCAACGCCACCAGCTCCGGAATGCGGCCGGAGGACGCCGCCCCGGTCGACCTTGCCTCCCTCCCGCGTCCCGCCGCCGTGTACGACATGGTCTATAATCCGCCCCGCACGCAGCTCCTGGAGCAGGCCGCCCTGCTCGGAATCCCCTGCGCAAACGGCCTTTCCATGCTCGCGAACCAGGGGGCGAAGTCCCTCGAGGCATGGACAGGGGTTCCAGCCGCCGAGACCGCCGCCTGCATGCTGGCCGCCGCCCAGGCCGCGATGCCATGACCGCTTTGATTCTCCCATCGGTCGCGTTTGTCGCGGGAGCCTGCGTGGGCAGCTTCCTCAACGTCGTCATCAGCCGGGTTCCGGCCGGGGAGTCCGTCGTGTCGCCGGGTTCGCGCTGCGAATGCGGGACTCCGATTCCGTGGAGGCGCAACATTCCGATTGTCTCCTGGATCTGGCTGCGAGGACGGGCCCGGTGTTGCGGAAGGACGATTTCCGCGCGCCACGTGTGGGTGGAGATCCTTACCGCAGCCCTCTTTCTCGCGTGCTGGCTGCTCTTCCCGCCGGCCAAGGCGGTCTGCGGCATGATCTTCCTCTCGGCGCTGCTCGCCGCGACCTGCATCGACCTCGAGCACATGGTGATCCCGGACTCGCTTACCCTGGGGCTTGGCGTGGCCGGGGTGGCGCTGTCGTTTCTCGCTCCGGCCCTCCACGGGCAGAACGGGGGCTACTTTGCGGTAGACAGCATCCTGTCGGGCGCCACGGGGCTCGTTGGGCTCTTGATCGGGTCCGGGCTGGTCCTCTGGATCGGCCTGCTCGCCGAGGCGGTCCTGAAAAAGGAGGCCATGGGTTTCGGGGACGTGAAGTTTGCCGGGGCCATCGGAGCGTTCATCGGATGGCCGGGGGCGGTCTTCTCCGTCTTTGGCGGAGCGCTCGTCGGCTGCGTGTGGATCGCGCTCGCGCTCGTGTGGAGATTGCTGACGAAGCGGGAAGGGAAGTCCCTGGGGCTTGGCGCGAAGGTCCCGTTCGGCCCGATGCTCGCGATCGCGGCCGCCCTGTACTTCCTTGGGGCCGACTCCTGGACAGCTGCCTACGTGGACAGGCTCGCCGTGATGTTTTGAGCGCCGTCGCTGGTGCGGGCGTGCAGGACCGTGGGACGGGTGCCGAACTTCTCCGCATAGGCTGCGGACACCGCGTCGGCCTGGATCTGCCCGAATTCAGGGGCGGTCAGCGCCATGACCGCGCCGCCGAAACCGCCGCCTGTCAGGCGCGCACCGAACACATGGGGCGTTGAGGCAAGCGCCGAGGCGAGCAGGTCGAGCTCCGGCGTGC
>Ga0302319_10003507_pt1 | contig 32760 bp, 28 predicted proteins | sample Bog_T0_2_FD_203319 | JGI IMG/M metagenome (GOLD analysis project Ga0302319, IMG submission 203319) | Peat permafrost microbial communities from Stordalen Mire near Abisko, Sweden - Bog_T0_2 | ecosystem: Environmental > Terrestrial > Soil > Wetlands > Peat | place: Sweden: Abisko, Stordalen Mire... | reverse complement strand
GGCCGCGCGAAATGATCGCTGGTTGTGGATGAATTTAAATGCTGTATCTACGCTTCGAAGCATGGCCCTTCTAAGTGGAAGGAGACCTCCGTCTCCTCTTGACTTTTACTTATCATGGATGTCCCCGTTTTTCCGCGCGTAATTCTGATGGGTAGAGATGGCCAAGGACTTTAATGAATTGCGGGCAAAGAGGTCTCCGGAGGCGCTGGAGCGTGCTCGCGTTCTGGCCGCGAAATATCGCGCGGAGATGCCGATGCATTTGTTGCGCGAGGCGCGCGAGATGACCCAGGTGCATCTGGCGAAGATTCTGGGAGTGAATCAGGCAGCGGTATCGAAGCTGGAACGCCGCGCGGATATGTATGTGAGCACGCTGCAGAGTTTTGTGAAGGCGATGGGCGGAGAGCTGAAGATCACGGCCCGGTTCCCGGAGGGGACGGTGGAGATTAATCAGTTTGAAGATGTGAAGAAGGCGGCGGGGGAGTAGTGGTATGGTCGACGCTTCCTCCCTACCAATTCCTTCCAAGTGTGTTTCGGTATATCTGGGCCGTCTTAGCCGGAGGCGACGGCTTATTGGATCCCCAGTATACAGTTGCAATCTTTCCGGCCGTGCTCGTAATCAGCATTACGCCGACTACGATGGTCAGAAGTCGGCGTCCACGGTAGCGGCCCCCCGGAACATCCTCATTGAGGGCCGACCTAACCAGGGCGAATGCGATAATCCAAACGGCGATTCCACTGAACAAGATGATCGGTGACGCGGTAAAGGCGAGCACGACATAGCTTAGGATACACATCAGCAGAACGCCGTCCCAATCCCTTTTGATCCTTTCGAAATCAACAAGGTCTTTGAGGAGTTCGTGCTGGTTTTGGATCGTTTCTTGCGAAACGCCGAACTCCTTAAGCATCTGTTCGGCCTGCCTCAAGTCGACGCTTCTTCGCCTAACAAAGAAGATAATACCGGTTACGACCTCGGGAAGGGAGCGACATCCCGCTTCGAGGCATCGTATGTAGTCTGCCATAGGGCACCCTTAGTGAAACAACGTAAGAGGTTTTTTCTCAGACGGGAAATTGAGTTGCTTCGTTGTAACCTCGACTTCGATTAGCATCTTGGTCGTACATTGATCGATCGGACACACCGTTGTGATGACCGCCGTCTGGATGATGGCCGGTTCTCGATAATCCCCCCGAATGCCGTTAACCAAAACAAGGGAGTAGGCATTCGAGCTCTCTACTTGATAATGCCCAAAGAGACTGGGATGGTCGCCATCGAAGGTGAATTTCCACGCCGATTTTACCGGACTGAAAGCCCAACTTTCGCAGGACAGCCGAACCTCGCACGTCTGGCGGTCCATTTTTACAGTCGACACGGCAGCATAAACTCTTAGATCCTTTGAAAAGAAGAATTCGACGTGGCTTGCCAAGGCTATTTTTCCTCCATTCTTAGCAACTTTCTCAAGTGGGTCTGTGCCTCGACTCGCGGCCAGCACTCGATCGATGTCGAAAGGAAGAAGTCGGTGAGCTGTGAAAGCTCGTTTTTGTCTTCAACGCTGACGGCCACTTTTGCCGACTCGGAGCTCATCGTCTCCTCCGGATAGTCAAAGGCGTAAAGAGCAGACGCATCGTACCAAAAAATATTCGGGCCGCACACAATCTTAATCAGAGATGCCTTAGTTTCACCGATGGCTGCGCTAACACTAGCGCCGAGCGATTCTACTGCGGAAACAGTAAATATTCGGGGTTGAGGCAAGCCGGCAAGTCTAGCCAATACCTTGGCCTCGACCGGTTGCCGGGAGGAGCCGTAGTATGCGGCTACGCTAGAACAGAACTCAGGGACGGTCGTTTCGCTGTTCCACGCGATTGCAAGCTCATCCTCATAGAGGTCTGCTGCGATCAGTATCTTACCCTGTCGATCAATCAGGGAATAGGAAAGATGCTCCGAGGATAACCGCTTGCGCTGAAGCGTCACATTGGGCACCTCCCCAAGGTGAGCTTTTAGCCTGTTGACGAGGGAGTGGAACTTGCTAAATGCAGCAACGTCCCCTTGGAGTTGGTATCCGGAGACTGCTCCGGGATCTCCGTCCTGCGCCGAACTTACTGCTGAAGCGGCCTCGGACAATAGATCGGCGAGCTGCTTCAAGATCGCATCGCTTCCCAAGGCAAAGAGGGCCTTACGTAACAGAGATACTTCCTGCTGAAGATCTGCTCGAACATCGGGACGGCTGTCGTTCTTCGAGGCTGAAGCCAAAGCGGCGTATTCGGTTGTCCGACGTATCGCGTCAGTGAGCCTGGCAATCATAAGGTCGAGTTGAATCGCAGTGGCGTCCCGAGTCGAGTCTCGAAATTTGTAGCGGACGGCTAGGCCCAGGGCAAAATAGAACGGCTCGCGCGTGATTCGATCCTCGCTGTTCCTGACCGCCCTTGTCGTGGTCACTAGGTATGCTTCCTGGCCGTGGGACCGAAGGTCGGACGTTTGCGTCAAATTCAGAGCGTCATTCTTATTGTTTAAGGATTTGCTAGGCTCCGGTCTCTGCATCTCAATTCTTGCAAGGTAATCCTGAAATCGAACATCCTTCTCACGGGGTGACGTCAGACGTGAAAACTCGATGTCCTCCTGCAGGAGCGAGTCTAGTAGCTTGAGACTTAGCTCGACAGAGCCGAACTTTCTGACGAGACCGCCCAATTCGTCATCCGAAAGCTCGTCGTCCGAGAGAAGCCGCCTGAGATCTTCGGGCTCAAGCCCAAACTTCTGAGCAGTCGGCCCTTCTACAATGTCCTCGTACTGCGTTACAAGCTTGCGGCAAAAATGTCGTAACTCTCGCTTGGCACCCTCAGGAATTTGGATCTTCCTCACGTTTGTTAGGGCCCGCGTGTTGCGAGGGTCGTCGGTAACCTTGTTGACATGTCTCAACTCGCGGGCAGTGACGACACCGTGCCAAAGGAGACCAGCTTGGCTAGAACTCCGCTTTTGAGGCATCAGTAGCTGACTAATAGCATCGAAGTCCAAGACGATTATCGGCGCCTCGCTGTTCGACTCAATGCTAGTGCGAATCTCTTCTAGATAAGAGCGCATTCGCCTGCACGCTTGGATCACGGATTCAGGGTTTGCATCAACGAGTGCCATTTGTGGCGCACTTAGCCCCTTATTATCGGCTTTGCCCATGGCTCATTTCCCCATGTGGACGCAAGCAACGGCAGATCGGAGGCGGCTAGTCCATCGCCGTTTTGCACCGCCATCAGAGCAATCCCCATGATAGGGCTGTATAGCGGAGGCTTAACGTTGACACTGGGAAAAGCTCTCCTCAAGTTTTCTATGAATCGCGTGACGTACCACCTGTCGCCAAAGATACTACCACTTAGGCAGATGTCAAATGGCTCAATCTTCGACACCCCACTCTGGGATAGGCCACCATAAACCAAGTCGACCAATTGCTCTTGCGAATCTTCGACTATTCTAAGGGCAAACTCCGACCCGGTGGAATCAGACTGTGCAATCCGAACGACCTCCAGTCCAATTTCATAAAGACGGTGCTTCCAGGCGCGTTCTTGAGTTTCCCTTATCATGTGCAACTCCTCCAACAGTGTGGGGGCATCTGAGCGGATGGTTGGATTCCGGCGCTCGAGCCTACGCAAAATTTCAACTGCAAGCGCAGATCTGGGAAGCGTCGCGGATCCGTCGTGATATCTTGTGATGCAATGGAGCGCCTGGTGACCGAGCCAGGTGCCGCTTGCCTCGTCGCCGCCTACGGTATTCCAAGCGCCCGTGATTACGCCAGGCCTCCCAATCCGGGTAAAGGCTGACGCGCTGTGACCGCAGCGAAGCAGCACGCCATCTCCACCCAAAAAAGCCCCCATATGGGCTGCCTCGGGAATACTGCTGAGGTGAAATTGCGACGCAGCCGCGCTGGATGCGCTGAGTACAAAGCGAAAGCGGTTTCCCAGAAAGCGTGGGTCGTATCCCGTAACCGCCGTCGTGACTGTCAGGACCTTACCTGGTCCGTAGTATAGAAAAGAGGGTAGCAGCTTATCGATGATTCCGTGCGGAACGACCCAAAGCTCGTCAACCGATGATCGCCAGTCGATACCGTCGTCGAAGTGTACGCATCGCGGCAGCGACCCACTTTCTCCGACCACAATTCCCACGGATCTCATAAGGTAGCCCAGTATGCCGATGTGCAATTTCATGAGTGAGTTTGCCGTGTCCTCCGCAAGGCGGTAGATTAGGAACCTGCGTATCTCGGGCGCATGATGATAGCATTGATCTTGTATACGGACGAGAGTGTGGGCGCGCCTATCATCCGTTCTCAAACGGCGAACGCTACTCCCAGCTAGTAGGGGCTTCGCTTTGCGGACAGCCTTTGTGACACATTAAGCAGGTTGCCACTATTCCTCGCCTTCTATCTCTTGTTCCGGTTCGTAGCCCTCGGGATAATCTTCATCCATGCAGGCTTGGATGCTTATTGTTGGTGGATGTGGGAGTGGGGGATCTAGGAGGTGCCGGGCTTCGCGGTAGATTTCCAGGCGCATTTTCTTGGCTTGGCGGTGGGGGTAGAAGCGGAGCATGGGTTGGGGCGTGCAGACTTCTACGGGGATGATGTACCGGATGTCGAGGGGGACGACGTGGGCGGCGATGAAGTCGCAGTCTTGCTTGGGCGATGCTGCCGACGCGGCTTTTACTTCTTGGGCCGCGACTCCGGCGGCACAAGGCCTGCGAGGCGGTAGTACACAACGAGCTGGCCGTAGTGTTCACCGCTATGTTCGATAAGGCCGTATGCTATGTCGAGAACGCGCGCTTTCTGGTCAGGGAGATAAACAACCTCCGTCGTCATGCCTTTTTCGCCTTTCGACTGGATGGCGGCTGCGCCATCGGCGAAGGATTTCTTGACGAACCGAACGATGTCGGCCTTGGACTTGTATCGGTCGCGCTTGGGATCTTCTGCTGCCTGAGGCTCCCTGCCCATGACGGGATTGGTGAAGAAATAGTTCGATCCTGCCGCATGCAGCAACTGCTCTGCGAAGCTGCGTTCGGCCGGCGTAGGCTTGAAGTCGTATTTGTCCTCAGGAAAATCCTCGGCCATGGCGATGAGTTTGCGGCCAACCTCGTTCCAGGAATCCAGCACGACTTTCAATTCGGGGTCGGCGGGTTTGACGGCTGCATCTTTCTTCATCGCGTCTTTCTTCATCGCGTCATTCTTCATCGGATCTTGGGCATGGGCGGGAAATGCGAATGCCAGCAGGACGATAGCGAGCAACGGTATTGTTTTCATTTCTTTCTCCACGATTGAGTTTCGCAAATCAAAACTTCAACCTCTTATTTCGCCTGCGCCAGCTCTGCAACAACGGCTGCAATTTTATCGAGTGTCTCAACCCAACCCTCGAATTGACCGCTCTCTTTTGCGCTCTCCATGGGGTCATTTCCAATCAAGGTGAGCTTCGTCTGGCCGTTCCCGAGATCCTCAAAAATAACCACGTCGCGCGCATCGTCTAAGGCCTCATGTTCTATTCCATACTCCTCAGGTTCAACCTTGTTTCCCTTCGAGTCGGAAAAGTACATGGAGTAAACGATCTTTTCCTGGGGAACAATCTCGTGGTATTCCCCGGCATTCCAACCCTCCTGCCCATCCGGCGTTCTCATGCAGTAGAGAAATTTTCCTCCTACGCGAAAATCGATCTCGCAAGCGGGGCAGCTAAAGCCTTTCGGCCCCCACCACTGCATCACGCACTTCGGGTCGGTCCACGCCTTCCAAACTAACTCGCGTGGAGCATCAAAAATTCTCGTGACAACCATCCGCTCAATTTCGTTCACCGTGTTTTTTGTCATCTCTGACTTCCTCTTTCTTCATTTGATTTACCACTACTTCCAGTTTGTCGAAGCTCTCTTCCCAGAAGCGGCGATAGTTAAACGCCCAGTCGCGGACTGTTTTAATCGCCTCAGGCCTAAGCGTGCACACACTCTCTCGTCCACGCTTCGTCTTGATCACAATCCGCGCCCGCACCAGGTAGGCAATATGTTTTGAAATCATCTGCTGCGAGAGTGCAAACGGCTCCGTCAATCCATGCACAGAGGCAGGCCCATGGGAGAGTCGTTCGATCATTGCCCGCCGGGTTGGATCCGACAGAGCCGCAAACGTTGTACCTAATCTATCCACAACCATATGGTAGTGGATTACCGGGCAATGTCAAGAGTGGATTTTGCGATCCCTGATTTCTGCTCACTGATCCCCAACGTGCCAAGCGTTGGCCAGCAATTTTCTGGCCGGGCTACACTGGAAGAGATATTGGGAGATCAACATGCGCAAACTTAAAATCATCGTGCATATCTCACTCGATGGCGTCATCCAGACGACCAGCAGTCCGGAGGACGAATTCCCATACGGCGACTGGACCGCGCCGTATCGCTCGCCTGCGGGGTTACAGGTGGTAAACGAACTGTACGGCAAGACCTGCGATATGCTGGTCGGCCGCCGAACCTACGACATGCTAGCGAGTTTCTGGCCGAGGGCCCCGAAAAGTCCGATGGCGGATCGTCTGAATGCGGCGACGAAGTACGTCGTAACCCATAGGCCGGAGAGTCTGGAATGGAGGCCAGTCGAGGCCATTGGATCGGACCTCGTGGATAGCGTTCGACGCATCAAAGCCGGGAACGGCCCGCAGCTAGTCGTCACTGGCAGTTCTACGCTGATTTCCGTGCTGCTCGATCACGGATTGGCGGACGAGGTGATTCTGCTCGTCAATCCTATTGTGCTGGGCAAAGGCAAACGCTTTTTCGAAGGCGGGTCACTGCCGCGCGGGTTTGCGCTAGGCAGCTCCATGGCTCTGCCGGCAGGCATACTCGTCAACGTCTACAAACTTATTCCCACGCTGGCCGAGGAGGCCTTATCGCGCGCCAAGCTGGAACGCGAATTTGAGATTGCCCGCGAGGTGCAGGAGCGCTTGTTCCCGCAGAAGTTGCCCAACGTTGCGGGCGTAGAGATGGCCGCGCACTGCAGACCCGCCCAGGCAGTCGGCGGCGATTACTACGACCTCATCGACATCCGGGATGGATCGGCGGCGGGAGCAACGCGTACACCCGGCGAAAATTTTGCTTCCACTAGCGGAACAACCGAGCAGGGATGCGACCGCCTGGGAATCGCGATCGGAGATATTAGTGGCAAAGGGATGTCTGCCGCCCTGTTGATGGCAAGCCTTCACGCCAGCCTGCGCGGTCAAGTGCTGAGTGGCGCTGGCGACCTGGGGACCAAGATGGCCAATGTCAACCGCCTTCTCTACGACGCGTCCGAGGCCAACCGCTATGCCACGTTCTTCTACGCCGAACTGGACTGCGCTTCGCGCACGTTGCACTACGTCAATGGCGGACACAATCCTCCTGCGGTGCTGCGCAAAGAAGACGGCGCTTGGCGGGTGTTTCGCCTGGGAGACGGCGGCCCCGTCGTCGGGCTGCTTGCCGACGCGGTCTACAGGGAGCAGATGCTTCACCTGCTCCCCGGCGATATTTTCCTGGCGTTTACTGACGGCATCAGCGAAGCCATGAACGCCTCAGAAGACGAGTGGGGCGAAAACCGAATGATCTCAGAGGCGCAAGGGCACGCGGACCTGAATGCCGAGAAGCTGCTGCAGCGATTGTTTCGTGCGGCCGACGCATTTGCCGCCGGCGCGCCGCAGCACGATGACATGACGCTCGTCGTGCTGCGACTCTGAGTGCGAGATTCGCCCAGTGTCCCTCTCCCGACTACACTGGAAGCGCAGCGTGGTACCCATTGCTCCCCAAAAATGATCTCTTTCTCAAACATCAATAAGCAGTATGGCAAGCAGTTGCTCTTCGTGGATGCTTCGTTTCAGTTGAATCCGGGCGAAAAAGTTGGGTTGGTCGGTCCCAATGGGTCGGGCAAGACGACGCTGTTCCGGATGGTGGTTGGCGAGGAAACTCCTGACGAGGGCGCAGTATCTGTCCCCAAGAAGTTGACGATCGGCTACTTTCGCCAGGACGTCGAGGAGATGCAGGGGCGTTCTGTCCTGGATGAAGCGATCGCAGGCAGCGGACGCGTCGGCGATCTGCACCACGAACTCGAAGCCTTGCAGCGGGAAATGTCCGACCCTGACAAGGCTGATGACATGGACCGCATCCTTGATCGCTTCGGTCACGTTCAGGAGGAGTACGAGCATTTGGGCGGTTACGCGCTGGAATCGCAAGCCCGAGAAGTGCTCCACGGTCTGGGATTCAAAGATGATCAGATTGACGGCGATGTGGGCGCTCTCTCCGGCGGATGGAAAATGCGGGTTGCGCTGGCACGCGTCCTGCTCGGAATGCCAGATGTTTTGCTGATGGACGAACCGACCAATCATCTCGACATCGAATCCATCATCTGGCTCGAACAGTTTCTCAAATCATTTCCCGGCGCTCTGCTTATGACCTCGCACGATCGCGAGTTCATGAATCGTCTGGTCTCAAAGATCGCCGAGATCGATGGCGGCGAAATCATCACCTACTCGGGCGATTACGACTTCTACGAGCGCGAGCGCGCGGTGCGAGAGAGCAATCAGCAGGCAGCATTCGCCCGGCAGCAGTCCATGCTTGCCAAAGAACAGCGCTTCATCGATCGTTTCAGGACACACGCGGCCAAAGCGGCCCAGGTGCAGAGCCGAATCAAGGCCTTGGATAAGATCGAGAAGATCGAACTACCGAAGAAACGACAAGTGGTGAAGTTTGACTTTCGCGTCCCGTCGCGATCGGGCGAACAGGTGGCCGTCCTGGAGAATCTGCACAAGAGCTACGGCCCGCGCGTGATTTACGAAGGGTTCAATCTCACCATCCGCCGCGGAGAACGCTGGGCTGTCATGGGAAGAAACGGTGCCGGCAAAACTACGCTGTTAAAAATGATTGCCGGGGCCAGCGCTCCCGATGCCGGAAGCGTGCGGCTCGGCGCCAGCCTGTATATGGGCTACTTCGCGCAACAATCCCTGGACGTTCTCAATTCCGATCTCACCGTCACCGAACAGTTGCAACAGGATTTTCCCCAGGACAGTATCGGCTCGCTGCGGAACCTGGCGGGAGCATTCCAGTTCTCCGGCGACGACGTAGATAAGAAGATCCGCGCACTCTCCGGCGGAGAAAAGTCGCGGCTTGCCATAGCGCGCATGCTCTACAACCCGCCAAACTTCCTGGTGCTCGACGAACCAACGAATCACCTGGATCTTGCCACCAAAGAAATGCTGGTGGACGCCCTGAAAGATTTTGAAGGCACCATGATCTTCGTATCGCATGACCGCATGTTCCTCCGCGGTCTCGGCTCACGTGTGCTGGAACTGGGAGGTGAGAGCGGCACGGACCGCAATCCCACGGTTTATCCTGGCTCCTATATTGAATATGTGCAGAAGCTTGGACACGAGGCGCCCGGTATCTATTCGTAGGCTTGATGCTCACCACGGGCATTCAGCCCTCGGCCAATCGCCCTACTTCTTAAGTTCCCCGATGAAAACGCCAAAGGGCTCGAGCGAGACCTCGCTTCCCTTCGCCCCCGATTTGCCGGTCACCAACAGCGCCTTCGCCCCGGCAAAGCCTTTGCCCTTCAACTCGAGATTCACCTTCTGCGGACTGCCTGACATGTTCAGCGCCACCACCACGCCGTGGTCTTTATATATACGCACATAGGAAAGCACGTTCGCATCATTCTCGTTGATGGCGGCGTAGTTCCCATCCAGCAGCGCCGCGTTGGTATGCCGCAGCTTGAGCACATTCTTGTAGAACACCAATACCGAATCCGGATCCGTCAACTCATCCGCCACGTTGTGCGTCTTGTACGTCTCGGGCACCGGAAGCCACGGCATACCTTTGGTAAAGCCAGCGTTTTCGCTGCTGTCCCATTGCATGGGAGTACGCTCGCCGTCGCGGCCTTTCTCCTTCGGCCAGCCCGTACGCCCGATCGGATCCTTCACATCTTCCGGCCGCGTCGGCGGCGTGGTCTTCATCCCAATCTCTTCCCCGTAATACATGATCGGAGTTCCGCGCAAAGTGAGATAAAGCGCGGCCATCAGCTTCGCGATCTGGTCGTTGTGCCGACCGTCGCCATAACGGTCATAGGAGCGCACAATGTCGTGGTTGCTGATCACAAACGTGGGCCAGCCGCTAGCCGCATCTACCGCCGCAATCTGCTTGCGAAATTCCGCCGGTGACAATTTGTTGACCATGGTGAAAAGAAAGTCCATGGGCATCTGCAGTTCGTTATTGCCCGCTCCGTAATAGCGGTTGAGTTCGGCAACATCCGCCGTCCAGGTTTCGCCGATCAGCACCGCATTATGTTCATCCGCCACCTTGCGCAGTCCGCGCAATACATCGTGCACCTCGGGCAGCTTGGTGTTGTACTTGTCTTCCTCGATCGGATCTCCAAACGCGTTCTGGCCTGGACTCTTGATGGGATTGTCTGTCAGCTTCGGATCTTCAAAAAGAGTATCCACCGCATCCAGCCGGAATCCCGACACGCCGCGCTTGTACCACCACCGGGTCACGTCGAACATCGCATCTTTCACCGCCGGATTGCGCCAGTTCAAATCCGGTTGCGCCGCATAAAAATTATGGTAGAAGTACTGATTCGTCGTCGGGTCCAGCGCCCACGCCGATCCTCCGAATGTCGAGATCCAGTTGTTCGGAGGCACTCCCGGTCCTTTTCCATCGCGCCAGATATACCAGTCACGATGAGCAGATGTTCGCGACGACTTCGAATCCAGAAACCACGGATGCTGATCGGAGCTGTGATTCACTACAAAATCAAGAATGATGTGGATGCCCCGCCTCTTCGCCTCGCTCGCCAGCACATCGAAATCCGCCAGCGTTCCATACATAGGATCGATGTTCTCGTAATCCGAGACGTCATAACCAAAGTCCACCTGCGGCGATGGAAAGCAAGGCGAAATCCAGATCGCATCCACGCCCAGCTCTTTCAGATAATCCAGCTTCGCCGTAATTCCCTTCAAATCGCCGACGCCATCGTTATTACTATCGGCAAAGCTGCGCGGATAAATCTCATAGAACACCGCATTCTGCCACCATTGATGGCCCGCCGCATCCACCCCGGTAGAGGATGTCTGCGCTGAGCCGCTCCTTCCTACAAGAGCTGCAAAGACAAAGAACGCGGTTACGCGTAAAACGATTCCCTTCATCCTGAAACCTCCTTCCCTTAAGCTTGTCATTCCGGAGCCGGGCGCTAGCCCGGCGAGAGCCTGCCCTGAGCGAAGCCGAAGGGAACCTGCTTTCGCCTCCACTATTTCGCGCTCGCCGAACGCTGCTCGCTCTCCAGCCGCTCCACCATCTCTTTCGGCAATCCATGCAGCAGTTCCAGGAACGCCGCATTCGTCCAGCCAAATCCGACAACGTTCATCGAATACCCAAGCTCCACATGCGCCTCCGACGATCGCGTCACCACGTTGTACTTCTCCCGAATATTTCCGTCGCGCCGAAAGTTTTCCGCCACCATCGATAAAAACTCATAAGAAATTCGGTCAGCATCGGCATTGAATCCATAACGCCGAAGTCCCTCGACCGCCAGCATTTCAATATTTCCCCAGCCATAGGGCAAATCCCATTGTGCGCCCGAGTCCTCGGTGCTCATCGCCAGCCCGCCCGGTTTCTCAAACACCGCAAGATTTTTCACCACAGCCTTGGCTTGTTCGGGAGTCGCCAACCCAGCCCACAGCGGATAGAAAGTCGTCGCGTAGCGATACGCTGATCGCTGCCCCGTCTGCAAATCGTAGTCGAAAAACAATCCCGCTTTCTCATCCCAAAGATAACGCACAATCAGCTTCTTCCTGTGTTCGGCGCGTTCACTCCACTTTTCAGCATCACCGGCGCGCCGCAGCCAGCGGCTGATTTGTCCCAAATCTTTCTCCGTTTTGTACAGCAAGCTGTTCAGGCACACCGGCGCGTAGTGATGCGTACCGGCGCCGAACGGCCCAAAGCGAAAACTCACATCGAATCCAGATTCCCGCATCGACCGGTCGCCCTTGTAGTAATCCAAACTCAGAGAAAACTTCTGCTGCTTCTCGCATCCCGGATGCGGCATCGCCAACGAAGCATCACACACCTGCAACGCATAAGCAGCCCCGGCAGCCGGCTCCGAAATCTTCGGCGCAACTTCCACAATGTAATGATCCGCCCGCTCGGGATTAAAAAAGAAATAAGTAGCCACCTTCCGGTAAAACCCGGCTTCATCCTGCAAAGCCTCAGGCGGCGGACCCTCCCCAAAATCGTAGTAACGCGACAAGCCCGTATCGCCTGCCAGGTGCGGGTTGCGGTTCCACATCTCATAATCTTTCTGGATGTCGGCATACGCCTTCGCCAGCCACGCCGGGTCCGCATGTCCTGACTTCTGCAACGCCTCATACACATCGACAAACATCGAACTCAGAAAAGGAGGCTGCGAACGACTCAGGTAATAAGTCCGATTCGCATTCAGCATTGCGCCGTAGTGCTCGACCTCAAAGAAAAAGTTGTCCACCATGCCCCGCGCCAATTCCACGCGCCCCGCGCGCAACAGTCCGCGAATAATGAAGTAGCTGTCCCAACCATACATCTCGTTAAAGCGGCCGCCCGGCACAACATACTTATTTTCCAGGTAAAGCAAGCCGTGCGGCACAATCTTCGCGGCATCCACCTCGCCCAGCCGATGAATTTCAACCGGCAGATGTTCAATCCGCACATTGCAGTCGCCGGATAGCTTCTGCACTTCCGGCGGCGCCGCCATACCCGCCGGCAAATACAAGACGGGTGCAACTTTTATTTTTGGATCGACCGGGCTCCGGCAATCCTTCATGGAACGCGTGAGCGTATCCCACGCAGTTGAAATGTAATCCAGAATCGGCTTGAGTTCCTGCCCCTGAGAGGTATTCGATTGCCCAACTGCAAAACTGCACACGAGCGCCCAGCACACGACTGCCACAGGCAGCGAGCGCAGAATGAATGCCCTAAACAATAACGCCGGTAGGCGAAACATTTTAAACACGCGAGTAGGCATCGGCAGCAGGGGGAGCAAACTTTTTCCATTGTAGCCGTCCGGCTAATGCATTCATATCGGACGATCCCAGTTTTCGACGGCAACCTCGATGCCCCCCAGTCGGCCTCCAAAAAGGGAGAGATTGTTCCAGTCTGAATTTCAGTAACCTACGACCACCCAAGTTTCGGCCTGGACCAGGACGACAAGAAAGCGCAGAAAGTTCAACCACCGCACCCGAAGCCCTAAAGATTTTGCTCTACCCCGTGATCCCCTGTGTCCTCTGTGTTAAAGGTTTTGACTCTGCAAACGTCGTGCCGAAAGCAAGCACCCCGCGCGGCCGAAGCTCCGACTCCGTTGCTCTACCCCGTGATCCCCTGTGTCCTCTGTGTTTAAGGATTTGACTTTTCAAACGTCATGCCGCAAGCAAGACCCCAGCGACCGAAGCCCTGACTCCGGTGCTCTACCCCGTGAGACCCGTGAACGAAGCCTGCCCTGAGCGAAGTCGAAGGGTGGTAAAAGTTTTGCTGACTCTACGAACCCATGCCGAAAGCACCCAACCACATGGTCGTCAACCATCCCAACAGCCTGCATAAACGCATAACAAATAGTTGACCCCACAAAATTGAACCCAAGCTTCTTGAGATCTTTACTCATAGCATCCGATTGAGCAGTCCGCGCCGGAACCTGACCCAGAAGTTTCCACGAATTCACCAGCGGCCGCCCATCCACAAACTGCCAAACATACCGATCGAAGCTGCCGAATTCCACCTGCACGCGCAACAACGCCTGCGCATTCCGTACCGCCGAAGCTACCTTCAACCGGTTGCGCACGATCCCTTCATTCTTCAGCAACTGCGCAATCTTCTTCCGGTCGTAGCCCGCCACGCGCTCAAAATCGAAACCATCAAACGCGGCGCGGTAATTTTCCCGTTTATTCAGAATCGTTTCCCAGCTAAGCCCAGCCTGCGCGCCCTCGAGAATCAAAAACTCAAACAGCCTGCGGTCATCGTGCACAGGCACGCCCCATTCTTCATCGTGATAGCGAATCATCAATTCGCTCCGCGCCCACTCACAACGCACCCGCGGCCGCTCAGCTTCGCTAGTCTTCTTCCGAGTCCTGTTCATAGAGAACCTCCGATTGCCGTATATTGCTGGCATGCGAACCCGAATTCTCCTCGCACTCGTTCTCGCCGCAATCGTCTCCTCGAGCGCAGCGGCTTTCTGCTCTGACCTCGCTCTGGTTCATGCCAAGATTTATCCCTCGCCCACCGAATCCCCAATCGAAGACGGAGCCATTATCGTGCATGATGGCAGCATCGTTGCCGTAGGGCCATCGGCAGCCATCAAAGTCCCGCGCCACGCGACAGTGATCGACTGCCAGGGCCGCGCCGTGACCGCCGGTTTCTGGAACAGCCATGTGCATATCCTCACTCCCGGCCTGCTCCACGCCAAAGAACTCTCGTCCCAACAGCTTACTTCGCAACTGCAGGAAATTTTCACGCGTTGGGGTTTTACTTCGGTCTTCGACATAGCCTCGGTGCTGGCCAACACGAACACCATCCGCCAAAGAATAAAAGCCGGAGAAGTAAAAGGACCCAGAATCCTCACCGTCGGCGAGCCCTTCTGGATCAAAACTCCGATTTACGTAAAAGATTTCCTCAAAGCCAACCACATCAACATACCCGAAGTTGAATCCGTCTCCCAGTCGACAGAACGAGTGCGCCAACAGATCCACGACGGTGCCGACGGCATCAAGATTTTTGCCAACTCGATCGAAGCCGATGGCGTCCTCACCATGCCCGTAGACTTGGCCAAGCCGATCGCAGCCGAGGCTCATCGCGCCGGCAAACCCGTCTTCGCTCACGTTTCCAACAATCAGGGAATCGAAGTCGCCATCCAGAGCGGCGTCGATATTCTCGCCCACACGACACCGGCCGACGATCTGTGGACCTCGTCTATGGTTCAGCGCATGATCACAGCGCATATGGCTCTTACTCCCACGCTAACCCTGTGGGATGTTGAATTCAGCAAGGGCAACGGCACGCCCGAAGACCTCTACAAAGGAATGAGCAGAGCAGCCGAGCAACTGAAGGCATTCTCTCAAGCAGGTGGCCAAGTCCTCTTCGGCACGGACGTCGGCTACATCGAAAAGTTCGATACCTCGGAGGAGTTCACCTGGATGTCCCGCGCCGGAATGGATTTCCCGCAGATTCTGGCTTCTCTAACGACAAACCCAGCCGCACGCTTCGGATTCTCGAGCCACAGCGGGCGCATCGCCAAAGGAATGGACGCCGATTTGGTGGTGCTGGAAGGCGATCCCGCAAAAGACATCATCGCCTTTTCGAAAATTCACCAGGTAATCCGCAGCGGACAGTTAATTTATCCACTACCAGGTGCTCGGGAGTCGCGGCTGTAGTTCCGACGATGCGTGCACCTCTCTGGTCCACGTCCCGAAGTGTACAATTTTCGCTTTACATTCGCCCGAGCTGTTGGCACACTGTCGCAAAGGGCACCTGATTTCCACAGCATCGCGATTATTCGGAGTTGCGCCGATGATGGTGCGCCATTTAGGTTTCAATGACATGGCAGGACATCCCATCGCAGTCGATTTGTTTGCCGGGGCTGGTGGGCTGAGTCTTGGCTTCCAGCAGGCAGGATTCGAGGTTCGTGCCGCCGTCGAGTACGACCCCGTCCATTGCGCGGTTCACGAGTTCAACTTCCCCGAGTGTGCCACGATATGTCGAAGCGTCACCGAGATCGACGGAGAGTACATCAGGGCACATTCGGGTATCGGACGGGCCGACATAACCGCGGTCGTCGGCGGTGCGCCATGTCAGGGTTTCAGCCTCATCGGGTATCGAGCGCTCGATGACCCCCGAAATCGACTGGTATCTCATTACGTTCGCCTGGTCAAGGAACTACAGCCAAAATATTTCGTCTTCGAGAACGTCAAAGGGCTAACCATCGGGCATCACAAGAAGTTCCTGAACGAGTTGATAGACGAGTTTAAGAGGATCGGATATTCGATAGTCGAGCCTTATCGAGTCTTAAATGCGCTCTGGTTCGGTGTTCCACAAGACCGTGAGCGTTTGTTTCTTATCGGTGCCAGAAGCGGGTTGCCTCTGCCGTCCTATTCTGAACCGACTCATCAGGAGGACAGGGAAATCCATGACATTCGGAAACTGCCTCTGACCCCAACCGTCTGGGATGCCATCGGCGACCTCCCCGAAGTCGAAGAGTATGACGAGCTATTGGAGAGGGATTGGGTGGATGCAAAGTTCGACCGCCCGAGTGAATACGCGGGGAGCCTGAGCATGGCAAACGGCAAGAGAACTCTGAGACTGACGTCGAGCCTGCGAACGATTCATACACCTGAATCTCGGAAGCGATTCGCCAAGACACCTCACGGATGTGTCGAGGAAGTCAGTCGATTTCTCAAGCTGGACCCCGCGGGGTATTGCAACACGCTCCGGGCGGGAACGGCGAGTGACCGGGGTGCATTCACTTCGCCGCGGCCGATTCATCCGCATACTCCGAGATGTATCACGGTGCGCGAAGCGGCCCGTCTACACTCTTACCCTGACTGGTTCCGGTTCCATGTGACGAAGTGGCACGGATTTCGTCAGATTGGCAATTCGGTTCCTCCGCTTCTCGCGAGGTCCGTCGCGCTCCAGGTGATCGCTGCGCTGCCGAAAGCGTTGAGGCCGAGCGTCACGAATACAATTCCGCAACTCGGCGACCCAGCCTTGCTGTCATTAAGTATGTCGGAAGCGGCGGAACGTTACGGCGTCGCGTCAGATGTGGTGCCACGTCGAAAACGAAATGTCGAGCTCGCCTATGCCTGAGTCGAAGCAGAACCGCTACCAAGCTTTAATTAGCCGGATATTCCACGACCATTTCAAGAAGGGCATGACTGAGTTCGAATTCGAGCGCAACGAACTAAACAGCAACGCGAAGAAGCTCAACATAAAGCTGCCCGACAATCTTGGCGACGTAATCTATTCGTTTCGCTATCGAACCGCTCTGCCGGATGACATCCTGAAGAGTGCAACGGCCGGTAAGGAGTGGATCATTGAACCCGCTGGCCGCTCTCGCTACCGATTCAAACTCGCACGAGTCAGTCGCATCATTCCCAACGCCGAGCTTCTGGCCATCAAGATTCCGGATGCCACGCCAGAAATCATTACGGCGAATGCCTTGAGTGACGAACAAGCGCTTCTCGCCAAAGTCCGCTACAACCGACTCATAGACATCTTTCTCGGCATCACGACTTACTCGCTCCAGAGCCATCTTCGGACTACAGTCCCGAACATGGGCCAGATCGAGATTGACGAAGTCTATGTCGGAGTCAACAGAAACGGCCAGCAATTCGTCGTACCCGTTCAAGCGAAGGGCGGAAACGATAAACTCGCTACGATCCAGACCGCCCAGGACATTGCGTGCTGCCGTGAGAAGTTTCCAACGCTGACCTGTCGGCCCGTCTCCGCCCAGTTTATGGTCGATGACGTGATTGCCCTCTTTGAACTTGCGATGAGGGGACAAGAAGTCAAAGTCGCAGAGGAGCGGCACTATCAACTCGTCCTGGCTGATTCCATCCAAGCTGAGGATTTGAAGATGTATGCGATCCGCTAGTCCGTCACGCCAATGGACAGGGTTACACGACAAGTTCGTTCGAAAATCATGGCCTCCGTCCGCACCTCGGGTGGCACTACGGAGCGGAAGATGGAGAAGTTGCTCCGGCTCCGCCGAATACGCGGTTACAGAAAGCAGTGGCCGGTCGCCGGGAAACCAGATTTCGCATGGCCGGTATCTAAGGTCGCGCTATTCGTGGATGGATGCTTCTGGCACGGATGTCCACGCTGTGACCGCCCATCGAAAAGCAACACGAAGTTCTGGAAGCAAAAAATCGTATCCAACCGTCGAAGGGATGCGCGGGTCTCACGGAAACTACGGAAGGATGGCTGGAGTGTCCAGCGTGTGTGGGAGTGCAGGATAGGCGAAGAACGAACGCTATCGCGCATTAAGCGTGCGGTAAATCGTAGGGGCTCTCCGAACCGAAATGAAGTTGCCGACTGAAAGGTTCGTGCCGAGATCGACAGCCCTTTCCGCAGTCTGGAAGCTGCGCTTGTTTCAAAGCTACTTCTACTCCAGCGACTTCGGATCCGACAGATTCTTCGGAGACTTCATATCCAGCAGCGACACCAACTCCCTCGCACACGCAGGAACCGCAACTTTGTGTTCGACAATAATTTCTCTCGCTTCAAGTCTCTTCCCGTAGAGTTTTGCGTTGGCGTTGCCATCGGAGCGAAGTGTCGAGCCCTCCAGCGATATTCCCGCAAACAACCCTCTGTTGCGCGAATAGGAAAGAAGCTCAGCATTCATCACAATGTCAGTCGCGCCCTCCGCAGTGCGCCCCTTGGGACCAGCCGCTGCCGAAGCGTCCGCACCCAGCTTTACTTTGCTCGACAACAGCGAGCGCGCCCCCTTCGGATTCATCACCAGCAGAACAAAATCCGTAGACTGCCCTCCCATCTGCAACCCAACGCTAACGCCTTCGAGCGCATACAGTGCCGGTGCTCCCCACGGCCCCGTATAGTGCGCCCCACTGCGGCAAATCATAACCCCGCGGCCATAGCTCGCTCCCACTCCGAAGGCGCCCTTCAACACCGACGGTAGAATCACCACGCACTCCGCTTTATCCAGCAAATCCTGCGGAATGTTGTCGGGAATATTCAATATTTCTTTCATCACCTGCCCGGCTTCTTTCACCCGGTCTTCTTCCTTCACGTCATTGGCAGCAGTGAAGGCCGGCGCCGAAAACATGCATGCCGTCAGAAACCAGGCCGCAACTTTCTTCATCTCAACCATCCACCCTCCAAACTCGCTCTCCTAACCACACACAACTTTCATCTCAACCGCTTCTAAGAATTGTAGTCGGCAGACAACGAAAGCAGATGGTCTCCTTAGGACATTTCCCGACAGCACCACCGTAAACTTCCGCGGTATTTTCCACCCATGACCGTTCGCGTGCTCCTTTTGTAACTTGGCACGCGGCTTCACACGCTTCTACAGTCAAATGAGAAGCGTCGGAAAGGCTGATCGCCCTTCGGCACCCGAGTTGCATCTAACAGGAGTCGAGTGGCTCCGGGCATGCGCTTCATTGGTTTTGGCCGTGGTAAGCGTGCAAATATTGGATGGTTTCGGCATGAGTTACACACGCTGCTATCGTTGGTTGATTACGGCGCTGCTGGCCGCCTGCGCCGTGGCCTGCACCCTGCCAACCTTAGCCCGTGCTCAGGATTACGCCAGCACCGCCGTGGCTGTCAGTCCTGCGCCTTCCGTTTCTGACGACGATTCGCAGTCCGGCACTCTGCTCACCATTCACAAACGCGTGGATGAAGTGAATGTTCTTTTCATCGCCACTGACAAGCATGGCAAGTTTGTGCGCGACCTCAGTCAGGCCGATTTCGCCATTCTCGACGATCACAAGCCGCCGCAATCCATCGTCAACTTCCGCCGCGAAACCGATCTGCCTTTGCACATGGGATTGCTCATCGATGTCAGCGGATCGGTCCACAGCCGTTTTGATTTCGAACAGGACGCAGCCATCAGTTTTCTCCAGCACTCGATTCGCGTTGGCTTCGATAAAGCGTTCATCGTCGGCTTCAACACCAAGAGTCAGATGCCGCAGGATTTCACCGACAACGTCGAACTGCTTTCCGCCGGCGTACACAAGCTGCAGGATGGTGGAGGCACGGCTCTCTACGACGCCATCTACCGCGCCTGCAAAGAAAAATTCTTAAAGGATCGTAACGATCATCCCGTGCGCAAGGCCATCGTGATCGTCAGCGACGGCGAGGATAATCAAAGCGAATACACTCGCGCGCAAGCCATCGAAATGGCGCAGCGCGCCGAAGTCATCATCTACGCCATCTCCACCGACGACAGCGGCCTGATCCTGCGCGGCGACAAAGTTCTCGAACAGATTGCCGAAGCCACCGGCGGTCGCGCCTTCTTCCCCTTCAAGATGAAGGACATCACGCACTCCTTCGCCGCCATCGAAGACGAACTCCGCAGCCAGTACGTAGTCAGCTACAAGCCTGCCGACTTCGACGCCGACGGCCGCTTCCGCTCCATCGAAATCTCCGCATTGAAGAAAGACCTGCAAGTCCGCGCGCGCAAGGGATATTTCGCGCCCCAGCAGTAAATCAAAAGCTCTCACCACAGAGGCACGGAGACACAGAGAAAACCATAAGACAAGAACGGCCAGGGACTGTCTTTGTACTTCTGCATTGAAAGTCGGTGCCCCATTTCTCGCGTCTTTTGCGAGAAGTGGGGATTTCTGTCTAACTTCTGAAACACAACTTCATCAAAAGATCGACAAATTGAATTCATTCGACATGGCTACATACCCGGCGGCGTTCGGATGAATGTGGTCGCCGCTATCGTAGGCAGCAAGTAAATGCGTAGGCTGAGAAGGATTGCGCACCGCTAAATCAAAATCCACATAGGCATCGAAGATTCCGCCCGCGCGAACCGACGCATTCACGCTCTCGCGCGTCTGTTCCATCCCCGAAGTGACTCCCGCAACTCCGCCAAACGGAGTGATGGTCGCCCCAATCACCCGCAAGCCCACCGCGTGCGCCTGATTCACAAACTGCTGATATCCCGTGGTGATTGAAGTCGCATTCGACAGAAGAAAAATATCGTTGATGCCCAGAGCCAGTACGATGTCTTTCACTCCACTCTCTGCGATCGCGTCGCGATCAAGCCGTGCCAGCCCGGGCACTCCAGCGTCCCCGCCACCTTGCATCAACTGATTTCCGCCAATGCCTTCATTCACCACTCCAAAGACGGTGGAGTTGCTTTGCAGCCGCGCCGCCAAATCGTCCGTCCAGCGCTGGTTGGCGTCGATGCTCGACCCGTAACCCTCGGTAATCGAGTCGCCCACCGCAACCACTGAACTAGTGGCCGCTGACCCCGACACATCGATCGCGCTCAAGTAATAGTAAGAGTTCATCGGATACGAAAACGAACTCCCCGCCGTCTCTTCCGTATGGTCGCCCGGTATCGACAGATACGAAGTCGCTTCCGAGAAATAATTGATCGACGGATCGTAGATCGTATCCGGAAGATAGAGGCTAACCGACAAATTTTGCCCCGGCGTCACGGTAAAGCTGACGCCGTCGCTCAGCACCTGCCCTCCCGGAGGAATCGTGATCGCCGTCTGCCCATTAAACGTCAACCCTTGTAGGGTCCCGCTCGTGATCGCAGCGCTGCCCGAGTACGTTGCCGTGCCCACCGTGGCGTGTCCAATAACTACCGGCGCGCCGCCAAACGCATTCGATAGCCGGATGCGAACTTGCGTCCCTCCGGTCGTAATGTTGGCATTGAGCCGCACCGTGAGATCAGCCACCGTGACTCCGGGCGCAGCCTCGGTGTTGCTCGCTCCCCAGGTCGTGATCCAGCTAGAACTACTAGCGCCCACGTGATGCGACCCGAAGATTGATGCCGCTACAGCAAGCGCAAGTACAAGCAGGATTCCAAACCAGAGTCGCTTCACAGAAATCACCTCAAATGGCCCGTCCATGGCCGGAGAGCGACAATAGTATCACCTGGGAGCAGTTCTCAGTTCTCAGTTATCAGTTCTCGGTTCTCGGTTCTCAGTTCTCAGTTCTCAGAAACACCGAATGGGTGCCCCATTTCTCGCGTCTTCTGCGAGAAATGGGGCTTTTCGGCTTACCCTTGCAGCACTCCCCGAAACATTTTCCGGATCGCAGCCCGCCCCATCGCTTCTCGATCACTTCGCGCAGCATCCCCATCATCGCAGCAAGCCTGAATGTCGATCGGCCCACCACCCCCGCCCCCGCAAGCATCCACCAGCAAATGCCAGGCCTCGCGATACTTCTCATACTTCTGCCCCTTCATGCCCGGCTTGAAAAACACATTCGCATCCCGATCTCCCACCACCGCATACGGCATGATGTACCAATCATCCGTCGGAATAATGTAAATCGCGAAAAAGTCCACCATCCCCGGCGCATACCCGCGCCGTCCCCGAGCCCCACGTTTCATGTTGATGCTCATGCAGTAACTGCCCGCGGAACATAGATAAAGCGTGCACTTCACTTGCACTCGCAGAATCGGCCCCGTGCCATTCTCCACGCCCACGTCATAAGGCCCCAGCCCTCCATAAGGACTCGACACCTTAAGCCCGTAACTCATAGCCAACACCATAAAGTACATCTCCGCCCACGCCCCCCGCTCCCGAGTCCCCTTGATCCGCGCTCCCATAATCTTCCGGTGTTTCATGATCACCCTCACTCTTTTTGCCACAAATAGAAATCGCGGCCAAAAGGCCGCGACGTTTGTACTATTCCGAATTGTCTGATTACGTTTTGAAAGGGCGCGGCTTCAAGCCGCGCCGTAACGCCCACGAAAAATCAATAGCGGCTTTAGCCGCCAGAACATTGTCATCGCGACCGGAGCTTCGCATTCCCGAAGGGAATGCGAAGCGGAGTGGAGGGACCTGCTGTTTTCTTTATTTACCCTCTATATCTAGTATGACATTTTGCATAGGGTAAAACCGTCATATTAGCCAACTTTATATTTCCTTTCCTTTCAGCAACCTAGCCCCGATCTTCGCCTTCTGTTCCTCTTGACAGCACTTTTGAGCCATTTTGTATAACCGTGAGCTAAGTTTGCGCGCAAACCGTTTCAATAGTGAAGGTTAGCCGCGAAGCGGCGGCAGAATGCAGCCCACGGCGCAAGCCGTGGGTAAACCCGAACAACGAGGAACCGAGCCCCGGCAGGGACGGCAGAAAGCTGGAACCCGACCCCCAACCCTCTCAGCCACCGTTGCACCTGCCGTGAACAAAGCCACCCCACGCGACCTTTGAAAGGGATTCTGAGTGTAATGGCCTGTTAGCGCCAATCTGGAAAATTTGGCTGGAATTAGGGTGTAAGTTGCTGCCGTGAAACCAGCGATTTTTTCAGGTGCGGTTGCTGTAATTCTAATTCTTGCTTCTCTCGCGCATTCTGCTGCGAAAAGACCCCTCAATTTCCAGATCACTGCGAGGGCCGATGGAGAGGATCAGGAGGCCACAGAGGCTGGATTCCAAACTCGCAACTGGGATAGAGCCCATTTCGGATACAACAGATACAAGGCATCAGACGGGCAGAGACTGGATTCCAAATACGGCGAGTTCCGCACCGAAGATGAAGCCAGGCGTTATTTCGACTGGAGCTTGGCGAAGGCTGCTCAGGTCATCACAGAAGGCGATACGCTCGATCGCAAAGGGAATCGCGTCGGCCGCAGAGCCGAGGTATCGCTGAAGCCGGATCGGAGTTCGTATGCGGTAATGTGGACGCATGGAGCAGTGTTCCGCGAGATTCTCGCTGGCGGCCTAGCGCATGCTGTCGCACTAGAGAAGCAATACGGAAACTGACAGTGATCATTGTAGCCAGTCGAAGGTTGGTTGACGATACGTCGCGGTTACACTCATCATGACCTTGTGCTGGGCACTTGAGCGAAATGGCCTGGTTTTCGACAGTTGACTCCGGCTTTCCCGTCTTATTGGACGTAGACAATTCGATGATCGGCTTATAGACCTGCCATTTTCTCCTGAACCTTTGGGATCCAGACTTCTTGAGCAGTTGGCTCCATGAGGTGAACTCGCTCAAGGGCTTTCTCAAAAGTCGTGCGCGCCTCGGCATTCTTCTGCAATGCCTTCTGCGCATCTCCCAAAGCCATCAGAGCCTGCAAGGAATCGGGCGCAAGGGCAACTCCGGCCTGTGCTTCGGAAAGCGCCTGTTCGGGATGGTGTTGTTCGAGCAGGGTTCCAGAGATGACGGCGCGATCCATGGCAGCGGCGTACGGAACGTTGAAGGTGCCATCGTAAACAAACACGCCATCTTCGATCACAGCGGTCGGCTTGAGCTCCATGAACTGACGGTATGGGCTTAGAAGGGCTGAGCCTGATTCATAGAACGTCAGTGAAATGTGGCTGAAGAATATTGGCCCCTGGATGACTGGAGGGGTTTCGGTCTTCAGCCCGGCCCAGATCGTGTCCATGGTGGGCAGGGTCTTGCAGGGAATGCCGTAGGCGTGGAACGGAATCAACGGCTCGGCCGTGTACGCGAACCAACATTCTTTGATCCCTCGCTCGTCAACGTAACGCTTGACGGCTTTTAGTTGCTGTCCCCAGTCCGTGGTGGAGTCGGTCAGATACTTGTGGATGTTGGCCGGTCCGCCCCAGAGTTCGTTCGCGTACGGAATATACGAGGTGGGGAACGCGCGGAGCGAAGTCACGATATGGAAAATGATGAGAACAGCCATGGCCCACACCCAGCGGCGATCGCTTTGAATCAGGCTCGAAGCCGCTCCGCCCGCCAACACAAGGACGAAGACAAAGACCAAAAGGATGTGCCGCACTCCGATGTTCAGACTCGAAGTCATCGAAATACAAAAATAAAGCGTGGGCGGCACAGACAGGAACAGGATCTCGCGCCAGCCACGTAGCCTTCCAGTGGCGATGGCATATACGATCAGCGGGAGGAAGATCAATGTGGTCAGGGTCGCTTTTATGACGAACGCCACCGGAAAATAGAACCACACCCCATGCGCATAGATCTTCCCAAACATGTAACTGGGCCACGTATTCGCCACCGAGCGGACGTCAGCCAAACCATAGAGCCATGACTCGGGCAGCACTTTCCATCTCGCCATGACCTTGATCACTTTGGCTTCCGCCGGACGCAGGTTCCCGAGTGTATCCTCCAATGGTGGATTCATCCGCGTCCCGGCGGGGCGAGCAGCGTAGCGGAATCCATAACACCCCCACATGATGCCAACGGCGATGATTCCGGCAATCACGAGCGCACCGCCCAGGCGTGCTGCCTGATGCAGGCGGGTCTCGTCCCCCGCTTGACGGGGGCGCAACAACTCGCTGGCTGCGAGTAAGATCAGCATCGCGGGCAGCAGCACTGCGGAATGCTTGACGATAAAGAAGAGGCCTGCCGCGAGACCCAGCACTGCGACGCGTCCCCACGAGGGAGATTTCACATACCGGTAGAACGCATAGATGCTGGACACGAGCGCTGCCGCCGCGCCCGTGTCCGTCGTCACCAAGGAGCCATGAGCAAGGATGTTGGGCTCGAAGACGATCAGCACGAGTGCGATGAATCCCGCGCCAGCGCCAAACATTTCTTGTGCTGCAAGGAACGCCAGCAGCGCAACCAGCAGCGCAAAGATCGATGCCGCAATGCGGGCGCGGAAGATGACCATCTCGTGATCATTCTGAAAGATGAGATCGCGTCCGCTCAGGTAGGCCTCGGTCTTGAAATAACGGTTCTGCAATTGCGGTTCATGAAGGTTCATTCCGAGCAGCGGAACGGCAGCAATCATCTTCACCAGCGGCGGGTGCTCAGGGTTTAGACCAAAATCGTGATGCTTGAGAGACATATATCCGGCAAAGATGTGATCACCTTCATCGAACGTAAGCGATTCGTGCTTGACGGAGTACAACAACTGGAATTCGAGAACCAGGAGCAAGAGCATGACCGCAGCTATTTTTGCCCATGACCGCTTGAGCAGTGAATGGAGTGTGTCACCGATTCCCGTCGCGGGTTGCGAAATTGCACGCGCCTCTGCGTTCATCATTTCTCCGCATCAACAACATAAGCAGTAAAACACGCCTATTCGCAAAAATATTACGAATTTGAAGATAAGTCTTATCGCGATTCGACAGAGCGTAACAGGCGCTGGATCAAGGGTCTCGAAAACGTCGGGAATTCGAGTCGCTGGGGACAGTTGACGCAATATCGCCATATCACTCAAAATGCCGGGATCCGACTCGCCGCTGGGCGGCTAGACGGGAAGGGCGGTGATACCAGTGCTCGCCCCGTTTGCGCCCACGCCCCCGCTATGCTACCGTCGCATTGAATTAAGAATTAAGATTCCAAGATCAATCCCTAACCCTCCTCAAGGAGACGCCCATGGTCGGCATCATCTTACTCGTAATTCTTGTCCTCATCTTTGTCGTGCTCATTGGCATGTACAACAGCCTGGTGCAGTTGCGCGTGCGCACCGACTCCGCCTGGTCTGACATTGACGTGCAACTTAAGCGACGGCACGACCTTATCCCTAACCTGGTCGAGACCGTAAAAGGCTATGCCACGCACGAAAAAGGCACGTTTGAAAATATCGCCAAGTTCCGCTCGCAGGCCATGCAGGCCACCACGCCGGAGGGTAAGGCTGTCGCCGAGAATCAGCTCACCGGAGCGTTGAAGAGCCTGTTCGCCGTGGCCGAAAATTATCCTGAGCTGAAGGCCTCGGAACAATTCACCCAGCTTCAGGGATCGTTGAGCGACACGGAAGATTCCATTCAGAACTCGCGGCGGTATTACAACGCGGTGGTGCGCGATCTGAATACGAAGATTCAGTCCTTCCCCACAAACATTCTCGCCGGCATGTTCAACTTCACGCCGAAGCAGTTCTTCGAGACCACCGACGCCGACCGCGAACCCGTCGCGGTAAAGTTCTGATCGTTATGATCGCGACAAAGCATACGTTGGAGAGCGCCGTAGAAAAACTGCACGTGTGGCGGCGGGCGACTCGCCCGCTGCCTTTGATCTCGATCGGAATGCATGCACGACCGTGGAAGAGCGGCGCTTCAGCGCCGCGTAAAGTGGACAAAATGAATTTGGGCTTTAGCCCCCGTGGTCGCACTTCCTCTTCGATGCGGGCGTTTCTGCTGCTCGCAACCATCCTCGTACTCGCCACTCCGCTCTTCGCTAAGTCCTGGCGCATCTCGAACTTTCAAGACACCATCACCGTCAATCCTGATGGCAGCTCTCTAATCAAGGAAACCATCACCCTGAAATTCGTCGGAGAATGGCACGGCATTCACCGCACCATCCCCATTGAATATCCCGGACCGGACGGCACCAACTACCGGCTCTACGTCGACCTCATCGGCATCACCGACGAAAACGGCGCCAAGCTGAAACACGATACCTCGACCAACGGCGCATATCGCGATTACAAGATTTACATCTCCGACGCCGTCAACGCCACGCGCACAGTCGAGATCACCTACCGCGTGCGCAACGGCGTCCGATTTTTTGACGGCAAAGATCCAGACAGCCACGACGAATTTTATTGGAACGTCACGGGCAACGATTGGCAGGTGCCGATCGATCACGCCGCGGCCAGCGTGCACTTTCCCGCTGGCGGCAGCGAGTCAGATCCACTGCGCGCGCAAGCCTTCACCGGCGTCTACGGCTCGACCGAGCACAATGCCACGGCAACGGTAAATGGATCGGATGTTGAGTTCGCGATCACCGCACCTCTGCCGATGCGCGGCGGGCTCACCATCGATGTCTACATTCCTAAAGGCATTGTGAAAGAGCCGGGACTGCTCACCAAAATATTCTGGTTCATCGGCAGCAATCCCGCGATATTTCTGCCGCTGCTCACCCTCGCAGTCATGCTTCCGCTCTGGTGGATCAAAGGCCGCGATCCCGATCCCGGTATGTCGGTCGCGCCCATGTATGATCCGCCGCCTGGAGTTTCGCCCGCAGAATGCGGCACGCTGCTCGACGACACCATCCATCCGCGTGACATCACATCGACCATCGTCGATCTTGCCGTGCGTGGTTACATCAAGATTGAAGAAACCGACGAAAGCGGCGCATTATTCCATAACAAGGATTACATCTTTCATCTGCTGAAGAAGCGCCAGGAGTGGCAAGGTCTCGCGCCGCACGAACAGGTGATGCTCGAAAATATTTTCACTGGAGACGAAACCGACACGCGTCTCTCGAGCCTGAAGAACCGCTTCTATAAAGCTGTCCCGGTGGTGCGCACCGATATTATGTCGGCGCTCAAGCAGAAAGGCATCTACACGCTCGATCCCGAATCGGCCGACGGCTACAGCGTTGGTGCGGGGCTCTGCATCATCGCTCCGTTCGTTGTGCTCCAGTGGATGCATTTCGTGAATTTTTTCAGTTCAGTCCCCATTGCGCTGCTGTCGATTGCGGTCGCGGCAGTGATCTGGTGGATGTTCGCGCGAGTGATGAGCGCGAAGACTCTGAAAGGCTCGCGCATTCACATCGCCGTGTTGGGCTTCCAGGAATTCATGAACCGCGTAGACGCCGATCGGCTCAAGACCATGCCGTCGAACACCTTCGAGAAATTTCTTCCATACGCGATGGCGTTAGGCGTAGAACACCACTGGGCGCAAGCCTTCAATGGCCTAATAAAAGATCCACCGACATGGTACGCGGGCCCGGGATACGGCTACGGCATGGGCTTCAACCCAATCCTCTTCTCGTCCTCCATGCATGGCATGGCGACGGATATGCATCAGGTGTTCGTGTCTGCGCCGCGCGCCAGTTCGACAGGCTCGGGATTCGGCAGCGGCGGCGGTTTCGGTGGCGGCGGATTTTCCGGTGGTGGCTTCGGCGGCGGCGGCGGCGGCGCGTTCTAGCGCACCGCAAACAAAGTCAAAGGCGTCGGACAAGGCCTGCCCTGAGCTTGCCGAAGGGAGTGTCCGACCCACACTAGCAAAATCTGGTGCGCCCGGAGAGACTCGAACTCCCAACCCTCTGCTCCGAAGGCAGATGCTCTATCCACTTGAGCTACAGGCGCCCGAGGTTATTTTACGGCATGTGAGGTCGCGGGAGTGGCGGCCTTTGAGAAAAAGCGAAAGGGGCCGCTCCCTTAGAGAGACTGGGCCCCTTCTTGTTGAAAGTTGAGTTTTGAAATTGAGTTTAGTTTTCTCCTTCGGCTACGCTGCTTCCCCAGAGTGCGTTGCTTCCCCACAGCGCGTTTGATCCCCAGAGAGCATTCGATCCCCACAGAGCGTTCGAGCCCCACAGAGCGTTGCTGCCCCAGAGTGCGTTGCTACCCCAGAGTGCGTTGGAACCCCAGAGTGCATTGCTGGCTGAAACCGTGCTGCTGGACGATGCGGCAGTTCCGGGTACGAACTGCGAAGAGCCCCACACCGCGGCATTCGACCATGTGGCCGATGTATTCCAGACCGAAGAGGGATCGTCGGACAAGGACACCTGATTTGTGGCCGCGTTGAAACTTGCGATGGGAGACATCGCTGTGCCTTTCGCAACGGCAGTGCTGTTGAGGGCGGCTTCGAGATCGACATAGCCTGCGCCTACGGTGAAGACGTCGTACTGGTCGGTGTAGGTGATTCCGGTGACTGGATCGGTCGTGCTGCTGGACTCGGGAAAAGTTTTGTACGCCGTGAGCATCAGACGAGCCTTGACCTGATCGGGAGTAAGGTTCGGAGACTTCTGCAACAGATCGGCGACGACTCCGCTGAGAACGCCGGCGGCCATGCTGGTTCCACTCAGGTTGAAGTAGGCGGATGAAGAGGCACTGCTGCCTCCGTTCACGTAGTAGCTGTACGGGACTTGATTGCCGGGAAACTCGTTGTAGAGCGTGGAGCCTTGCGACGCTAGAGACGTCAACAGGTTGCCGGGGGCAACCAGATCGGGCTTTACGACCGCGTCCACGACCGTCGGGCCTTTCGAGCTGTAGCTGGCGATGAGGTCGTCGGTGCGCGTGGGGGTGCCCATGGGCTTCATGGCGCCCACGGTAATCACATAGGGATCGTTGCCGGGTGAGGTGACGGTGGCGTAGCCATCGGTGGTCTGGTAGCGGCCGTTATTGCCGGCGGCGACGACTACTACGATGCCGCTTTTCCAGGCAGCTTCGACGGCCTGGCAGAGCGGGTCCAACTTGTAAGATTCGTATACGCCGCGGCCGAGCGACAGGTTGATGACGCGAATGTTGTATTGCGACTTCAGTGCGATGGCCTGATTGATAGCGGCGATCACCGAGCTATCGGTACCGGCGCCGTTCTGATCGAGCACTCGCAGGTTGACGATGTGTGAGCCGGGTGCAATTCCCGTGAAGGTCTGGGTGTACAAGGGGCCGGTCGAGCTGAGGCCGTCTCCGGCGATCAGGCCGGCGACGTGAGTGCCGTGCCCGTACTGATCATTGGCGCTCGAATTTCCTGGCACAAAAGACTGCTGATAGACCACGCGCGGGAGGGGAAAAATTTGCTGATTAAGGTCGGGATGATAGCTTACGCCACTGTCGATCACGGCCACGCCGATGCCCACGCCGGTATAGTTCGACTGCCACGCGAACTCCGCGTTCACTGCGCCGGCGGCATTGTTCAGGCCGGTCGGCGACAACGGGCGGTCGGGGCTGATGTACACGACGTTCGACTGGTTGGAGAGGCTTTGGATGCCGCCGCCGTCGAGCTGAGCGACTAAACCGTTGATCAGCGGCGCCTGGCCGAGAACCGTCCCGCCCAGGTTCGCGATGTCGTTTAACAGGCAATCCAGAAGACCCAGCAGTCCGGAGCAATTCACTTGCGTGCCGGGCGCGTACTGAACAATGACTTGCCTCTGATTGGTCGACCGATAGCCACGCAGTTCGGGGGATAGTTTCGAGTCGTCGGCGTGGGCCAGCGTTGCGGTGGCGATCAGCAGTAAAACCAAAAGTCTTTTCATATCTCCTCAACGGCGAACCCGGTCCGCCTTCCGACACGTTCGAATTACACAGCCATATGTGCAGGTAGAGCGCCAAAGCGGGAGGGGAATCGTCCTTGCGAATCAGTCAGTTAAAGCAGGTAGGTGAATGGGTGGTGGGACAGGTTGTCCCGTCGGGGTGGGCCGGGGACAATTTGTCACACGCAGACCTAGTTATGTCGACAGAGCCGTCCTATATGAATATTTATATACAGCGGGCGCGGACTTTGCTACTCTTCAAGTCGTGAGCGACGGCTCGCCCCCGGACGTAGTTTTCGAGGGAAACTCACGTGAGGTGATTCGGTCGTTCCCTAAAGACATTCGGTCCGAGCTAGGAGCTGACCTCGACCGTGTGCAGAACGGAGAGAAGCCACTGGACTCCGCCCCGATGGCTCCTGTTCTGCCGGGGGTGTTCGAGTTGCGTGACGAGGACCCGGACTTCTGGTATCGAGTGCTGTACAAGCAGATTGATGGCGCGGTTTATGTCCTCCACTGCTTCAGGAAAAAGACCAACAAGACTTCCTTGAACGACATCAAGATTGCACGAGAGGGTAGTGTCTTAAACCGTGGCATGACTCTGCGCTTTGGTCCCCTGATTGCGCCGCGGCGGGCCACGGTTCGTTCTGATCAATCTTCCGTTGGAATACTCGTAGCGAATCCCTCAATTCCTTGATCCGCCTTTTCGCGTGCGCAGCCGCGTCCTGCCAACTGCGAATATTTTCCACAGATTTCTGAGATTTAACTATTGACAAATTACTTAGACCGTCTAATATATCAGTCTTAGGGGATGGTCTCATGCCGCAACCTCCGATTCTCAAAACGATGGATGACATGCTGGCGAAATTGGAAGATGCGGTTAGGATCAACCGCGAATCTGGGATCGCCGTGCGTGAATATACCGATGCGGTCCGCGCATTGGCTCAAGTGTGCGAGGACGAAGACGTAAAAAACGAATACCTCACGCGCCTCGAAGAAGTAAGCGGTAAGAAGGGATTCCTTGAAGCGATTCGCTCGGTGATGCTTCCAGGCGCGAGCATGACACCAGTCCACATTAGGACCCTGATCGTATTGCTCGAAAAGATGGACTTGTCCGGGTATACGAATCCGATGGCCTCGATTCATACAACGTTGCGACGAATGAAGAAGGCTGGCGAGGTTGAAGAAGTGCAAACCAGAAATGGCGAAAAAGCCTATCGTCTTTCCGCTGGGTCGAGAGGGCCGAGCAAATCCGAGATCGAGGAACAAGAGAAAACTAAAAAGACACTGAGTCCTGCGGAACAATTCACGATTTCTAGCATTCGGCACGAGGCCGTGACACAGACGCCTATTCCTTACGTTGAAGAAAGTCTGCGAAGGAATCGCCTGAAATGACTTTGGACGCAAATACGAACCGCTCCACGCTTCCATCGCAGAGCGGTCGAAACAGAAAGGAGGCAGCACATGGGAAGACCGCCACCAGTTAGTTGAAGCGCAGTAAATGGCCCTGTCGCCTGTTGAAGCAGTCGGCAGGGCCAATCCGAATCGCGGGGTTAGCCACAATCCAGACCCAAAACGATTGTAAGGCTTTTCCCGCAAAACACAAGCGGAGAAAAGCCCATGACCTGCATCAGATGCCAGCACACCACCTGCGTTAGGGCAGGTTCCTTCGGTAAGCGCAATGTCCAACGCTGGAAATGCACTTCCTGCAAGAACCGATTTTCCGAACCCCACACGAAGCTCACACGCGACACATTCATGTCGGAACCCGAAGCGGCAGAACGTGCGCTGCACTACCTTCTTGAGGGGTGCTCGATCCGATCCACCGAACGACTCACGGGCCTGAATCGAAACACGGTCATGCGCCTGTTGCTTGTGGCCGGGGAGCGCAGCGCCCGATTGATGGACGCGAGAATGCGAGAACTTAGCGCCAGGTATTTGCAGGTCGATGAAATCTGGTGCTATGTCGGCAAGAAGCGGCGCAACGTGCGTAGCGGAGATTCGCCTGAATTGGGTGACCAATGGATTTACGTCGCGATTGATGCCGAAACAAAATTGGTTCCTTCGTTCCGTATCGGCAAGCGCGTGCGCCCCGATACGTGGGCTTTCCTGTGGGACTTTAATCAGCGCATCGCTAACCGCGTGCAGCTCACCACGGATGGATTGAACCACTACACCGTTACCGTTCCTGAGTGCTTCGGCACGGACGTAGACTTCGCCCAGCTCACCAAACTGTTTGGCGACT
>Ga0302319_10003505_pt1 | contig 32769 bp, 28 predicted proteins | sample Bog_T0_2_FD_203319 | JGI IMG/M metagenome (GOLD analysis project Ga0302319, IMG submission 203319) | Peat permafrost microbial communities from Stordalen Mire near Abisko, Sweden - Bog_T0_2 | ecosystem: Environmental > Terrestrial > Soil > Wetlands > Peat | place: Sweden: Abisko, Stordalen Mire... | reverse complement strand
TAACCTTTCCGGCATAGGTGAAGGGCCCCATCGGATGATCGCCGATGGCATAAACCTGCGTGGATGTCGGCGCCCAACCATTTGAATACACGAAGTAATATTTTCCAGCGCGTTTGAAAACGAATGGCGCTTCCCCATAGCCTTCGGGCAGGACGGGATTTTGGCCGGGCCCGGCCAGCGGAACCGGTTTACCTTGCGCATCGAGCAACGAAACGGTGTGGAGACTGCCGGCCAGTTCGATGAGGGAGGGACTGAGCTTTACGACCTCCGGCTTGCGGCAGCCGAAATACAGGTAGGTCTGGCCGTCGTCGTCCTGCAACACCGCCGGATCAATCGGCTCCGGGCCGGCATCCGGCAGCTTCGCGTTGTCAATCAGCGGCTTCCCGATGGCATCCTTGAACGGCCCTTCCGGGCTGTCGCCGACCGCAACCCCGATCTGGGTGCGATCCACCGGCAGGAAAAGGTAATATTTGCCGCCGGCCAGGACACAATCCGGCGCCCACGCCCAGTGGGTTGCCCAGGCAAAATCCTTCACGCGAAATATCGAACCATGATCTTTCCAGGTGGCCAGGTCGCTGGTCGAGAGCAAACGCCAATCCACCATGTCCCAGTACTTCGCATCCGGCAGATCATGTGAAGTGTAAACATACAGCCGCCCGTTAAAGACCCGGCCCGAGGGATCGGCGGTGAAAATGTTCGTGACCAGCGGATTCCCGGCCAGGGCGGCGGACGCGGCGAGTAAACTGACCAGCAGTGACCACAGAAAATATTTTGGCAGCTTCATAAAATCGGTGAATTGAGCGTAGCCAAGTGAAGGAAGTGAGGCAAGCAAAGCAAGCGGCTCATCTTCCGTAACCCGGTGAAATGAGGCTTATTCTCCGGCTTTGGCCAGAGGCTGCTTGCGTCGGCTCTGGCTGGATTTGGAATAAAACACCTTCCATAAGACCAATCCGTGGGCCGGCGCGGTCATGCCGGCCATCCGCCGGTCCTTCCGGGCAAGCATCCGCCTGATTTCGCCGGGCGGAAACTTGCCCAAACCGACCTGCACCAGCGTGCCGACAATGCCCCGGCACATTTTGTAAAGAAAACCGTCGCCCTCGATGATGAACGTCAGTTGCCGGCCGGATTTTTTGAAGTCGCACCGCGTGAGCCTCCGCGCCGTGGATTCCATTTCGTAATTTCGATTGGCGGCGAACGATTTGAAATCATGCCGGCCGACAAACAACGGCGCGGCGGCGCGCATGGCCTTCAGATCGAGCGGGCGCGTGACGAGCCAGGCGCTCTGGCGAAGCAGCGGATTCATCGCCGTGTGGTTCCAGACGAAATAGCGATATTGCTTGCCGGCCGCGTCGAACCGGGCGTGAAATTTTTCCGTGGCGCGGGAGGCCGACAACACGCGCACGTCCTCCGGCAGCCAGGCATTGATGGCCAGCGCCAGTTTGCGGACCGGCATTTTGAATTCCGTGCCCGGCACTTCAAAATGCGCCAGCATGCCGAGCGCGTGAACGCCGGTATCCGTGCGGCTGGAACTGTGAACGGCCGGCCGGCTGGGAAACAACTTCGCCAGCGCCGCCTCGACCTTTTGCTGGACGCCGGTGCCCGTCTTTTGCGTCTGCCAGCCTGCGTAAGCCGTGCCGTCGTAGGCAATGACCAGTTTGAATTTCATGCCGTGATTCGTGAAACGTGAAACGTGAAGACCCTCACAGACACCTTCACGCATCACGTTTCACGGTTTGCCATCCAGATAACTTTGCAACAAAATTGCCGCCGCCATTTTATCCACCTTTTCTTTGCGTTTGTCGCGCCGCACCCCGCCTTGGATCAGAATCCGGCTCGCCTGCGCCGAGGTCAGCCGTTCATCCCAGCTTTTGATCGGGACGGTGATGGCACTGCGCAATACCGCCACGAAGGCCTCCACTTTTTGCGCCGCCGGACCGTAACTGCCGTCCATGTTGCGTGGCAGACCAATGAGAATCAGGTCAACTTCCTTCTCCCGAATCAACTGCTTGAGCCGCTCGAGAAAATCCGCGAACGGCTCGGCCGGAATGAATTCCAGCGGCTGCGCGATGGTTTTGGTTTCATCGCTGACGGCGACGCCGATGCGTTTGGTTCCGTGGTCGAGGGCGAGGATGCGCATTGAGTCAATTGTCCTGCACATTACTTTTAGAAACGGATTTCGACAATCACCGATTAGCCCGCCGAAGCATCGGTGCCAGTCCTCAACCAGCTGGTATCGCCAATCAGGTCCGCCATCATGCCGGTCAAATCTCCTTTTGAAATCGGCAGATATTTGCCCGTGGCCTCGGCAAATGGCCGGCCAGCCGGGTCGGCCAGCACGCCTTTGGCCTCGAAAATCCGGTTTTTGCGATTCGTCAGCAACTCGCTGGTGGCGATGATTTCGTCGTCCGGCCGCACGGGATTCAGAAACCGGACGGTCAGCTCGGCGCAAAACGCAAACTGCCCGGTCGGCACCGCGCACGCCCAGACCATGATTTCGTCGAGCACCGTCGCCAAAATGCCGCCATGCACGACGCCGCGAAAACCAATGTGCTCTGCGCGCAACCGGAAGCGCGTGTGCACAACCCGCCCGTCGGTTGTAAAACGCAGTTTAAGTCCGACGGCGTTGCTTTCACCGCAAACAAAGCACGTATGAGTGTGAGGCAATTCACGCATGTCAATAATTGGCGGGGCAATCGCACTGCGGGGCAAGCAAATTTTGCCGCCCGCAAAAAACTTGGCGGGTAGGCCGATTTCAACTCAAACGTGTATATTGGGTGAATTTTTGATGGAATTTGTCAAAGGGAAATGGTGAAATCAATCAATTGACATGCAATCAAACAACACAAATAAAGAAATTTTTCAGACAAGTCGACTGACAGTTCCAGCTATTGAAGAAATTCTTGGGCAAGAATTTCCAGTTCTTGATCATGGATTTGTCCGGGTTGTTGATTATATGGGTGGCGATTCAGCTATTGTTCAAGCAGCGCGGGTTTCCTATGGAAAGGGCACAAAAAAAACAACGCAAGATCGCGGTTTGATTCGATATCTTTTGCGACATCGGCACACGACGCCATTTGAAATGTGCGAAATCAAGCTTCATGTGAAACTCCCGATTTTTGTGGCTCGCCAATGGATCAGGCATCGCACGGCAAATGTTAATGAGTATTCCGCGAGATACTCGATTCTTGAAAAAGAATTTTACGTTCCGGACCGAAGTTATATTGACACTGTGTTAGCCAAAGAACGTTCTGAAAAACGGGCGGCTAAGTTAAGGGACCAAGGACAACAGGAAATGTTACTCAATGTTGAAACGGCATCTGACGTCTTGGAAGCCACAGCTGCTCAAAGCACTATAAACAAGCAAGGACGTGGCGATTTGGTCGATGAAGATGAAGCAGAAGATAGCTTAAAGGTAATTTCTCGATCAAGCGCAGCCGCATATACGACATACACTAAGCTCCTTAATGAAGATGAATCTGGGCAGAAAACTGATTCAAATCGAACGGGGATAGCTCGTGAATTGGCGCGAATTATTTTGCCAACAAATTATTACACACAGTGGTACTGGAAAATTGATCTGCACAATTTGCTGCATTTCACCGCCCTTCGTGCCGATCATCATGCGCAGTTCGAAATCCGAGCCTACGCTGATGTTATAAGTAACATCGTGAGCAAGTGGGTGCCATTCACTTGGGAGGCGTTCTTAGATTATAGGCGCAATTCCGTTCACCTGTCTTCCCATGAAGCGGAAATCATCAAACAAATGCTTGCGGGCAAATCTCCAACCAGAGAATCCAGCGGGTTGTCAGAACGGGAATGGCGCGAGTTTTGTGACAAATTTGGTATTACAGAACCGGCACCCGTCGCTTCTTGATTTCAGCCAATTTGACTTCAACATCTGAAAGCAAATTTGGGAAGACATTCTTTTCCAAATCCAACAAGTCTTTATATTTTTTGAGCGGAAGCACCCATGGATATTTCAAAAAATCACCGAACATGGCATGAGGTTTTTCCTTGTTGAGAATAACAGTCGCCACCGGTAGTTCAAAATCTGGCACTACGGCTTGCAATTCTTGAGGGATGCATTTGGGTGAAGTTATATCTGCAATAATAAAGCGGGAAAGTGACGCCAGTATTTTGACCATTTCGGTCATATCCCGATTCCCGGGTCCTTTGAAATCAAAAAGTACAGGAAGCAAGCCGCGTTTTCGACAAAGTGCTTTTAAATGATCTAGGGCAGGTTTCCGCTTGCCATTAAAACGCCCCAAAATAAGAACAACTTTCGACGTGATAGTATCAATCACATCCCGAAGCTTCTTATTTGTCAGAAGTAAATGAAGGAATTGGGCAATTTCCAAATTGTCTGCCGTCACCGTGCTATCGCCTGGTTCGGTGACGACGAGATCGTTTTGTTTTGTTCTCTCCAAGTTGACATCCCAAACGGATGCCCCGTAAACATGCGCGCCAGTCAAATCCGCACCGGCAAAATTCGTTTTAATCAAAATTGATTGGCGCAGAATCGCACCACACAAAATCGCTCCTGAAAGATTTGCTTTGAACAACCCTACACCACGAAAATCAATACCTGAAAGATTTCTGCCCGATAGGTCAATTCGTGTTAAATCTGGTTGCACGCGAAGATTTTTTCCCCGCCAGCGGTTCCACTCACGCACACTCCTCTGGGCAATTTCCATGTGTAATGGGTTGCCCATATTATTCATCTCCTTTTCCGAGTTCCGAAAAGCATTTTCTCAACAGTTTCGGTGTCACTTCCTTTGTGGGAAGCAAATCTGAAATTTGAACGCCGAGCGCAAAGGCAAGACATGATAATTCAAAATCGGATACCCAACGGATTTGCGACTCGATTTTCGCCAATGTTTCACGGCTTAAGTCCCATCCCAATCGCTGACAACGAGCGGCAAGAATTGGCTGTGTCATGTTTTGGCCTTCGCGAATTAATCGCACTTTAGGGCCAACGATATTTCGGCTTTTTCCCATTACGCTAGCCAAAGTCTACTGGATTCAGGCAAAATAAAGGTTCCGAATTCAGAACGTTGTTCGGGGTGCATTTTGCTGGATTTCTGTAATTGGTCGGCAAATTATTGACGTGTGAATATTGGCGAGATCGAGCGCATGAAATTGAATCCGGCGGTGAAAAACATCCACGACTTCAAGTTCGAGGATTTTGAACTGGCCGGCTACGACCCGCACCCGGCCATCAAAGCGCCGATTGCGGTTTGAGTTTTGACAGAATTTACAGAATCAAAGCAATGCAACCCGGCAAACCCGATTCTGACAAGCTGATCCACCCCGCCGGGAAGCGATTCAACTTTTTCAAAAAAGCCCGCGTGTTGCCGAGCCCCGTATTGCTGGGCGGGCTGCTGATTGTCCTGGCGACACTGGCGGCGTATTGGCCGGTTTTTTCAGCCGGATTCATCTGGGACGACGACGTCTATGTGACCCAAAATGCATTGCTGACCGCCCCCGACGGCTTGAACCGCATCTGGTTCTCCGCGCACCATCAGTCGCAATATTTTCCACTGGTCTTCACCACGCTGCGGTTTGAGCATGCGTTATGGGGCTTGAATCCGCTGGGTTACCACGTCGTGAATGTCGCGCTGCACAGCCTCAACGCGCTGCTGGTGTGGGCAATGTTAAGGCGGCTGGCCCTGCCGGGAGCGTGGCTGGCGGCGGCCATCTTCGCCCTGCACCCGGTGCAGGTGGAAACGGTGGCGTGGATTACCGAGCTTAAAAACACAGAATCCACATTTTTCTATCTGCTGGCCATGCTGGCGTGGCTGGCATTTATCGAAAAAAGTTCGTCGCGACTTTACGCGCTGGCATTCCTTTTATACCTGCTGGCGTTGTTTGCCAAAACCACCGCCTGCACGATGCCGGCAGTCATGCTGCTGACGTTATGGTTGCAAAGGAAACCAATCCATCGGCAACGGATGATTCAGATCGCCCCGTTCCTGATCACGGGCGTCGCCATGGGATTGTTCTCCATCTGGTGGGAGAAACATCTGGGAAACTATCAGCCAAGGTACGGCCTCAGTTTCAACTGGCTGGAACGTCTGCTGATTGCCACCCGGGCCGTGTGGTTTTATGCCGGAAAATTGATCTGGCCCGTTAATCTTACCTTCAGCTATCCCCGGTGGGACCTCAACTGCAGCAATCCCTGGCAATACCTCGGAATGATGGGTTGCGCGGGGGTGGCCGCGCTGCTCTGGCGTTGGCGCCGCACCTGGGGGCGCGGCCCGGCGGTCGCCGCGCTTTTCTTTGTGGCCGTATTGGCACCCATGCTGGGGTTCATTCCGTTGTTCACGTTTTACTACACCTTCGTGGCCGATCATTATCAATACCTGGCCTGTGTCGGGCCCATCGCGCTGGTCGCGGGCGTGGCGACGCATTTTTCGGAAAAGTGGCGGATCAATCCCTTCGCCCGATCGGCCCCGGCATTTGTTATTCTGCTCGCGCTGGCCACACTCACGTGGCGGCACGCCGGCGCCTATCAGAATCTTGAAACGTTGTGGCGCGACACCCTGGCCAAAAATCCAGCCTCCTGGATGGCGCATACCAATCTGGGCCGCCTGCTGACGGCCCGGGACAGCCTGACGGAAGCGGAAACGCACTATCAGGCAGCGCTCCGGTTGAAATCCGACAATGAAGACGTTCGTTACAATTATGGGAACATGCTGGTAAAGGCCGGACGCCTCGATGAGGCCATCGCACAATATCGCCAGGCATTACCGTTGAATCCCACGGACCCGGAACTGTACAATAATCTGGGGGTGGTGTTGTATCAGGAACACCGGTTGGACGAGGCGGTTGCCTGCTATCAGGCCGCACTCCATTACCAGCCGGATTATTCCGAAGCGCATTTCAATCTGGGCAACGCTCTGTTTGTGGAGCATAAATTTGATGAGGCGGTCGGAGAATATCGGGAAGCCCTGCGGCTCGAACCGGATTCCGTCGCCATCCAGAACCGGTTGCGCGCCCTGGGCGTGCCCACGGACCCATGAAATACTTCAAAGCCATTGCCGCCATGTCGCAGAACCGCGTGATTGGCGCGGACGGCAAAATCCCGTGGCATCTGCCGGAGGATTTCAAATGGTTTAAAAAAATGACGATGGGCAACATCGTCGTGATGGGTCGCAAAACCTTTGAAAGCCTGGGAAAGCCGCTCGCCAACCGGAAGAATCTGATTCTCACCCGGCACCCGCGGCGATTAATTCGAAGGCATCCCGAAGTCTTCGGCCAATATCGGGAATGGCGCGGCGGGAGCCAGCTCAAACGAGCCAGGTATCAATTGCGCTTTATTCGACTGGACGGAAACCAAAACCAGGACATTAGAATTTTCAAGTCGCTGGAAATGTTGGACCCGGAGGAGTTTCAAGACGAGATCTTCATCTGCGGCGGCGCACAAATCTACGACCAGGCCCTGTCGCGCTGTTCCGACCTTTACCTGACCCTCGTAAAACGCGAGATGGAAGGCGACGCGCTTTTCCCTCCGTTTGAAGACAAGTTCGTCCTGTTCGACGAGATTCGCGACACGCCGGAGTTCAAGATTTTACATTACCGGCACAAGTCGCTGACGTAATAATCGGGAGGGACGGCGTGCCGCCGTCCCATTATTCAGCATTCGACCTCTCATCCCAACAAGCCATGCCCACGAAATTTTAAGGACGCCGACCCGGCGTCCCTCCCCAATCAAAAAACAGGCGGACCGTTGCCGGCCCGCCTGTCTCGTTGAATTGTCCGTGCCGATTTATTCCTTCGAATCCTGTTTGGCCTCGTCGGCGGCATCGAAGGCGTGTTGCAACGCCACGAGATCTTCGCCGGGCTTGAGCGAGTCGAGCATTTTCTGTTCTTCCTTGAGTTGCTCGTCGGAATAGCTGGCGGCCTTGATGGACAGGCCGATGCGGCGCTCGCCCTTGTCAATCTTGATGACCCGGGCGGTGACGTCCTGCCCGACCTTGAGCACGTTTTTGATCTTGTCCACATGTTCCTCGCTGACCTGCGAGATATGCACCAGCCCGTCAATCTCATGCTGCAGGCCGATGAACGCGCCGAAGCTGGCCAGTTTGGTGACCTTGCCGGCCACCACGTCGCCGACCTTGTAGAGCTTGTCAATGTTCGCCCACGGATCCTCGCCCAGCTGCTTCATGCCGAGCGCAATGCGCTGGTTGGGGCGGTCCACTTCGAGCACAATGGCTTCAAGCTCGTCGCCCTTCTTGAGAATTTCGGACGGATGATTGATTTTGCGCGTCCAGGAGATGTCGGACACGTGAATCATGCCGTCAATGCCCTCCTCCAATTCCACAAACGCGCCATAGCTGGTCAGGTTGCGCACCTTGCCTTTGACGCGGGCGCCGACGGCATATTTTTGTTCGGCCGCATCCCACGGATTGCTTTCCAACTGGCGGATGCCGAGGGAGATTTTCTGCTCCTCGCGGTTGATGCCGAGGACAATCGCTTCGATTTCCTGATCCGGCTTGAGCACGTCGCTGGGTTTGGCCACGCGTTTCGTCCAGGAAAGCTCGGTGATGTGCACGAGACCTTCCACCCCCGGCTCGAGCTGCACGAACGCGCCGTAGGGCACGAGGTTGACCACCTTGCCCTTGACGCGGGCGCCGACGGGGAACTTCGATTCGATGCTGTCCCAGGGATTGGCCATCTTTTGCTTCAGACCGAGGCTGACGCGTTCCTTTTCCTTGTTCACGTCGAGCACCACCACGTCGATTTCCTGGCCGACCCGCAAAACTTCCGAGGGATGCGCGATGCGTCCCCAGCTCATGTCGGTGATGTGCAACAGACCGTCAATGCCGTTGAGATCAATGAATGCGCCGAAATCGGTGATGTTCTTGACCGTGCCCTTGCGGATGTCGCCGGGCACCATTTCGGCCAGCAGTTTGGAGCGTTTCTCGGAACGTTCCTGCTCGATGAGTTCGCGGCGCGACAGCACGATGTTCTGCCGGTCCTGATTGATTTTGACGACCTTGAATTCGTAGGTGTTGTTGACAAATTGCGCGAGATTCTTTGGCGTGATGATGTCAATCTGTGACGCGGGCAAAAATGCCTCGACGCCGATGTTGACCACCAGACCGCCCTTGACGACGGATTTGACCTTGCCCTGGATCGTGCCGCCTTCGTTGCAAATCGTGAGAATGCGCTCCCAATTGCGCTTGAACTCCGCCTTCTCGTGTGAGAGGACGACCGTGCCTTCCTTGTTTTCAAGCTTCTCGATGAGGACATCAATTTCGTCGCCGACCTTGATAGTCTTGATATCTTGAAATTCCGAGCCGGGGATGACGCCCTCGCTCTTGTAACCGATGTCCACCAGGACTTCCTTGGGCCGGACTTCGATGATTTTGCCTTTGACGATATTGCCTGCGGCAAACGGCAGCGAGCCGGTTTGCTTCATGGCTTCTTCCATTGTGAGCATAACTGTATTGGAACTGCGGGAACTTGGGGACCCGGACGGCGGGAACCGAAGCTCCATTGCCTAACTACCGACGCTGCAAACGGCAACGGAGGTTAAAGGTTAGGTTGTTGGTTGACTGCTTTTTCTCAGCCTCAATGAACATCCGCACACGCGGCGTTCAGGCAAGCTAAAGATAAGTGAAATGCAGGGAATGGCAACAACTAAAATGCCTTCGGCTTGGAACCGGCGAGGATATTGCGAAAGGTGATCATGGTTCGACGGCTGCTGCTTTTGCATTGAAGCCCCCGTTGACGCCTTCCCATGGCCACCCTACTTTCATGGCGTGTTCGAACTCGTCGCGCCCTTCAAACCCGCCGGGGACCAGCCGCAGGCCATTGCGAAGCTGACCGACGGCATTGTGTCCGGCGCAAAACACCAGACGCTCCTCGGCGTCACCGGTTCCGGCAAGACCTTCACCATCGCCAACGTCATCAAGAACGTGGACAAGCCCACGCTCGTCATTTCCCATAACAAGACGCTGGCCGCGCAGCTTTATGCCGAGTTTAAAAGTTTTTTTCCCAAAAACGCCGTCGAATACTTCGTCAGCTACTTCGATTATTACCAGCCGGAAGCGTACATCCCGCGCACCGACACGTTCATCGAAAAAGATTCCAGCCGGAACGAGGAGATCGAACGGCTGCGGCTTTCAACCATGAGTTCGCTGTTTTCGCGGCGCGACGTCATCGTGGTGGCGAGCGTGTCGTGTATTTACGGCATCGGCAGCAAGGAGGATTACGAGGCCATGATCATCCCCATCCGCGTCGGGCAGGACATGTCGCGCGAACAATTCCTCTCGCGCCTCGTGGATTTGCAATATGACCGGAACGACATCGCGTTTGAACGCGGCGATTTTCGCGTGCGCGGGGACACGGTGGAGGTGTTTCCCGCCGGACGGGAAGACGCGCTGCGGATTGAATTCTTCGGCGAACAAATCGAGCGCCTCACGCGTTTTGAGCCGTTGACGGGAAACAAGCTTGAATCACTCGACGCCGTCACGATTTTTCCGGGAAAACAATTCGTCACCACCAGTGACAAAATGAAACGCGCCAGCCTCAGCATCCGCGAGGAATTACGCGAACGCATCGTGCATTTTGAGAAGCACGGCAAGCTGCTCGAGGCCCAGCGCATCAAGCAGCGGACGGAATACGACCTGGAAATGATGGAGGAAATGGGCGTTTGTTCCGGCATCGAAAATTATTCGCGCCACATCGCCGGGCGTCCGCCCGGCTCGCGTCCGGGGACGGTGATTGATTTTTTTCCCGACGATTACCTGCTGGTGATTGACGAATCGCACGCCACCGTGCCGCAAATCGGCGGGATGTTTGAAGGCGACCGCTCGCGCAAAACCGTTCTGGTCGAGCACGGTTTTCGCCTGCCCAGCGCGCTGGACAACCGGCCCCTGAATTTTTTGGAATTCCAGTCGATGCAGGGCCAGACGATTTACGCCAGCGCCACCCCGGCGGCGCGTGAACTGGAGTGGTCGCGACAAAGCGCTGGAGCGCCGAGCACCGCCTCGGCGTCGGCTGCCAATTTGCCCAATCAAGCCGAGACGGTGCTCGGCGCTCCGCCAGCGCGACCCGGCGTTGTGGAGCTCGTTGTGCGCCCGACGGGACTGATTGACCCGAAGGTCACGCTCAAGCCGCTCAAAGGACAGATTGACGATCTGATCGAGGAATGCCGTAAACGCGCTGACGCGAAGGAGCGCACCCTCGTCACCACGCTCACCAAACGCACCGCCGAGGAATTGACGGATTATCTGCGCGGCATCGGCGTCCACGTCCAGTATCTGCACAGCGAGATTGACGCCATTGAACGCGTTGAGATTTTGCGCTCGCTGCGGAAGGGTGAATTCGACGTGCTGGTGGGAATCAATTTGCTCCGCGAGGGCCTGGATTTGCCGGAAGTGTCGCTGGTGGCCATTCTGGATGCGGACAAGGAGGGATTTTTGCGGAGCGAAACGAGTTTGATTCAGACGTCCGGCCGCGCCGCGCGCCATCTTCACGGCGAGGTAATTCTGTACGCCGACGTGATGACCAACAGCATCAAACGATTTCTGGCGGTCACCGAATATCGCCGCCAAAGACAAATCGCCTACAACACGGAGCACCACATCACGCCGCGCAGCGTCAGCCGGGCGGTGGAAGAAAGCCTGGCCACTTATGAATCAAAACGGGAAGCCGGCGCCGCGGTCCTCCAGGACGCCGCCCTGGACGTGGACCTGACCGAAACCATCAGCGAACTGGAGACGGAAATGCTCAAAGCCGCCGAGGAACTGCAATTTGAAAAAGCCGCCCTGCTCCGCGATCAAATCAAGGAACTCAAACGCATGATGGATGGAACAGAACCGGAAAAAACGCCGAAGCCGGTCAGTTACAAAAAATTGAAACGAACACGAAACCAAGGGTGAGTTTCATTTCACGCCGTTGACCGGCGGCTGGACTTTCTGGAAATGGCATGGGAAGTTGCTGCAGCGATTATGATTGCCACCAGCGATCCCAATCTGATGGTCGGCGGCTTCGGCCTCGGGCTGCTGGCGCTGGCCGCGTTATGGCGGCTGATCGTCTGGGTCCGTGACGCGCCGCAAACGCCTGATCCATGGGACGCGGAGGTCGAACAAAAACTGCAGGAACCGGAAACCCGGGAAATTTGCCACCGTTGCCTGACCCCACAGGAACCAAACGGGTGGTTTTGCAAACGTTGTGGCAGTGCCGTCGGTCCTTACAACAACCTGATGCCGTTTCTGAATGTATTTTCCGAAGGCGAAGTTTTGAGGAACGGCATCAGCGGCCGGTTTCGCAACCGGCCGCTGATTGTGATCGGATACATCCTGATCACTTTGAGATTCTTTTTTTATTTTGCGAGTGATTACTCGCTTACCGTCCTGGGAATTTTTGTGTTCTTTACCCTGATTTACTGGTTCTCGTTTTTACTGAATCTGAAACGCCCGGATCGACGGCCGGGATCCCCCGATCGTCACGATTCACAATCAACTTGACGGTTACAGCCTGACGCCGGTTGATTTCGTCTTGAATCACAACTCATCCCCAGCCGTGAACCCGCCTGGACCGTTTCATGCCACAGCAGGATGAGTTCGGTCAGATGTTGCAGCCACGGCAGCACGCGATTCTCCAGGGCATCGGAAAGCGGGATGGTGTCCGCCGCATGGCAGACCGTGTCCACGTCCTTGATGATGGCGGCAATCTGCTCGAGCTGCCACTTGCGAAGCTGGGTGAGGGTCGCCCGGCCGTTGGCCGGGCCACAGGCGCTGTCCGGCAACAAACTCAATGTGAGCACCGGCTCCTTCAATTGCTTGGCCAGGTTCCACCAAAGCTCGCGCGCCACCCGGGCGTCGTTGATGAGCACGAGCGTGATGGCCGTCTCGACGCCTTCCCGCGCCAGATCAGCTTGTTGCAGCGCCGTCTTGAGCAGGAGGAGGGACTTTTCCTCCAACGGTATGGTCCCGGCTTCAACCCGGCGAAATCCGTTCCCCCTGACCAGTGGCAGGGCAAGGTTGACCGGTTCATCGTCAACGTTCAAAGAACACAAAATACGCTGTTTTTCCAAGGCGAGCATTTCTAAATAACAACGAATGGCCGGGAGGGAATGATATTCCAATGGTGGCAAAACGGGCAGGCCATCCAATGTTATCTGAATTGTTTCACGCGCTTCCGATGCATCAAACGACTGGTTACGCATGCCTCTTGAATCCGCAATTGGCGTGCCTAAAATCAGCACCGCCTAAAAAGTTATTCACATTTTATTCACCAAAAGTCCCGGTCATATTGCAAGGCAGGCCAGCTCACACATTTTGAATCGCCACTAATTCAACCTCCTGTGCGATAGTAAGTTTTAACAATTCACGCGCCCAAGTCTTGGCAGGATGACGGCTATTTGGACGGGTTCGCCCCTTTGACCCGCAACTGAAGTGAATAGAGCGACGTGCTCGCAGTAATGAACAGTGTCCGATGGTCCTTGCCCCCAAAACTGACGTTGGCCGTCCACGGTTCCGGTACATCAATATGCCCGATCTTCTTACCGGCTTTATCAAATACCGTCACGCCATGACCGCAAATATAAATGTCACCGTCCTCGTCAATCGTCATCCCGTCCGAACCCATTTTGCAAAACAACGTCTTGTTCGCGAGCGAGCCGTCGGATTGGATGTCGTAGCGCCAGGTTTGTCCCGCGCCGATGTCGGCGACGAATAGCGTTTTGCCATCGGGCGTGCCGGTAACGCCATTCGGCTTTTTCAAGTCGTCCGTGACGCGCGTCAGAGTTTTACGGTCGGGCGAAAGGTAAAAAACCTCCTCGTTGGTGAGCGCCATCGTGTCGTGATCCCACCATTTGCGCAGATAAAACGGATCGGTGATGAACATGCCGCCGTTGGGCGCCACCCACACGTCATTGGGCCCGTTGAGATATTTGCCCTGGTAATCTTTGACCAGGACCGTAACTTTTTTATCCGGCGCAATGGACCAGAGCGCATTATGCTCGTCGGCGCAGGCAATCAAGTTGCCCTTCGCGTCGAAGCACATGCCGTTGGCGTAACCGGACGGCTGCATGAAGGTGGACAGCTTTCCCTCCACGCTCCACTCCATGATACGATCGTTCGGCTGGTCCACGAAAAACACATTGCCCGCCTGGTCGCAGGTTGGGCCTTCGGTGAAGGCAAAACCGCCGGCCAGCTTCTGAAGTTTGGCGCCGGGCGCAATGACATCACCGGCGCGTAACGAGGTCGTGCTCATATAACCGATTAAAATGACAGGCCAAAGCAATTGGGCTTTCATCGTCAGCAGATAAACTGGAATGTTTGCCGGGAAGAATCCATCAAAAAAACGCTCCTTGTTTTTCCAGGCAATGTGACGCATTTTCAAAGACGCTGATTTTTTCAGCGCGTGAGCACATGCAACCGGGAACCAGAAAATTTCTGCGCTTTCTGCAAAGCTGGGTTATCAACACGTTCGCGGTGTTGATCGCCGCCATCATTCTGCGCGGCCACATCCGGTATGGAGATCCAACCGATCTGTTCATCGCCGCCCTGTTATTGGGCATTCTCAACGCATTCGTCCGGCCGATTTTGATGCTCCTCGCCTTGCCGCTGCTGATTTTCACGCTCGGCCTGTTCACGTTCGTCATCAATGCCCTGCTCCTTTATTTCGTCGGCGTGCTGATGGGGCCCTACTTTCAAGTGGACAGTTTTGGCTTCGCCTTTCTTGGCGCGCTCATCATCAGCATCGTGTCCGTCGCCCTGAACGTTTTGACCGGCGGCGCACGCGTCACCGTGCAGCGCCGGTCGCCGCCCAAAAACCCCCGTGACGGTGGCGATGGCCCGGTGATTGATGTGTGATGGATTGACGATTTACGATTTACGAGCCGGCCAACCACGCGCCTGTGCCGCGTAAATCGCATATCGTCAATCGAAAATAATCAGCCCTTTTACATCGGTTGTTGTGATTTTAATTGATAGGCCGCGCGCAAGGTCTGGAATCCCTGTTCACGAAATTCTTGCTCGAAATCCGTCAGCCCTTCCGCCAGTTCAGGCGGTGTTTCGATCGGCTGAAATTCCTGGCTTGCCCCAAACACCCCGGTCATTTGCTTAAAGTAATCCTCGTCGTCCGTGCGCAGATAAACCGTGCCTCCCGGCGCGAGCGCGATGCGGGCGATTTCAGGGAAATGTTCATTGATCAGCCGGTATTTACGGTGCTTTTTCTTCGGCCAGGGATCGGGAAAATAAATATGCAGGACCGACGCGGAATGCGGTGGCAGCAGGTACTCCAAAAAATACGATGATTCGATGCGCACGCCGCGCAAATTCATCAACCCGTCGCGGCGCCCCTTGCGATCAAGCTTGCGCAGGCGGCCGAGCAGCCGTTCGACGCCAATGTAATTCCGGTCCGGATGCCGCCCGGCGTATTTGACCAAAAACGAGGCATCGCCGCAGCCCAGTTCCACCTCCAGCAACTGCGGTCCGGAAAAAAGCTGCGCGAGGTTCAGCCGGGCGATGACGGAGGGCAGTTCATAAATCAGACTGGCGGAAACTTCAAAAGCGGTTGCCATTTCATGAAATTTCATTGAGCGGCCCACAACCCGCAATGGAAAATTGAAGGACAGCCGGGGTTTGTTTCCCACCACGTTGCCGGCAGCCAGTTTAAATCCCGGACGTCTCCAAAAGAAAACCGGCAGGAATCAGTAATTGTGGCCCTCTCCGTGGTCACCCCCATGATCGTGGCCATCACCGTGGTAATGATCATGGCCGTCATCATGGTCATGATCGTGGTGGCCCTTGACCGGCGAAACTTCACACTCGGGTTCTCCGCCATGATTATCCCGGTCGAATCCAAGTTTATCCGCATCGTCACGCACGGCCTGGACGTCCCGGCCAAAGCTGGTGAATTTATCCGAGGCGGTCGCCGCCACCTGACAAGTGCCCGGATTAAAAGTAAACCCGGCGGGAACTTTGGCGCTTACCGGACTGCCCTGACGCGAGGCATTGACGGCTACTTCGCCTCTAAAACAGGAAACGTTGCCACCCGCCGTAACCAGGTATTCCGTCCCCCGAATGGTCGCCGAACCGTTTGGCGTCACAATGGTGAAGGTGGACGGTTTGGACAACTTGCGCTGCGAACCGATGAGGCTGCCGGATTTCAGATTCAAACTCGTCTCGGTAATGACATTTGCTTCAACCACCTCTTCATCCAGCCGGGTCAGTTCCAGCGATGAATCCGGCCTCAACCGAAGCACCGTCCCGCTGTATTCAAATTCCAGATCGGCGGTGGAACCCGGCCCGGTCTTCAGTTCGGCGCCCGGTCCCAAATCCATGCCCGGCTTCAACTCGGCCCAAGCCGAATGATCCATGGAATAGCTCACCGCCCCTTGAACCGATTTGATGTGAAGCTCTCCGGATAGAACATCGGAGGAAAACGCGGGCACACCGCCCGCCAGAACCATTCCCATGCCCAAAACCATCGCCCGCCCCGGCCCGATCAATAATTTTTTCATGATATTCCTGATAAAAATCCCCCACCGAAACGTACGATTATGTTTATCATTCACCAAATTAATCAAGGAAAATTGCAAAAAGTTGTTCACAACAGGGCGGTTGGCGTGGCCGACCCGGAGGCTGCAACGATGGCCGCCTCTCCGGTTGGCAGCCAGAGTGGAAATTGGAAAGTGGTCGGGGCGGTGAGATTCGAACTCACGACCTCTTGTACCCGAAACAAGCGCGCTAGCCAGGCTACGCTACGCCCCGACACCGGACAGACAAGACTGCCAGCCCCGGCCAAAAAAGCAACGCGTAATTTTCGAACCCAACAACCACGAACGCGCTCCAAACCCGGCAAAGAAGTTGCTCCCCCAGTTTTACTGGGGCAAGCTTTGGCGGACATGGCCGGCACCGGCACACCATTTGATTCATTGCGGTTCAGCGGTCTCGAATCCAGACGGCTGGCGTGGCTGCTTGCCTTGTCGCTGCTGGCGCACCTGCTGGCGTGGGGCGGTTATGAACTCGGGAAGGAATTCAACCTGTGGCAAAAACTCCATCTGCCGCCGTTGCTGCTCTTCACAAAAATGAAGCCGACGCCGACCGAGGTGCAACCGACCGAACTGACGTTTGTGGATGTGAATCCACAGGTGACGCCGACTTCAGCGCCCAAAAATACGAGGTATTTTGGCCCTCATAATTCACACGCGGCCAACCCGGAGGCGAATCGTGACACGAAAGTTCCGCAATTGAACGGCAGCCAAATCGAGATGGTGAAAACCGAAGACACCCCGCGCCCGGATCTTGCCAAACCGCAGCCCGCTCTGCAGCCTTCGCCGGAGCCATTGGAAAAAGCGCAGCCGCAACTGACGATGAACGCGGGTGATCTGACGCTCGGTAAAACACCGGACGCACAAACCGGGGAACAACCGCGGCCGCGCACGCTCCAGGAGGCGCTCGCCCGACAAAACCAATTGCCCGGCCAGCAGCTGAAACAGGACGGCGGCGTGCGCCAGCGCGCCATTGCGCCATCGCTCGACGTTAAAGTGACGGGCTTCAGCGATTATGACCGCCGTTTTATCTCCGCCGTGTCGCAGCGCTGGTTCAATTTGCTGGAAAGTCAGAAATTTACACTGGATCGCACGGGAAAAGTAGTGTTGCAATTTCGCTTGAATTGCGATGGTAGTATCTCCGATATGAGGTTCGCAGAAAACAACGTAGGCGATTTGCTGGGATATGTCTGTCAAAAGGCCGTGCTCGATAATGCTCCCTTCGAACGCTGGCCCAGCAACATGCGGCTGGAGCTGGGCGATTACTGCGATGTTCAGTTTACTTTTCATTACAACACGTACTGATTACAAATCTGGCCGGTGATTAAATTTTATGGGTGACATCATTTATATTTTGTTGGGCGCAACCTCGGTCGTCGGACTGACGTTTATCATCGAGCGCGCGCTGGCGTTGCGTTGGAACAAGGTCGTGCCGCCTGAAATCACCGGGGCGCTCGCGTCCTGCAGAACCCGCGAGGACGCCAGGGCACTCTGCCAGGTCTGCCACCGGAATCCATCGCCGCTTGGACGCCTGCTGCTGCTCGCAGCAGATCATCTGGACTGGCCCAAAGTGGACAACGTGGAAGCGCTGCAAACCGCCGCGCGCCATGAAATCATCCGGCTCGAACGGGGCCTGGTGGTTCTCGAAATCATCGTGGGCATCGCGCCGCTGCTCGGATTGGTCGGCACCATTGCCGGCATGATGACCTTGTTCAGTGACATCGGCGTTGCCGGCTTGAACGACGCCGCCCGGCTGGCCAAGGGCATCGCGTTGATTTTGAACGCGACGTTGATGGGCCTGCTCATCGCCATTCCTTCACTGATTTTCTGGAGTTATTTCAGCAAAAAAGTCGAGGTGTTCGCCGTCGAGATGGAAGCCCTCTGCGATGATTTCATCCGCCGGCAGTATTCGGATGCGGCGATCGCGCTGCCTTCCGAACTCCGAACCCCGGAACCCAAACCCCGGAAGCCGGACAACCGACGCCCGGCGCCGGAAGCCAAATCCCAGCCGACCGACCCGGATTGACATGCGCTTTTACGTTCGCAAACGCCGCACCACGCCCGCCGTCATCATCGTCGCGTTGATTGACGTGCTCATCGTGCTGCTGATTTTCCTGCTGGTGACAACCACGTTCCGGCAGCAGGCGGCGTTGAAGCTCGCGTTGCCCGAATCTTCCCAGGCCAAAAAGGCCGGCGCGAACGAAAATCCGCCGTTTGTCGTGAGCATTGATGCCAATGGAATTTTCTACGTGGAAAAACTGCCCGTGACCTTCGAGCAATTGCAGAATGAATTGATTTCCCGTTCGGCCAAAAACCCGCAACTCATCCTCGCCATCAACGCCGACGAAAAGGCGCCGTGGGGTAAAATCGTAAAGGTGCGCGACGCCGCCGCCCAGGCGAAAATCAAATCCCTGGTCGCCTACACCAAGGAAACGGGCAAGCCGTGAAATAAAAATTGGGAGGGAAGGCGTGCCGCCGTCCCGAACTTTCCAAACCCAGATTCAGGGACGCCACACGGCGTCCCTCCCAAAATCACTTGAGCAGCTCTTCCGCGATCTGCACCGCGTTGAGGGCCGCGCCCTTGAGCAGTTGATCGCCGCTGACCCAGAAGCACAACCCGTTGTCGAGCGCGCAATCCTTGCGGATGCGGCCGACTTCGCAGTTGTATTTCTCCGAGGTGAACAACGGCATCGGATATTTATTTTTCTCCGGCTCATCCACCAGATCAAGACCGGGCGCCTTCTTCAGCACGGCACGCGCGGCGTCCGCGGTCACCGGTTTTTCGAACTCGGCGCTCACCGCGACGGAATGCGACCGATAAACCGGCACGCGCACGCATGTCACGCTCGCCCGAAAAGCCGGGTGATGCATGATTTTGCGGCCTTCGTTTTCCATCTTCATTTCCTCCCGGGTATAGCCGGTCGCCAAAAAGGAATCCACCTGCGGCAGCACGTTGAAGGCGATTTGATGCGGATATACCTCCTTCGTCACCGGTTTGCCGGCGACGATTTCATTCACCTGCCGTTTTAATTCTTCAATGGCCCTGGCGCCCGTGCCGGAGACGGCCTGGTAGCTGGACGCAAAAATGCGTTTCACCGTGAACGCCTTGTGCAACGGATACAACGCCATCAGCGTAATCGCGGTGGTGCAATTCGGGTTGGCGATGATGCCCTGGTGCGATTTCACGTCGGAGGCGTTGATTTCGGGAACGACCAGGGGCACGGCGTCATCCATGCGAAACGCGCTGGAATTGTCCACCACCACACAGCCGGCTTTGGCCGCCAGGGGCGCGAATTCCTTCGAAATACCGCCGCCCGCGCTGAACAACGCGATGTCAACGCCGGCAAAGGAATCCTTGGTCAGTTCCTTGACGGTGACGTCCTGGCCGCGAAATTTGAGCTTTTTGCCGGCCGAACGCGCCGACGCGAGCAACGTCAGTTTGCCCACCGGAAAATTCCTCTTTTCCAGGGTCTTGATCATTTCGATGCCGACGGCGCCGGTCGCACCCACCACGGCGACATGTGGATTTCGGTTCATAAAAGGCCCAGAATTATAGCCGAAAGGAAAGGCATGTCAACGCGTGCAGGAGCGTGGTAATGGTATGGTTTAAATGGAGCGCGGAAGCATTGCTCCGCGTGAACCAAGGTTTAGGCTGGCGGAGCAATGCTCCGCGCTCCAAATCTGCAAATTATACCATAACCAGAAGTCCAGGCGGCCCGCCCGCGCGTTTCAAATCATGGCGGCGGCCCGGCGGACAGGCTGTCCGCGCTCCCATTTGTGCATAACTATGCACAAATTTCTTCGCTTTCTGATTGACCAAGGCTGCCGCTTATGACGGAATGATAGCCTAGTATTTTCAAATGCCGAAAGTCTCAGTCAGAAATGGAAACGGCTCGCGGGCGGCGGGCACGACAAAATACGACGCGCATCATAAGGTGTTGTCGCAAACCTACGGCGCGTTCGCCGATTTGCGCCGGGAACTTTCTGATTCGAAAGCGACCGTCAACGAGCGTGAGGACATCCTTCGCAGCTTCGCGGCCTGCCCGGATTCGCAGCGCTCGTGGCTGCTGCTCGAGGATTACTTTGAAAAACTTTCGCTTTCACGCCGCGATTTCCCCGACACGAGCTGGTGGCCGCGGCTGTTGAATGCCCAGGGCAAGACGCGCCTGGAAGAACTCGCCTTTCTGTTTCTGCGCGCCAAACGTTCCGTGCCGCCCGAACTGCAGCCGCACGCCAGCCTTGACCGCTTTGCCCAGGCCGAGGAAACCGAGCAGGAACAAAAGCTCGTGCACGAACTCGAAAACTGGCTGTCACCGCCCACCCTGCCGCTGCTGGACACGCCGCGCGCCGTCCTGCGCGTGGTCTGCCGTGCGCAACCGGACGAGGGGGAACCGTCACGCCACCGATTGGTCGTGCAGTTTCTATTGTCGCGGCCGCGCACCGGCGAAAAGGCGCGCACGCTCCGCGAAATGATTGACCTCGTCGTCCGGGCCACCCACGAGCAGGAGCTCTTTCCGCCGGCGGACTGGGAATTCATCCAGTGGATTGCCGACACGCATCGCAATCCGGCGTTGCGGGACGCGGACACATTGATTTTGTCCGACGCCGAACTGCTTCAATGGCTCGCGCGCTGGGGCCATGCGATGCGCCTTGAGTACGACGGCAAACCATTGGAATTCCACGGGCAGGTCGCCCTGCTCTCGCCCCACCTCGAAAATGGCGACAAGGAGCTTTCGTTCACGCATTATGTGGTTTTGCCCGACGGCAAAAGCCATTCCATGGCCGGCGTGAAATTTTTCAACCGCCAGCCGCCGCTCGCGCTGGTCAACGGCACCTTTTATCTGCTGCGCAATGCCCCGCCGCCGGCGGTGTTGAAATATCTGACGCACAAACCGTCCGTGCCCGTGCGCAAACTCAGCCATCGTCTGCTGCTGCACCTGCGCAAGACCCAGTCGAATCACGGCGTGAACTGGGAGCAGCTCTGCGTCACGCACAAGGCCACGCCGCAGTTTGTTTTTGAATTGCTCGACGACACCGTGCGCCTGCGGTTGCTCGCCCGCAGCCAGCGCGACCAGAGCGTCTGGTTCTGGAACGGCCGCGAATGGGTCGCGAACGAATCCGCCAAACGCCCGGCCGACAAACCGGAAATCCTCGACGATCCGCGCCTGGAACCGGCGACGCAATGGCTTCGCCGGCTCGATTGGTTCACCTCCGAACCCGGCTTGTGGATCGGGGATGCCAATGAAAATTTTCTCGGTTCCCTGGCCGGCGCATGGGCGGACCGCCCGAAGGAAGCCGATTTTCTCGGCAACCCGGCGTTTCACCGCCTGTTTCTGCAACCGCGCCAGCTCAAACCGCGGCTCGTCGTCAAGGGGAGCGGCATTGACTGGCTGGCCGTCTCCGCCGAGTGGGAAGCGGAAGGCCTCAAGCTCAGCAAGGCGGACCTCGAACGCCTCGCCAGCGCCACCGGCCGGTTTGTCAAACTGCCCAACTCCGGCTGGGTGGAACTCGACACCACCGCCGTGCAGGGCGCGCACGAAGCCATGGCCGACATGGGCGTGGACGGCCTCATTGCCGTGCCGCAAAAAGTCGGCCTGGAACACGTCGCGCACCTGGACGAGGACGGGTTCGCGCGGTTCATGGATTCGCCGGAAGCCAAGGCCTTGCGCGGGCACATCCGCGACTTCAAAGGCGTGCCCGCCATCGATTTGCCCAAAGGCCTGAAGGCGGAGATGCGTCCGTACCAAAAGGACGGTTTCGATTTCCTCGCGCACCTCACGAAGGTCAGACTCGGCGGGATTCTGGCCGACGACATGGGCCTGGGCAAAACGCTCCAAACGCTCACCTGGCTGGCCTGGCTCAAGGAGCGCAACACAAAAAATCCCAAACCGTCGCTGGTCATCTGTCCCGCGTCCGTGCTGCACAACTGGCGGCGGGAAGCGAACCGGTTCACGCCCAACCTCAAGGTCCTCGTGCTCGAAAGCGGCGCGGCCCGCCACAACCTGCGCAAGCAAATCCCCCAGCATGATGTGATTGTGACCAATTACGCGCTGCTCCGGCGGGATTTGGAGGAGCTGCAAAAATTTGCGTTCCGCGCGGCGATCCTGGACGAGGCGCAGTTCATCAAAAATCCCGGCGCGCAGGTCACCCAATCGGTCAAGCAGCTCAAATCCGAGCATCGCCTCGCGCTCACGGGCACGCCGCTGGAAAACCGGCTGCTCGACCTGTGGAGCATCGTGGATTTCATCCAGCCCGGTTATCTCGGCAACCAGGAACAATTTATCGAGGTCTATGAGCCGCGCCAGCGCGCCGGCGAGGAAGCCGCTCCCACCGTGGAGGCGCGCGGGGAGAAAACCGAATCCGCCCAGCGCATTGCGCGCCGGCGGCTTTCGGCGAAATTGCGGCCGTTGCTGCTGCGCCGCTTGAAAAAGCACGTCGCCAAGGACCTGCCCGACCGCATCGAGGAACGGCGCGATTGTCCGCTCGGCGACGAGCAGCGGAAACTTTATCTCGCGGAATTGCGCCGCAGCCGCGAGCAAATCACGCAGGCCGTCGCCGAACAGGGCCTCAACAAGAGCAAAATGCACGTGCTGGCCGCGCTCACCCGGTTGCGCCAGATTTGCTGTCACCCGCAACTGGTCGGCAGCGACACCGCGTCCGGCAAGACCGAAACGCTGTTTGAATTGCTGGACCCGCTGGTTTCGGAAGGCCAGAAGGTTTTGGTGTTCAGCCAGTTTGTGCAGATGCTGCACCTGCTGGAAAAGGAATGTCAGACGCGGCAGATCAAAACCCACATTCTCACCGGCCAAACGAAGGACCGGCAACAGGTCGTCAGCGCCTTCCAGGGCGACACCGGCCCCGGCGTATTTTTGCTGAGTTTGCGCGCGGCGGGAACCGGCTTGAATCTGACCAATGCCAGCTACGTGGTGCTTTACGATCCTTGGTGGAATCCCGCCGTGGAAGCGCAGGCCATTGACCGCTCGCATCGCATTGGCCAGACCCAGACCGTGAATGCCTACCGGCTGATTGCGCCCGGTACGGTCGAGGAAAAAATCTGGGAACTGCAACAGAACAAGGCGCAAACCATCGCCGACGTGCTCGGCGAGGAAGGTTTCGCCCGCAGCCTCACGGCAACGGATTTGGAATATCTGTTCGCGGAGGATTGAAGCCGGACACGATTGCCAAGTTTACACATTCTACCTCGCCTTTTCCACCACGAGCATTTCGACGGGCTCTTGAGCAGGGACCAGTTCGAGGCCAAGTTGATCCAACAGAGCCTGTTTCAGCCCGTCAACGTTGCGGTTCGCCTTGTCGGTGGCATCCCATTTTAAATCCATGTCGAATCCCCCCGCCAAACCCGTCCGGTCAACCACCGGTGTGCCCAGATACAATTCCAAAAAATAAGTCAGGGCTGAGATGGGCTGGTTGACACAAGAATATTCGCCGAATTGCGGGTTGTTATTATGGCCGCCGGTCCGGTTTGATTTCAAACCCGGGGCGTTTGAATGTTTCACGGTGAGAACCAAAACATTGGTTTCGATCGTCTCAAGCCTGCCGACCAGACCAAATCTCCTTTTTATTTCCGCTTGCAATGCTGGCGCCGTCCCGTTCGGCAGACTGGCGATGAAGTCATATCTTTCTTGTGGCAGTTCAGTGGCAATAACCATCCGAGCCTGGGTGGCATAGGCTGCTTCCAGCATATCCATGATCCCGACGCTTATTCCTAAAACCCTGCCGTTGTTAGCTGCCCATCCACCTCCGCCGGATTTAAGAAATTTGGCGGGCAAAATAGTGATTTGAGGGGAAGCTCGTTCCAGCACCTTGACGTCCGGGTGTGGAACCTCCCAGGAATATTTCCAGTGATCGTGAATTTTTTTGACGGTGACGATGGTGGTTCCAGCGGCGAGCAGCACGCTGACGCCGACGACGATTGCCGTGTTTGCTTTGGTCCAGGCCATAATTTTCAATGCTCCTTTGATGAGGGTTAAGGTCGAAGTCGAAGCCGTTGCGCCTTTCGCAAAGACAACGGCGGTGATTGATTTTGCCAGCGCCACCGGCGCGGCTTGAACGGAATGGGCGGAAATCGCCCCGGCGATGATGGCCGTCGTTGAACTCACGCCGCGTTTCGCGAAAATATTCCGTAATTTATCCAGCGCCCGGTTCACACGCTTTTTGGCGGCTTCCTCGCTCGCGCCCAGGGCGTGCCCGACTTCATTCAGACTGCGGCCTTCAAAAAAACGCAGCACCAGCGCATCGCGGTCGGTCTGGCCCAGCCGTAACATGGCTTCGTCCAGCAGCGGAGACAATTGGTTCCAGGTTGAACCGGCCTGGGCGTCAAGTTCGGATTGCATATAAGCCTCCTGTTCACGGTGTTGACGGCGGAGTTCCCGTTTGAGCGCACTTCCGGAAACGTAGCAGGCCGTCCGATAAAGCCAGCCGGTAAGAATGGTCTTCACACCCAGCGAGGGCGCTTTGCGCGCCAGAATAATGAATACGACCTGGGTGACCTCCTCCGCCAGTTGCGGATCGCGCGTCTGCCGCAACGCCGCCGAGTAAACCAGATTGGTGTGACGCGAAACGAGCGTCTCAAACGCCCGCTCGGATTGGTGCGTGGCATATTCCCGCACCAATCGAATGTCCTCGTTGGTCATCCACCCTATTCATGCACACCGAAAGGCAAAAGGGGACAATTTATTTTGCCTTCTTCACCGCGAGCATTTCGACCGGCTCGCAGTGGGACACCAGTTCAAGGCCAAGTTGCTCCGACAAGTCATGTATCCGGAGGCCAAGATCGGGGTGATTCCAGTCCCGGCTGTCCGCCCGCCAAATTATCACATGCCGCCGTCAAAATACCAGCGATTGTCTGGATTGTCGCACCGGATCGCCAATCGCCCTTTCGAGATTGTGCCGTCTTGGAGCCGGATTTCGTAAGGCACAAGAACGCCGGGATATCTTTCGCCGCTGCGAAATCTCGCCCAAAACGGCCGGCCTAAATTAATGATTTGCAAGCCGCCATAATGAGATTTGAAACGATCATCCAATGGATAACCTCCCGCTTCCCAGAATGTGCTGACTTCTGTCCAGTCCTCATGTCCGCAAGCATCAAAAAATGTCTTTGTCACTTGTTCCGGTGTTGTCCCGGTCCGGTTCGAATATTGCGAAACCTCATCGTTGGACAGCTCGTGGGTCCATGAAAATTCGCGGAAGTGGTGAATAACGATTGGCGTTGTGCCGGCCACCAAAATCGCTACAACTCCGGCCACAATCGTCGCTTTCATTTTTGTACATGCCATAATTTTCAATGCTCCTTTGATGAGGGCTAAGGTTGAAGTCGAAGCCGTCGCGCCTTTGGCCAGCGCCACAGCTGTCACGGCCTTTGCCAGTGCCACCGGCGCGGCTTGAACGGAATGGGCGGAAATCGCCCCGGCGATGATGGCCGTGGTCGAACTCACGCCGCGTCGGGCAAAATAACGGTGCAGCTTTTCCAGCGCGCGATGCACCCGGCTTTGGGCCGCCGCTTCAGTCACCTGTAATGCCGCGGCAACTTCGCGCAGGCTTTTGTCCTTGAAAAATCGCAGCACCACAGCTTCACGGTCTTTTTTCCCAAGCCGCGCCATCGCCTCATCCAGCAGCGGGGAGAGTTGATGCCAGACTAAATCGCCGGTGGATTCCCGGAAGGTGGATTGCATATAAGCCTCCTGTTCGCGCCATTGCCGCCGCCGTTCACCGCGGAGAAAACTCAAAGCCGTCAACCGCGTTGTCTCATAGAGCCAGGCATCGAGGATGGTGTCCGGGCGCAGGCCGGCGGCTTTGCGCGCGAGGATGACAAAGACCGCCTGCGTGATTTCCTCGGCGTGGGCGGCAATCCCGGCATGGCGGAGCGCCGCCGAATAAACCAGGTTGACATGCCGCCGGACCAGTTCGGCAAAGGCTTCCTCCGATCCTTGCCGCTGGTAATCCCGCAACAGGTCCATGTCGCTCACATCGGGCATCTGACTATTTATTGCCGATGGGACCGGAAATCAGGCACTTAATTTTTTATTTTTTACCGCCGCGCCGGGAAACCGGAAACAAATCTTTCTACTTGGCAAGGTCCACATTTGCCACGGAGCGCGGATTGTCCTCAATCCGCAGCGGCTGGATTGATCGGAAGTGCTGCGAGTTGAGACAACTCGCGCTCCGGTGGTCAGTTTGAAATGCAAATTAGACCACTACCTTCTACTTCACCTTTTCCACCACCAGCATCTCGATGGGTTCGCGGCTGGGCACCAGTTCGAGACCGAGTTGATCGAGGACTACCTGCTTCAAGCCGTCAGGATTACTGAAATAGTAACGTCCGGTGCCATCCCATTTCATTTCGTCATCCCATGTGAGATCAACGTCGAAACGACCGGCAAGCCCGGTTCGGTTGACGACTGGAACCTGTAAATAATATTGAAGATCGTAGATCAGGTAATCAATGAGACCATCGGTGCGACTCAAATGGCCAATGCCTTCACTGGACGTGGAGCTTCCGGCTTTAGAGGACGTTGGTTTCAAGCCGGGCGCATTGTGCCGCTTCACCGTCAGCAACAGAACATCGGTTTCCCGCGTCTCGCGCCGGCACGTGATTCCGAACTTCTGTTTTATCATTTTCTGCAAGGCCTCTCTTGGACGCTGGGGAACACTGGTGATAAAATCAAAATCGCCCTGCGGCAGTGGCGTCAAAGCAAGAACGCGACACGGGCTGACGTTATAAGCTTTGGCCAACAGCGATTCAAACGGCTGATAAACCCCAATGCTTTTCCCCTGCATCTCGTCAAAATCCGCCGCTTCGCGGGTGAATCTGGTTGGGCGTATGGAAACAGCCGGTCGCGCACTTATCAGTTCCGCATAAAAGTCAGTTCCGGTGATGTTTTTCCAGATTGATTCCTCGCGATAATGTGAAACCACCTTGACGGTCAGGGTAGTCGTTCCGGCTCCCGCAAGGGCCACGGCGGCGATCACAATTGCAGATTTCATTTTTGTCCATGCCATAATTTTCAACACTCCTTTCGCTAGTGTCAGGGTTGAGGTGGTTCCGACGGTTCCCTTGGCAACGGCCACGGAAGCCACGGAAGCTGTCAGGCCCGCGGGCGCCGCCTGGGCGCCATGGGCCGAAATAGTTGCGAGCAGGACCGCCGACGGCACGGCGTATCCCTGGCGGGCGAAAATCAGCCGCAGCTTTTCCAACGCGCGCGCGACGCGCACCTTGGCGGCGTCCTCGCTCACGCCCAATGTCCGCGCCAGTTCCCGGTGGCTTTTGTCCTGGAAAAAGCGGACCAGAACAGCCTCGCGGTCCTTCCGGGGAAGTTTGTCGAGCGCGTCATTGAGATGCGGCACGATTTGTTCCCAAACCGATGCCGTGTCGTCCGGTCGAAGAATGTTTTCCATCATGACTGCCTCCTGTTCGCGGCGCTGGCGGCGGATTTGTTCGCGCGCCACATTGCTGAAGGCAAATCGCGTGGCCCGGAAAAGCCAGCCGGAGAGGACGGCGCCGCGCGGGATGCGGTCCGCCTTTTGCGCCAGCGCGATGAACACCGCCTGGGTCACCTCCTCCGCCGTGTGCGGATTGCCGGCCTGCCGCAGGGCCGCGTGATAGACCAGCCCGGCGTAACGGTCCACGAGCGCGCGAAACGCCTCCTCGGAGTTTCGGGTCGCGTAATCGCGGAGCAATTGCCAGTCGTCCATCGTGTTCATCCGTTCTGCTTATAAACAGCCGCCGGATGAAAAAGGTAACAAGAAATTGTGCGGATGGAAATTCGCGACCAATGCAAAACGTGATATTGTCACGCCTCACGTTTCACGATCTCAACAGGTTCAAGCGGCTTGTTCCAAAACGTGAATCTCGAACACGCAACGTTTGCCATCGCGCAGGACGGATTCCTTAAGTTCCACCTTGACCTTCTTTTGCAGCAGCGTTTCCCAAGTGTGTTTTTGCCAGCCCAGGGAGCAATTGCAGACGACTTGCGGGGTGTGATGTTCACGGCTGTTCAGCGGGCAGAAGTAGTCGGTCCGTTCATCGGACGCCATCGTGATGAGGCCTTTGTCCCAATCGTAGGTGATGTTGTCGCCGGACACGCCTTTTTTGACGGCTTGACGGAACCCTTCGAGGTCGCTGCGGGATTTCTTCAGCCATTCATCACCCAGGCCGGAACAGTAGGTGCCCAGCTCGAACAGGGTCTCATTCAATGTCTTTTCGTCCATCCGGCTGGAAAGAATTCCCAGGAGCTTCGCATAGCGCTCTTTGACAAACTTCAGGCGCCAGTCTTCCGGGGCCTTGGTCTCGGCGCCGGAAGCAGCATCGGGAACAATCGTACCGACGGCGGCGCAGGCGCAGTTTTTGAGAATTCTTTTCGGTTCATAACAGGTTGAGGTTGATTAATTCGCCAGCTTGATCGCGGCGAGCTTCTTGATCGCCGCCAGGTCCTTCGTCGTTTTTAAAATGATGCGGATGCCGGTTCCTTCCGGAAATTTCGGCGCTTCGTTCATGATTTTGACAATCCGTTGCGGCAGCTTATTGGCGCGCGCCGCCCGCATGGCCTTGTCGCCGAGAGGGAACGCGGCGATGAATGAGCCTGCCCGCGGGCCAAGCCAGACGATGGTCCGCGCCTTGCGCTTCACCCGCAGGCTCCAGCCCGCTTTGGGAGAATAGCTGTTCCATTCGTGAACGTTCGCGCCGTATTCCTGGGCCAGGTCGGCCAGCAATTGATTCCAGGTCGCCCTGGCCGGGCCGAGCGCAGCCGCCAGTTCTTCACCGGTCGGCTGCTCCGTTTTTCCTATGAATGCGTTCGGAGACATGGAATCCAGGCTATTGCTTGAGATGATTGGTTTTCGTTTCCATTTATGGCACCGCCGCAACCTGCTGCTGCGACTGGTAAAGCAATGCGACTTCATTGCTGGAAAGCGCGCGGTTCCACATCATGGGCTCGTCAATCAGGCCGCGAAAGGATGAACCCAGGTCATCCTCCGTCAAATTGGAACGGTTGCAACCAATCACCAGGTTGAAATTGTTGGCTCCCACCCGCCCCGGCTGTTCCCAACGCATGCTGGCTTGAGGCTGGCCATCGACGTAGAGCCATTCCTCGTTTCCATCACAGGTGGTGACAATCTGATGCCATTGCCCGTCGGCCACCTTGGTCTTCGACAAAATGAAGTGTGTTCCCGGCCCGATCTCGATGCTCGCCAGGCCGCGCCAATTGTTTTTCTGATAATCGCCCGCAACACTGAGGGCGAAGCCCAGGGTGTAGGATTTGTCGAAAATGCGCCGCCACTTGGCATCCGTGTAGGCGGTCTTGATCCAGGCTGCCAGGGTCAGTTGTTTGGGATTCAGCGACTTGTTGTTCGCGATCACAATCTCGTCGCCGTCGGAGGTGAATTCATACGCCCCGCCCCGCCGGCCATCGGCCGTCCAGCGTACCCCGGCGGCCACGCCATGGTTTTCCTGGCCGCTGCCGTCGGTGATTTGGCCACCCTTGATTTTGCCGCTGCTGTCCGAAATCACGCCGTGGATCGCCTCGTCCTGGTCGAAGGTCATGTCCAGCACCAGCCCCTCGCGCAGACTTTGCGCCGTGACGGGCGCATGGGCCCGGGCATGTTTGATTTTTGCCGTGGAAACGGAGACGACAACAATGGCGAGAATGACCGCCGCGATGATGATGGTGGTTTTTTTCATAAGCATGGTTTTGATCAGGGTGGATGCGAGGCTGAAAGCGCTCGAACCCGCCGCCCCGGCGAGCGCCGCCGTGCTCACGGTCGCCGCCAGGCCCGCCGGCGCCGCCTGGACGGCATTGGCGGCAATCATCGAAACCATCGCGGTGGAGGAAGCAACCATGCCCCGGCGGACAAAATGGGATCGAAGCTTTTCCACCGCCCGGCTGACGCGTTTTTGGGCCGCATCCTCATTGCTGCCCAACGCCTCACCAATGGCGCGGAGGTCGCGATGTTCGAAAAAGCGCAGGACAATCGCCGCGCGATCGCGGGCGTCCAGCTGGTTGATGGCGTCGTCCAAAATGGGAGCAATCTGCTCAAAGCTGGTCTCGGCACAGTCCGATAGTGTGTTCATTTCAGCGGCCTCTCTTTCACGGTGTTGCCGGCGGCGCTCATTTCGCATGAGCGTGGTGGCCACATGCCACGTGCGCCGGTGCAGCCAGCCGCCGAGCATGACATCCTGGGAAAGCGTCCCTGCCAGCCGCGCCAGATCCGCGAACACCGTCTGCGCCACATCTTCGGCCCGGTGCGTGTCCCCATTGACCAGCCGAACGGCTGTCGAATAGACCAGATTGATGTAGCTCGCGACCAGTTCGCGAAACGCCTGTTCCGAACCGTTGGCGACATAGTCTGCAAGCAATGTCCGAGGTTCCGTCATTAATCATCAGTAAAGCGCCGCCCGCCGGCAAATCCGACAAAAATAACCGGCGGAAATTTCCCGTGTTATAAGGCGCCCGGAAGACCAAATGCAGCGGGCTAATCACGGCGCACGCACCCCGGCGGCGGCTTCGTTTCCGCTTGGCAAAAATCCGCCGATATCAAACCTGGCCGGGCGAAGACTATTCGTATCTGAGCGACTCAATCGGATCCAGGTTCGCCGCCTTGTAGGCCGGGTAGGTTCCAAAAACAATTCCGACCACCGAGCAAATCAACAGCCCCAGCACGATCCAGTCAAACGGAATGGTGGGTGGCACTTTCATGTACCAGGCAAGTAGGTTGCCGCCCAGGATGCCCAACCCGACGCCGATGACGCCGCCGACTTCGCAGAGCACCACGGCTTCCATAATGAACTGGCCCATGATATTCCGGCGTTTGGCGCCGACGGCGCGGCGGACGCCGATTTCGCGCGTCCGTTCCGTGACCGAGACCAGCATGATGTTCATGATGCCGATGCCCGCCGCAATGAGCGCGATGGAACTGACAATCGACACGCCCACGCGGACGGCGCGGGTGAACGTTTTAAATTGTTCGATGAGCGAATTGTTGGAAAAAAGTTCGAAATCATCCGGCGCGCCCGGCGGGACCTTGCGCACCGCCCGCAGGATGCCGCGCACCTGTTCAATACAATCATCATAGCTGGCGGCGTCGCGCGCCTGCACCAGGATTGTCATATCGTCCCACCAGCGGCCATAGCGGTTGAGCGCGGTGGTGATGGGGATGATGGCAAAATCGTCCTGCTGCCCGCCGAGTGACGCACCCTTGGTGGCGAGCACGCCGACGACCTGGTATTTGTAGCCGTTGATCTTGATCGGTTCGCCCACGGCCGCGCCAAAGGGGAACACCGTTTTGGCCAGCGCGCTGCCCAGCACGCAAACATCGCGGGCGTTGTCCACGTCGTCGCCCAAAAGAATGCGACCGTCGTCGATGTCCCAGTTGCGCGCGGCGAAACTGCCCGGGGTTTCACCATACAGGCGGGTGCTGGGCGCCGTCTGGGCGTAACGGGTCTGGACCTGTCCGCGCCAGAAATCGCCCTCGATGCCCACGTTGGCGGCCAGCGTGGCCTTCTCCTCAACCTGCCGGCTTTCTTCGAGGGTGATGTATTTGCGCCGCCAGTATTTTTGCCAGTCCGCGTTGTTGCCGAACTGGACTTCCGGCCAGCGCTGAATGGCAAAGGTCTGGCTGCCCAACCGGCTTATCCAGTTTTCAGTGTTCCGTTCCAGCACCCGCATCGCCGTCATCACGACGATGATGGAAAACACGCCAATCAGGACGCCGAGCAGGGTGAGCGCCGAACGCAGCTTGTGGGCCGCCAGCGCATTCATCGCCATGGAGAAGCTTTCGTGGACCTCGGCGAGGATTAACGTGGCTGCCGGTTTTGTTCTCATTGACCTGGGCTAATTGATCCGTGATGCGTAAAACGTGAAACGTGATCCGTAATGTGTGACGTGTAAATGCATGGCTAAACCAGAGGAATGTTTTGGAGCGATTGCGCCAGTGCATCGGGATCGAAAGGTGAATCTGTGTCTGGTGGAGTCACAGGAATTCGGTAGGGTAGGCTGTCTTCGCGGAGGAGGGAGCCGCGCTGATCTGGTACCATCGTGAGCAACAGGCGGATGATTTGGCCCACAAGTCGAATCCTATGTTCGGCGACCTTTATGCCGAGCACATGCCGGCCTTTGTAAAACCAGTCACGGCTTTCGCGCGCGGAGCCAAGGCCATATTCATAAAACCGGGCGCGATCTTTGCCAGTACCCCGTGAATAGCCCTCGGCCACGTTTGCTCCGATGGACCCAATAGCCCGGTAAAGC
>Ga0302319_10003504_pt1 | contig 32769 bp, 24 predicted proteins | sample Bog_T0_2_FD_203319 | JGI IMG/M metagenome (GOLD analysis project Ga0302319, IMG submission 203319) | Peat permafrost microbial communities from Stordalen Mire near Abisko, Sweden - Bog_T0_2 | ecosystem: Environmental > Terrestrial > Soil > Wetlands > Peat | place: Sweden: Abisko, Stordalen Mire... | reverse complement strand
AAGTGGTTTGCCGTGAGCCACGGTGCTGACAAGGATGGGCCGCTGGCCGGCGTGCCGTATGACGGTGTCGATCCAAACTTTGCCGACCTGTATCACGATGCGGATTGCGCGCGGCTCATCGATAAACTTGACTGGAGCGACAACGATATTCCCGACGCGTGGAAGCGCCATTACCTTGACCGCATGACCGACCTCATCGACAAGTATCAGCCAGACCTGCTTTATACCGACGGGCATCTTCCTTTTGAGGATACCGGGCTGAAGATGGTCTCGCACCTCTACAACGTGAGCGCCCAGTTGCACGGCGGCGCAACAGAAGCGATCTATACCAGCAAGGAGAGCACGGATTGCGCCATCGGCACCTGCCTGCTGGATCATGAACGGGGCGTTTCCGATACGATCGCCAAAAACCCGTGGCAGACAGACACATGCATCGGCCAGTGGCACTATAACCGCGGCGAGAAATACAAGACCCCCAAGAAGGTGATTGATTTGCTCACCGATATCGTGAGCAAGAATGGCAACCTGCTGCTGAACTTCCCGCTGCCTAACTCTGGCGAACTCGACTTTGAGGAGATGACCGTGCTTGAAGGCATCACCGCGTGGATGGCGGTGAACAGCGAAGGCATCTACAGCACACGCCCGTGGAAAACTTACGGCGAGGGTCCATCCACCCAAGTCAAGATCGAGACCGGCAACTTCAACGAAGACAAAAAGAAAGACCTCACTGCGGAGGACGTCCGCTTTACTGCCAAAAACAGCACGCTCTATGCGTTTGTCATGGGCTGGCCTGCAAAGGCGGCCGTTGTAAATGCACTTGGCCTTGCAAGCGATCAGAACCCAGGGAAGATTCGCAATGTGGAACTGCTCGGCTATAAAGGCGAACTCAAGTGGAACCAGTCCGACGCCGCATTGAAGGTCGAGATGCCCGCTGAGAAGATCTCCGATATTGGCATTACGCTGAAGGTCGCGCTGGCATAGAGAAAAGCTGCGCTTCGCTGGCATTTTTTCACGAAGGCAAACGCAAGCACACGGGCCAGAATGGATGACGTTCTTCCGCAGTTGCGGATCGAACGGAGTTCCTTCTGGCCCGTCTGCTTTTTTGCACAAGGTCCAGGCGCGGCATTCACCCAGGGATGGCGTGTACCATGGACAGAGACAACCCATGAAGGACACACAACAACTCTCCCCCGAAATTCTTCTACACATCGCACAAACCCTGAACCTTCCCATGCGCGGGCTCGTCGCCGTCATCGAACTGCTCGACGACGGCGGCACTGTGCCGTTCATCGCGCGCTATCGCAAGGAAGCTACCGGCAACCTCGACGAGGTGCAGATTCTCAACATCGAGGAGAAGCTGGCCTACTTTCGCGAACTCGCCGAGCGGCGCGAGACCATCCTGGCATCCATCGCGGAGCAGGGCAAGCTGACCGGCGAATTGAAGGCCCGCATCCAGGCCACGCTGGATAAGAGCGAGCTTGAGGACTTGTATCTGCCCTACAAGCCCAAGCGGCGCACCAAAGCTACCATTGCACGCGAGAAGGGCCTTGAGCCGCTGGCCCAGTATCTCTGGGCGCAGCAGACATCCGAGCAGCCCCTTGCAAGCTTTGCCGCGGGCTTTGTGAATGCGGAACTGGGCGTGGCTACGGTGGAATACGCGCTGGAGGGCGCGCGTCACATTGTTGCCGAATGGATCAGCGAAGTAGCAGAAGTGCGCAAGGCTTTACGCCAGTTCGTATTCGACGAAGGCGCGATTGTGTGCCGCAAGGCTATGGATGCGGTAGACGAGCAGGAAAAGTTCAAGATGTATTACGAGTACACGGAGCCGGTGAAGACGATTCCTTCGCATCGCATGCTTGCCATACGGCGCGGCGAAGGCGAGAACGTGCTTTACTTTCTCATCGATGTGGAACAGGACCGCGCCATCGCGATCCTGCGCAAACATGTTCTGCGCATGCCGGGCGACTGGACACCGCAGCTCGAAACTGCGATCGACGACGCATGGAAGCGTTTGCTGAATTCATCCATCCAAGGCGAGATCCGGCTGGAATTGAAGAGGCGCTCGGACACAGAGGCCATTCAGGTCTTCCGCGACAATCTCTACAATCTTTTGCTGGCGCCGCCTGCCGGCCCGATCTCCGTCTTAGGCATCGATCCAGGGCTGCGCACAGGTTGCAAGATTGCAGTGGTAGATGAAACCGGCAAGCTGCTGGCGCACGACGTGATCTATCTGCATACGTCGAAGCATTGCAATGCCGAAGCCGCTCCCAAGCTGGAGGCCTTGCTGCGCAAGCACAATGTGCGCGCAATCGCCATCGGCAACGGCACCGCGTGTCGCGAGACCGATACGTTTGTGCGTGATTTCCTGCGCGAGAAGGGACTTGAGAACATCTTCTCAGTGACGGTGAGCGAATCGGGCGCAAGCGTTTATTCGGCGTCGGCAGTGGCGCGGCAGGAGTTTCCCGATCTCGATCTGACGGTACGCGGCGCAATCTCCATCGCGCGGCGGCTACAGGATCCGCTCTCAGAGCTGGTGAAGGTCGATCCGAAATCGATCGGCGTGGGCCAGTACCAGCACGATGTGGATCAGCGCCAGCTTCAGGAGTCGCTTGAGACTGTGATTGAAAGCTGCGTGAACAAGGTTGGCGTGGACTTGAACACCTCCTCGTGGACGCTACTGCGCTTTGTTGCGGGAATCACGGAACGCACCGCGCAGAACATCGTGAGCTATCGCAATGAGAAGGGCAGCTTCCGCGTGCGAACCCAGGTTCTGGAAGTGGCAGGGATCGGCCCCAAGACCTTCGAGCAGGCTGCGGGCTTTCTCCGCATCCGCAATGGAGACAATCCTCTGGACATGACTGCCGTTCATCCTGAATCGTATCCTGTGGTGGAGCAGATTGCAGGATTGCTTCATGCCTCAGTGGAACAGCTCATCGAACAGCCGCGGCTTATGGAACAGGTAGATCGCAGCCGCCTCACAGCAGGCGCATTCACCGTGAACGATATCCTCGCCGAGTTGCGCAAGCCGGGACGCGATCCACGCGATACATTTGTTGCGCCCAGTTTCCGCGAAGAGGTGCGGGAGCTTGCGGACGTGCAGTCTGGCATGGTGCTTGAAGGCGTGGTGACGAATGTGACCAAGTTCGGCGCGTTCGTCGATATTGGAGTTCATCAGGATGGCCTTGTCCACATCAGCGAGCTCTCAAACCGGTTTATCAAGGAACCGTCTGAAGCGGTCAAGACTGGGCAAATCGTCAAGGTGAAAGTGCTGAGCGTGGATTTGAAAGCAAAGCGCATTGCGCTTTCCATTAAGGCGCTGACCGCACCGGCGGCGCGGCCTGAAAAACCGGCTCCCAAGCCGCAGGTCACAATGGATGAGAAGCTTGCCGCGCTCTCGACGAAGTGGAAGGTTCGGTAGTGCCAAGCGACCGGCTGTCCAAACCCACCGTTCGCCGAACGCTCACAAGAATCTTTTCGATCTTAAGATCGATGCATCTGGAACGAGGGATCAAAGCGCGTGGCTGTTTACGGTGCCTGCGCAGCCGCTTTTAACTGGCTCAAATCGCTCAGCACCACTTGCCAGTGAGCAGGGTCTTTCTTGGTCTCGATCGGCAACGAGGGGTCTACATAGAAGTCGAGAATGTTAGCCCGCAACTGGGCCGACGTCCCATCGAAGTTATGCGCGGCCAGCTTCGCTAGAAGACTTGCGTAGGTTTCATCCGTGAGCGAATATTCTCCCGCCGCGGTCCTGTTGCCGCTATCGAGATCGCTGTTGGGAAGCGCCAGTTTGCCAGCGCGCTCTGCTTCGAGAAATGCGCGGTAACTATCAACGGTTGCGTCGATGCTTTTGATATACAAATCCTCTGTTTGGGGAGTTGGGTTATTAAAGCCCAATCCCTTGAAGGGGCCGACCTTCGGTATAAATTGCAGTAGAGCCGCCAGGATGCGCGTGCCCAGACCCGGTTTTGTATAAGTCTTTCCCCACGCTCTCTCATAATCGGAACGTGACAGGCGATACAAGAACTTTTGTCTGGCAAAGTTCGGCGTCTCTCGTATCAACTCCTTCTTGTGCGTCTGTAGCGCGACCTTGGTCATTTCAGGAATCAGCCGGCTGACAGAAAAGCGGTACGAACCCACGGCCAGATCCTCGTGCGTTAACACGTCTTTCAACTGCAAACCGTATACCACCGGAAAGACCCTCTCAAGCAGGGGTTGCGAGACCTGGAAGCCTATGAAATCGTGATACTGCTCCGACGCATAACGATTCTTTGCGACCTGCAATGTATCGAATCCAAACTCGGTTTTCAAATGCGCGGTTGTGTCCTCGGCATAGCGCACGGATCTTCCATACTTGGCGCGCAGCTTGGGATAGTGGATCGCGACAGCCTGGTTGACGGCCGGATGTCCGTCGATATCGGATGCATAATGAGACAGCGCACCCAGGGCGAAAGCATACTCGTTCACATCCTTGCTTTCGCGCAGCAACTCGAGGACAAAGTCCCCGCTGCGCACATAATGGGCCAGGTTGCTGAACTCCTTGTCGCCAAATGGATAGTAACCCAAGTCCTGAATGACGGAGCCGCCGTAGGCATAGGCGTGCGCTTCCTTGATCTGATCTTCGGTAATTCCCGGAAAGCGCTGGACCAGGAGCGGTCGAATCTCGGAAATCCACAACAGGTCTACAATCTCTTCGTGTGTCAAAACGGAGTAAGCAAACACATTTCCGCACGTCATCAGCAAGATGAGGAGAAGCGCCGCCCCACGGGCAAGAGACGGGAGCAGGGATTTGGCGATGGCGCTAGGGGAAGTCAGCGAGGCGCGCATTGTTTAGATGATACCAACGAGCAGAAGAACAAGAACCACCACGAGGATGAATCCAAGCCCTCCGCTCGGATAATAGCCCCAGCTTCTGCTATGGGGCCATCTTGGCAGCGCGCCAATCAGCGCCAGGATCAAGAACACAATCAGGATTGTTCCAAGCATGTTTCACTCCTTCGCTCATTGTTCATTCGTAAACGGTTCTGTGTGTGCGCAAATGCTGCGACTTAACAAGTTTTTCAGGTTCCGAGCTTGCAATCTGTCCAATTGAATACACCCATCGAATGACGCCAGGCCGTCCGCGTCGGGTGGAACCCGGCCTTGATTTGCCAGTGAGTCCCTCCGGCTGCGATCATTGCAGCGAAGTTTTTTGAGGGGGATTTAAGGCAGTATGACTAACCGAGTTCTTGTCTTTGCTTTCGCTGCGGCGATGTTTCCAGCGGTTGTTGCGGGGCAGTCCGGTTGGCCGCCTTCGCGGGACCACCAAACGTTTCCGGTCTGGCCTGGAGCAGCGCCAGGAACGGCGGCCAATCCCCCGGCGGAGAGTGCAACCACCACAGCGAAAGACCGTTTGGTTGCCGGGCGGCCCGTGTTCCGCCTGGGCAGCGTTTCTGCGCCAACACTTACTGTGTTTGCGCCGAAGGCCAGCAGTACTGGCGCAGCCATAGTGGTATTTCCCGGAGGCGGTTATAACATTTTGGCCATCGACCTGGAAGGCACGGAGGTCTGTGAATGGTTAAACTCCGCCGGCATCGCTTGTGTGCTGCTCAAGTACCGCGTACCCGATACCGGTCCCTACCCCAAATCGGCTGCGGCGCTTCAGGATGCACAGCGCGCGGTCGGCCTGGTACGCCTGCACGCAGCCGAGTGGCGCATCGACCCTAACCGCATCGGGGTTCTTGGCTTTTCCGCAGGCGCGCATCTGGCGGCGGCCGTCAGCACTCACTTTGAAAAGCGTCTGTATGACCCGATCGATGCGGCAGACAGGCTCAGTTGCCGCCCGGACTTTGCGGTGATTGTCTACCCCGGCTATCTGGCGCTGGCTGAAAAGAGCTTCGCGCTCAATCCGGAAGTCAACCCCACGGCGCAGACGCCGCCCACGTTCATCGTTCAGGCCGAGGACGATCCAGTGCATGTGGAGAACGCTCTTGTATACTACCTCGCTTTGAAGAATGCCAAGGTGCCTGCCGAGTTGCACATCTATGCCGAGGGAGGACATGGCTACGGCTTGCGGCGCACCGAGTTGCCGGTGACTGCGTGGCCCCAAAGCGTAGAGACGTGGCTGCACACGATCAAGGTGCTTCCTGCGCGATAAGGGTTCTACAATCAATCTCATGCTTCTTGCCATTCTCACCATCTCCGACCGTTGCTCCCAGGGTCTGCTTGCGGACACTGCCGGGCCTGGAGTGGTTGCGTTGGTGCGTCAGCAATGGCCGGGGGCTGAAATCTGGTCTGGCCTGTTGCCCGACGAAGAAGATGCGATCGCCGCTATGCTGGAGCAGTTGAGCAGGCAGGGCGCGGCCCTTGTGCTGACTATAGGCGGCACAGGGCTTGGTCCCCGTGACCGCACTCCAGAGGCCACGCGCCGGGTGATTGATCGCGAAGCTCCAGGACTGCCCGAGGCAATGCGCTCTCGTGGCGCCGAACGCAATCCCTTTGCATGGCTCTCCAGGGGAGTAGCCGGCCTGAAAGGAAGCACGCTGATAGTCAACCTGCCCGGCAGCCAGCGCGGCGCAGTTGAGAGTCTGGACTCGATCCTTGCCCTCCTCAAGCATGGTTTGGAGATCGTCGCTGGCGGCCAGACCCATCCATGAAACGGAAGGCTGAACCGACATTCTCTGGGAATTTGTTTCCTGGCGCAAGAAAGCTTCTACATAGACCACAGATTCACAGCTCAGAAGCGCCGAAGGTAAGGTTCGTTTGCTTGCTTCCAAGGCCTCAGAATGCGTATTTTGGGCTAACTGCAGCGGTTATAGCGCCATCGTGGCTCAGAAACGGCGAGAAAGCATACAATCTTGTTACCCATGAACACGCCGAGGAACAAGCCCAACAACAGGCGGCGCCCTGCGGCCGTCAGCATTCGCGATGTTGCCAGTCGCGCTGGCGTCTCCATCGCAACTGTCTCGCGCACTGTCAACCGTATTCCCACCGTCGATCCAGATCTTGCCCGGAAGGTTTGGCGTGCAGTCGAAGAAGTGGGTTACCTGCCTAACATTCAGGCGCGCACGCTGGTCTCTGGAAGCAGCCGCATGCTGGGCCTCATCGTCTCCGATATCACCAATCCATTCTTCCCGGAGCTGGTGCAGGAGTTTGAAAATCTGGCAGTGGCACAAGGCTACGAAGTGCTGATCGGCTCAACAAACTACGAGCCGGCCCGCACCGAGTCGCTCATTCGCCGCATGTTGCAGCGCAATGTGGATGGCGTGGCGGTGATGACCTTCGGCATCGAAGAGGATCTGGTGCAAAAGCTGGTGGAGCGCGAGTTCCCGCTGGTCTTTGTGGACGCCGGCCCGGACCTGCCCAATATCCGCGTGCTCAAGGTGAATTATGGAGAAGGAATTCGCCAGGCGGTGCAGCACCTGGCCGCGCTTGGTCATCGCGGCATCGCCTTTATTTCCGGGCCGCTGCGCTTGCGCTCGGCCGTGGCCCGGCGAAACGCTTTCCTCAAGTCTATGGCCGAGCTGGGGCTCACTGTACCCGCCGAACACATTGTCGAAGGCGATCACACCATGGAGGGCGGCATGGGGGCCATGGAGAAACTGGTTGGCTTGAACGAGCTGCCCACTGCCGTCCTCTGCTCCAACGACATGACCGCCATCGGCGTTCTTCACACGCTCTTCCGCACCACGCTCGATGTGCCCCAGGAGATTTCCGTGGTAGGTTTCGACGATATTCACCTGGCGCAGTTCATGCTACCGCCGCTCACAACGGTGCAGATGTCGTGCAAGGACCTGGCCAAGTCGGCGGTCGAGGCGCTACGCGCCGGCATCGAGCGGGATCACCCCAAGGCCGCCAAGATGGAGTGGCACATTCCCACAAAGCTGGTTGTGCGCCAGTCTACTGCTTTTCCGCGTGGATCCCTGCCTGCGCTCGTCGCAAAAGCGGCAGCCACCCGCCGCGACGCGGGTACACAATAGAGCGATTTCGTCGGGAATAAGTTGAGGAATCGCAGGCATTGTCTCAAGCTCAATCGAGAGCGCGCCCTGCGTGATCGGCTTACGATTTGGGCGGCTCAAGATGCGTGACGGCTAGGTGAGGTTGCGGCAAATGAGGCGGAAGTTCAGCACAAAAACATGTGAAAATGTTTACCTTAAAAAGGCGAAGATAGTCGCATTGGCTAGAACACTGATTGCCGATCATTTATCTATCTATGTCTCTATTATTATTAGATTTAATCTGGCAAGAACAGGAGTTAGTAGCGGTCATTTCATAGATAGGTAAACGATTACCATAATTTACTGAAATTGTTGATACAAATACACGTGAGCAAGGACGTACGGCCAATCCTTTGACAAAAATGCCGTACTGGAAAAAGTTTCAAAATCGCCTTGACATTGGTATATTCCTGGGAATAGTGTTGGTCGATTATGAGGCCAATAGGAAAAACACTTCACCGCTGGAACTCTGCCCGGACCATAGCCATCGTTAGTTTGTTGATTGTTTGTGCCGCGGCTCGCCTTCACGCACAAGGATACGCAAAGATAGTCGGAACCGTGACGGATACAAGCGGAGCGGTCATCCCGTCTGCAACGGTTACCGCTACACAAACCCAAACTGGCGCTACTACTCTTGTGAAATCGGGCGCTGACGGAGCTTTTGTCTTTCCCGCGCTCTTGCCTTCCAACTATTCGATTTCGGTTTCCGCAAAAGACTTTGAGAATTACACGCAGACCGGTATCGTGCTTGAGGCAAACCAGTCAATAACGGTGAATGTCAAAATGGTTGTCGGATCGTCCGCAGTGACCGTTAGCGTGATCGGCGATGCGCCGCAGGTCGATACCACCACAGGCACGCTGTCACAGGTCATCGACGAGGCTCGCGTCGTCGATTTGCCGTTGAACGGCAGAAATGCGGCTTCGTTGATCACTCTGGTTGCCGGAGTAGCCGACGCAACCAACCAGGGCAATGGAGTCAACCAAGGCAATGGAAAGACATTTCCAGCTGCCGTCGTTACCAGCGCGAATGGAACCCTGCCCAATCAGTCGAACTACCTGCTGGATGGTGGTAACAACGTGGATGAAATGACCAACGTGAATGGGCCGTTTCCATTCCCGGACGCACTCCAGGAGTTCAGCGTTCAGACAAGCAACTACAACGCCGAATTCGGTCAAAGTGCCGGCGCGGTTGTGAATATTGTCACCAAATCGGGCGGCAGCAAGTTCCATGGCGACCTGTTTGAGTTCCTGCGCAATGGCTACTTCAACGCCCAAAACCACTTCTCGACATCGCCCGACACCTTGCACAGGCACCAATTTGGCGGCACCATCGGCGGGCCGGTTATCATTCCGCACTTTTCCAAAGGGCAGAGCACACAGTTCTTCTTCGGCTATCAACATACTCTTTATCACACGGGTTCGACCGCCACAATTACGACGGTTCCAACCCTGGCGGAAGAGGGACAAGCAGGCGCAAGCTATGCCGATTTCGGCAACCTGTGTGCCGGAACCACGATCGCCAACTCGGTTGTAAGCGGAGTCTCGATCCCTTCTACGTACGGCATTGGCTTCACCACCCGCAACACCGCGGTTCCCACCTGCACCTATACTTCGGTTATTTCCGGGCCGGGGCCACTGCTGAACACAGCCGATGTAAGCGGACAAATTACGAATCCGTTCACGAACGTGCCCTACGGAAACAATAGAGTCCCCTCTGCCGACTTCGATCCTGCGTCTGTAGCGTACGAAAAAGTATTTCCTACATTTACGGGAACGGAGGCCCCCGGGAAGATCGGAGGCGCGCAGAACTACTTCAAAGCCACGGTTCAGTCCTATAACGAGTACATTGCTCGCGTAGACCACAACTTCAGCGACAAGGACCACATCTTTGGCCACTACTACGAGAACTTCTTCGTACAGAATCCCATCTACAACCCCCAGATGCTAGCCAGCTACACATCGTATTTCAACACCCGGTACCATAACGCGTTGCTTGCGGAGACGCACACGTTCAACACCAGCCTGTTGAACAATCTTGTACTGAACTACCAAAGGGAAATCGCCCTGCGCGGCGGACCGCCGGGAAGTCAAGACATCACTTCGTTTGGAGTGAAGAATCTCTGGCAGCCAACGACCGGCCCCTATCTGGCCGCGACGATCACCGGCTATTTCGGTGCATCCTCATCGGCGTTTGCTGGCTGGGAGCGCAACAACTACACCTTCAACGACGACGTGCACTGGGTGAAAGGAAACCACAACCTGGCCTTTGGCGGTCACTTCGAACTGAGTAAATTCGACGTGACCAATGATTTCCAATCGTATGGCAGCTTCGGATTCGGCACAACTACCGCCTATCCCAATGCGATGGCGAATTTCCAGTTGGGCTTCATGGCCGGTAACAATTCGTTTCAGCAGGGAAATTACGAACAATTGAACGATCGGGCCCACTTCCCCGGCATCTATGCCCAGGATAGCTGGAAGGTCAATCACAAGCTGACTCTGGACTACGGCGTTCGCTGGGAAGAATTCGCTCCATGGGTGAACAAGGTTGGCCAGCAGATCGCATTCTCTCCTTTCGCTTACATAGCTGGGCAGCATTCAAGCTCCTTCAGCACACTGCCTGCCGGCATGTTGCTCTCGGGAGACCCCCTGGTAGCCAAGAACGGCCTGAATAACAAGTATGCGCAATTCATGCCTCGCGGCGGCTTCGCCTATGACGTGTTTGGCAACGGCAAGACGGTGTTGCGCGGCGGCACAGGCATCTTCTATCAGGACCGCATGCCTGGGTTCTTCAACCTGAATCAAGCGGGCAATGTGCCCAATACCGTCTCCGTCTTGTTGACCAACCCCGGAATGTACAGCCCTACCCCGGGCGGCAACCCCGGAGGGCCATTCAGCGATCCTTATTGCCAAACAACAGCGTTTTGCAAAGCTGGGGCGTATCCCAATCCGTTCCCCTTCACTTTGCCCTTCGCCCCTACACACGTTTTCCCGAATGGGGTCTTGGTCGATGAGTTCGATCCTTCCGGGAACTTCGCGGTGCCTGTCACCTATGACTACAATCTGACCGTCGAGCATCAGTTTGCTGCCAGTTGGGCGGTACGAGTGGCTTACGTCGGTTCCGGTTCGCGCCATCAGTTTGTCAACCTGGATATCAACCCGGCGGTCAATACCGGGTCGTTTACAGGTACAAACGGAGCCTGGAAGCCCTCTTCGGTAACCGCGAACGGGCGGCGTGTTTATAACACTTCGCCGAATGTGGGACCATGCGCAACCACGGTGGGATGCGCTGCAAACTATTCCGACATTGTCGAAGCCGCTATGATCGGCTCGGCAAAGTTCAACTCATTTCAGGGCACATTGGAAAAGAAAATGTCCCGTGGCCTATCGCTGCTCTTCAACTACACCTGGTCAAAGACTCTGGACGACATGCCGCAGGCAACCAGGGTCTCAAACACTGAGGATCTGAATGCGGGCGAATCGTATGTCTATCCTCTATATCCATCCGGCGCGACCAACATGCCGCTGGGGTCGCAGGTTTCCGACATCAAGGCGCTTGATCGCGGCATTTCGGACATCGATCACCCCCATGTCGTGTCGTTTTCCTACGTGTACAACCTGCCTAAGCTGCATAGCGGAAACAGCGTGCTGAACTACGCTGCAAATGGCTGGCGCACCAGCGGACTTGTCCAACGCCGCTCGGGGGATTCCCTCACTGCATTCATGGGAACGGACAACTCTCTGACGAGCCTGACTCAGGATCGTGCTCAGCGGGATTATGCAAAGCCGGCGTACGCGAGCCAAGGCGGTACGGGCGATTGCGCGGTGGGTAAGAAATGCGTCAACTGGCTCAATAGCTCAGCGTTCTCAGTCCCCGCTCAGGCCGGCCCAGGCACCGGCTTTGGCAATGTGGTCAAGGGTACGCTCCGTGGTCCTGCGTCTACCAACTGGAGTGGCGCAATCGTCCGCTCATTCCCCGTATATCGCGAGACGAACCTTGAATTCAGAGCCGAATACTTCAACCTGCTCAACCACACCATCCTCAACAACCCGTCCACGTCTAACCCGGCTTCCAGCAGCACTTCCTTCGGAACCATCACAGGGGCGGGTGACCCGCGTATTGCGCAATTCGCACTGAAGTACACCTTCTAACCTGACGCAACATAACCAGCGAGGCTGCTGCATATCCGAGAAACGGATATGCAGCAGCTTTATTTTTTTGTGGGCTTCTCACACGGGCACATCGCTCAATACGCCAGATAAGTCCCGACGTTAACTCGACTGGATAGTCTGATTCTGCACAGAACGCCCATGCACACCTCGACAGCACTCTCTAGAACAGGTTCCAGAGAGCCTGGTTGTAGACCTCGTGGTGATACTGCACCTCGGAGCCTTTGACGAAGGTTCCCAACTGGCGCGGGGAGCGGTCCGCGGCTTCCTGCTTCAAATCAGCGAACCTGCCCTGCACGTCGGCACCCAGAATCTCAGTGATCCAGTCCGAGGCCTTGAAGTCTTCGATCGCCTGCTGGATGTGGTCTGGCAGGTAGCGCTGCGCCTGGCGCAGGTTGTCGATCTCTGCCGTAGAGCCGTCGATGCCGGTCTTGAAGATCGTGTAGAGGGTCAGGTAGGGATTGGCGTCAGGCGCAACCGACCGCACCTCGACGCGCATGGACTTCGAGTTGCCGATCGGTATCCGAATCATGGACCCGCGATCCGTGGCCGAAGCTTTGATCTGGTTGGGTGCTTCGAAGTGCGGGTCCAGACGGCGATAGGCGTTCACGCTCGGATTCGTGATGAGGCAGATATCCAACGCGTAGGTCAGGATGTGATCGATGAACTCCCATCCGAAAGCGGAGAGCTTTTCGAGACCGTTCGCATCCCAGAAGAGGTTGGTCTTGCCCTGTGAGATCGACACATTAGTGTGCATGCCGCTGCCGTTCACGCCGACAACAGGCTTGGGCAGGTAGCAGGCAGTAAAGCCCATGTTATTGGCAATCTGGCGGGTGAGCAGCTTGTAGAGCTGAATCTGGTCGGCGGCCGCCACAACCTCGCCATAGCCGTAATTGATTTCGAACTGGCTGGGCGCAACCTCGGGGTGGTCCTTCTCGTTCTGAAATCCCATGGCGCGCTGCACTTCGGCCGAGGTATCGATAAACAGGCGCAACGGGTCCATGGGCAGCACATGATAGTAGCCGCCAGACGAGGTGAATTCGAACTTACCCGTTTCGTGATAACGCTTCTCCGCATCGCGGCCGGCGAAGAGAAAGCCCTCGATTTCATTGGCCGCATTCAGGGTGTAGCCCTTCTCTTTGTAGAGCTTGTCCGCGTAGTTCTTGAGTACGCCGCGCAGGTCTCCCGCGTATGCGGTTCCGTCTTTGTCGATGACTGTGCCGAAGACCAGAACCTTGCCTGCGCCGAAGACATCGGCAGGCACCCAGTAGAAGGAACTCCAGTCGATGCCAAGGCGCAGATCGCTTTCTTGTTGCGCTGTAAAGCCCCGGATGGACGAGCCGTCGAAGGTCAGGTTTTCGTAGGCGCCGAGCAGGAATTTCTTGTCGTAGTCGAGCAGGTGCAGGCGGCCTTCCAGGTCGCTGAACAGCACGGTCACAGCTTTGATCCGCTTTTCGCCGGTCAGGTACTTGATCCTCTTCTCGCGGATTTCGTCGGCTGGAACGCGGTTTGTGCGGTCGGCTTTGGCGGCCAGATTGAGTTCTTCAAGTTCCTCATAGGACAGAGCTAGAAAATTGCGGTACTCAGTGGACATTTTTCTCCTTTTGGCGGGAAAACATAGGCATTGAACAGAACCAGCCAGCGCCCAGAAGCATGGCAGCCCGCAATGAAATGAGGTGCGGGTCAGTCGAAAGCAAAGTACGCTTCCCACTTTCCCACACCCCTGGGCGCGGCAAGATACTCAACAAGCTCGTTGCGCTGATATCACAATCAAACGGGTAGTAACGATCTACAGATAGCTTCCCTGCTTTTGTTCACTCATCCCAGCCAGGTCTCGGCCAGGATGGGTGAGCAAGATATTGGATTAAGGCTTCGGAACGCTGTTGATCGTCTTCAGAATGCGCGAGACGATCTGGTAGGGATCGCCTTCGGAGTTGGGACGGCGGTCTTCCAGATAGCCCTTGTAACCGTCCTTGACGAAGTTGACAGGCATCCGGATCGAAGCGCCGCGATCGGAGAGCCCAAAGCTGAACTTGTCAATGGCCTGGGTTTCATGCAGGCCTGTCAAGCGCAGATGGTTGTCGGGGCCGTAGACAGCGATGTGCTCGGGGATATGCTTCTCGAACGCCTTCATGAGAGCTTCAAAATACTCCATGCCGCCCACTTCGCGGATATACTTCGTCGAGAAGTTGCAGTGCATGCCCGATCCGTTCCAGTCGCCCTTGATCGGCTTGCAATGCAATACAACATCCACTTCGTATTTCTCACAGAGACGCATCATCAGATAGCGCGCCGTCCAGGTGTCATCGGCGGCCTTGGCAGAGCCTTTGGCGAATATCTGGAATTCCCACTGGCCTTTGGCCACTTCGGCGTTGATGCCCTCATGATTAATACCGGCGGCAAGACAAAGTTCGAGGTGTTCTTCGACGATTTGACGGGCCACGCTGCCCATGTATTTGTAGCCAACGCCGCAATAGTAGGGGCCTTGGGGGGTGGCGGGGTAGCCATCTTTCGGGAAGCCGAGAGGACGCCCATCTTTAAAGAGAAAATATTCCTGCTCAAGTCCAACCCACAAGTCGGGATCGTTCTCGATGGTGGCGCGCGCGTTTGTTGAATGCGGGGTGCCGTCAGGGTGCATGACTTCGCTAAGTACGATATAAGCGTCCTTACGGCTTGCATCGGGATACAGAGCCACTGGTTTCAGTACGCAATCGGATTTGCTGCCCTCGGCCTGCATGGTGGAACTTCCGTCAAAACCCCATTTTGGTATGTCGGCAAGGGTCGGTGGTTTCTCAAATGATTTGAGCAGGGTTTTGCCGCGCAGCTCGGGCACGGGCTTCTTGCCGTCAAGCCAGATGTATTCAAATTTGTACTTTGTCATGGGTCTCCTTTGGGCGGTATAGCCTTAGTGGTATTCAGGCCAATCTTAGGGCTTTGGCTATAAGGAACCCGTGAGGATTTACAAGAGCTTGTGCGAACAGGGAGAGCTATCTGTGGTGGGCTACCAGCATCATCAGCAAGAGGATCGCGACCGGGATAAGAGCGAGGCCGCCATAGTAGAAGATCTTGCGCGAAAGCTGGGATTTGCGTTTTTGCCAGTCCCGCAGCTCGATCCGGTCCTCGACCCCCACCTGATCCAGGTGTTCGAGGTCCATGATGAAATCGCGCGCCTTGGGATAGCGGTTTGCAGGGTCTCTTTCCAGGGCGCGATACAGCACCTCCTGTAATTGCAGAGAGATGGAAGGGTCGGCCACGCGGGGAGGCGTGGGGTGGTTCAACAGGCGGTCATTCATTGCCGCCAGGGGAGAGGGGCCTGAAAACGGCAGCTTGCCCGAGAGCATTTCATACAGGATCACGCCCACGGAATAAATGTCGGACCGGCCGTCGCCGCGCTTGCCCTTTACCTGTTCCGGAGAGATGTAATTCGGAGTACCCAGCGTCGCGGTGAAGTTGGCGTAGGTGAGCCGCCTTGCGGCGGAGTCGCTGGCGATGCCGAAGTCGATGAGCTTGATGTTGCCTTCCGCATTGACCATGATGTTTTCAGGCTTGAGGTCGCGGTGTACCACGCCGTTGGCATGGATATAGTCCAAAGCGTCAAGAATGCCGATGGCGATGCTGATAGCGCTGTCTTGAGAGAGCTTGCCTTCATCCATGATCTGGCGCAGCAGGCGGCCTTCGCACCACTCCATGACCATGTAAATGCGGCAGCGCTTCTCCCCGCCAAAGACGCGCATGACCTTGGGGTGATTCAGCTTTTCGCCGATGCCGGCCTCGCGCTGAAACCGGTCGAAGAGGATGGGATCGGCTTCGAGATCAGGGTGGGGAATCTTGAGGGCGACTATGCGGTTGTCGCGCACGTCTATGGCACGATAAATCGAGGCCATTCCGCTGCGGGCAACGGGCTCCTCAATGCGGTAGGAATCGACCTGCGAACCGGGCTGCAAACTGTCGTAAAAACCCATGATGCTTCATGCTCCATCGGGAGTAGCTCATTCTACTGTATCGGGTTACAGATGCCAAACAGTAAGGATTCCGTAAGACTTTTCGGGTGTTATCGAGGACACATCAAGATGGCAGCCGGTATGGCCTGCCGCGGTACATGCCCACTTGCTCCACTGAGCGAATGCGGATGACCTGCGCGGTCGTGTTGTCGTTGCCGTCGATTTCAACGGCGCGGGCTACAAGTTCGCGCGCGATTTCGTCGATGTTCTTGTTTTGAGAAACGATTTGGGCGATGGCCGTTTCGCGCAATTCGTCATGCAGGCCGTCGGAGCAAAGAACCAGCACATCGCCAGCCTGCAAGCTGAGCGCGGTTGTGTCCGGCGAGACGAACATCTCCGGCCCCAGCGAACGAATGAGCACATGACGGGAGTCGGACTCAGCCATCTCGCTGGCGGAGATGATACCCATCTTCCTCTGTTCGTTGACCCAAGTGTGGTCCTGCGTGATCTGCTTCGCTTTGCCCTGCCGGACCAGGTAACAGCGGGAGTCGCCAACATGAGAGACGATAGCCTGGTCGTAGCGCAAGGCGCAGGCCACCACCGTTGTGGCCATCTTCCTGCCTCGGTATTCGGGCGCCAGGGTGCAATCGTGAACAGCGGCATTGGCGTGCTGGATCAGGCGCGGCAGCAAGCTGATCAGCATAGTGCCGGCCTGCGCCTTGGCGAACTCCTGGGTGAGCACCGATACCGCAGTGGCCGAAGCAACTTCGCCCAGGTCCATGCCGCCCACCCCGTCGGCAACGGCAAAAAGGTAACCGTGAGTGCGGGCTTGCTGGCGCGATGCGGGAATGAACGATCCCATCGCGTCTTCATTGTTGGTGCGAATCTTGCCGAAATCGCTTGCCTGGCCGAACTGAACTTCCAGCATGGGCGCCGCCGCCTCAAGCATCCTCCACCTTGCCACGGGAGGATGCTTCTTAGAGATTGTGAGACATTGACATCAAAAATGCCACTGGGTGGCTCTCTGTTCCTCGTCGCACAAGAAGAAGTCGAGGAGAGATTCCACCCAGCGGTCTTGGTTTTGTGAACTTTGTTTACCTGGCAGTGAGCAGAATCTCCTTGCCCTTCGCCTTCGAGGAGCGAAGGAAGTAGATAGCTCCGTAGATGCCCCAGACAGCGGAGATGCCCAGCGCCAGCAGCGGTTCCTTGAAGGTACCCAGGCCGAAGACCGGACTGATGATGTAGAAGGCCATGCAGACAAGGTTAGCCAGCAAGCCAAACCCTGGAATCAGCGTGTGCCGGACGAAGCTGTAATCGGGACGCCCCTTGAAAGCCACGATGCACAGGAAGCAACTGAGCGCGTAAAGAATGAACGTGCCGAAGTTGGAGGTGAGCGTGACGGTTAGTAGCGAATTGGGCAGCGCAGCCAGTTGGTCGTGCGAGAGGTAGCCGACATTGGAGAAGATGCCCGGCGGCAGCGCCTTGATGGCCGCATCCGTGGGAGCGCCGGCGTCGCCGAAGACCAGCGAGACGGCGATGACGCCGATGACAGCGGAGATGGCGACCAGGGTCCAGATGGCCTTGCGCGGTGAGAGCGACTCGGCATGAAGGATGCCGAAGTGCTCGGGAGCCTCGTCGTCCTTGCCCATGGCGTAGGTAACGCGAGCGCCGGTGTTCATGCAAGAGAGCGTGGTGCCGATCAGCGCCAGGAAGACGGTGAAGGCCTCAGCCAGCATAAAGTAGTGGCCATTGCCGTGGCCCAGCAGCGCGTCGCCGACGATGATCATCATATCGCCGATGGGCGCCGCGGAACTGGCCGCGCTCTGCATGGTATATCCGGAGTTGAGGAAGTAGTTTGCCGCGAAATACTCAATCAGATAACACACCAGGCCTTGGATCAGCAGCGAAGCAATGACCGCGATGGGTATATGCTTGGTTGGGTTCTTGGCCTCGCCTCCCATCGAGGTCACCGATTCAAAGCCGACCAGAATAAGGATGGCGACCGTGGCCTGAATGAACAGGTAACTGAACTTGTGGGGCGATATCACCGAAACGGCGGATGTGTGGGCAAGGAAGTTTCCGCTCGAATCCTTCTCGGTATAGTCGATTGTGAAGGGGACCGGCTTGCCTGCGGAATCCAGCAATGGCAGCGGATTACCGCTGGCATCGCGCAACGTGGAGCCGTCCTTGGCCGTGGCGAACTGGTAGCTGTAGGTTGCCAGCGTCTGGCCGTCATACTGGAACGCCGGCGAACCTGCGGGATGGCTGGAACGGTAGCCGATGGCAAGCACGCTGAAGACTAGCAGCGCGGAGATCTGGATGATATTGATCGCAAGGTTAACAGCCGTTGAGGCACCCGCGCCCTTCGCGGCGATCCAGCCTACAAAAATCGAGAAGACGACCGCGACCAGTGCCATGAAGACTGGGCCAGGATTCGAGCCGCTCATCACGTTGGGATAGAGGAAGCCAACCACATAGCCGCAGAAGACGCCAGTTACAGCGACCATCACGCCGGGGTAGACCCAGTAGTAAAGGTGAGAGCCCCAGCCGACGATGAACTTGGCGACACGGGCGTATTTGAACATCTTGTCTTGCGAGAGCAGGGCCTGCTCCGCGTAGTAGTAGCTCGATCCGGTGCCAGGATAGAGCTTCGAGATTTCAGCGTAGGCGACGGCAGTGGCCAGGCAGAGCAGCAGGGCGGCGAAGATGCCGATCCACATGGCTGGCGCCGTGGTGCCGGTGGTTGCCTGGATGAAGAAGGTGAGCCATAGAAAGGCGCCGGGGGCGATGAGGGCCATTGCGTTGCTGGTCAGCCCGGTTAGGCCCAGGGTGGCCTGCATCTGAGGTGCTTTTTGTTCTGCCATGAGCATTCTCCTGGTAAGTGAGGTTCGTCTGGCTGCTCCCGGCGGCTGGCCCCCGGGAATTTCCGATGTCTTGCCCGTTTTCAAGTTTTCAATTCGGGCGGATGCGGGCTGGTTTCGTTGAGTTAACTGAAGACTAGAGACGGCGCGATAAGGATGAAATGAGGAAACCGGAGATTAAAGCGGGCGGCCTCAATTGGCGATGCCTGCATGCGCGCTTGCCGTGCAATCCCGACCGGACGAAAAGGGGATTCGCCGGCCGGAACCGCAGGTTTATTGCGCGTCAGCGCTTGGGGCCGAAGAAGGCGATAAACCCTGCCGTCAGCGTTGACTGCTGGTCGACCATCTGGCTAACGCCCTTGTGGAAGAAAGGTACGTTGGAGAAGTCGCCGCGATATTCGATGCGGGTCAGCAAACCTTCGAGCCACTTGTACTCATAGGTTCCGGTGAACTCGTAAAGATGCTGTGCGGTGCCGGTTGCGAAGCCGTCGGGATCGCTAAAGTATTCAAACCTGCCCGATATGGCGGATTTCGCATTCGCTTGCTCATGGGCCGCAAAGGCCACGCCCTGCCAGCTCTGCTCCACAAGAGTCGTCTTGCTGGTCGTGGTCTCGCCGGTGGTTGTGTAGGTCGTAACCGGGGTGTCGTTCTCGCCCCAATCGTAGTTGATGTAGGCGTTGAACTTTCCGGGAGGCGTAAGCAGCAGTGTGGTGTCAATCAGGTTGCGCAAGCCGCTCGCGGTGTTGGCATTCTCCGGGCCAACAATATAGTTAAAATTCCACGTGGCCTTGGGCTTGACGTAGGCGCTTGTGAAGACACCCGTGACGCCGCCGTTGTTCTTGGTCACGTTGTTCCAGCCATTGACCAATTGGAACCCGATGGTCTCTGTCTTTGAGACAGGAATCGAAGTACGGGCGCCGAAGTGGAAGTACGGGATGGCCCATGAGAACAAGAGCGAACGCGAGTAGTTCCAGTTATCCTTGGCCTCGATCACTTCAGCTCCCGCCGAAGTGACAAACTTACCGAAATCCAGCTCAAAGCCTTTCGCCTTGGGTGGTTTCAGGCTGAGGAAGGCCTGCTCGACATAGTTCGCTTCTCCACCCGAATTCGGTCCGGGCGCGTTGACGAATGTGTTGGTGCGTCCGAAGAAAAAATCCACATGAGCGCCGACCGGATCGGGATCGTGATTCAAAGTAAGCTTGGCCGCGCTGAGGCTGAATTGGTCGGTCTTGTCGTTAAAGTTATAGAGGTCGTTGATCTGGCCATTGTTGGCCGGTGCGGGCGTATTGAAGTTTACGCTGTAATAGCCGTCGATGAAGCCGCTGATGTCCATGGGGCCGACGCTCCAGGTGGGCGAGGGCGGGGTCGCTGGAGCGGCGGGGGGCGTCGCGGGAGCCGTCGCAGGCGCAGGAGCCTGATCGGGCGTTGCGGGTGGCGGAGCCGGTGTTTGCGCACCGGCTACCATGGCGATTGCCATCGCGGTTCCGGCCATCGTTTGCAATAAGCGATTTGAGTTCATTGACATCGGCACTATTCCTCCAAAAAGATGGTTGTCGTATTACACAGAATGAATTCAGCCAAAAAATAGTGGCTTAAGGCAGCACCCTGTCCGGTGCAATCTCCCTACCAGCCGAGCCTTCAGAGCCAGACGGACATACTGGCCGTATGGAGATCCGGGATAAGGATTCACGTGTTCCCTGAGGTGGTCCGGTCGTTGCGGATTAATATTAGTTACGCAAAGGTCACATAAAGAAACCATGATGATTCCGAAAAGATGCCTTTATGTCTTTATTGGGCCGGCTCTTATTTCGAACGAGCCGTGGCGAGCCCTTGAACCCTGTGCCTCGGAAAAGGAGGTAGAGCGCCACATACAGGAAGTACCGTGAGAAGTCCATCGCAGGCTGTTAAAATCTCACTACGCTTTCCACGTGCCCACGCGCGGAGCGCATTTCTTTTGGGATGGCCGGCCTTGGCTGCGGGATGGTCCGCGCATTCTATTACGGGCGCCGCACCGGCGTTCAACGGTTGTTCTCATCTTCAGTCGGCTTCGAGAGGTTGGTAGCAGGTTGCCTGGAACCCAAATTCCCAAGCGTTCTGTCTTTGGCGCGCTGCACTCGCCCGGCTCAGGATCGCGAATGCTCTTGTTCTCGCTGGAGTGTTCGCTGGGGATCGTTGCTACAATTCTGGTTGCCGCTTTTGCACACTGGTCGGGGTGGCTGCTGCCCGTTGCTGTGCTGCTGTATCTTTTGATTGTGCTTCCTACAGCCTTGCTGTGCGGCTTCTGGCAAGCTGTTGTTGTGTCGCTCTCGGCGGTGGTGGTGCATGGCTATTTCACTGCTCAGCAGCCTCAGGTCAATCCCGCAGAGGATCCCACCAACTCCGTAACACTGCTGGTCTTCGTCCTGGTGGCGCTGGTGGTAAGCCGGCTTTCGGCGCGCGTCACCGGCAATGCGAAAAAGGCCGAGTCCTGGGGCGGACAGATGCACGATCTGTATGAGTTCACCCGGCGCACGCTCCAGATGAATCTCCACATGGAGCCTGGACCGCAGTTGGCCGAGCTTGTCCACGAGATCTTCGCGCTGGAGGCGGTGGCGGTCTTCGACGCCGACCTGCACGATGTGTATCAGGCTGGGATTTGGCATGTGGACCCGCAGGAACTGGCACAGAATGTCTACTACTTCGAGACCTCGGACGACAATCCAGAGACCGGCCTGGGACGGCGTGTTGTCCGGCTCGGGACGGTGCCGGTGGGAAGCCTGGTGATGAGGGGCGAGACCACCCCGCTCACCAATAACGCAATCGCGTCGCTGATTGCCATCACCTTCGATCGCTATCGGGCCTTCGCCAATGAAAGCCGCATCGAGACCGAACGCCGCACCGAGCAGCTTCGCTCCACGGTGCTTGACAGCCTGGCCCACGCATACAAAACCCCATTGACGGCAATCCGCGCGGCCAGCACAGGCCTTGGTGAGATGGGCCACCTGTCACCGGGACAGGCGGAACTGGTGGGGCTGATCGATGAACAGGCCGGCGTGCTGAGCGATTTGACCACACGGCTGCTGACCACCGCCCGCCTGGATGCCGGCGAGGTTGCTATTCATGCCGGGCAGGTAGGCGTAGGGTCGATGATTGAAGAGGTTGTGGACAGCCTCAGGGATCGTTTGGCCAGCATGAAGGTCGCCATCGATCTAAAGGACGAAAACCTGGTTGTCTGCTGCGACCGCCAGTTGATGGTGATGCTGCTGACGCAATATATCGACAACGCGTGCAAGTACTCGATCTTCGGCACCACCATCACCATTCGCGTCGTCCATGCCAACGCGGAGACCATCTTTTCCGTCCATAGCTTCGGGCCAGCAATCCCCATGGCGGACCGGGAGCGCATCTTCGACCGCTACTATCGTTCCTCGACCTACGCGAATCGGGCGCCTGGAACCGGAATCGGCCTTTCGGTGGCAAAACGAGTAGCTCTGATTCATGGCGGTTATGTCTGGGTTACAAGCGATGAGGTCGAGGGAAACACATTCTTTGCGGCCATCCCAGCCTCAGCGCAGAAGGAGATTTCTTGATGAATCAGGTTGTGCTTCGAATTCTTGTGGTTGACGACGAATCGGCCATCCGCAGGGCGCTGCGGCCTCCGCTGGTTGAGCTTGGCTTTCTGGTGGCGGAAGCCTCACGCGGCGAAGAGGCGCTGCAGATGCTGCGTGCCGTGGTCTACGATGCCGTTTTGCTGGATGTGAATATGCCCGGAATCGGCGGCATTGAGACGCTGCGCCGCATTCGCGCCTTTGCTCCCAGGCTGCCGATCCTGATGCTGACGGTCCGCGATCAGGAGGAGGACAAGGTGCAGGCGCTCGATCTGGGCGCGGACGATTATGTCACCAAGCCCTTCAGCACGCGGGAGCTGATCGCCCGCATCCGCGCGGCGGTCCGCCGTGTCAAAGCCCCGGCCCGAGCCGAAGATGCTCCCATCGAGATCGGAGAGATTCGCCTGGAGCCGGTCAAGCGGAGCGTAACCAAGCGCGGCGAACCGGTCCATCTGACCCGCAAGGAATTCGACATCCTGCACTGCCTGATGAGCCGCGCCGGCCGGGTGATTACCTATGCCCGGCTGCTGACAGCTGTGTGGGGCGCCGACTCCCGCGAAGAAGTCGAATACCTGCGCACCTTTGTCCGCCAGTTGCGCAAGAAGATTGAAGACGACCCCTCCAATCCTCTTTACCTGCTCACCGATGTGTACGTGGGCTACCGCTTTGCCGATGCCCAGATGTTTCAGGATTCGACTGCGGAGGAGGCTGCGGAAAGCGATCCTCCGGCGAGCGAAGCGGAGGCCGTCCCGGAAGAGGCATCCTGAATCATCCACCTATGCGGGGAAATGCCGGCGCGGGACTCTATTCGTCGTAGTGCAGCAGGCTGAAGACGTCGTGCTCCGCGAACCGGCTGCGGCCCTTCAGGAAGTCCAGCTCGACGGCAAAGGCCAACCCGGCGATCTCTCCGCCCAACTGCTTGACCAATTTCACCGTGGCCTCCATTGTGCCTCCCGTGGCCAGCAGGTCGTCCACCAACACCACGCGCTGCCCCGGCTGAATCGCGTCCAGGTGAATCTCCAGCGTATCGGAGCCGTACTCCAGGTCATAGGTCACGCGGGCCACGGGAGCAGGCAGTTTGCGCGGCTTGCGCACCGGCACAAACCCGGCGTTGAGCCGGTAGGCCAGGGCCGGCCCAAAGATGAATCCCCGCGCCTCAATGCCCAGCACCAGGTCGATCTTCTGGTCAGCATAGTGCGCCGCCAGCGCATCGATCATCTTGGCAAAGCCTGTCTTGTCCTTCAGCAGGGTAGTGATGTCATAGAACAGAATCCCCGGCTTGGGAAAATCCGGCACCGTGCGCACCAGCGCTTTCAGGGCTTCAACGTCGATTGGCTTGATTTCTTCGGGCATGGTTGTGTGTATTCCTCGGTCCAGGTTGGCGATTGGGCTTCGTTTCAGATTATAAAGGGCAGGGAACAGGGAATAGGGAACAGTTTTCGGCCGTGTGGGAAAGCCATCAATATGCCAGAAGCTAGCCGCTAGGAGCCGGCATGGGTGCTTTCCTGTTCCCTGCCCTTACCACGCCCCTTCAATTCTGAACGAACTCAGCCCCTCGGATTCGATCTCGTCCAGATAGTGCTCGATCAGATGGTCTACGCGGCTGCCGCGCGGCCCACGGCGCAGGCTGGCCCGCAGCTCGGCCAGGTCTTCCGCCGTGCCGGATGCCACAACCTCGACCTCGCCCTCCTCGGTGTTGCGCACCCAGCCGCGCAGGTCGAGCTCGCTGGCCTCACGGTGAACAAACCACCGGAAGCCCACCCCCTGCACGCGGCCTTGTATCAGAAAATGAAGAACCATTGACTGTCACATCCTATGCTTTAAAGGTAAGTTTTGCAGATTGGCTCACGACGCGCAACCTTGGCGCCTCGCGCAGCCCCAGCCGCCACGCGCTACACTAAACTTCACCATGGTCTTTGTCCTCGACAACTACGATTCGTTCACCTACAACCTTGTCCAATACCTGGGAGAACTGGGGGCCGAGGTCGAGGTCCATCGAAACGACGAGCTCACCGTGGAGCAGGTGGAGGCGCTGCACCCCGACCGCATCCTGCTCTCGCCCGGCCCCTGCACTCCGCACGAAGCCGGCATCCTGGTCCCGCTCATCCGCCACATGGCCGGTAAAGCGCCCATTCTCGGCGTTTGCCTGGGTCACCAGGCCATTGGCGAGGCCTTTGGCGGCCAGGTAGTCCGCGCGCAGCAACTGATGCACGGCAAGACCAGCCCGGTCGAGCACGACGGCAAAGGCATCTTCGCCGGACTGCCTACGCCGCTCACCTGCACCCGCTACCACTCGCTGATTGTTGCGGAGGATTCGCTACCCGCCGAACTTATTGTCACCGCCCGCACCCCAGCTGCCAACGGAGACGGTTCGGTCGGCGATTCGATCATCATGGGCCTGCGCCATCGCACCCTGCCCATTGAGGGCGTGCAGTTCCACCCCGAGAGCGTCTTAACCCAGGGCGGCCACCAAATGATCCGCAACTTCCTGGGGATGTAGAGGCTATCCGAGGTCTGGGCTGGTAGGTCCACGCTGCAAGAAGGCACTTTTTGACGATCCTGCATATACCGGACCTGAGGACCCGTTGCATACTGTTGACCTCTTGCATATCAATCGTCGTGCGAACGGCTCAACTGGGGGTGGAAATCAGATGAGAAAATTGCCTGTCCATGGCCATTCTGAAAGGAATTTAAGCAATGATTGAAGGAATCAATATTCGTTGGCCTGATGCGAGCATTCGCGGAGTTTTCTGCGATTATGACAACTTCAACGTGGAAGTTCAAGACAATGACGAACACGATCATGCTGCTAAGACGCTGCGCTGTCTTGGTTTCTTAGGGTTCCAAATGGTGGGGTTTTGGGACGAGATTATAGTTCATGATGCAAGAGTTTACCCAAGTCATGACTTTATCGCTCAATGCGAGCATCGTGTAATGAATCAACTGCCAAGTGGTTCGATCGAGCGTTCGGCAACAGGTAATGTTCTACTTGAGATCGAACTAATTGACGGATGTAAATTGTGGGTATGTGCAAAACATTTTGTTGTAGAAGGCCTTGATGCAGGGTTGTAATTTCGCTTTCTAACGGTGGCTGGCCCATGTCCGATATTGGTCCAGGTTGGTAGGTCCGGGCTTCAGCCCGGACTTAAAGCCAGCCAAAATGGACGCGGGCTTTAGCCCCTGAGGTATGCTTTTGGGGAACGCTCTCACCATGAACCCCTTCGTCACAGCCCGCATTCGTCTGTTGTTAGCGGCAGCTCTTGCCGCCACGCCTGTTCTTTGGTCCCAGACCCCTGCGCCTACCCCGGCTCCCGCGGTCGAATCCGGCCCCATCGCCATCGTTCCGCTCGACAGCAAGAACCCCGGCCAGGCCGCCACAGTCACCGGCGCTCTCGAAGTCACCTCCGGCAAAGCCATCATCTCCGCCAGCGGCGCGATTACCTCCGGCAGCCAAACCACCGATGTAGTTCTGCCTCATCGCGGCGTCTTGCGCGTCTGCGCCTCCACCACGGTTAAGTTAGCCGCCGACTCCAGCGTTCCCGCAGGTGAGGTTCCCGGCCTGTTGATGGCCATGGATCACGGCGCCCTGGAGATGAGTTTCGCCACCAGCTTTGCCACCGGCCCGAACGCAGACATCCTGGTCACCCCGGACTTCCGCATCCTCATCGGAGGTCCCGGCGCGGCCGAGGTCAAGGTCCGCCTCGCCCAGCACGGCGACACCTGCGTGGACAACGCCGGCGTCAACGCGCCCTATGTGCTGGTCACCAGCGTCTTCGACGGCGGCGTCTATCGCGTGCAGCCCGGCCAGCGCGTGATGTTCCAGCACGGCAGCCTGCAAGAAGTTGTGGACCAGGAAAAAGAGCCCTGCGGCTGCCCCCCGCCTGTCGCCGCTCAAAGCAACGAGTTTCCTCTGGCGCAGAGCGAGGGTCTTGCGCCCTTGGCTAAGCCGGCTCCCAGCCCATCCAACCAAAACCCCGCCCCAACGCAGTTGGTCGAGCCGCTGGTTTACAAGAGCGCCAACAGCGCGCCCCAGGCCACTCAACCGGCCGCACCGCCGCCCGCAAACGGCACAGCAAATCCGCCAGCCCCCCCGCCAGCCGCCAAAAAGAAGCCGGGCTTCTTTGGCGGCATCGGCCACTTCTTCCGCCGCCTCTTTGGCGCGGAGTGACAAAGGCCACTTCGGGAGCATGATGCAAGCCTCTTCTCATGCAAGCAAAATCCTCAGAAATCTCAAAGCGCGGAAGTATCTGGAATGAAGACTTAAGGAACTTTCGGGCAGACACTCCCGTATCGACTTCAACCAGCGCTTGACGTTTCGCGGTGCTGCCGGAGGGCGTCATGGCTGAGTCGAACAGTGAACACGATTCGATGGCAACACCAAGTGCTTCAACAAGCCAAGCTATCCCCTGGTGGCTGCGTCTGATTGTGTTTCTGGGCGCTGCTCTCACTGCCATGGGAGCGATCATCGCGCTCATTCATCCGGCGATGCTTGTGTCTCCTCATGACGAGATCAATGGAGCGGTGCGCATCTATGCGGGATATATGGCCGCACGCAATCTTGCGCTCGCCTTCATGCTCGTCGCACTTTTGTTGATGGGAGCGAAGCGAGCGCTCGGCAATATGATGGCGCTCGTTGGGCTCATTCAGTTGCTGGACTGCTGCATGGACATTGCGGAAGGGCGTTGGACGGTCGCCCCCGGGGTTCTTGTCTTCGGTGTGGTCTTCCTCCTGGGGGCTGCCCGACTCTCCGGCGGTTCTCCGTTTTGGAGACCTGAGGCGTGGAGACGATAGCAAATCAAGGAATTCGCCGCATGTTTGGCGCAGAGTGCAATCTGCGCTCAGTGAGCGACTAGCAGACTTCGAGATCAAATATCCATCCAAATCGCAATCGTCGCGTAACGGCCAGTAGTATTAGCCAGAAATGAATATCAATCTTGTTCCGTCAAACGCTTGCGGGGTAGCGGATTGGAGGGATCTCGCTTTACAACAGGGCACGACTTCAGTCGTGCCCTGACACTACGCCACACGGTTGAAGCACTTGTTGATGCAAACCGCCTTAGTTGAACAAATCCTTCATCTTGTTGAGCAAGCCTGGCGAGGCCGGCTTGTTGTCGGCGGAGAGCGACTCGGCCAGCTTGCTGATGAGTTCGCGCTCGGTGCGGCTGAGCTTCTTGGGAATCTGCACCAGCACCTGCACAATCAGATCTCCGCGGCCTTTTTCGTTGACGTACGGAACACCGCGCCCGCGGACGCGCAGCTCCTTGCCACCCGGCGTGCCCTCGGGAACCTTGAGGGAGACCGGGCCGTCGATGCCGGCAATCTCAATCTCGGCGCCCAGCGCTGCCTGGGGAAAGCTGATGGGCACGACGCAGTGCAGATCCTGGCCATTGCGCTCAAAGAAGTCGTGAGCGCGAACGGAGAGGACGACATACAAGTCGCCACTGGGACCGCCCGCGCGGCCCGCGTCGCCTTCGCCGGTGCATCGGATGCGGGTTCCATGCTCGACGCCCGCCGGCACTTTGACGTTCAGCGTGCGTTCGGTGCTGACGCGCGTCTCGCCTCGGCAGGTTTGGCAGGGATCTCCGATGACAGAGCCCCAGCCACCGCAGGCGCTACAGGTGCGGGCCACGGAGAAAAAGCCCTGCTGGTAGCGGATCTCGCCCCGGCCCTGGCATTGGGGACAGGTTGTGGGACCGCGACCGGTGGCGCTGCCTCGGCCCTGGCAGGCCGCGCATGTCTCGAGTCGGCGTATCTTGATCTCGGCTTCCATACCGAAGAAAGAATCCTCGAACTTGATGGCCATGTCGTAGCGCAGGTCGTCGCCGCGCTTCTGGCGGGAGCCCCGCTGCGAACCGCGCTGCGCGCCGCCCGCCATATTGAACATCTCGCCGAACAGATCGCCGAAGATGTCGCCGATGTCCATGCCGCCGGCAAACGGCCCCGCGCCCTGCCCGCCCAGGCCGGCGTGGCCATAACGGTCATAGGCGGCGCGCTTGTTGGCGTCTGTCAGCACCTGATACGCTTCGCTGGCCTCTTTGAACTTCTCTTCGGCCACATGATCGCCGGGGTTGCGGTCAGGGTGGTATTTGAGCGCCTGCTTGCGATAGGCGCTCTTCAACTCCTGGTCGGTAGCCTCGCGGGAGACGCCCAGTACCTCGTAATAATCTGCTTTGCTCACGTTTGTATTAGAACCCATGGGGAATTAAACTCACTCGCTTGCCTGTTTTGAATTGTGGGCCACACGCACCAGAGATGGGCGCAACAGCCGCTCGCGGAGCTTGTACCCGCGGCGGATCTCTTCGGCCACGTATTGGTCGGGCAGGTCGTCGCGATCGACCGAGCCCAAGGCCTCGTGCTGCCGGGGATCGAATGGCTCACCCACCGCCGGGACGGGAACTACCTGCATCTGGCGCAGAATCTCTTCCATCTGCTTGACGATCAACTCGACACCGGCGCGTAGCTGCTCCTCGGAGGACTTCGACTTCAATGCCAGCTCGAAGTTGTCCATGACAGGCAGAAAGTTCTCGACCACTTTTCCCGTGGCGTAATCGCGATCCGAAATCCGGTCGCGTTCGGCCCGCTTGCGGGCATTTTCAAACTCGGCCTGCAACCGGGCCAGCCGGTCAAGCAACTGGTCGCGCTCTGCCTTCAACTTCTCAAAATCGGCGCGGCTCACCGGCGCTTCGGGGCTTGCGGTGGCTTCGGCATCCGCAGATGCGACCGTCCCCTGGCCCGAATCGCTTACCGAACCGTTGCCGGACTCTTCCCCAGGGCCGCCCGTTGCGATCTCAAGTGGTTCCAACACGGTTAAATCTGTTTCCTTTTCTTGCTTCACTCTATGTTTTCTCCTGAAAATCAACGGTGCCTCATTCCATGGTAATTTGCGCGGCCGCCGCCGCTCTGCGCCCGTTTCCCACACCCCATGGATTGTGCATGGGTTCTAGTCTTAACAAGGGTCGCTTGTGCATCGGACATTTCCTCATTGGCTAAGGCCCACGTTTGTTTTCTTGCATTTGCGGCACGACGAAAGTCGTGCCCTGACCCAAGACTTGCTCATGCCGAGTTCTTCTAACCGGCGGGCATTTCCAGAAGGCGCTCCGACAGTTTTGCAATGTAGCGCACTGCCTGAATCATCTCCTGATATTGGATGCGCGTGGGAGCGATGACGGCGACGGTTCCCAGATTGGTCCCGCCCAACCGAGCAGATGCGCCAATCAGCACCAGATCCTGCATGGCCGGCGAAGCCTGATCGAGGCCCACCACCACACGCACCTCCTGCTGGCGGCCGTCCACGTAGGCGGTCAGCAACTCGACCAGCCGCTGCTTGGCCTCAAGAGCGAGAAGCATCTGGCGCAGCCGCTCGCGATCCAGCTCAGCGGTAATCAGGTTGGCCATGCCCTCTACAAAAATGGCAGGCCCGCTCTCGCCCCCGGCCAGCGCGCCTTTGCGGCAGAGTTCCTCCACCGAGGCAAGCATCTGGGCGTAAGCTTCGCGCTCAACCTCCACCCGCCGGGCGACCTCGGCGCGGATGCGCTCAATGGGCCAGCCGCGAAAGTTCTCGTTCAAATAGCGCGCCGCTGTCTCCAGCTCAATGAGCGTCAGCTCGCGATCCAGGGTAAGAACGCGGTCCAGGACGGCGCCGGCTTGCGTAACGAGCACCGCCAGAACTTTGCCCGTGGTGAGCCGCGAAAAGTGAATGTGCTCCAGCACCTGGCCCGCTGTGGAGCTGGCCAGCGCGACACCAAGTCCGCTGGAGATCAGCGCCAGCACATGTGAGGTGCGCTCTAGATATTCATGGCTGCTGGCCACGCCCGTGAAGCTGTCCTCAATCTGCTCGCGCCGGGCCTCGCTCAGCGGCGAGGAGGCCAGACTGGAAGCGCCTTGAGGCATGGAACTGCCCGTCTGCGCCGCTCCGGCAATGCGGCCCAAATGCGCCTCAGGCCGGGTGATCTGCTCTACGTAATAGCGAAAGGCCGCCGCGGTGGGGATCCGGCCAGCCGAGGTATGCGGCTGCTCCAGCAGCCCGGCTTCGCCGAGCGTTGCCATCACGTTGCGCACGGTTGCGGAGCTCAGCCCTTCCCGATCGGCAAAGGCGCGCGCAACCGCCTGCGAGGCAACGGGCTCGCCGGTGGAAATGTACAGCTCGGTAATGGCCGTTAGCACGAGTCGCTCTCTCGGACTGATGCGCACATCGGGCATGATTCCCTGCTCTCCGCTCCAGTCGCCGCCTGCCCAAGAACCTCGATCATCCCGTACCAAGCGCGCTTACCGGAGTCTAACCACTCGTTTATCTATTACTTACGCCATGAGATGCGCAGATTCTTCCTCTTTAATTCTAGGCAGCGGCCATTGGCAATGTCAAGGCGTGAGTGGGTGCGGGCGGCGGCGCGGCCCTGCCGTTGGTTGAAATCCCCGCTACCGGAGCGTGGCCATGCTCTGGATTGCCGCCGGTTACGTTAGGGAGTTGTCCGGCCTCAACTCGTTCATTTGAGCGTCTTGGCGCACGGAATCGCATAGGATCGTCCAGGTGCAATGCTGTACAGCACGATACGCACCTTGCGCGCGTTGGTCGAAAAATCAAGGATTGAATTCCACACTTTCGCTAGCCGCTGCGGGTAGTTTGAACGCGCATCTGGCTGATTGATCCATGGCTGCCTGGCGATGCTACCCTGTTGATAGCGCACTTTTGCCCGGCTCATTCCGTGCCACCATCCTGACCGTTTCGGCAGCGGAGTTGGGTGGCGCGGACGGCTTATAAGTGACACGATGGTTTAGCTGTGTGCCGTATTGAGTCGATTAAAATCGTGGCCCCGTAGCTCAGGTGGATAGAGCAGCAGTTTCCTAAACTGATTTGGTTGGCTTTTGCACACGATTGCATCGTACCGCATTGCGATGGTAAATTCTTTATTGGGGTATTTACTTGACGCCACCAACCCCAAGAAATAGTGTTTTGGGTCATGGACGAGGATTATCCGAGGACCTTGCTGGAGTTGGAACGGCGCTTTTGCACCGAGGAAGCCTGTGTTGAGTACCTCGCGGCATTGCGTTGGCCCGGCGGATGGGCCTGTCCGCGTTGTGCAGGAACAGATGCCTGGGCGATTCGGAGGACCCGGTGGCTTTGCGGCCATTGCCGGTATGAGATGTCGGTCACTGTGGGGACCATCTTTCAAGATAGTCATGTACCTTTGACGATCTGGTTCCGAGCCATGTGGCAGATCACCAGCCGGAAGAACGGCATGAGCGCCTTGGGCTTACAGCGTGTTCTCGGACTCGGCAGCTACAAGACGGCCTGGGCGATGCTGCATAAATTGCGCCGGGCCATGGTTCGCCCCGGTCGTGATCGGTTGGATGGCGTTGTCGAGGTGGACGAGGCCTATTGGGGCGGAGAGGAAACCGGCGCAATCGGCAGAGGGGCGGAGGAAAAGGCTCTGATTGCCGTCGCCGCCGAAGAGGATGGAAAGGGCATCGGACGCATTCGTCTGCGCGTGATTCCAGACGCGTCCAGCGCGAGCCTGCACGGGTTCATTCGAGAGGCGATTGCGCCCGGAAGCACGGTCCGAACCGACGGCTGGAGAGGCTATTTCGGGTTGGAAGGATACGTTCATGAGCGCCAGGTACAGAGCCGTCAACAAAAGGGAGAGCATCTGCTTCCGCGCGTCCATCGTGTGATCGCGCTGCTGAAAAGATGGCTGCTGGGCACCCACCAAGGCGCGATCGGACTGCAGCATCTGGATGATTACCTGGACGAGTTCACCTTTCGATTCAATCGCCGCACCTCCAAATCTCGCGGCAAACTGTTCTATCGATTGGCTCAACAAGCCGTGCAGGTAGGCCCTGTTCCGTTTGCAACCCTGGTCAAACCACAACCTGTTGTGCCTGGTGGCGTCAAGTAAATAGTCGATCCTGAAAAAGTAGATTTCAAGCCGATGACAGGTTGATCAGGAAGCCGATGAAGAGCGATTGGTGCAGGAGTCGGTCCATGATCGCCCCGATTTCGGGGACAAGCTTGCGCTCACAGGCCCTCAGCAGCTTGTGGAAGTTCATCGCCGCGGCCGACAGGATGGCGTTGATCGCATTTCCGGCAACGCCCTTCAGCCGGTTACGTTCTAACCTGCATATCTCACAGATCGATTGTCGATTCTGGTGATTCGAGGGTGAAGAAAAGTATTGGAAAGGCCGTCTTTTCTGTGTCATAACTACGTTATCGAGACGAGTTATGGCCGAGGAAAGGGCGGCC
>Ga0302319_10003502_pt1 | contig 32788 bp, 25 predicted proteins | sample Bog_T0_2_FD_203319 | JGI IMG/M metagenome (GOLD analysis project Ga0302319, IMG submission 203319) | Peat permafrost microbial communities from Stordalen Mire near Abisko, Sweden - Bog_T0_2 | ecosystem: Environmental > Terrestrial > Soil > Wetlands > Peat | place: Sweden: Abisko, Stordalen Mire... | reverse complement strand
AGCGAGGGCGTGCCGCCGCCGAAGAAGATCGAGCGCGCCTCGCGTCCCCGCGTCAGCGCGGCGCGATGGGCGATCTCGGTCTTGAAGGCGGCGACGAATCGCTCCTCGTCCACCGGGGCGGTCCGGACATGCGAGTTGAAATCGCAATAGGGGCACTTGGCGAGGCAGAACGGCCAGTGGATGTAGACGCCGAAACCGGCGTTGACGTCGGCGGACGCCGTCGGAGCGAGAGATTCGCTGCTCGTCATCGCTGCGTTATGCCAGCTTGCCGGGCCCCGCGCCACCGTCTTCGCCCCGGCGTCATGACGCGCCGCCGAGGCGTCCTTGGCATGCGGCGACGGAGGGGCTGGCGCGGCGCAGCGAAAGACCGCATTTTCCGCGACGGAGGAGGCCCCAATCATGACCTTGCCCGTTACGACGCCATTCTGGCGCGACCGATCCGCCCACCGCCGCTGGCTCGCCGACGAAGCCGACTCGCTGCTGGCGTTCTACGAACCCGAACTGATCGACGCCAAAGGCGGCTTCGCCAATCTCGACGCCCGCGGCCGGCCGCTGGCGAACGACCGCGTGCGGCCGCTGCACGAAACCACGCGCATGGTCCATGGCTTCGCCATCGCGCATCTGCTCGGCCGGCCCGGCGCCGCCGATATCGTCGATCACGGCATGAAGGCGATCCGCGAGCGCCATCGCGACGCCAAGCACGGCGGCTATTTCTGGTCGTTCGACGACGACGGCCCGCGCGAGCGCGACAAGCTCGCCTATGGCCACGCCTTTGTGCTGCTCGCCGCGGCGAGCGCCAAATGCGTCGGCCACCCCGACGCCGACGCGCTGCTGGCCGACATCGCAGAGGTTATCGAGACGCGCTTCTGGGACAAGGCGCACGGCGCCAGCGCCGAGGAATTCCACGAGGACTGGAGCGCGGTCTCGGATTATCGCGGCCAGAACGCCAACATGCATCTGACCGAAGCCTTGATGGCGGCCTACGAGGCGACGGACGACAAGAGCTTCCTCGCCAAGGCGGAGAGCATCGCCGATCTCGTCATCCGCCGTTCCGCCGGCGCGTGCGACTGGCGCGTGCCGGAGCATTACCGCGCCGATTGGACGGTCGATCGCGACTACAAGGGCTCGGACATGTTCCGCCCCTATGGCGTGACGCCCGGCCATGCGCTGGAATGGACGCGGCTCTCGTTGCAGCTCTGGGCGCTCGGCGGCCGACGGCTGGCCTGGCTGCCGGCGGCCGCGCGCGGCCTGTTTGCGCGCGCGCTGGCGGAAGGCTGGGACCAGACGCGCGGCGGCCTCTATTACACGCTCGAATGGAGCGGCGCGCCGCGGGTGCGAGATCGGCTGTGGTGGCCGGTCTGCGAGGGCATCGGCGCGGCGACCTTCCTCGGCGCGCTCGACGGCGGCGCCGATGTCGAGGCGTGGTACCGCCGGCTGTGGAGCTTCGCCGCGCGCCATTTCATCGATCGGCGCGACGGCGGCTGGCTGCCGCAGCTCGACGATTCGCTGACGCCGATCGCCGGTTATTTCGTCGGCAAGCCGGACCTCTATCACGCGTTGCAGGCCTGCCTGATCCCGCTCTATCCGACCGACGGCTCGCTGACTCGCGGGATCATCGGCGAACGGGAAGGACGGGGCTGAGCAGCGCCGCGTTCACAGGCCCTCGAACAGCGCGGTCGAAAGATAGCGCTCGGCGAAGTCGGGAATGATGACGACGATCGTCTTGCCGTCGTTCTCCGGCCGCCGCGCGACGTCGATCGCCGCCGCCGTCGCCGCGCCGGCGGAGATGCCGATCGGGATGCCCTCGAGCCGCGCGACGAGACGCGCGGTGTCGAACGCCGTCTGGTTGCCGACCGGGATGACCTCGTCGATCAGGCTGCGGTCGAGGATCGCCGGCGCGAAGCCGGCGCCGATGCCCTGGATCTTGTGCGGTCCGGGCGCGCAGCCGGAAAGCACGGCCGAATCCTCGGGCTCGACCGCGACCACTTTCACGCTCGGCTTGCGCGACTTCAGGACCTGACCGACGCCGGTCAGCGTGCCGCCGGTGCCGACGCCGGCGACGAGAATGTCGACCGCGCCGTGGGTGTCGTTCCAGATCTCCTCGGCGGTGGTGCGACGGTGAATCTCGGGATTGGCGGGGTTCTCGAACTGCTGCGGCATCACCCCGCCAGGGGTTGCGGCGACGAGTTCGTTGGCCTTGGCGATCGCGCCTTTCATGCCGAGCGAGGCGGGGGTCAGCACCAGCTCGGCGCCGAGCAGCGCCAGCATCCTGCGCCGCTCCATCGACATCGACTCGGGCATCACCAGGATGAGCTTGTAGCCGCGCGCGGCGGAGACGAAGGCGAGCGCGATGCCGGTGTTGCCCGACGTCGGCTCGATGATCACGCCGCGCCCCGCCGCGATGCGTCCCTGCGCCTCCAGCGCGTCGATCATCGCGACGCCGATGCGATCCTTGACGCTGGCGATCGGGTTGAAGAACTCGAGCTTGGCCAGCAAGTTGGCGCGCACGCCGCGCTCACGGGCGATGCGGTCGATCCTGACCAGCGGCGTGTCGCCGATCGTTTCGGTGATCGACGCGTAGACGCGGCCGCGGCCACGCGGCCGCGACGCGTCAGCTTTCCGATCCGTGCCGGCTTCCGACATCAATTTGCGCCTCCATGGGTCCGCCAATCAACTCAGGCGGCCGTTTCCCCCGAATCTGCATTTTTTATCGTCTTTGTCATATGGAATTTCCATATTAACAAAGCTATATTGCAAAATCTCCGGCCGCTTTTTCTTCCTCGAGAATATGGGCGCGATCGGCGTCCTCGCACATTTGCTCGACCGTGATCGCGTCGAGATTGACGAGGAAGGATTCGCCGGCCTGCCGCACCGCCGGATCGACGACCTTCTCCAGCAGCATGGAATGCGAACCGAGTTCTTCCGGCTCGGCGGTGCTGAGGTTGACCGAAGTGCGGACGATTTCGCCGACCGAGATGCGGCGACGTTCGCGCGCCAGTTCATAGCCGCCTCGAGGGCCGCGCACGCCTTTGAGGATCTTGGCGTGCACCAAGCCCTGCAGCAACGTCTCGAGATGTCGCGGCGGTAGCTTGTGGCGCGCGGCGAGCGCTTTGGCCGCGACCGGCGAGGCGCGCGAGTGCAATGCGATATCGACCACCGCCGCTATGGCGAGCAGGCTGCGTCTCGACAGGAGGTTCATCCTATTTCTCCTCTTCTGAGCGGCCGGTGGAACCGAAGCCTTTCGCACCGCGCTCGCTCGCTTCGAGCGCGTCGCTTGCAACGAGGGCGACGCGCGCGACCGGGTTGACGACGAGTTGCGCGATCCGCGCCCCTCGTCGAACGGAAAAAGGGCTTTGTCCAAAATTGATCAAGATCACGCCGATCTCGCCGCGGTAATCCGCGTCGATCGTCCCTGGGCTGTTGAGAACCGAAACGCCTTCCTTCAGCGCCAGCCCCGAACGCGGGCGAACCTGCGCCTCGTATCCGGGCGGCAGCTCGATCACGAGGCCGGTCGGAATCAGCGCGCGCTGGCCGGGGTCGAGCACGACCTCCTCGCCTTCCGCCACCGCCGCGACCAGATCCATGCCCGCGGCGCCGGCGGTGAGATAGCGCGGCGGCGACAACCCCTGCGAATGCGGCAGTTGGCGGAAGCGCACTTCGATCATGTCGACCCCGCCAGTCTGCGCGCCGCAAGCATGACGAGCGCGCGCGCGACCTCCTCCTTGCTCATGCGCGGCCATTCCTCGATCCCATCGGCGGTGACGATCGTGACCTGGTTATCGGCCCCGCCGAAGGTTCCCTCACCCGCCGCGACGCTGTTGGCGACGATCAGGTCGCACCCCTTGCGCTCGAGCTTGGCGCGCGCATTGTCGATCAGCGCCTGCGTCTCGGCGGCGAAGCCGATGACGAGCGTCGGCCGATCGCCGCGGCGCGCCGCGACTTCGGCGAGAATGTCGGGGTTCTCGGCGAGCTCCAACGCGGGCGCGCCGCCGCTGCCCTTCTTGATCTTCTCCGCGGAGGCGTCGGCGACCCGCCAATCGGCGACCGCCGCTGCGGCGACGAACACGTCGGCCGGCAGCGCGGCGATCGTCGCGTCGCGCATCGCGCGCGCCGTCTCGATCTTGACGACCTTGACGCCGGGCGGATCGGCAAGCGCGGTCGGGCCACTGACGAGAATCGTCTCGGCGCCGGCGGCGCGCGCCGCGGCGGCGATCGCGTGGCCTTGCTTGCCCGACGAGCGATTGCCGAGGAAGCGAACGGGATCAATCGGCTCGTAGGTCGGGCCCGAGGTGACGACGACGCGACGGCCGGCGAGCGGGCCGGCGCCGGGCGGCGGCGGAAGGAGCGTCGGCGACTGCAGCGCGCGCTCGACCGCCGCGACGATCGCCAACGGCTCGGCCATCCGGCCCGGGCCAAATTCGCCGCACGCCATCTCGCCATCGTCGGGGCCGACGAACAGCACGCCGTCGCCGCGCAGGGAGGCGACGTTGCGTTGGGTCGCGGGGTGAAGCCACATCCGGACGTTCATCGCCGGCGCGACCAGCGTCCGTTTGTCGGTGGCGAGCAAGGTGGTTGTCGCCAGATCGTCGGCGAGCCCATGCGCCATACGGGCGAGGAGGTCGGCGGTCGCCGGCGCGACGACCAGCAAGTCGGCGTCGCGCGAGTACTCGATGTGCCCCATGCCCGAATGCTCGGTGGGCGCGAACAGGTCCGTGCGGACCGGCCGGCCGCTCAACGCCTCGGCCGACAACGGCGTCACGAACCGCTGCGCCGCGGCGGTCATCGCGACATTGACCGCGCTGCCGCGCTCGCGCAGCCGGCGAATCAGGTCGAGCGATTTGTAGGCCGCGACGCCGCCGCCAATAATCAACAGGAGGCGAGCGCCCGCGAGAGTCTGTGCTGTCATGCCTCTGGTCTTTGGGGGCGCGGCGGCGAACGGTCCGCGTTGTCCACGGTCTAGCCCTGTTCAACATAAGGCGGGGATCAACAGTTCGGCAACGGCGAAGCCGCGTCCAGGCGCGCCGTACGGATAAAATTTTCTTTTTTTCCCTCGGGTTAGCGAAAGTGATAAACTAACATTAGGAGTGCGCCGAAAATCGCCCACAGCGCGACAGGTATCGCCAGGCTCCGGGTATTGGCGGTCTGGCCAGGCGACACGGGCCGGTCCGCCTCAGTCTCCACAAGACGCGCCAGACGGTCGAGCCGTTCCGGGGCGTCGATCATCAGCCGCGCCATCCTCGCCAGCGCGAAGCCGACATCCTCCAGCCGCCCGCGCGGGCCGAGGTTCTCGGCAATCCAGCCGCCGACCACCGGCTCGGCCGTCGCCCACATGTCGAGATGCGGGTCGAGTTTGCGCGCCACGCCCTCGACCACGACCATTGTCTTCTGCAACATCACCAGCTCGAGCCGAGTCGACATGTCGAACAGGCCGGTGATCTCGAACAATTGGGTCAACACCCTGGCCATCGAGATCTGATCCGCGGTGCGGGCGTGGATCGGCTCGCCGACGGCGCGAATCGCCTGGGCGAAGTCGTCGACCCGGTGCTTGTCCGGCACATAGCCCGCCTCGAAATGGACTTCCGCGACGCGCCGGTAATCGCGATGGATGAAGCCATAGAGGATCTCGGCGAGGAAGCGACGCTCCTTGCGGCCGAGCCGGCCCATGATGCCGAAGTCGAGCATGACGATGCGGCCTTCGGCGTCGACGAAGAAATTGCCCGGGTGCATGTCGGCGTGGAAAAAGCCGTCGCGCAGGGCGTGACGCAGGAACGACTGGATCAGGGCGCGGCCGAGCCGGGGCAGGTCGAAGCCGAGCGCGGCAAGTCGCTGCGGGTCGCTGAGCGCTGTTCCGTCGATCCACTCCATCGTCAGAGCCTCGCGCCGCGTGCGATCCCAGTCGATCTTGGGAGCGCGGAACGCCGGATCGTCGGCGAGATTCTCGGCGAATTCGGAGGCGGCCGCCGCTTCGAGGCGGAAGTCCATCTCGATCTTGACGCTGCGCGCCAGCGTCTCGACCACCTCGACCAGGCGCAGCCGGCGCAGGCGCGGATCGAAACGCTCGGCGCTTTGGGCGGCATAGAGCATGTCGGCGAGGTCGCGTGCGAAACGCCGCTCGACGCCGGGCTTGAGGAGCTTGACGGCGACGTCGCGTTCGCCGGCGTCGTCGCGCACCCGCGCCTTGTGCACCTGGGCGATCGAGGCGGCGGCGACTGCGTCGCCGAATGCGATGAACACCGTGTCGATCGGCGAGCCGAACGCCGCTTCGAGCGCCGCGACGGCGGTGGCGCGGTCGGCAGGCGCCATGCGGTCCTGCAGCTTCTCCAGCTCGGAGGCGACCTTGGCGCCGACAATGTCGGGGCGGGTGGCGAGGAACTGGCCGAGCTTGACGTAGGACGGGCCGAGCCGGTCGACCGCCGCCGCCAGACCGCCGAAACCATGCGCGCCGCGCCGTGCGACGAGGTTGGCGAGCAGGATCGGCAGGCGCGCGAGCGACGGCGGCGTCGACGGATCAACATCGACGAAGGCGCCTTCGCGGGCGAGGACGAAACCGGCCCGCGTCAGCCTGAAGACATGCCCAAGGTCGGACAGGCGCAGCAAGTTCAGAGCTTCCAGCCCGAGTGGATCGCCACCACGCCGCCGGTCAGCTGGGTGAAGTCGACGCGCGCAAAACCCGCCGCGGCGATCATCTCGGCGAAGCGCTCGGGCGGCGGAAATTTGCGAATCGACTCGACGAGGTATCGGTAGGCCGGCCCGTCGTTGGCCACCGCCTTGCCGATCGCCGGGATCGCCGCGTCGGAATAGGCGGCGTAGGCGCGATCGAACACGGGGACGTCGACGCGCGAGAATTCCAGGCAGAGGAACCGTCCGCCGCGCTTGAGGACGCGATGGGCTTCGGCGAGCGCACGCTCGATCCGCGGCACGTTGCGGATGCCGAAGGCGATCGTATAGCCGTCGAATGCGGCGTCGGGCAGCGGCAGCGCCTCGGCATTGCCCTCGACGAAGCGCACCCGTTCGCCTTCGCGCCGCTTGCGCGCGCGTTCGGCGCCGACCCGCAGCATGTCGGGATTGATGTCGACGACCGTGATCTCGGTCGCCGCGCCGCCCGCCCGGGCGATGCGGAAAGCGACGTCGCCGGTGCCGCCGGCGACGTCGAGATGGCGGAAGGGCAAGCCGCGCGGCGGCCTGAGCCGGGAGACAAAGGCGTCCTTCCACAGCCGGTGCAGGCCGAACGACATCAGGTCGTTCATCAGGTCGTAGCGGTCGGCGACGCTGTGGAACACCGCGTCGACCAGTCCCTGCTTTTCATCGAGCCGAACCGTCCGTTCGCCGAAATGGGTGCGTTCGGCCGCCGTCTCCATCGCTTGTCTCCGCAAAATGCGCCGCACCATAGACCGAGCCGCCGCGACGCGCCAAATCGCGGCGGACCCTTAACCGCGGGTTAAGTGTCTCGGTAAGCCCGGGCGACCGCCCGGTCGGCGTTAAGCTTTGGCTCAAACCGGCCCTCCATAGTCGTTCCAATTGCGGTCAGGTCAGCCTGGAGATCCGCGAGGACGCCGTCCCTTGAACCCGCGCGCTTTCATCGATCGAATGGGCCGGCGGCTATTCACGCCGGCAGCGATCGCCGCCGTGGTCGCGATATTCCTGGGCGTCGTCGCCGACGGCCAGCAGAAGCAGCTCGCGCTGGCGCGCGCGCGCGGCGAAGCCTACGCCCATCTCAACCTGATCCAGGACCGGCTCGAGGGCGACATCCGCAGCGAAGTGCAGCTCGTGCGGGGTCTGGTCGCCAATATCGCCACCAACGCGGGCGTCGATTCTAAAACCTTCGACGGGATCTGCGCGCAGTTGCTGCGCTCGGACGCATTGTTGCGCAGCATCGCCGTCGCGCCTGGTCTGGTCGTCGCCTACGAGTGCCCGTCCTCTGGCAACGAAAAGGCGATCGGCCTCGATTATCGCAAAAACGACCAGCAGCGCGAAGCGGCGCTGCGCGCGCGCGACAGCGGCGACGTGGTGCTCGCCGGTCCCGTCGATCTCGTCCAGGGCGGCCGCGGATTCATCGCGCGTCTGCCGGTGTTCGTCGGCGGCGCCGGCGGTGAGGAGACGCAGCGCTTTTGGGGCATCGTCTCGGCGGTCATCGACCTCGAGGCGCTCTATCGCGACGCCGGCCTCTACGATCCCGACCTGCCGATCGACGTCGCGATCTCCGGCCGCGATGGGCGCGGACAGGACGGGGTCAGCTTCTACGGCGACGCCCGCGTCTTCAACGATAATCCCGTCACCCGCTTCGTCGACCTGCCCTCGGGCGTGTGGACGATCGCGGCGATTCCGAAAGGCGGCTGGGACGCGACGCTGAGCGGCCAATGGTGGACGCGGCTGGTCATCGCGCTCGCCGGCATCCTGGTCGTCGCGCCGGCGTGGCTCGCCGGCCGGTTGGTCGAGGAGCGGCGCGCCCATTTCGACCGCCTCGCCGACCGCGAGCGCCAGCTCGAGCAGCTGTCGCGCCGCCTCGAGCTCGCCCTGGACGCCTCGAAGGTCGGCGTCTGGGACTTCAACATCGATACCCAGGAGCTCGTCTGGGACGACCGGATGAACGAGCTCTACGGCTATCCGACCGACGCCGGTCCGCGCGAATATCGCCATTGGCGCGACCGGCTCGACGCGACCGTGGCCGCGCGCGCGATCGCCGAATTCGAGACGGCGATCCGCGTGCGCGGCCGCTACGAATCGCGATATCGGCTCGATCTGGGCGACGGCCGCCATCGCGTAATCCGCGCTATCGGCCAGTTCTACACGACGCCCGACCTGTCGCGGCACATGGTCGGGGTCAACTGGGACGTCACCGTCGACGTCAGGTTGACCGACGATCTGACCCGCTCGAAAGCGCTGACCGAGGCGCGCAACGTCGAGCTCGAGGCGGCGCGCGCCCGCATCGAATACAATTCGCTGCACGATTTCCTCACCGGCCTGCCCAACCGCATGTATCTCGAACGCGAGCTCGAGCAGCACGCCGCGCGCTGTGCGAAACTCGGCGGCGGCGTGGCGCTGCTGCAGGTCGACCTCGACGGCTTCAAGCAGATCAACGACACGCTCGGACATTCGGCCGGCGACGCGATGCTGATCCACGCCGCCGAGACGATCCGCCGTCATCTGCGCCCCGGCGATTTCGTCGCCCGGACCGGCGGCGACGAGTTCGTCATCGTCTGCAATGCCGACGACGGCGCGGCGGCCTTCGGCGAGCTGGCGCGCCGGATCATCGAAGACGTCAGCAGGCCAGTCGTCCACGAGGGCCACGAATGCCGGCTGGGCATGAGCATCGGCATCGCCGGCGGCCACGGCGCCGACGTCGACCGTCGGCAGCTGCTGGTCAACGCCGATCTCGCGCTCTATCGGGCCAAGAGCCGCGGCCGCAATCGCTTCGAGTTCTACACCGATGCGCTTCAGGCCGAGATCGCCGACGCCAGGCGAATGGGCGACAGCATCATCGGCGGGCTCGAGCGCGGAGAATTCATTCCCTACTTCCAGCCGCAGGTCGATTCGCGAACCCACGAGATCGTCGGCGTCGAGGCGCTGGCGCGCTGGCGTCACCCGACCCTCGGCATATTGAACCCGAGCGCGTTCATCGCCATCGCCGAGGAGATCGGGGTCATCGCCGCGATCGACCGGGCGGTGCTCGAGGGCGCGCTCGCCAGTCGTCGCCGCTGGAGCGGCGAAGGGTTGCGGCCGCCGCGATTGTCGGTCAACGTCTCGCTGCGTCGGCTGCACGAGGAAGGGCTGGTCGAAGCGCTCGACGCCCTCGGCGTCGCGCCCGGCGAGCTGTCGTTCGAACTCGTCGAGTCGATCTACCTCGACGAGGGCGACGATCGGTTCTTCTTCAGCGTCGAGCGGATCAAGGCGCTCGGGATCGACATCGAGATCGACGACTTCGGCAGCGGCTACGCTTCGATCGTCAGCCTGACCAAGATCAAGCCGCGGCGGCTGAAGATCGACCGCCAGCTGGTCACGCCGATCGTGCGGTCCGTCGCGCAGCGCCGCCTCGTGCGCTCGATCGTCGAGATCGGCCGCTCGCTCGGCATCGAGGTCGCGGCGGAAGGGGTCGAGACGATGGAGCACGCCGCGCTGCTTCGCGATCTCGGCTGCGTCATCCTGCAGGGCTACGCCTTCGCCCGGCCGATGCCGGCGGACGAACTCGCCGCCTATCTGCGCGCGCGCCGGCGGCGGATCGCCTGACGGTTCGCCGCCAACGAAAAGAGCCGGCCCAAGGCCGGCCCCATTTCGCCGCGCGCTCCGCAGCTGCGGCTCAAGCCGCGAGCTGGCGAAGCACGTAAGGCAGGATGCCGCCCGAGCGGAAATACTCGAGCTCGTCGAGTGTATCGATACGGCAGATCAGCGGCGCCGCGAGGGTCGAGCCGTCCGGCCGAACGATCAGCGCCTGCAGCCGCTGGCGCGGCTCGAGCCCGGAAGCGATGCCGTGGATCGTCACCGTCTCGTCGCCCTTGAGGCCGAGCGATTGCCAGGACGTTCCTTCCTCGAACACCAGCGGCAGCACGCCCATGCCCACCAGGTTGGAGCGGTGGATGCGCTCGAAGCTCTGGGCGATCACCGCGCGCACGCCGAGCAGCTTGGTGCCCTTGGCCGCCCAATCGCGCGACGAGCCGGTGCCGTATTCGCGCCCGGCGAAGACGACCAGCGGCGCGGCCTCGCTCTGGTAGCGCATCGCCGCGTCGTAGATCGCCATCCGCTCGCCCGACGGCTGGTGGACGGCGTAGCCGCCTTCGACGACCGCGCCGTTTTCGTCCCTCACCATCTGGTTCTTGATGCGGATGTTGGCGAAAGTTCCGCGCATCATCACTTCATGATTGCCGCGCCGCGTGCCGTACTGATTGAAATCGGCCGGCCGCACCTGATGCTCGATGAGATATTGTCCGGCCGGGCTCGAGGCGCGGATCGAGCCAGCCGGCGAAATGTGGTCGGTGGTGATCGAGTCGAGGAACAGGCCGAGGATGCGCGCGCTGTCGATGTCCTCGACCGGCTTCGGCGTCATCGTGATGCCTTCGAAATAGGGCGGATTGCGCACGTAGGTCGAGCCGATGTCCCATGCGTAGGTCTGGCCGGCTGGCGCCTTGACCTTGCGCCAGTTGGCGTCGCCGTCGAACACGCTTGCGTATTTGGTCTTGAACATCCTGGCGGTGATCGTCGCGTCGATGACGTCTTGCACCTCCCGCGCCGAGGGCCAGATGTCGGCGAGGTAGACCGGCGCGCCCTTCTTGTCGTGGCCGATCGGTTCTTTCGTCAGATCGACTTGCAGCGAGCCGGCGAGCGCATAGGCGACGACCAGCGGCGGCGAGGCGAGGTAATTGGCGCGCACGTCGGGATTGACGCGGCCCTCGAAGTTGCGATTGCCCGACAGCACCGCTGCCGCGACGAGGTCGTGCTTGGCGATCGTCGCCGAGATTTCCGGCGCGAGCGGGCCGGAATTGCCGATGCAGGTCGTGCAGCCGAAGCCGACGACGTTGAATCCCAACCTGTCGAGCGGCTTCTGCAGGCCGGCGGTTTCGAGATAGTCGGCGACGACCTGACTGCCGGGCGCAAGCGAGGTCTTCACCCACGGCTTGACCGAGATCCCCTTGGCGACCGCGTTGCGCGCCAGCAGACCGGCGGCGATCATCACGCTCGGATTGGAAGTGTTGGTGCACGAGGTGATGGCGGCGATGACGACGTCGCCATGGCCGAGGTCATAGTTTGCGCCCTCGACCGGGCGACGCTCGTCGAGCCGGTCGGCGATCTTGAACTCGCCCGCGGCGGCCGCGGCGAAACCCGCCTTGGCGTCGGCGAGCGCGACGCGATCCTGCGGCCGCTTGGGGCCGGCGATCGACGGCGTCACTTCGCCGAGGTCGAGCGCCAGCGTGTCGGTGAAGACCGGGTCGGGCGTCAGACGGGTGCGGTAGAAGCCTTGCGCCTTGGCGTAGGCTTCGACCAGCGCGACGCGCGCCGGCTTGCGGCCGGACGCCTTGAGATAGGCGATCGCCTGAGCGTCGATCGGGAACAGGCCGCAGGTCGCGCCGTATTCCGGCGCCATGTTGGCGAGTGTCGCGCGGTCGGCGACCGACATGGCGTTGAGGCCCGGACCATAGAACTCGACGAACTTGCCGACCACGCCCTTCTTGCGCAGCATCTGGGTGACGGTCAGCACCAGATCGGTCGCGGTCACGCCCTCGCGCAATTCGCCGGTGAGCTTGAAGCCGATGACTTCGGGCAACAGCATCGACAGCGGCTGGCCGAGCATCGCCGCCTCGGCCTCGATGCCTCCGACCCCCCAGCCGAGCACGGCGAGGCCGTTGACCATCGTCGTGTGGCTGTCGGTGCCGACCAGGGTGTCGGGATAGGCGACCTCGACCGTCTTGCCGCCGCGCTTCTCCTTCGCGGTCCACACCGTCTGGGCGAGATATTCCAGGTTGACCTGGTGACAGATGCCGGTGCCAGGCGGAACGACCGAGAAGTTGGCGAAAGCTTGCTGGCCCCACTTGAGGAAACGATAGCGCTCCTGGTTCTGCTCGTATTCGCGCTTGACGTTCTGGCCGAGCGCCTTGGCTGTGCCGAAATGGTCGACGACCACCGAGTGGTCGATGACCAGATCGACCGGCACCAGCGGGTTGATCTTGTCGGGATCGCCGCCGAGCGTCTTCATCGCGTCGCGCATGGCCGCGAGGTCGACCACCGCCGGCACCCCGGTGAAGTCCTGCATCAGCACGCGCGCCGGGCGGAAGGCGATCTCATGCCCGGTCTTGCCGCGGTTGACCGCCCAGGCGGCGACCGCCGCGATGTCCTCCTTGACGACGCTGCGCCCGTCCTCGTTGCGCAGCAGGTTCTCGAGCACGACCTTGAGCGAGTAGGGCAACTCGGAAACGCCGGCGAGGCCGTGACGCTCGGCCGCCTTCAGCGAGTAGTACTCATAGGCCTTTGTCCCGACCTTGAACGACTTGCGACATTTGAAGCTGTCAAGGCTCGCCATCGGCTTTGCTCCAGACGTTGTGCGGCGGAAGGGGGTGGGCGGGCTTATAGATAAATTCCCTTGACCGGGCTACACAAACTAATGTCGGACGGCGCACAAAGGGGAGGCGCCGTCGAGGGGAAGCCATGCGCCTGAGCGCCCAGGAGATCGCCATTGAACGCGGCGGGCGCCGAATTCTGTCGGGGGTGTCGTTCTCCGCGCGCGCCGGCGAGGCGCTGCTGCTGGTCGGGCCCAACGGCTCGGGCAAATCGAGCCTGCTCAGGGCGATCGCCGGCTTCCTGCCGCTCGCCGAAGGGGCCTTCGCGCTCGAGGGCGGAGCGCCCGAGGCGGGAATTGGCGAACAGGCGCACTACCTTGGCCACGCCGACGCGCTGAAGAGCGCGCTGACCGCAGGCGAGAACCTCGCCTTCTGGGCCGACGCGCTCGGCGGGGACTCGACGCGCGCGGCGTGGATGGCGGCGCTCGACCAGCTCGGCCTCGCCCATGTGGCCGACTTCCCGGTGCAGGCGCTCTCCGCCGGCCAGAAGCGCCGCGTCGCGCTCGCGCGTCTGCTCGCCGCGCCGCGGCCGATCTGGCTGCTCGACGAGCCGACGACGGCGCTCGACCTCGCCGCCCAGCGCCGCTTCGCCCTCGTCATGCGCGCCCATCTCGCAGCCGGCGGTCTCATCCTCGCCGCCACCCATGCGCCGCTCGATCTCGACGGCGCGGCGCGGTTGAGCCTCGGCGACGTCCCGGCAGCGGGAGCGGCGGCGTGAGCAAGGCGGTGTGGGGGCTGTTCCTGCGCGAGTGGCGCATCGCCAGCCGGGTCGGCGGCGGCGCGTCGGTCGGCGCGGTGTTCTTCCTCATCCTGGTGGCGATCATGCCGTTCGCGGTGGGCCCCAACCTGGCGCTGCTGGCGCAGATCGGCCCGGCGATCCTGTGGGTGGCGGCGCTGCTGGCGACGCTGCTCGGCCTCGACCGGCTGTTCCAGGGCGACCACGACGACGGCTCGCTCGACGTGCTGGTCAATTCTGGTCTGCCGCTCGAATTGACGGTTCTCGTCAAATGCGCCGCCCACTGGGCGGCGAGCTCAGCGCCGCTGGCGATCCTCAGTCCGCTGTTCGGCCTGATGCTCGGCATGGACGCCGGTCCGCTCGCTTTGGTCGCCGTCACCCTGGTCGCCGGCACGCCCGCGCTGACGATGATCGGCGCGATCGGCGCGGCGCTGACGGTGTCGCTGAAGCGCGGCGGCCTGTTGATGGCGGTTCTGGTGCTGCCGCTGACGATCCCGGTGCTGATCTTCGGCGTCGCCGCGGCTTCGGCCGCGAGCGGCGGCGTCTCGCCGCTCGCGCCGCCGCTGATCATGCTGTGCGCGCTGTCGCTCGGGGCAATTGCGCTCGCGCCCTTCGCCGCCGCGGCCGCGTTGAGGCACGTACGCGACTGAGCGGCGCTCACTGTGTAGCGGAAATCGGGGCGCGCCGCCGAAGCGACGCGCCGGTTGGCGAGCGGCTCAGCCGCCGGTCGCGTCGTTGACGCACTTCTTGATGAAGCTGTCCTTGGCCGCGCCGGCGAGCTTCTTGTCGGTCGCCGACCGGCTTTGGCAACGGCGGGGCGCTGAACTTTCGTCGCCCTCGCGCGCCGCGCGCTCAGTCGAGCTTCGCTTCGAATTCCGCGATCGGCATCGGCTTGCCGAACAGGAATCCCTGGAAGGAGGGACAGCCGTGGCGCTCGAGGAAGCGGCGCTGCGCCTCGGTCTCGACCCCTTCGGCGATCACCGTGAGGCCGAGGCTCTCGGCCAGGGTGATGATCGTATGGGCGACCGCGGCGTCGTTGGCGCTGCCGGGCAGGTTGCGCACGAACGAGCGGTCGATCTTGATCTGGTCGAGCGGCAGTCGTGTGAGATAGGCGAGCGACGAATAGCCGGTGCCGAAATCGTCGACGGCGAAGCCGACGCCGAGTTGCTTCAGCGCGCTCATCTTGTCGGCCGCGCCGGCGATGTCGTCGAGCACGACGCTCTCGGTCAGTTCGAGCACCAGCCGCTCGGCCGGCGCGCTGGTCGCGCGCAGCGTCTCGGCGACCTGCTCGACGAAGTCGGGCTGGCCGAACTGGCGCGCGCTGACGTTGACCGACAGGTGCAGGTCGCGGCTGCGGCGGTCGCCGCTCCAGGCTTCGAGCTGCTGGCAGGCGGTTTCCAGCACCCAACGTCCGATCGGCAGAATGAGGCCGGTCTCCTCGGCGAGCGGGATGAACTCGCCCGGCGCGACCAGCCCGCGCTCGGGATGCGCCCAGCGCAGCAGCGCCTCGGCGCCGATCCATTCGCCGTCGCAGTCGACCTGCGGCTGGTAGTGCAGGACGAAGCGCTGCTCGCGGATGGCGAGACGCAGCGCCGCTTCGGACTCGGCCCGCGCGGCGAGCGTCGCCTGCATGTCGGGATCGAAGAAGCGCAGAGCGTTGCGTCCCGCCGCTTTCGCTTCGTACATGGCGATGTCGGCCTGCTTGAACACCTCCTCGCAGGTATCGCCGCCGCCGAACATCGCGACGCCGATGCTGGGGCTCGAATGGCGGACGCCGCCGGCCAGCGCATAGGGCGCATTGAGCGCAGCAAGGATCCGCTCGCCGGTTTCCTTCGCTAGCGCCGCGGCATCGCGCGGATTCTCGCTCAGATCCTCGACCAGCGCGACGAACTCGTCGCCGCCGACCCGCGCTGCGCCGCCGGCCGCGCCGAGGCAGGCGTCGAGCCGCCGCGCGACTTCGACCAGCAAATGGTCGCCAACCTCGTGACCGCTCGTTTCGTTGAGCAGCTTGAAATTGTCGAGGTCGATGAACAGCAGCGCGCCCTTGCGGCGGTTGCGAGCGCTGCCAGCGAGCGCCTGCTCGAGCCGGTCGAGCAGCAGGCGGCGGTTCGGCAGACCGGTCAGGCCGTCGTAATAGGCGAGGTTGACGATCTCCTTTTCGGCGCGTTTGCGCTCGGTCGCGTCGGTCAAGGTGGCGACGTAATGCGTCGTTTCGCCGCGCACGCCGCGCACCTTCGCCACCGTCGTCCAGGCGGGGAAGATCTCACCCGAAGCGCGCTGCGCCGGCATTTCGCCGCGCCAGAAGCCGTCGCGCTCGACACGCTCGGCGACATCGGAAAACAGCTCCCCGGCGCGCGGGTCGCGCGCGACCTGCTGCGGCGTCCGGCCGATCATCGCCTCGGCCGAATGACCCATCATCTCGGCGAAGGCGCGATTGACGCGAAGAATCCTCTGGTCGGCGTCGAGAATGACGATGCCTTCTTGCGCCTCGAAGGCGGTGGCCGCGATGCGAAGCTCTGCGTCCGCCGCGTGTCGCTCGGAGATGTCGCGGGCGACGCCGACCACGCCGATGATGCGGTCGCGTTCGTCGCGCAGCGGCGCCTTGAGCACTTCGAACAGGCGGACGGCGCCGTCGGGCGAAACGGATTCGAAGGTCTCCGAATGGGTCTCGCCGTTCTCGATCGCCCGTCGGTCGCCGGCGCGATAGCGGTCGGCGAGCGCGGCCGGCGCGAAGTCGTAGTCGGTCTTGCCGATCGCCTCGTCTTCGCGAATGCCCAGCACACGCTCGAACGGCGCGTTGCAGAGGAGATAGCGCCCGGCGAGATCTTTGACCCAGACGACGTCGGGGATCGTCCGGATCAGCGTGCGCAGCTGACTTTCGCTTTCGCGCAGATCGTTGTGGGCATGCAGCGAAGTGAGTGCGTCTTCGAGCCGGCGACCGATCGCTTCGAACAGGCGTCGGTCGTCCACGCTCCAGGCGCGCGCGTGCGAACACTGATGCAGCCCGAAACCATAGGAGCGCCCCGTCTTGGGACGGATCGCCATCGCGAGCTGCGACTGGACGCCGAAGTGGAGCCGCAGCGCGTCGGGGTTCGGCTGTTCGCCGGCCGGGCCGAATGCGACGGGACCGGTCGCGGCCAGGACGGCGGCCTGCATTCCGCGCGCTTCGGGAGTTGTCGGAATGTCGCAGTCGAGCGCGCCGAGGCTCGCGGCGGCGAATTCGAGCCGGACGCGTTCCGTTCGCACGCGCCAGCTCGGCGCCTGCGGGTCGCACGGGGAGAGCAGCCAAGCGCGATCGCAACCGGTGAGCTCGAGCGTCAGCTCGAGCACGCGTCCCAACATCGCGTCGATGTCGGCCGTCTCGCGGATCGCCGAATTGACGCGATCCATGCCTTCGAAGAAGCGCAGATTGGCCTGCAGCAGCGCCTCCATGCGCTTGCGCGCGTCGCGCTGGCGCAGCACCAGGACGCCGAAGGCGAGGTCGGCGGCGAGCCGCTCGAGCAGGCGGACCTCCTCGGCGGTGAACACGTCGCGCTCGCCGGCGTAGACGCTGAGCACGCCGAACGCCTCGCCGGCTTCGTTCTTGAGCGGCAGGGCGACGCTCGCGTTGTAGCCGCGCCGCACCGCTTCGTCGCGCCAGGGCGCGACGCGCGGGTCGAACGCGTAGTCCTGGATGCAGACGACCTTGCCGGAGCGGACCGCGGCGCCGATCGGCCCGCGACCGCGTTCGCTGTTGGCCCAGCTGACGCGCGCCGCGTCGACGTAGCTGTCGTCATGGCCGGCGCGCGCGACCGGACGCACCAACCGCTCGCCGTCGCGTTCGACATAGCCGACCCAAGCCATGCGGTAGCCGGCTTCCTCGCAGACGATGCGGCAGATTTCGGAGAGCAGGTTCGCCTCGTCGACCGCCCGCATCAGCGTCTGATGGCAGGCGTCGACGGCGCGCAACTCGCGATGAAGCTGCGCGAGCGCCGCTTCAGGGCGCTCGCGTCGCGCTATTTCGCCGCTGAAGTCGAGCATGCGCTGGCTTCCCCGTCGTCGCCTCGATGGCGCGCCCCTTGCGACGACGTCCGGCGCGGAGCGCGGCGGGCGACGTTGTCGCGGACTGGAGGCGATTCCGGATTGCAACCGGAATGAACGTACGGCGTCATGCCCTTGCGTCGCGCCGAACTGGGCGCGACCCAACACGTCATGGCCGAACGCTCGCAGGAATCCGTAAATTATATCTTATCGGGCAAAGGTTTGGGTTCGCCATTGCCCGCCGGGCGGGGGGGCGATAAAACGCCGCAAATGGTCAACCTCGCCAACCCGACGGCGTTTCTCGCCGTGACGCGCCGCGCCCTGCCGTGGCTTGCGGCTGCGGCGACGGCGTTATTCGTCGTCGGTCTGTGGGGGGCCTTCGCTGCGCCGCCCGACTACCAGCAGGGCGAAGCGGTCAAGATCATGTATGTCCACGTGCCGGCGGCGTGGATGTCCAGCTTCATCTATGTCGTGATGGCGGCGGCGAGCCTTGGCACGCTCGTGTGGCGCCATCCGCTCGCCGACGCCGCGCAAAAGGCGGCCGCGCCCCTTGGGGCCGGCTTCACCTTCATCTGCCTCGTCACCGGCTCGCTATGGGGCAAGCCGATGTGGGGCGCCTACTGGGTTTGGGACGCGCGGCTCACCTCGGTGCTGATCCTGTTCATCATGTATCTCGGGCTGGTCGCGCTGTGGCGGTCGATCGAGGACCAAGGCGTCGCGGCGCGCGCCGCTGCGATCCTCACCCTGGTCGGCGTCGTGATCCTGCCGATCATCAAATTCTCGGTCGACTGGTGGCACACCTTGCACCAGCCCGCGTCGGTGTTCCGTATGGGCGGGCCGACCATCGGGCCGCAACTCCTGTGGCCGCTCTTGACCATGGCGCTCGCCTTCACCCTGCTGTTCGTCGTGCTGCACCTGATGGCGATCCGCAACGAAATCCTGCGCCGGCGCATCGCGCGACTGACGATGCTGGCCGCCGCCGGCGGCGACGCGCTGTCGCGCCGCCTGGCCGCCGGAGGATCGGGCGCGTGAGCGAGATCCCGCACATCGGCTTCATCGTCGCCGCCTATCTGGTGACCGCGGCGACGATCGCGGTGATGATCGGCGCGATCCTGGTCGACTATCGCCGCCTCGGCCGCGCGCTGTCGCGCCTCGAAGCGACGCGCAGCGGAGACGACGCGAAGTGAGCGAGGGGAAGGCGACCGCGCGCCGGCGCGGCTGGCTGGCGGCGCTGCCGCTGATCCTCTTCGTGGCGCTCGCTGCGCTGTTGTTCGTGCGCCTGTTCGCCGGCGACGCGTCGCGCGTGCCCTCGGCGCTGATCGGCCGGAGCGCGCCGTCGCTCGACCTGCCGGGACTCGACGGCAAGCCGGGCCTCTCCGACTCCGATCTGCGCCAGGGCCACGTCACGGTCGTCAACGTCTTCGCCTCGTGGTGTCAGCCGTGCCGCGGCGAGCATGAATTCCTGATGGCGCTCGCCCGGGATCCGCAGCTGACGGCGAAAGGCGTGACGCTGCTTGGCGTCGCGCAGAAAGACCCGCCGGAAAACGTCCGCCGCTTCCTCGGCGCGCTCGGCGACCCCTACGCCAAGGTCGGGCTCGACGCCGACGGCCGCGCCGGCATCGACTGGGGCGTCTATGGCGTTCCGGAGACTTTCGTCGTGCGCGGCGACGGGACGATCGCCTTCAAGCAGATCGGGCCGATAGACGCCGAAGCGCTCGAGAGCGTCGTCAAGCCGGCGATTCTCAACGCGACGAACTGACGCAGCGCGTCAGTTGAGCACGCGGGGGGCGGCGGGAACGTCGAGCGAAAACGCCGGCACCGCGACCTCGAACACGTCGCCGTCGTCGGCGATGAGGCGGTAGGCGCCTTCCATCATGCCGCTGGCTTCGCCGAGCGGGCAGCCCGAGGTGTAACGGAACGACTGGCCGGGCGCGAGCGTCGGCTGCTCGCCGACGACGCCGACCCCGCGCACCTCCTGGCGCCGGCCGCTGGCGTCGGTGATGATCCAGTGGCGATGCGTCAACTGCACGGTGCGGCGGCCGAGATTGACGATCTCGATCGTGTAGAGCCAGAAGTGGAGACCCTCGTCGGGCTTCGACCGCTCCGGCGAGTAGGCCGGCTCGACGGCGACGCGGATGTCATGGGTGACCGCGACGTACATGGCGAGATTCTAGCTGAAGCTCGGGCGGCGGCCAAGCCCGTGGCGCGCGTCACGCGGATCCGCGCCGCTCGCCGACGAAGGCGAAGGCCCCCCGCGCGACGCGGCGCGCCTGCGGGAAGAACGCGAGGATCGCCGCAGCGTAAATCACGACGCCGACGAGAATCTCCGCCGCCAGCGCAGCGGCGCCGACCGGCGTCGCGACAAGCCTGAGGGCCGCGCCCATGATCGCCGAGGCGACCAGGACGCCGGCGAGCGCGGCGATCGGCAGGCGCAGGCCGAGGCGCGCCACGACGAAGATCATCGCCGCCGCCGATCCGACGAGGGTTCCCGCCATGCACCCGATCGCCGCGCCGACGATGCCGCCGGAATGGACGCCGATCGCCCCGCCGGCGAGCGCCGCGACGGCGTCGATGAAATTGAACGCGGTCATCGAACGCGTCCGCTGCACCAGCAGCGCCGTCTGGTCGCCGGTGTGGACGCGCAAGGCGCGCGCCGCGCCGGCGATCACCGCGAGCGGCAGGATGACGATCGTCTCCGCCCGGAACTGCTGGGCGACGGCGAGGCGGACGAACGGGCCGGCGAGCAGCGCGACGCCGACCGCCGCCGGTGCCATCAGTCCGAACATCATCGCCCCGTTGAGCGAAACCTGGCGCAGCGCGCCTTCGCGGTCGCCCGCCTCGAGCCGATCGACGGCGAGCGGAAACGAAGCGACCGCGCAGAGCGAGGCGAGCATCGCCGCCAGGCGCTGGCCGAGACCCCAGCCGACCGAGAACAGGCCGACGCCTGCGACGCCCGCGCCGGCCCCGACCAGTACGCGCACGCCGTTGGTCGCCACCCAGGCGAACAGGCCGGAGAAGATCAGCGGCAGCGCAAATCGTCGCGCCTCGCGAAAGATCGCCGCGTCGAAGCGGCCGAACCGAAACGGCCGGCGGAGGCTGATCGACACCGCGACCACGCCTGCGGTCTGGCCGAGCGCCATCGCCGCCAGCGCGGTCGCCGCGTCGGCTTTGAGCGCGATCGCCGCGACGATCGACAGGCCGGAACCAAGCGCGGGACTCGACAATTGCGCCAGCGTATAGACGCCGATGCGATGATGGGAGCGCGCGACTTCGCCATAGTGATTGAGCACGGCGCGGCTGGCGAGATAGGCGGCGGTCGCGAGGAGCAGCCCGAGCGAGGGGGCGACGCCGACCAGGGCCAGCGCCGGCAGGGCGAAGACGATCTGGCTCGCGGCGCCAGCGGCGACGACGCGCGCGTCCATCGCCGCGAAACGCGCCGCGTCGGGATAGTGCTGACGGAACCGCAGCAGGTAGACCGACCACCAGGCGAGGCCGACGCCGCCGGCCAGCTCCTGAGCGGCGACGACGAAGGCGACCACGCCGTAGACCGCCGGGTCGAACAAATGCGTCCAGACGACCGTGACGACGAATTGCAGCAGCGGCGCGGCAAGCTGCGCCGGCATATAGAGCAGGGTGTTGCGCAGCAGGCCGCCGGTCCTCACGCCGCCTCCCGCGTCGGCCTCTCGACGCCGGCGCGCCCGTCGAACATCGCCAGCATCAGGATCGCGAACTGGTTGAAGGCGAAGGTCTTGACCGAGAAGCTCGCCGAGGAGCTCGCCTGCAGCAGGAAGAGGAGCAGGATCGCCCAGGCGCCGGATTTGGCGCGCCGCCACAATTCGCCCAGCAGCGCGGCGAAGCCGACCAGGAAGAAGGCGGTCATCAGCGCGCCGTACTGGAACATCAGGCCCAGCCAGCCGTTCTCGATGCCGTATTCGATGCCGAGCGTGTTCTGCAGCGTCGCGAGCCGTTCCGGGTCTGGGCCGAGCAGGATGTCCGCGGGCGAAAAGGCGCCGAACAGGTCGAGGATGGCGAAGCGCGCCTGCGTCGAGCCGCGGTCGGCGGCGAATCGTTCGATCAGCGGCGACAAGGCGCCGCCGAACCATGCGGCGGCGGCCGCCGCGACGCCGAGCGGCGCAAGCAGCGCGGCGGCGATCGCCCCCCGGAGGTCGAAGCGCCGACCGCCGAAGGCTTCGCCGATCGGCTTCAGCGCCGCCAGGAAGACGACGACGGCGGCGAGGGTCAGCGAGGTGCGGCCTCCGAAGGGGATGAGCGCGACGAGCTGGACGGCGACCATCGCTAGCCGCGCCGGGGTCCCGAGCGCGCGGTCGGCTCCGAGGATCAGCATCGCCGCGTAGAGCGCGGTCGTGCCGGCGTTGAGCAGCGGATGGCCGAGCAGCGCCGTCGAGCGATAGTCGTCGACGATCAGCCGTCCGCCGGCGACGAACGGAGTGAGCCGGAAGTGGAAGGCGAATTCGAGGATGCCGAGACAGGCGTTGGCGAACAGGACGATGTGCAGCAGCAGGCGCAACGCGGCGCGCTCGCGCGGACCGAAATCCTCGTAGAGGGCCAGGAAGATCGCCCCGACGAAGAAGGTGTCGATCAGCGGCGCGATCGGCCTTTTCTGGAAGATCGCCGCATAGGCGACGATCAGCGCGAGATTGATCGCGAACAGCGCCGCGCCGGGGAAGCGCAGCGGCAGGGCGGCGAGATAGGCGAACGGACGCGGGCGCGACGCGGCCTCGAAAATGACCGCGAGCGCCGCGACATAGGTCGCGGGATGAAGCGTCTGCCACGCGCCGCCGCCCGGCGCCTCGTAACGCAGACCAAGCGCCTGCAGCGTCATCGACGAAATCGCGAAGGCGCCGATCGCCGCGGCGAAGGCGCAGAGGCGCGCGGCGACGCGCAGCGGCCGGCGGTCGTCGGCGACGACCAGCGTCAGGCTCACGCTGCGCTCCCCGCTTCTGCATCCGGGATCCGCACGACGCCGGCGACCAGCGCGCCGATCCCGGCGCGTTCGGCTTCCGCCGCGAGCGCGGCTGCGTCGGTTGCGCCGGCGTCGACGATCACGACGGCGTCGGCGGTCTTGTCGTGGGCGAGCAGCGCCTCGGCGCCGGCGAGCGGGCCGCAATCGAGCACGATCCAGTCGAAGCTGGCGTGCAGGCGCGCGTTCAGCGCGGCCCAGCCGGGGCCGCCAAGCGAAAGGATCAGGGCTTCGCCGCCGCTGGCGGCGTCGCGGCGCAGGATGCTGGCGACCAGTCCTGGCGAGTCGACGATCACCTTGCGCAGGCGTCGTGCGAAGGCGCTGAGGGTCGGCCGACGATGGTCGCAGTCGACCAGCAGCGCGCGCTTTCCTGCGGCGCTGAAGGCGTGGGCGAGCGACAGCGCGACGGTCGAAGCGCCGTCGCCGCGGCCGTGCGCGACGATCGCCACGACCGGAGCGCGCGCGTCGTGGGCGAGGCGCTCGATCAGCCGATCGCGCAGCACGGCGATCGCCGCTGCATAGGGGGCGTCGTCGCGCATCGCCGCCTCGGCCGCCGCCAGCGCCTCGCCGCCCTCGCCCTCGACGCCAGCCGCGATCCGCGGCGCGAACGCGGGGGCGGCGAGGTCGAAGTCGAACGGGCCGGCCGCGGCCGGTTTCGTCTCGCTCGTCGCGGCGCTCGGCGGCGCCGCCATCGTCGCGCTCGGCGCGGCCGTCGCCGCGGGCGGCTCGGGCGCGGGCTCGGGCGCGGGCTGGGCCGGCGCGGCCGCGGCGGCCGCCCGCCCGCCGTGACGGTCGCGGTATTCGGCGGCGAAGACGGCGATGAGCCACAGATTGAGCGCGCCGACCAGCGCCAGGAAGAAAGCGAGCCCGACGCGCGGACTGACGCGGCCGGCCGCCGCCGCCGGCGGATCGACCACCGTGCTGTGCGGCGATTCGACAATGTCGCGGCGGACGTTCTCGCGCGCCGACAGCGCTTTCTCGTAGGTCGTACGCAGCGCTGCGGCCTCGGCGTTGAGGCGGTCGAGCTCGATCCGTTGCCCGCCATATCGCTGGTTGGCCGCTTCGAGCGTGGCGACGAGTTTCACCGCATCCTGTTCGGCGGCGCGCGCCGCCTCGAGATCGCGCTCGCTCGCCGAACGGATGCGCTTGATCTCGGCGTCGATCGCCGCCTGCACCGATTGCACTTGCGCGCGCGTCGTCAGATAACTCGGATGGCGAGGCCCGAGCGTCGACAGTTCGTAGGCCTCGTCGCGCGCCAGCGCCGCCTGGTCGGCGCGCAGCTTCTCGATCACCGGCGATTGCAGCGCCTCGCCGACTCCTTCGCCGCCGGCGGAGGAGGCGAGCGCCGCCTTGACCTGGTCGTAGGACGCGTCGATCTCGGCGCGCTTGCCGCGCGCCACGACCAGTGCGTCGTTGGCGTCCTTGAGCTGCTGCTCGGGCGAGATGCGGCCGTCGGCGAGGACGATGGAATTGGCCTCACGATAGGCCTGGGCGCGCTTCTCGGCGTCTTCGACGCGCGGCTGCAGCTCCGCGATGCGCGCGTCGAGCCACGCCGATTGTTTGGCGACGATCTGGTCGCTCAGCGACGCCTGTTCGGCGAAGAAAGCGTCGGCGAGTCCCTGCGCGAGGCGCTCGGCCTCGGCGGGCGTGGCGGCGCGCACCTCGACGTCGACGATATAGTTGCGCTCGCTGCGCTTGACCGAGACGCGCTCGCCGAGCGCGGCCACCACGGCCTCGAGCCGCGCGTCGGGGTCGTCGGCTGGCGCGCGCCATAGACTGGTCAGGCTGCCGACCAGCTGTCCGACCAGGCCGGGCCGGAATTCGGGATCGTCGGCGAGGTCCTGCTTTTTGGCGAGGCGGCTGAGAACCGCGCGCGACGTGAGAACGCTCATCTCGCTCTCGACCAGCGCGACGTCGGGGTTCTGCGGCATCGGCTGGACGTCGACGCCGACCGGCACGCGCTCGCGCGGGTCGACGAAGATCGACATGGTCGCGGCGTAACGGGTCGGCGCCAGTGCGACATAGGCGAGCGCGAGCGCGCCGGCGATCGCCAGGCAGGGCAGCAGCAGACGCCGCCGCCGCACGGCGATGCGAACGAGCTCGCCGACGTCGACCGTCGGCGAAGCGTCGCCGTCGCCGGCGTCGGCGCCCGCCGGGCCGGCTCGCCGGGGCGGAGGAGCGGTCCTGGCGGTCATCGAACGCGCTGACTTTCTCGAGAAAGCGACGCGCTTGACGCCGCTTTCGGACTGCCGTCGAAGGTAAAGCGCCATGGTTACCAAACGATTAGTCCAGCATGGGCTGCGTTTACCGAGACGGGCGGGGCGCCCGCCGCGGCGCGGCGGCGAAGGCGGCGGCCATCGCCTCGCCGAGCGGCTTGATCTGCAGGTCGCGGTCGAACGGGAGCGGCCGCGGCGCGCGGCGGCTGATCTCGCGGTACCAGGTGTAGCGATCCGACAATTGCCAGGCGACGACCGTGTCGACCGCCGGAACGGCAAGGACGGCGTTAAGGAATCGCGCCCCGACCGCGGCGACGGCGCCGTCGCGCGCGGCGACATCGTTGGGGAAGGGGGAATCGTCGACGTCGAATTCGGTGATCGAGACGGCGAGGCCGCGCTCGGCGAAGCCGGCGACATAGCCGGCGAAGGCGGAATAGTCGGCCGGCCACTGCGGCTTCAGGTGGCTCTGCAGGCCGATCGCGTCGACCGGCGCGCCGGCGTCGAGCAGGCGTTCGACGAGGCCTCTCAGCAGCGGCCGGATCGAGCGGCCCCATTCATAATCGTTGTCGCACTGCGCCTCATTGAGCGCGAGCCGCGCGGTCTTGTCGATCGCGCGGACGCGGCGGAACGCGCGTTCGACATAGGACGGACCCATCGCCGCGAACCACGGCCCGTCGCGCCATCCGCCTGGTTTGCCGTCCATCGGCCAGAATGGCTCGTTGACGACGTCCCAGGCGTGAAGGCGGCCGGCGTAGCGCTCGACCACGCGGTCGATGTGGGCGTCGAAGACGCGCTCGACCTCGGGCGCGGACAGGCGCTTCAGCCAATCGGGGACACGGTCGTTCCAGATCAAGGTATGGCCGCGCAGGAGCTTGTCGTTGTCGGCGGCGAAACGGACGATTGCGTCGGCGTAGGAGAAATCGAAGCGGTCCGGCGCCGGCCGCAGCCAGTCGAATTTCAGCGCGACGTCGGTCGTCAGGATGCGGGTCTGCCGGCGGTAGAGCTCGGCGTAGGCGGGGTCGTCGAACGCCTCCTGGCCGATCGAGGCGCCGAAGAGAAGCCCGCTGGCGGCCGCGGCCTCGCCGAGGCTGGCGGGGGCTGGCGCGCCGCGGACGAGGCGCGGCGCGGCGGCAGCCGCAACGCCGGCGAGGAGCGCGCGGCGGCTGATCATCGTGCGAAGCCGTCGAGCCAGGCGGCGCGCGCGCGCGGTCCCGCCGCGTCGATCGCCGCAAAGCGCCCGCTCAGGTTGAACGTATGCAGTCCACCTGGCGGCGCATAGCGCCGGACCGGCGTCTGGCGGATGAGGTTCGGCCCCAGCGCGTCGATGCGGCAGAACGTCAGGCCCGCGCCATAGCCGGCGCGGCAATCCTGCGCCGGGCGCAGCAGCGCGCCTTCGTGCTCGAAGACGGCGCCCGCCGGCCGCGACGTCGCGGCGTCGATCAGCGCCGGGCCGTCGGAGGCCGGCGTCCACGGCCCGAGCGGGCTCGGCGCGCGGTAGAGCGACAGGCTGTCCCAGCTCGCGCCCGCCGCCTCGCCGCCGGCCGCCGTCAGCCAATATTCGCCATGCCAGGCGAACGGCGTCGCGTCGGCGACCTCGACGCCGCTCAGCAGCACGCGATCGAGCGTCCAACGGGAGGGAAACGATTCGGCGCGATAGAGCTCGAGCGTACGATTTGCGCCGCTCTCCGGCATCATCCAGATCGCGCCGTCGTGGCGGAAGACGAACGGGTAGGAGAGGTGATAGGGCCGCTCCAGCACGGTCTGCGGCGCGCCGAAGTTTCCCGCGTCGTCGAGCGCGACCACGGATATGACGCCTTTGACCGACGCGTATCGGTATTCCTCGCAGAAGACATAAGTCGCGCCGTCCTGCTCGAACACGAAGGGGTCGGCGAAATAGCGGCGGCGATCGTCCGGCAGCCAGCGCCAGCCGCCGTCGTCGAGCCGGTCGAGCCCGGCGAACGGCGACTCTTCGGGCGCGCGCAGCCGGACGCCGATGCGCCAGTGGTCGTCGTGCGCGACGAGACGGCGCAGCCGCCGTCCGATCATCCCCGCGAGCGTCGCGGCGGCGAACCGCGCGGGCGCGGGCGGCGGCGATGCGGCTGCGACGCAAGGGGCCGCGACTTCGTCGAGGCCGCGCGCCGCGAGCTGGGCGATCAGCGTCGTCACAGCGTCGGCGACCGCGGCGCGGCCGCAGTTCAGCAGGTCTCTGCGCCGCACCGCCGGCAAGGCCGATGCGTAGACCTGCGGCCCGCCGGCGCCGAAAGCAGCGAGTTCGATTTGCGGCGCGCGGCGGTCGAGCAGCGCCGCGTCGCGCGCCGCATCGCCCGGCGCTCCGTCGTAGAGCGGGACGATCGCGCCCGGCTCGGGTTCGGCCGAACCGGTGAGGTCGCAGACGAGGTCGGCGTCGCCGCCGGTCGGCTGGCTCCACGCGCCGGGCGGCGCGCGATCGAGCGATGCGGGCGGACGCGGTCGCGCGATCAGGTCCTCCAGCGCCTCGACCAGGGCCGTCGAGGGCGGCGGCGCGCCGCGGCGCGCCTGCAGCTCGATCGACACGCGATGGCGCTGGGCGGCGAGCCGCTCGGCGAGCGAACGGTGCCAGCCGAGCAGGCCGCCCTGCGGCAGCAGCAGGCGCACGGCCGTCATCGCCCGCGCTCCCGGCGACGGTTCCGCGCGAGCCCGGAAGGCTCTAGAACAGAGAATCGATGACCACCCCGCTCCTTCGTCCGCGCACGCTGCTGTTCTATGTTCCCGCGCTGCTCGACGGCGGCGCGGAGCGGGTATGGGCGCGGCTCGCCTCCGGGTTCGCCGCGCGCGGCGATTGGGTGACCTTCGCCGTCGATTTCGAAGCGACGCAATCGGAGCGGTTTCTTTCGCGCGACGTGAAGCTGGAAGTTCTGCCGCGCGGCCACTTCGGCTCGACGCGCGCGCTGGCGCGGCTCATCGCCGAGCGCCGCCCCGACGCGAGCCTCTCGGCGCTCGCGGTCGCCGATCTCAAGCACGCGATCGCCGCGACCCTGGCGCAGCGCGGCGACCGCGCCATCCTTGCCTATCACGGCTTCAGCGCCAGCGAGCCGCAGCTGCTCAGCCGCATCGGCTATCGGCTGACGCCGCTGCTGACGCGCCTGACGGCGGCGACCGTCGCGGTGTCGGCGGCGCTGCGTCACGATCTCATCGCCCGCTTCGTCGTTCCCGAGCGGCGCGTGCGCACGATCTATAATCCCGCCGCGCCCGATCCGTTCCCCGATCCGCTGACCGCCGCGGCCCTGGCCGCGCGGCCGAAGACGGTCGTCGCGCTCGGCCGGCTCGTGCCCGACAAGGATTTCGTCACGCTGCTGCGCGCCTTCGCGCAGCTGGGCGACGGGGAAGCGCGGCTCGTCATTCTCGGCGAAGGCCCGGAACGGGCGCGCCTCGCGGCGGAGGCGTTTGCGCTGGGGATTTCCGCGCGGGTCGAACTGCCCGGCTTCGTCGCCGACGTCGCGGCGCGGCTCGACGCGGCGCGCGTCTTCGTCCTGTCGTCGCGGCGCGAGGCGTTCGGGCTCGCCTGCGTCGAAGCGCAGGCCCACGGCCTGCCGGTCGTCGCGACCGATTGCGGCGGCCCGACGGAGATCATCGCCGCTCCGGCGCAGGGGACGCTCGTTCCGGTCGGCGACGTCGCGGCGCTGGCGCGCGCCCTCGGCGGGGCGCTCGCCGATCCCGGCGATCCCGCGCCACGCCAGGCGCGGGCGCGCCAATTTTCGCTCGAGGCGGCGCTCGACGGTTACGACGCGCTGATCGGCGAGGTTGTCACGCATGCGCGTTCGCCAGCGGGCGCGTGAGCGACGCGGCGACCGGGACGGCGGCGAGCGTCTCGGCGAGCCGCGCCGCCAGCGCGACGATCGACAGCGTCGGATTGGCCTGGCCCGAAGTCGGGAACACGGCCGAGCCGAGCACATAGAGGTTGGGCGCGTCGAAACAGGCGAGGTCGCCGCCGACCACGCCCTCGCGCCGCGTCGCCCCCATGCGCGCCACGCCGATCTGGTGCGAGCCGTGCGACATCCGTGCGAGCGCCGCATCCGCGCTCGCGGCCTCGCTCTGGCGGTATTCGATCCGGCCGAAGCCCGAGGCGGAGAGCCATTCAGCGAGACGCCGATGGGCGCGCGCGATTCCTTCGGCGTCGGCGCGGCTGAAGCGCAGGTCGACTTTGAGTCGCGGCAGGCCGAGGCGGTCGGCCTCCGCGCTCAGCGTCACCCGGCTGTCCGGATTGGGGATCTGCTCGGCGTGATAGGAAAGCCCGTAGCGGCGCGCGCGGTTCAGCAGGAAATAGCCGGGAATACGCTCGGCGCTGAAATAGCGGTGGCGCGCGAAGCGGGCGAGAAAGGCGACGGTCGCCGGCAGGTCGGCGGCGACATTGCGCGCGTGCGCCAGCCACTCGATCGGCCCGTCGAGATGGCGCGCGCGGATCAGCTCGGGCAACAGCTTCCGCCCGACGATCGGCGTCGACAGTCCGAGCGCGACCGCCGACAGCGCGCCGCTGCGATGGCGCGGGTCGGCGATCGGCGGCGCGACCGGCCAGAAGGCGACGTTCGGCAGATCGAAGCGCGCCATCGTTTCGGCGCTCGGCGTGAAGCGGCGGCGCACGAACGAGCCGCGCCCGTCGCGCTGGAAGTCGAACGCCGCAGCGATGCGGGCGTCGGCGAATACGACGTCGGCGATCTCGCCGATGACGTGGCCCATGTAATAGCGGCCGAGCGGGCCGTCGGCGCCGCCGAACAGAGCCGGCCGGCGGCGCTGCGCGGCGAGCAGCAGCCGAGTCGATTCGAGACCGCCGGCGGCGAGGACGACGCGCTCGGCGGCGAGCCGGATTCGGGCTCCGCCTTCCGTCGCGACGACGACGCCGGTCGCACGGCCGCTCTCGGCGAAGTCGATCGCGACCACGGTTGCGCCGAGGCGGATGTCGATCAGCGGCGAGGCGGCGAGCGTCGCCGCATGCGCCTTGTGGAACTGCGGCCGATTGCTGGAGCGCTCGACGCGATCGCAGGCGAAGTCGTCGCTCGCGCCGGCGAGCCCCGGCGAAGGGAGCGTGAATACCGCCTCGCCGCAGCCGACATAGCGGCACGCGGCGGCGTAATGGGGCGCGAGTTCGTCGAAGCCGATCGGCCAGCGTGCGCCGCCTGCATAGGGGCGCGCGGCGAAGTCGATCGGATCGAGCGGCATGCTGCGGCCGCCCCACAAGTTGGAAGTCCCGCCGAGGCGGCGCGCGACGGCGACGCGCAGCTCGTCGTGGCGCGCCCGATCGACGATCTCGGCGGCCGAAAGATCCTGCGCCGCGCTCGGCCGGTCGAGCCCGGATTCGAGGACGAGGGTGGGGCGGCCGCGCCGCGCAAGCTCCATCGCCAGCGTCAGGCCGGCCGGTCCCGAGCCGACCACGATCGTGTCGTGCGCGCGCGCGCCGGCGCCGTCGAGGCCCGCCCGGATCATTCCGCCGCCTCCTTGGCCGCCGGCGTGAGCTCGGCGTAGATCGCCGTCATTTCGCGGTAGTAGCGGTCGCGGGTGAAGCGCGTCGTCGCCTGTTCGCGCCCCCTCGCGCCCATCGCCGCGAGCGCCGCGTCGTCCATCGCCAGCACGCGCCGCAGCGTCTCGGCGAGGCCGACGCGGTCGCCGGGCTCGACGAGAAAGCCGTTCTCGCCCGGCGCGACCAGTTCCGGCAGGCCGCCGATGCGCGAGGCGATCACCGGCTTGCCGCGCGCCTGCGCTTCGAGCACGCTCTTCGGCGCGATCTCGTACCATAGCGACGGCAGCGCGACCGCCGTCGCCGCCTCGACCTGCGCCCAAAGCGCGGCGCCCTTGAGATGGCCGGTGAATTGGACGGGGGCGCCCAGCGCGCGCGCCTGGTTCTCCAGGGCGCTCCGTTGCGGGCCGTCGCCGACGACGACCAGCGGCGCGTTCGCCGCGGCGGCGGCGTCGATCAGCAGGTCGACGCCTTTCTCCGGCGACAGCCGGCCGAAATAGAGAATGTGGGGGCCGCGGGCCGCGCGCAAGGCCGCGACGTCGTTCGCCGCGACCGGCGCGTCGTCGGCGCTCTCGAAGAAATTCGGCGTGTAACGCAGCTTGTCGCGCGGGAAGCCGTGCTCGGCGAATTTTTCGACGATGAACCGGCAGGGGCCGACGAAACGCGAAACCGCGCGCTCGAGCGCCCCGCCATGCCATTGCAGCCAGCCGTCGAGCGCATAAAGCGCGTCCATCGCCAACGGCCCTTGCGTGCAGCGGTTGGTCAGGCAGCGCCATTGCTTGCCGCCCTTGCAACTCTCGCAGACGCCGCGCTGCGGCGTGTAGAAGTGATAGGCGGGGCAGATCAGCTTGTAGTCGTGCAGCGTGTAGACGATCGGCACGCCACGCCTTTTCGCCGGCGCGAGGATTGCGTTGGTGAGGTGATGGTAGATGCCGTGGGCGTGGATCACGTCGGGGCGGAAGTCGTCGAGCAGCCGCGCGAATTTTTCGCCCGCCTCGCGCGAATGGAAGAAACGCGGCAGCGACGCGAGGCTGGCGACCCCGCCGCGCGGCGCGAACGGCGCGGGGAAATAGCCGCTCCATTCCGACGGCTCGTTGTCGGGATGGTCGACGGCGAAATCGGCGCAGTCCCAGCCGCGTTCGCGGAACAGCGCGAGATGGTCGAGGTGGACGCCCTCCGCCCCGCCCTTGCGATGACGCCAGCGATGGACCGCGAGCAACCGCATCGCGCCCCCTTCAGCGCTGTCGCGCGCGGCGGCGTTGCGCCGCGCTCACGCCAGCGCCTCGTCGAGCAGGCCGAGCGCCATCGCGCTGGCCGGCCGACGCACGCGCGCGAGATCGGCGGCGCGATGGGCGGCATCGAACATCGAAGCGAGCACGACGCCATCGGGATTGTCGGCGAGCGCGCAGTCGAGCAGCAGTTCGGCGGCGGCGCGGCGGCGATCGGCGGAATAGCCGGCGGCGACAAGGCGGCGGTGGCGTTGCGGCGCGGCGGCGAGCCGCGCGGCGAGCCGCTCGAGTGCGCCGCCGCCGACGCCGAACACCGAGTGGCTGACCAGCAGCAGGCCGGCGCCGGCGAGCTCGGCGCCGCCGTATTCGAGATCGGCGACGGCGGTCTGCAAGGCGGAATAGGGCGCGCCCGCCGCCACGGCGGCCCGGCAGGCGTCGAATCCGCCGGCGACGGCGACCGCGCGCGCCTGGCCGCGATCGAGCACGCGCGCGAGCGCCGCCCGCACGTCCTGACGCGCGACGTCGGCGGGATCGGGGTCATGCAGCGCATAGACGTCGACAGTGTCGAGGCCGAGCCGCTTGAGCGATTCGCCGATCGACCGCTCGATCAGGTCCGCAGTCAACGGCAGGTGGCGGTTGCGGGTGGCGGCGAGGCCGCGGAACCCCCGCCGCAGCGACGCGGCGCGCGCGGCGAGCGGCCGGCCGAGCGCATAGGCGAGCCGCATCGCGCCGAGGCGGCGCGGCGGCGCCATGCCGACCTTGGTGACGACGATCGCGCGATCGCGGCGTCCGCGCAGGAAGCGGCCGAGCAGCGCTTCCGCGTGGCCGGCGCCATAGGCCGGCGCGACGTCGAACCAGTTGACGCCAGCGTCGAAGGCGGCTGCGAGCGCATCGAGCCCTGCGGCCGGCGCGACCCGCGAACCGAGCGAAGCGCAGCCGAAGCCGAGCCGGGACGGAGCGATCGGCAGCGCGGCGAGGGCGGCGCCGATCATCGCCGCTCCTCGGCCGGGACGGCCTCGAGGCCGAGTCCGAGCAGCAGGAAGACATAGACGCAGGCGATGTAGCGGGTCGCGAG
>Ga0302319_10003500_pt1 | contig 32805 bp, 30 predicted proteins | sample Bog_T0_2_FD_203319 | JGI IMG/M metagenome (GOLD analysis project Ga0302319, IMG submission 203319) | Peat permafrost microbial communities from Stordalen Mire near Abisko, Sweden - Bog_T0_2 | ecosystem: Environmental > Terrestrial > Soil > Wetlands > Peat | place: Sweden: Abisko, Stordalen Mire... | reverse complement strand
GCCAAAGCGAGTCAAAGCCTTGATGCTCGCCTTGTACTTCTCGAGATCGAGTCGCTGGACCAGTGTCCTTAGGGGGTCGGACGCCGACTCCGACTGGCACAGGGCAGGCAGGCCACTGACTGCGAACATAAAGAAGAACGGAAGGAAAAACTTTGTTGCCATCTTGCTCATCGACGACTCCCAGGTGCCTTGCGCCATCGCGCTCCCAAGCTGAAACCCCGTAAAATCTCGCAGAAATCTTCCCCGGCCAATCGTCGGCGCCGCATTACTTTTGGTGCGCGACCAGCCAGTCGATCCATTTCTGCCAGATATCCATCTGCCGCAGCGGGTCGGCAGGCGAATGGCCGCGCACCGGGATCGCGAAGAAGGCACTCTCGACATGATTGTCCTGCAGTGAGCGATAGAGGCTAAAGGATTGCGGAATAGGGACCCGGAAGTCGCCGGTGTCGCACATTACCAGAGTAGGGGCGCGTATGGCGGTCTGCATGGTGGCCGGGCTCTGACGCAAATACTGCTCCATGCCGTCGCCGACATAGGGCGAGCCGCCAACTTGTGTTGAGACATTCACATTGCCGTCGGCAATGTCATACATTTCGACCCAGTTGGTGACGGCGGCACCGTCGACCGCCGATTTCCAGACCTCAGGATAATGTCCCAGAAGCCAGGTGGTCATGAAGCCACCGTAAGACCAGCCGGAAACCGAGATGTGGGCAGCATCGACGTCGGCGCGCTTTTTTAGGGCGGCAACACCCGCCATCACGTCCTCGCCCGGTCCCTGGCCCGCATCCTTGTAGATGGCGGTCTTGAAGGCGTCACCCATATTGTCGCTGCCGCGATAATTGGGTTCGAATACAATGAAGCCGCTGGCCGCCAGCGCCTGCTGGAAAAGGCCGAAGCGCAGCCGTGACGACGAGGTCGGGCCACCATGGATATAGAGCACGACCGGGTATTTCTGACCCGCTTTATGGTCGGGCGGCAGGGTCAGGATGCCGTCAAGCTCGAACCCGGCTGGAGATGTCCAGGTGAAGGCCTCGCTGGCGCCGAGCTTTAGATCGGAAAGCCCGGCATTGACGGCAGTCAGCCTCTTCGGTAGGGCGTCGGGTGAGGAGATTAGATAGAGTTCAGACGGATCGTCCTTGGTCTGGCCGACGATCGCGATGGCGCCACTTTTCGAGACATCGCCCTCCATCCAAAAGCCGTTGGTCGGCATCATAGTGCCCAGTTCCAGCCGTTTCACCGGGCCATCGACCGGGACGAGCCACAGACCGACACCGACCCCGTCATCGGCGCCGACCAGAACAGTGCCGCTGTCGGGCATCCACCAGGTGCCACAGATTTGGCGATCGATCGACTCGGTCAGGTCTTTGCCCGCTCCGCCGGTTGCTGGCGCAAGAAAGACATCCTGCGTCCGGTAGTCTGTGCCGCCGCGCGGACGCCAATAGGCGATCAGCGTACCGTCAGGAGAGGGCTTGGGATAACCGCTCAGGCCCTTGTCCGGAGTGACGGGCGTGATCTGGTGGGTGCCAATTTCGAAGCGGCGCAGCTGGATCAAGTGGCGGTCGCCGGATGATGGCGTTTCCTGGCGCACGAACAATATCGCCTTGCCGTCCGGCGTCCATTTGATCGGCGAGGGGGGCGGCCCCGGGGGCAGGGCGGTCGGCAAGGACCAGTCGCCGTTCGTCAGCTTTTCGACCGCCCACCCTGCCGTCGCCATCAAATAGAGATGGCTGGAGCGCGGCTTCTCGGTCACGGTAAAGTCGTCATGGCCGACATAAAAGCCGGTGCGGAACTTGCCCTCGCCAGCCAATTCCGGCGGCGAATCGGACGCTACGAAGGCGATTTGAGCGCCGTCCGGGCTGAAAGCGAATTGCTGGACGTCTGTCTTTTGATGGGTCAGCTGGACCGCATCGCCGCCCGCCATCGGCGAGACAAAAATTTGCACATGCTTGTCGGCATCCGGAGCAAGGAATGCGAGGCCGCGCCCGTCCGGCGACCAGCGAGGAAAGCGGGCATGGTAGCGGGCAACAGTAAATGGCCGCGTCGCACCGGACGCGGCATCCACCAGGATTATTTCGGTCCGGTATTCGTCGAGCGTGGCTTCGGCCCGTGACTCCACCACGGCCACGATGGCACCGTCCGGCGAAAATTGCGGGTCAGAGAGGCTGACAAGCCGCAAGCTGTCGCGCACCGTGACAAAGTGCGGGCTCTCGGCCCGCGATAAGGTCGCCATGCCGAACAGCGCGATCAGTGAGAAGCCAAAGCCCATTGTCAGGTACCCTGAAGTCATCCGTACAGCCCCCCAATTTGAGATGCAAATTGACGTTAATGCCGGCCATGGTCGCGGTGCCGACGCCGCACCACCTCTCAACGGCCATCTTCATACAATATATTTGCGCGTGATCCGTCTTCCCTTGCATGGACGGAACATCGACCAAGATTGAGCTGATGACCAAGCAGGATCGTCATATCACCGCAACGGTCATCCGCGAAAGCTCCCGGCTGATGGACTTCATCCGGCGCCGCGTCGCGGACCCGGCTGAAGCCGAGGACATCTTGCAAGACGTCTTCACCGAATTCGTCCAAGCCTACCGATTGCCCGAGCCGATCGAACAGGTCGGCGCCTGGCTGTTTCGCGTTGCGCGCAACCGGATCATCGACCGGTTCCGCAAGAAAAAAGCCGAACCCATGCCCGAGACGTTCGGCGAAGAGGACAATGATCCGGCACTGCTGGGGGTTTTGCCGGCGATCGAGGCGGGACCGGCCGCGGCCTATGCGCGTTCGGTGCTGCTGGCAGCGCTGCAGGAGGCTTTGGATGAATTGCCGCCGGCGCAACGCGAGGTCTTCGTCGCTCATGAATTGGACGGCCGCAGTTTCAAGGAAATGTCCAAGTCAAGCGGTATTGCGATCAACACGCTGCTGGCGCGCAAACGATACGCCGTCCTGCGCCTGCGCGAGCGACTGCAGAACATCTACGACGAACTTGATCATTGAAGGAGTACTGCCCGTGATCCCCCGACGCAAAGTCTTTATGAAACTGGTATTCGTGCTGATCGCCGCCGCGATGCTGAGCGTCGTCGTGATGGTGCTGTGGAATTGGCTGATCCCCTCGATCTTCGCAGGAGGACCGCATGTCACCTTTGCGCAAGCTGCAGCTATGCTGGTCCTAAGCCGGGTCTGGTTCGGCGGATGTCGCGGTCATGGCGGACTGCGTGGCCCTTGGCATCGGCATCACGATCTAACTCCGGAAGATCGAGAAAAATTGCGATCCGGACTCCAGCTCTGACAGCCGATATCGCCACCAATGACTCATCCCCGCAAACAAACGCTCAACCCTCGACCGGGAACCAAGGCAATGGCCGTCTTCCAGACTAATGTCGACTGCAAGGAGGAACCGGGCGAGATCTTCCCGGTCGTCAATTTCGGGAAATGTGAGGGCAAAGCCGACTGCGTGGCCGTCTGCCCCGAGAACGTGTTCGCTATCCGCCGCATCGAACCGGATGACTTCCAATTTCTTGGCCCGTTACAAAAGCTCAAACTGCGCCTGCATGGCATGGCGGTCGCTTATACGCCCAATGCCGACGCCTGCCGTGCCTGCGGGCTCTGTATCGCCGCCTGCCCGGAGCGCGCGATCAGCCTGGCCGGGGCCGACGGCTAACGTCAGGTCGGCCAGAATTCGACCAAGGTGCCGCGCCGCTCGAGGAACCCGTCATATTTCCCGCATTCGCCGCGGTCGCGTCGTCGCCGGCAGACGAGGTGCTGCAGCTGCGATGACTGTTGCGGCGCTGGCGCTCGTATTCTGCTGAGCGAAGACTTTCAGGACGGCCGGAACCTTGAAGGAGTCTGGTTTGTCGATCCCTTACGTATCTTATTTGAAACCCAGGAAAGTATATGAGGTAGGGTAGACTTCTGGTGAGCGCCCATTCACGTCGTTGCGAGAGCTTGGAGCGACTCTCCAAAGCGAACGCTTTAGCGATGTGCTCTTGGTTTTTTTCCTGGCTAACTCCCAGTCCGAAATGGATTGACGACAAGGAGTCCCTCGTCGAATTTCATGTCGTGCTGCATATCCTGCGACCATATCCTGTCGCAATCGGCGTGCGGCGCCGAAGCGGCGATCGCGTCAAAGATGGATAAATTATAGCGCTCGGCGAGTGCAAGCCCGGTTTCATGGGTTTTCACCGTGATGGGTAGGACGGTGAGTAGGCTGCGCAGCATAAACAGAAAATAGATATACGTTGCGCATAACGTATATCCTTCAGGGATTCAATGGCGTAGGACTGAACGCTAATTATCTATCACGGTCGTTCAGCCGCCATACGGCGGCTGGATCGAGGTTGTCCCTTTGATCCCGTTGTTTCATTTTGGACACCCTAAAAGCGCACGAGTTCAATATATTGGTATGGGGGACAACGTTGACTGGCATGGGCAAGACAAGCCTTTGCACAATCTAGGCTTTGAAGGACCCTGATATGAAGGCCATTCCAAGAGTTTTCATTTTGTCCGTGATTATCGGCGTTTTGAGCGGATCCGCCTATGCCGACTCGGACACCGACACCGTCGATCTGTTCAGGAGTGCCGGCCAAAGCGCCAAGCTCCTCGAAAATTGCTATGGCTATGCCGTGTTCCCCAATATCGGCAAGGTTGGCATCCTGGTTGGCGGTGCGCGCGGCGAAGGGCATGTTTATGCGCAAGGCCGCCGTCTCGGCGAAACGGTGATGAACCAGCTCAGTATCGGCTTTCAACTGGGCGCCCAGGATTATTCTGAGGTCATCCTGTTCAGGAACGAGGCCGCCCTCGACGAATTCGCCTCCGGTAATTTCGAATTTGACGCCAATGCTAGCGTTACCGCGATCACCGCCTCGGCTTCTGCAAGCGCGGGCACTAGCGGCGCCGAAGGATCGGCAAGCGGCGGCCTCCATGACGCGGCTACCGGCGGCGGCTATTACAAGGGCATGGCGGTCTTCACCGTCGCCAAGGGCGGCCTGATGTACGAGGCGGTGATCGCGGGACAGAAATTCTCCTACACGCCATTGGGCAACTAACACCCTCCCTTGCCACTCGGCCGAAAATTTCCGCGTCGAGCGTCCAAATCAGCCAAATCCGGCGTTCCGCGTTCGGCCCCCCCGCTGGTGGCCGCGTCGCGCCCATGGCGGACACATGGTCGAAGTGGTTTGCTTATCGAAAGCGGTCATTGGCGCGACCGTCCGCTACTCACACTTTGGGCCAGAAGCGGTCGGTCGCCCAGAGCCAAGCGGAACAACCATTCGAAGAATATGTGGCCCGGTTAATCTCCAATCCCCAACACAGTCCACCAATCACTTACCGCGTGCAATACACGGACGATAGAGACGCCGTCAGGGCGGGGCTCATAGAATATCAAGTGATTTTCGAATTCCTTGACCCGCCATTTGCGGAGAGGAGTCAAGTCACGATGATTGAGAGTCAAGGGCGCGCCCATTTGTGGCTGGTGCGCCAGGTCGGCGAAGCTTGCTTCGGCGTTGCTCAGGAAATGTTCGGCTAAATCCAGTCCGGCGCTTTCGGCCAGCTAGACAAAATGGTCCACCAAATCGCGCCGAGCGGCCTCACGCTTGGTGACGGTCGGCATTAACGCGTTTGCTTCCGCTCTTCAATCTTGGACAGGGCTTCCCTGCGGATCGCGCTCCAGTCCTCTTGAGTCAGCTCTGTCTCAACGCTGTTCAACCCTTCGAGAAGCTTTGCTTCAAGCATTTCTTCGGCCTTGCGCTTCTCGTCAGCGCGTATCAACTCGCGCACGTACTCGCTGACGCTGCTGTAGCGCCCGGTCGAAATCTGACCATCAACGAACTGCTTGAGCGGGTCGGGCAGCGATATATTCATGCTTTGCACGGAACACCTCCTCATCCGCTCATCAATGCCACAAATGGCATAAAATAGCAATAACTGCCATTAGGCAATGGCAACCGTCGCTCGAAACTTTAGGACATTATTGGGGCTTGTGTGCAAATTCGCGAAGGGCCGAGTTGGGGTCACGAACTGCAGTTTCGCGTGCACCAACCGTGACACTGTCTAACACGGCGTCGGGAACCAGGCCGCGATAAGTCTCGTGCCAGCTCTCCACATGAATGCTGCCGATGTTTTCGACATCAGACATTGCAGCAGGTCGAATGTTCATCAACTTATTCCAACTGGACAAAGCAATGCGATGCCCCAGACACTACCAAGGAGAGAGTGCGGCGTCAGCCGAATGCAAATTGGGAGAGAGGACTCAGAGTTCGCAACGGGTCGGGAGCACCGATAGATTGCCGTGTCGCTTGTTCTGATCTGCTCTAAGCGGCCTTGGGCTTCCGAGGCCTTCCACCTAATCGGCCGTTGGCTTTGGACGCGTTGGCTCTGGCAACGGCCCGCCTCATGACCGTTGATCCCAATTGGTCCGCGAGAAGCTGCGGGATCGAAATGTCCGCGTCGAGGCTCGCGACATGCAACCCATAACCCCCACCCTCGACCTCGATCTTGCGTAACTCGTCGGGCGTTGCGTGTTCCAGGCCCGGAAGGGCGGAACGTAGAAAGCCAACCACCGTGCCGTTATTCAAGGTAATCATCACGCGCTCGCTGCGTCGATCGTAACGGGCGCCCATCGCGAGCAACTGGCGCTTGGTTCGGGCGGCAGTCTGACGGGTTATCGCATCAAATTCCTGTGGGGTCGGGATTTGAAATTCAGCCATGGATTTCTCTCCATTTTGCGCAGATTGAAGATAACTCCGCCGCAACAGCGGCGCCTAACTCTGCAATGTCGGCCGCGCGAAATCGGGCCTGCTCAATCAACGTCACGGGACCCTTTGGGCAATTCAACTCAAACTTCGCTCGCGCCCCGTCGCGTCTGACTGAATGCACGTGTGCTGGCGGGTGATCATTAGCATAGATCACGACGCGGACGTTTCGAATCGTTAGAACGGTTGGCACAGCGCATGATGCCAACAACCTAAATACATGTCTAGGTTTATATCGTCAGAGCGGGTTTGATACAATTTATGAGTGAACAACCGTGTTGGCGGGAGTCGTGATCCTGTTTATCGGCCAGTTCCGCTTTGGGTCATGAAGAGCCCGATGGCGCCAATCGCCGAATGTCCGCTATCTGCATTTTGTCATAGATACCCGCCAATCCCCAATCGGCCCAATTCAGTCTCACTCGATTGTTTGAGTGGGCAGCCGACCACTGAGTCTACCATGGTACTGACCGTCCGCCCGCCTCACGCACCGCGATCGTCGAGCATCCCGGCGGCTGGCGGCGGATACCACTGTTTTCAGCTGCCAACGGGTGTGAGACTCTGGGTAAAAGCCGAGGTTGGCGTCCTTCATTCCCGTCCATTAGAATCGACCCAAGATCGTTCTCCCCGGGAAAAAGCCGATGAAAGTATGGTTGCTTGTTTTCCTTTTGCTGCAGAGCGCTGTTGTAGTGGGAGCCGAGTCGGAAGCAAACGCCTATGCCGAATGCGGAGGACCGCCGATCCGAGATGGCCACGACGTACAACCGACGCCGGCGCACGACAGATGCCTGGCAAAAAAGCAGGATTTGCCAAACCCCGACCGGCAGCGCGCCGGGGACCCGTCGCGACCGTCCGCCGCGCGTTCTGACGGTGCAAGGCTGGGAACGGGCCTGGAAGGAATGCCGCCGGATCAGGAATCCAAAGTCGACGCAAATCGCAGCGAGCCGCGCGATTAGGAAGGACGGCCTTGAATCCCTTGCACTGGAGTCGTGGTCATCAATGGGCCGGGTTTTGCGTCAGCCTGAGCGGCGCGCTATTGGGTCTGATGATGGGCTTCTTTCATTCATCGGGATTCTCCCTGATTGGATCCTCGCAAAGTTTTACCGACTGGTGGACGACGCCGCCACCCCATTGGGGCTGGCCGATGGTCGGCTTCCTCGCTACTGCCGTGATCTTTTACGCGGCACAGCTCCTGCGTCGCTCGCACGAGTGATGATGGGCCGGCGGTCAGTCGAACGCATAGCGCAGCCCGAAAAACAGCGACCTTGTCATGTAATCGTACTTGGTTATGTCCGTGAAAGCGGGGCCGCTACTGGGGAAATTGTAGCCGCTCGACCCTTTGACCCGAAAATCGGCAGTGATCGCCAATTTTTGCGTGACGTGGAAGCCCAGACCGACAATACCCTGCCAGGCGAACTTGGTGCCGCTGGCGTCATAGGTGTAGGGCAGCTGGCTGAGATTGGCGCGGAAATTGTTGCCCCAGGAAATATGCGACATGCCGACTCCGCCGCCGGCATAGGGCGCGAAGCGGCTGCCGGTCGACAGATCGTACAGCAGATTGGCCATCAGCGAGGTGTCCCATTGTGTTCCGTACCAGGGGCTGCTGTTGAAGGCATGGCTGAGGTCCTGCCGGCCGCTGCCTTCCAGTTCGGCACGAATGCCATAGTCGAAACGGTAGCCGAGCGCGGCATACCCGCCGAAACCGCCGGCCCACCTCGTATCGACCTTGGCGCCGAAGAAGGTGATGGGACTCTTGGCGATCCAGTCGCCGCCGGCGCCGGCGGCGACATAGGGACCGGTTTTCAAGGTGAAACTGGTGTCATCGGCCCGGGCGCCGAACAGCGGTGCGGCGATGGCAAGGACTGTTCCAGCCAGTTTATGAATGGTTTTGAGCATAGATCCTCCTTATGGGCGCGGGTGGCACGTTTGGTGCTGCCTGTGCCTGATTGACGCTGACGCCATCGGATTTATTCCTTGGCGGCTGTTTTTTTGTCGGGTCGGCATTGTTTCGGGAATAATCGGGACTCGGGCGACGTTTCTCCCGAGCGGACATAAGCAGAGGGAACAGTGGTCATGCCTGTGAGCGGTCGAATCATGGTGACGATGTTGCTTGCCCTAATTGCGAGTTCCTGCACCGCGGTCAGGGTGGTGACCCACACCACCAGCGACGATCCGGTCGATTTGCCGGCCGGCGTCTATCACGTCGATCCGCCCCATTGCAGCATTACTTTTGATGTTGACCATTTAGGGTACTCGCGCTTCACCATGCGGTTCGATCGCGCCAGTGCCCAACTTGATTTCACGCCGCAGGCGCCGGAAATCAGCCGCGTCACGGCTGTGATCGACGCGTCCAGCCTCGACACCAACGTCGCCGCTTTGGATCGGTTGGTGAAAGGCATCGATCTGCTGGATGTCGAGCACTTCCCGGAGATTCGTTTCGCCAGCAAGACGCTGCAGCGCACCGGCAAGAACAGTGGCGTCATGACAGGCGCATTGACCATCCATGGTGAAACCCGTCCGGTCAGCCTGACGGTCACCTTGAACGGCGGCGCCCCTAATCCGCTGACCGGCGACGACACTTTGGGTTTTACCGCCACCGGCACGTTCGACCGCGCCGACTTTGGCCTGACCAACTGGTACCCCGCGGTCGGTACCACACTGCATGTGGTGATTCAGGTCGAGTTCGTGAAACCGCGACCGGCCGGTTAAAAGCTGCGCTGCAGCGACAGCGACAGCGAATCCCACTGCGACAGGGGGTTTCCGCCATAGGCGACGGCGCCAAAGGGACTCTTGCTGGTGCCGAAATAATGGGTCACGCCGAGAGACCCAATCCAGCTCTGACCGAGGATGACAGTGACACTGACGCCAACATCGCCGGTGCCGCGGTTCATCTCCGGCAGGACTTGCGACAGACCGAGGAAGTTATAGCCGAGGCTGATCGGCAGGGTCACATCGAGGCGTGGCAAGATCTGGAAAAATTGCGGCGTGAATAGGGTGCGTAATGCGGCGGCGCTGCGGGTGCGGCCGGCGACCAGCTGGTCCGGCTCGAAGCTTGTCGCGACCAGGTGATTGCCGGCCACTTCTATGGCCCAGTTGGCGCCGCCCGGCAGAATCGGCAGCGGTGCGATTTCGGCGGTTACCGACATTTGGCCGTGCAGCGTATCGCCGCGCGGCCCGGATCGGGCATAGCTCGGCGTTTCCAGAAAAGCGCCGCCGGTGACCAGCGGCATGTTGCGACGGCCGGAGAATTCGGCCGCGAAACTGGCGTCGGCGAGCGGTCCGGCGAGGCTGATGCCGACCAGCTCGATACCGCGTCCATAATCGAGGGAATAGCGCGCCTGGTCGCGGTCGAACAGGATGGCGGGCGTCTTGGCGTCAAAACTGAGCCCAAACAACCCGAGCTCGAAGGCGTCCTTATGCCATTTGGCACCAAACCCGAATTGATCGCGCGAGGAGGGCGTCGGCGCCGTCTCCCGCGCATAGCTCACTTTGCCGTAATAGGGCAGCGCCAGGACGATTTGCCGGTTGAATTCGGCGCCCAGCACCTCGCCGATGCCGGCATAGGCATCCTCGGGATCGACCCGATTGCGGCGCCATTCGAACTGGTCATAGCCGAGCAGGGACAGACTGGCGCTGACCTGCCAACTGAACGAGGCCTGCCCGACCGGCAAAAATCGGGCATTGGATTGGTAACGGCTGGTTTCTCGCACGGTACTGTCGATCGGCGCCATCGCGCCGGCAATAGCGTTGCCTGAATAGAACAGGCTCTCGCCCCAGATCACCGTATGGCGGCCAAGAAACAAAGACAGCGGCTGATCGCCGCCGATCGGCACGGTGGCATGGCCATAGGCCTCGAACAGGTCGAAATAGCCTTGATTCGGCTCGACCACATCGCGCCGCGCCTCCAGACTGGCATGCAAGCCGCTGTCCCGACCCTGCAGGTCGAGCTCCGACAGCCAATCAACGCGCCCTTGCGTAAAACCGTCGCCAAAGCCACAGTTGGGCGCCAAGCCGCAGAAGCCGGCAGCCAGGGGAGGGACCTCGTTGACTTGGTATGATGTGCTCGAGCGGATTGTATTGGTCCAGCTGGACTCAAAATCGGGTCCACTGTCCAACGTCGCCGCGCCGGCCTGCCTGAAGATCAGCAGGGTCATGATCCCGAAGGTCGTCCAGCCGATATGACAGCATCGCAGCGTCGCCTTGGTCATTTTGCTTCCGGCGCCGCCATGATGTCGGTCATCGCTCTCGGATTATCTGTGTTGTCGGCCAGCCCCGCCTGCTCTGCCGTTGTAGCGAAAGAAGCCGAACAGCTGAAGTCCAATCTGACGCCGGTGGGCGCCGAGCGGGCCGGCAATCAAGAGGGCAGCATTCCGCCCTGGTCGGGTGGCGGCGTCGAAGCCAGCGACTCACTCGGGTCGGAGCGGCCCGTTCTGGTCATCACCGGCGCGAATTTTCGCGACTATCGGGCGCGCTTGCCGGAAGGTCAAATGCGCCTGTTCGAAACCCACCCGGACTATCGCATGGAGATTTTCCCGACCCACCGCACGGCGGCGCTGCCCGACGCAGTCACCCAGGCCATCTTCGCCAACGCGACGCGCGCCCATGCCGGACCCGACGGGATTGCCCATGGCATTGCCGGGGCGGCGGGTGGCATTCCCTTTCCGATTCCCAAAAGCGGCACCGAAGTGGTGTGGAACCATCTGCTGGCTTTTTGGGGGGTGGCCCGCGAGGACCGCATCCGCAATTATTTTGTGGCCGCCGACGGCAGCCTGACGCTCACCAACCGCTATCGCGAGATCGTCGATTTTCCCTATTATGCCGCCGGCGTCACACCGGAAACGGTCGGTGACTATTATTACAAGCGCCGTGAAATCAGCGATGGTCCGGCCGGGCTGGCCGGCCGCGGCTATCTGCTATGGCAACCGCTCGACAGCGGGCGCACGCCGGTGCAGGCCTGGCAGTATCTGCCGCGCGAGCATCGCGTGCGCAAATCGCCGCTGCTGTCGCACGACACCCCGACGCCGGACGGCGCCGGCATCGAAAGTTTTGACGATTACTACGTCTTCAGCGGCAGCCCGGACCGCTATGACTTCTCCATTGTCGGCAAGGCCGAGATGTATATTCCTTACAACAATACCCGCTTTTACCGGCAGGCGACGGCGCGCTTGGCCGGTCCGCGGCATCTCGACCCCGGCCAGCTACGCTATGAATTGCATCGGGTGTGGGTGATCGACGGCCAATTGGCGGCCGGACAGCACCACCTGGCGCCGCATCGCCGGCTCTATATCGACGAGGACAGCTGGTTCGCCGTTTATTGCGACGCCTGGGACGGCGATGGACTTCTATGGAAATTCAGCCACGGCATCATGCGGCAAATTCCCGAACTGCCGGCTGTCGTGCTCGGCTCGCAAGTGACCTATGACCTGCAATCGGGCGGCTATTTCCTGGGTTTCACCTTCAATGACGAAGATGGCGGCTTCATACCGACGGCGCCGCACGACGCGAGCGTCTTTACGCCGGAAAGCCTGGCGGCGCAGGCCGGCCGCTGACCGCGCCGGCTCGCTTTGCGGACCAACTATTACCCCTGCCGCAGCCCCCTGACCCGCTACAGATCGAGATCGGCATAGGTGGCCGACGCCAGTTTCAGCATGTCCCTGGTCGACATCTCGCCCACCATCGCCACCGCCAGTTCGGCATTTTGCCAGACGCAAATCTCGACGCTGCCGCGACGTTGCATAGCGAAGCGGTCGGCGCCCAGCGTAGGCCGCAAATAGAGTGTGAACAGCCGGCCTTGCCCGTCCTGGTAGCTGATCTGCGCCGCCGCTTTGAACAGGGTGACGGCCACCAGCTGATAGCCGGACGACTCCAGCGACGGCACCTTGACCGGCAGCGACAACACGCCGTCCAGCGCTTCGTCGCGCTGATCGGCCGAGGACAGCACCGCCGCGGCGATTGGCCGGGCGTCGGACATGGTTCCCTGGCGCGCCGCCAGGGCTTCTTCCACCAGCCGGTCGCCGCGCAGCAAGGGCGGCGCGAACCAAACCAGCGCCGCCAAGGCCGCCGCCGCTGAACAAGCAACGGCAAAGCGGGCAAACCGCCGTCTTTCCGCGTGGCGGCGGAAGGGCGCCAGCAGACGATCGGGGATCGGCTCGGACTCGATTCCGCCATAGGCCCGGACGAGCAACGCCTTGTCGGCGCGCAGTCGCGCCACTTCGCGCGCCAAAACGGGCGAGGCCGCGACGCTTGCCGCGAACTTCACTGCCGTTTCGCGGTCCATTTCACCGTCCAGGAAGGCGTGAAGTTCTTCTTGCTCTGTCGCCTGTGGCTCCATACCAATATCCGCAAGATGGCGCCCCGATGAACGCCGCTTATCAGTGAACGCCGGGGAAGTCGACTTTATTCCTAATCTCGCGGGCATCCTATCCCGCCAGCCAGCAATCGGAAAGCAAGCTCGTCATGCGGTTTATCGGCGGACGCGGGTTCACCGACCAGGATCAGGCGCTGATCATTCGCCATATCGGAGCGCTGCGCCGCTTCGCGATGGGGCTGTGCCATGATCGGCATCTCGCCGACGATCTGGTGCAGGATTGCCTTGAGCGCGCCATCAGCCGTTGGCATCTGCGGCGCGACGACGGCAATCTGAAAGCCTGGCTGTTCACCATTTTGCACAATCAATTCATCAATGACCGGCGACGCTATGCGCGGCGTGGCGCCATGCCATCGCTTGAGGATTTGCCGATCGAACCGGCGACGATCGCCGATCAGGAGGACAATCTGCGGGTCCAGGACATTCTGGCTGTGGTCGAACAGCTGGCCTATGACCATCGCGCGCTGATCCTGCTGATCGGCGTCGAGGAACTGAGCTATGAGGAAGCGGCTCAGGTGCTGGGTGTCCCGATCGGCACGGTGATGTCGCGCCTCAGCCGGGCGCGCGACAGGTTGCGGCACTTGCTGCAGCAGGCCGGGTCGGGCCGCAGCAAATAATTTTCTGTTCACGGGAATAGCGGACCAGGGAGGGGCGTCCTAGCAAGGTCCAGTCCCCGTCCATGGAGAGCAGAAAATGGCGATCACCTCCGGTCATATCGACGATATTCTCAACGCGACCTATACGACCGACGCCTTGGCCAGCGTCGATTTCGTCTCGGGAACGGCCGCCAATGGCGCGATTGGCGCGATCACGGTGTCGAATATCGGCGCCGCCTATCCCGGCGCGACCTCGCTGCAGGTCACCTCGATCACCGATGCCACCAACACCGCCGTGTTCGCCGGCTCGTCGTCGGGCGGCTATTACGGGGGCGGCGGCACCATCGATTATACCTATATCCTGGTCGGCGCCAGCGGCAACAATCTGCTGTTCACCGACAGCCCGATCACCGCGGCCCAAGTGGCGAGCGACATCCAGAACGGCACCGGGGCCAGCCTCGACGGCAAACTGTTCGTCCTCTCGATGACTGACAGCAACATCAGCTCAAGCGCGCAATCCTTCACCTTCAGCGCGCTGGCGCCGACCGTTCTGACAGTGGCCTTGGCACTTTCCGAATCCAAGGCGGGCCAACTGGCCGCCGGCTCCGACATCACCGACTCCGCCGTCAATGTGCAGGCTGGACTCGACTCGTTGCAAAGTCTGGCCGCCGCCGGAAAAATCGCCGCCATTTCCCTGACCGACAGCGGTTTCGCGACTCTGACGGTGTCGCCCGCGCAACTGACCAGCGACGCCACCGTGCTGGGCGACATATCCGGGAATTTCGTCGTCGACGTCACCGCCAGCGCCGCCAATGTGACCATCAGCGGTCTGGCCGGCCATGGCAATACGGCGGTATTCGGCGGCACCGCTGGCAGCTACAGCTTCGCACCGGCCGGCGACGGTGTCAGCCTGACCGTGACCGGCAATGGCAGCGCCGATCATCTCAGCAATTTCAATGCCTTGCAGTTCAGCGACCAGACTGTCATGGTCGCCCCGACGCCGGGCAGCAACGGCGCCGTCACCGGCGGCAATGTCACAGAGCTCTATGGCGCGGTGTTCGGGCGCCTCCCCGATGTGCCGGGACTGGCCTTTTACGAGGCCGAGCTGAAAGCAAATCCGTCTTTGTCGCTCACCAGCCTGGCGCAGAACTTCCTGCAATCGCCGGAATATACCGGCAATAGCGCGCATGCCTATGCGCAGACGGCCGCCGGCGAGGCCCAATTCGTCACCGACAGCTACAACAATCTGCTGCACCGCACGCCGGAGTCGGGAGCGATTCCCTATTACCAGAATTTGATCTCCCAATTCACCCAGGGACTGACGCCCGGCACCGCCGCCTATGCCAATGCGGATCTGGCAGCGCATGCGACTGTGCTGGTCGATTTCAGTGCCTCGGCTGAATTCCTCAACGATGTCCAAATCACCGCGCAGAATCCGGCGTCCGGCGGATTCACCGGACATTGGCTGGTGCTGATCTGACGGGATAGGCTGGATCGAACGCGCATTCGGGTTCGAACCGTTGTTCGCCCTCCGATTGAGCGCGCCGGTCGACCGTCACTTCGCAGCCTTCCGCCTACCCCATGCGGTGGCGGAACAGCCATTGGCTGAGAGCCAGGGCTGTCAGGCCGATCAGCAGCATCGGCCAGAGTTGCGGCCAGACCAGGGTCCAGCCGATGTCGCGCAGAAAGATGCCGCGCACGATGATCAGGAAATAGCGCATCGGGTTGATCGTGGTGACCGCCTGAATCCAGCCCGGCATGCTGGCGATCGGCGTGGCGAATCCCGACAGCAGGATGGCCGGAACCATGAACAGAAAGGCGCCGAGAATGGCCTGCTGCTGGGTATTGGCCAAGGATGAAATCATCAAGCCGACACCGATCGCCGACAGCAAATAGATCGACAGCGACAGACCCAGCAATGCCACCGAGCCGTGAAACGGAACGCCGAACCAAAAAGCGCCCAATACGCCGATCGCCGCGCCCTCGAACTGGCCGATCAGCAGCGCCGGCAGGGTTTTGCCCAGCAATATCTGCCAGGGCATCAGCGGCGTGACCAGCAACTGATCGAAAGTGCCGAGTTCGCGTTCGCGTGCCACCGAGAGCGCCGTCGTGATCAAAGTCACGACCAAGGTCAGGATCGCCACCAGTCCGGGCACCACGAACCAGCGCGACAGCAGATTGGGGTTGTACCAGGCGCGTTGCAGCAGCGCCGCGGTGGCGGCGGGCAGTCCATTGTCCCTGGCAAAGTCGGTGGCAAAATCGGCGATGATGACGCCGGCATAGCCCTCGACGATCAGGGCGGTGCTGGAACGGCGTCCATCGATCAGAATCTGGACCGAGGGTGGCGCGCCGCTCTTGAGGTCGGCGGAAAAAAGCTGGCCGATGCGCAGGATCATCAGCGCGGTGCCAGAATCGACCAGGGCGGCGGCCTGCGCTTCATTGTCGGGCGTGGCGACCAGCTCGAAATTGGGCGAAGCACGGAAGCGCGCCAGCAGTTCGCGCCCCAGCGCGCCGCGATCCTGGTTCAGCGCCACGAACGGTACATGATTGACGTCGAAATTGGCGGCATAGCCGAACAGCAACAGCTGCACCAGGGGCGGACCCAGCAGCAGAAAGCGGCTGCGCTTATCCTTCAGCAGCACCAGCATTTCCTTGACGATCAAGGCGACGATCTGGTGCATCGCCGCTAATCCAAGGTCTGCCGCGTCAAGCGCGCGGTGATGGCGAACAGCACCCCGCCCAGCAGCAGCAGCCATAGCATGTTCGGCCAGATCACCGACCACAGCGTGCCGGCCAGGAACAGCGATTGCAGCACGGAAACGAAATAGCGGGCGCCGACCAAATGACTGATCAGCCGGATCGCCGTCGGCATGCTGCGCAAATCGAACAGGAAGCCCGACAGGATGAAGGCCGGCAGATAACCGGCGATGATGCTGACCTGCCCGGCGATGAACTGGTTGCGGGCAAGGGTGGAGATCAGCAGGCCGAGCCCGAGCGCCGACAGCATGAAAAAGGCGGCGACCGCGAACAGCACCAGCACCGAGCCACGCAGCGGCACATGGAACAACAGCCGCGCCAGGATCACGGTGATCGCCATGCCGCCCATGCCGAGCAGAAAATAGGGCAGGGTCTTGGACAGCAGAAACTCGAGCCTGGTCATCGGCGTGGCCAACAGGGCTTCCATCGTGCCACGCTCCCACTCGCGCGCCACCACCAGCGCCGTCAGCAAAGTGCCGAGCACCGTCATGATGATGGCGATCAGGCCGGGCACCAGGAAACGGCGGCTTTCCACTTCGGGGTTGAACCAGATGCGCGGTTCTGGATCGAGCGGGGGCGCCATGACGCTCTGGCCGGTTTGCCGGCGCCAGGACAGCCAGGTCGTCAAGGCGCCACTGACATAGCCTTGCACGACGTGCGCGGTATTGGCGTCCACCCCATCGACCAGGACCTGCACCGGGGCTGTTTCACCGCCCTCGACCAGACGGGCGAAATCCTGCGGCAAGCGCACCAGCGCCATGATCTCGCCGCCTTGCAGCGCCGCCAGGCCATCGGTGGCCAGAACGAAGCGCCGGGATAGGAAAGTGCGACCATCGCTGAGGCTGCCGACGAAATCCGCAGCCGACGGCGAATCGGACTCGGTCACCACGCCGATCGGAACATGCTCGATATCGAGACTGACACCATAGCCGAACAGGAATAGCAGAATCACCGGCATCACGAAGGCCGTCGCCAGAGCGCTGGGATCGCGCCAGATCTGCCGACTTTCCTTGACCAGCAGGGCGCTCAGGCGGCGCCGCGCCGGACTCATAGCGGATGTCCTTGGTCCCAGGCCTCGACCAGCGCGATGAAGGCCTGCTCCAGTGTCGGCGATGGCGCCGCCTTGGTGGCGATCCGGCTTTTCAGCGCGTCGGGGCTGCCTTGGGCGATCGCCTTGCCGCGATAGACCAGCAGCAGCTGGTCGCAATATTCCGCCTCCTCCATGAAATGCGAGGTGACCAGCACGGTGACGCCCTCGGCCGCCAACCCGTCGATGCGCCGCCAAAAATCGCGCCGCGACAGCGGATCGACGCCAGAGGTCGGTTCGTCGAGAAAGAGCACATCGGGTCTGTGCACCAGCGCCGCGGCCAGCGCCAGCCGCTGCTTGAAGCCGAGCGGCAGATCGGCCGAACGCTGGTCGGCAAGACCCTCCAGTCCGAACTGCGTCATCAGCTCGGCAACCCGTTCCACCCGGGTGGATCCGCTCAGTCCATAGGCGCCGGCGAAAAACAGCAGATTCTGTCGCGGCGACAGATCGCCATAGAGCGAGAATCTTTGGCTCATATAACCAAGCCGGGCGCGGGCTTTGGCCGAGGCGGTGCGCATATCCTGGCCTGCCACCAGGGCAGTGCCGCCGGTCGGGCGCAACAAGCCGCACAGGATCTTGAAGATCGTCGATTTGCCGGCGCCGTTGGGACCCAACAGGCCAAAAATCTCGCCGCGCGCCACGCTGAAATCGACCCCGTCGACGGCGCGGAAATTGCCGAAATCTTGGACCAGAGCGGTGACTTCGATGGTCGGTCCGCTGGCGGGGGCAACCGGCACCCCGCTGTCGACGGTGACGGCGGTGTGGTGCTCTAGCGAGTCCAGCCGGGCGACGAAGCAGTCCTCGAAGCGCGCCGGCGTGTCCTCCAGGATTGCCTCGGCGGCCAGCGCGGCCGGCAGGCCGACCGCGTCATCCTTCAGCACGACGCGGATCATGGCGCCTTGAATCTGCACGTCGATGATGCCGGGCTGGCCTTGCAGCTTTGCCGCGATCGCCCGCTTGTCGCCCGGCTTGGCGACCACGAGCTTGGTGCGGCCGGCCATTTGTGCGGCAAATCCCGCAGGCGTATCGTCGGCCAGCAGGCGTCCTTCATGCAGCAATAAAACGCGGTCGCAGCGATCGGCCTCGTCGAGATAGGCGGTGCTCCACAACACGGTGATGCCGCGGTCAAGCAGACTGCGGACCATGCGGAACAATTCGCGGCGCGACACCGGATCGACTCCGACGCTGGGTTCATCGAGCAGCACCAGATCCGGTTCGCCGATCAGGGTGCAGGCCAGACCGAGCTTCTGCTTCATGCCGCCCGACAAGGCAGCGGCCAGCCGAGCGGTAAAGCGGCCAAGATCGGTGAAATGCAGCAATTCATCCAAGCGCCGGCGACGCAGGTCACCCTCGACATTGTGCAGATCGGCATAGAGGTCAAGATTCTCCATGACGGTGAGGTCCTCATAGAGGCCAAATCGTTGCGGCATATAGCCGATGCGCGATCGAACGGTCCGAGCTGCAGGTCCGACACCGCTGCCGAAAACCGTGATGCAGCCCTGGTCCAGGCGCAACAGACCGGCGATCAACCGCATCAACGTGGTTTTGCCGGCGCCATCCGGCCCTACCAGCCCGGTCAAACGGTGCTCGGCGATCTCGGCCGACAGGGACTCCAGGGCTTGATGCGACCCGAATCTTTTGCCGACCGCCTGCAGCCGGATGGCAGGCGCCGTCACTTTTTTTCGCCTGCTTTGCCGTCCACCACCACCGTTGCCGGCATCCCCTGCCGCAAGCTTCCGTCCGGGTTGTCGACGATGACGCGCACGCGGTAGACCAGGCTGGTGCGCAATTCCTGCGTCTCGACGGTCTTGGGGGTGAATTCGGCGGTCGGCGATACATAACCGATCCGTCCCCGATAGATTTTGCCGCCGAGCGCATCGGTGTGGACGCTGACCGGTCGGCCGGCGGTCAGCCAGCCAATATGCGGTTCGTCGACATAGGCGCGGATCCAAACCGGATCGATGACCGACAGGGTCAGCACCGGGGCGGTGGCGGCGACGATGGCGCCCACTTCGCGGATGCGGGTCAGCACGATGCCGTCGTTCGGGGCTGCCAGCAAGGTGCGCGACAGACGATAAAGCTGCAAATCGCGACTGGCCCGCGCGGCTGCTGCGCTCGCTTCGGCCTGGGCGACCGTCTCGGCGCGGGTGCCTTCCAATTTCAGCGACAAATCGGCCTTGGCCTGGCGCAATTGCGCCTCTGCGGTCTCGCGTAAGGCACGCGCCGTGTCGCTGTCCGATTGCGAGACGAATTGCCGTCCGACCAGGTCCTGGGTACGGCGATCATTCAGTAGGGCGTTCTGATAATTGGCCTCGGCCGCCGCGACATTGGCGCGCGACTGTTCGATTTCCTGCGGGCGAAAGCCATTCCGATATTGACGCAGGATTTCCTCGGCGTTTTTCAAGGTCGCCTCGGCGTTGGCGACCGCCAGCCGGTAGGGGGCCTGTTCCAGCCGTGCCAATAGCTGGCCGGCTTTGACGCTGTCGCCTTCATCCACCAGGATTGCTTCGATCGGTCCGTCGACATTGAAGCCCAGATCGGCCTGCCGGATCTCGACCTCGCCATTCAGACTGAGCAGGGTGCCGGTGTCGGAGCGCGTGTCCCGCCAGATCAGCCAGCTCAAGAGAGCCAGTGCGATGGCGGCGGCGGCGGCAATGAGAACAGGTTTCTTGGCAATCATGGTGACATCGCCGGATTATTCGGCTTGGCAGACGGGAGCGGCGCGCGGTAGCCGCCACCCAAGGCAACCTGCAAGGCGATGTTATAGGCCAGCCGTCTGCCGCGCAGATCAAGCAGGACCTCTTCCCCGGACAACACGGCGAGTTCGGCCTGCAGGCTGGCCGACCGGTCGGCGAGGCCACCATCGAGCCGACCGCGCTGCAAGGCGGCCAGGCGCCGCGCCTGTTCCAGCGCGGCTTCGGCTTGCCGCACTTGACGATCGGCGCCCGCCCATTGGGCAAAAGCGGTGGCAGCCTGCTGCACCGCGTCGATCACCGATTGGTTATAGGCGGCGATCGCCTGGTCGAGTTCCGCCTGTGCTACGCCGAGCGTGGCGTGCAATCGGCCGCCTTCGAACAGGGGCAGATGCAAGGCCGGGCCGACGTTCCAGATGCGGCTGCCGGGACTCAGGAACTGGCCTAGCTGCAAGGTGGATTGTCCCGCCAAAGCCGTGATGCCGATATCGGGGTAGAAGCCGGCGCGTGCCACATCGACCTGATCGGCCGCCGCGACTACGCCGCGCCGATTGGCTTCGACCTCGGGGCGCCGCGCCAGCAGATCGATCGACAGGACCGAGGGCATCACCGGTTCCTCGGGCAGCTTATGGCCGGGCAAAGGTGGCAGGCGGGAAGCGGCGGTCCCCGCCAAGGCGGCCAGCTGGTGGCGGTCGACCGCCACCAGCACCGCCGCCTGTTCCTGCGACAGGCGCGCGGTGGCGTGGCTGGCTTTCGCTTCCAGGCTGGGACCGATGGCGTCGCGCCCGCTTTTGAGCCGCGCCTCGCTCAAGGTGAGCAGATCGGTCCACAGCAGGGCTGTATCAACTGTCAGCGCCTGTCGCTGCAGATCGGTCTGCAAGGCGTAATAGGCTTGCGCCACGGCGCCGATCAGAAAAAGCTGCGCCGCCGCGACTTCCGCCCCGGTAGCGGCGACCTGGTTTTGTGCGGCGGCAATCGCGCTATGCCGCTTTCCCCACAGATCGAGCTGGTAACTGAGACCCAAACTCGCTTGTGCGCTGTTTAATACCTTGCCGGCCAGCGGTGGCGGCACCAAGCCGGTCTTGCTTTCGCGTTCGCGATCGGCGGCACCGTCCAAATCGATCGCCGGCCAATCGCCGCTCTGCGACAAAGCCAGCGCTGCTTCGGCCTCGCCTTGCCGGGCGCGCGCCAGATCCAGGGTTGGCGCCTGGGTCAGCGCGAGGGCCACCAATTCGTCCAACTGGGCGTCGCCATAGTCCCGCCACCAGCCGTCGGCCGGACCGCCATTCATGGCCGCCTGTTCCAAATCCAGCCGTTCCGTGACAAGGATGGTCGGCAGAGGGGGCACCCGGTCCGGCGCGCAGCCGCCAAGCCATCCGCCAAGCAGAAAGGCGCACAGAATTGCGCGGCTGGTGGGCGGCGAAACTTGCGGAACGATCATGGTCGGAAGGTCTTACAGGTCGGTCTCTGGGCTAGAGATGAGTATAGGGGTTATCCGGCAAACGGCGAAAACATTATGCCGCGCGCCTGCCCTGATCGCAGGCTTGAAGGTCAGTGCGGACGATAACGCTCCAGAATCTCGATATAATTGGCGCGCGCCAGCAGGGCGGCGCCGCCGCATTGGGCGTGGCTCATCTTGCCGCGCAAGCTCGCCAGCGAGTTTATCTCGCGCCGCTGCAGCCAGGATTTCAGATCGGCCAGCATAGTCTCGACATGACCGACGCCATGGCGCAGCAAGGCCGAGGTGGTCATCACCGCGTCGGCGCCGGCCAGCAGATATTTCAACAGCTGATCGCAGCCTTCCACGCCGGTGCTGGCTGCCAGGGACAGCCGCACGCGGCCAGCCAGCAGCGCGATCCACAGCAGTGGCAATCGGATCTCATAGTCGGTGCTGAGCTGCAGATCCTTGCGGTAGCACAGTTCGGCCAGATCGATGTCGGCCTGGTAGAGGCGGTTGAACAGCACCAGCGCGTCGGCGCCGGCCTGCTCCAGCTGTTGCGCCATATGGCCGAAGGCGCTGAAGAAGGGGTTGAGCTTCACCGCGATCGGAATGCTTACCTCGCGGCGGATCGCCCGCACCAGGTCGAGCGTGCTTTGTTCGACGTCGCGCCCGGAAAGGCTCAGATCGGTCGGGATGAAATAGATATTGAGTTCGAGGCCGCGCGCTCCCGCTTGCGCGATGTCCCTGGCATAGCCGATCCAGCCTTGGTCGGTGACGCCGTTCAGGCTGGCGATGATCGGAATCTCGGCCGCTTCGCTGGCGCGGCGGATCAGCCGCAGATAGGTCTCGGTGCCGGGATGCTGGGCGTTGGGAAAATAACTGTGAGCTTCGGCGAAACTGTCGGCGCCGTTGGCGGTCAAGGCTGCATAGCGCTCGGTCTCGGCCTCGATCTGTTCCTCGAAGATCGAGGGCAGCACGATGGCGGCGATGCCGGCATCCTCGAGCCGACGGATCGTGTCGAGCTCGGCATTGAGCGGCGACGCCGAGGCAATCAGCGGATTTTTGAGGGTAAAACTCATATAGCGGCTGGTCAGGTCCATGTCAGGTCACGCTTTCGGGGCCGAGCGAAGGGCCATCCGCCGCCGCCATCCGCTCGTAGATGCGATATTTCTCGAGCAGCGCGGCCTGTGCCGCCGCCGCCAGCGCGGCCGCCTCATCAGGGCGCGTGATGGTCAGGGAATGATAGCGGATTTCGTTATAGGCATAGGCCTTGAAGGAAATTGACGGTCGCGGGCTGTCGAGCCGGAACGGATTGTCGCCGACCAGACGCATCGCCGGGTTGAAGCGCAACAGCGGCCAAACGCCCGAAGCGACGGCGAGATCCTGTTGCTTCATGCCGAATTGCATGTCGATGCCATGGGCGATGCAATGACAATAGGCCAGGATCAAAGACGGGCCGTCATAGGCCTCGGCCTCGCGGAAGGCCTGCAAGGTCTGTTGCGGATTGGCGCCCATCGCCACCTGGGCGACATAGACATTGCCATAGGCGATCGCCTGCAGCGCCAGGTCCTTGCGGGCGACTCGCTTGCCGGCGGCGGCGAATTTGGCGATGGCGCCGAGCGGCGTCGCTTTCGAGGCCTGGCCGCCGGTGTTGGAATAGACTTCGGTGTCGAGCACCAGAATATTGACGTTGCGTCCGCTGGCCAGCACATGGTCAAGCCCGCCATAGCCGATGTCATAGGCCCAGCCGTCGCCGCCGATCAGCCAGACGCTGCGCCGCACCAGATGGTCGACCACCGAGAGAAGATCGCGCGCATCGTCGCTTGTTTCCGCCAGCGACAAAAGTTTGGTCTTGAGTTCGGCCACCCTGGCGCGCTGCGCCCTGATTTCGGATTCCTGGATCTGCGGCGCCGTCAAAAGCGCGGCGACGCATTTCTCGCCTAATTCGCCGGCCAGCGCCCGCAGCCGGTGGGTCGCCAGGGCAAGCGCCTGATCGGCCGCCAGGCGCATGCCCAGCCCGAATTCGGCATTGTCTTCGAACAAGGAATTCGACCAGGCCGGACCGCGCCCCTCCTGATTGGCACCCCACGGCGTGACTGGCAGATTGGCGCCATAAATCGAGGAGCAGCCGGTGGCATTGGCCACCACCATGCGATCGCCAAACAGTTGCGACACAAGTTTCAGGTACGGCGTCTCGCCGCAGCCGGCGCAGGCTCCGGAAAAAGCGAACAGCGGCTCGAGAAACTGGACGCCGCGCACATTGGCGAAATCTATTCGAGCGCGCTCATTGACCGGCAGGGAGTCGAAGAAGCGAATATTTTCGCGCTCCGCTGCCAGAATGGGTGCCTTGTCGGCCAAATTGATGGCTTTTTTGCCGGTTTCGATCGGACTCAAGGCCGGACAGGCTTCGACGCACAGGCCGCAGCCGGTGCAGTCCTCGACATGGAATTGCAGACTGAAACGAATATCGGGATAGCCGCGCGCATTGATCGGCGCCGATTTGAAGCTGGCCGGCGCGCCCGCCAATTGGCTTTTGTGATAATATTTGGCGCGGATGTCGCTGTGCGGACAGACGAATCCGCATTGTCCGCACTGGATGCACAAATCGGTTTCCCACTTCGGCACGGACTCGGAGATGTTGCGTTTTTCCCAGGCGGCGGTGCCGCACGGGAAGGTGCCGTCGATCGGCATCAGACTGACCGGAATCGCGTCGCCACGCCCTTCGATCATAAGGGCGGTGACCCGGCGTACGAATTCCGGCGCCTCGGGCGGAACCGTGGGCGGTCGCTCGAACCTGCTGCTGACGGCGGCCGGCACCGAAACCTGGAACAAATTGGCCAGGCTCTGATCAACAGCGCGAAAATTGTCGGCGACCACACGGTCGCTCTTGCCTTGATAGGCGCGCCGGATCGACTGCTTGATCTGGGCGATCGCCTTGTCCTGCGGCAATATGCCGGAAATCGCAAAAAAACAGGTCTGCAGCACGGTGTTGACGCGTCCTTTCAACCCGGCCGCGCGCGCCACGCGGGAGGCGTCGATCACATAAAATCTGAGCCGCTTGTCGATGATCTGGCCTTGCAGGCTGCGCGGCAGCTTGTCCCAAACCTCCTCCACCCCGAACGGGCTGTTGAGCAGGAAGGTGGCGCCAGGAGCGGCCAGCGCCAGCACGTCGATTTTTTCGAGAAACTGGAACTGGTGGCAGGCGACGAAATTGGCGTGCGCGATCAGATAGGGCGCCTCGATCGGCCGCGGGCCGAAGCGCAGATGCGAGACGGTCTGGGCGCCGGACTTGTGCGAATCATAGACGAAATAGCCTTGCGCGAACATGCCGGCGTCTTCGGCGATGATCGCCACGCTGTGCTTGTTGGCGCCCACCGTGCCGTCCGAGCCCAGCCCGTAAAATACCGCCTGCACGATTTCGGGTGGCTCGATCGAAAAACTCGAATCGACGGTCAGGCTGCTGCCGGTGACATCGTCCAGGATGCCGACGGTAAAACTATGCTTGGGGTCGGGCTTGCTCAATTCGTCGAATACCGCTTTGGCCATGGCGGGGTTGAAATCCTTGGAGGAAAGGCCGTAGCGTCCGCCCACCACGCGCGGCATGGCGGGACGCAACCCGGCAGCGACCGCCTGGGCCAGCACGGTGACGACGTCCTGATAGAGCGGCTCGCCCGGTGCACCGGGTTCCTTGGTCTGCTCCAGCACCGCGATCGCCTGACAGGCGGGCGGCAAGGCCGCCGTCAGCATTGCCGCCGGGAAGGGGCGGAACAGCCTGATCTGCAGCACGCCGACTTTTTCGCCGATCGCCTGCAAGGCCTTGGCGGTTTCGCGCGCCGTCACGGCGCCCGACCCCATCAGCACCAGCACCCGCTCGGCGTCGATCGCGCCGTGATACTCGACCAGATGATAGGGGCGGCCGGTCAGGCTGGCGAAGCGGTCCATGCAGTTTTGCAGGATGGCCGGCAGCGCCTGGTAGAACCGGTTGACCGTTTCCCGCGACTGAAAGAATGTGTCGGGGTTTTGCGCGGTGCCGCGCACCACCGGATGCTCGGGGGTAAGCGCGCGGCGGCGATGCGCCCGCACCAGATCGTCGTCGATCAGGGCACGGATCTGCGCGTCGTCGAGCAAGGTCACGGTGTTGATCTCGTGCGAGGTGCGAAAGCCGTCGAAAAAACTGACGAAGGGGATGCGCGACCTTAGGGTTGCTGCTTGCGCGATCAGGGCGGCATCATGCGCCTCCTGCACCGACGCCGACGACAGCAGAGCGAAACCGGTGCTGCGCACCGCCATCACATCGGAGTGGTCGCCAAAAATCGACAGGGCTTGGGTCGCCAGGGCGCGCGCGGCGACGTGAAACACCGTTGCCGTCAATTCGCCAGCGATCTTGTACATATTGGGGATCATCAGCAACAGGCCCTGCGAGGCGGTAAAAGTGGTGGTCATGGCACCGGCCTGCAATGCGCCATGCACGGCGCCGGCGGCGCCCGCCTCGCTTTGCATCTCCTGAACCACCGGGATCTCGCCCCAGATATTGGCAAATCCCTCGGCGGCCCACTGATCCGCCAATTCGGCCATCGTCGAGGACGGCGTAATGGGAAAGATGGCGCACACCTCATTGACCCGATAGGCGACATGCGCGACGGCACTGTTGCCGTCCATCGTGGCGATCTTGCCGTTCATCCGCCCGTTCCCGCCGGTTCGGCAATCATCGCGATCGCGGCGCAGGGGCATTGCTCGAAGCACACACTGCAGCCTGTGCATTTGGCGAAATCGACCCGGTAGAATTGGCCCGGACCCAATTTGAGGATGGCGTCCTCGGGGCAGGCGGCAAAGCAATTGTCGCATTCGAAGCAATTGCCGCAGGAAAGGCAGCGCTGCGCCTCATAGCGCGATTCGGCTTCCGTCAGGCCGGATACCACTTCGGCGAAACCCTCCGTGCGGTCCTGGGCCGCCAGACTGTGAGGCTGGGTTGGCTCGGCGTCGCTGAAAACCAGCAAATTGAGACTGGAGAAGCCGACGATCGCCGGTTTAGCCGCGGGCGTGTAGACGCCGCCCCTCAGCCAGGCGTCGATATGGCGCGCCGCTTTTCGTCCATGGCCGACCGCGACCGTAACGGTGCGCTGGCTCGGCACCATGTCGCCGCCGGCGAAGATGCCGGCATGGCCGGTCATCATGTTGGCGCCGACCTGCACGGTGCCGTCGGCGGCCGGGACGATGCCGGGCAGGCCGGCCAGAAAGAAGCTGTCGGTGTCTTGTCCCAGCGCCAGTACCACCGCATCGGCGCACAAAGTCTCGAAGCGGCCGGTCGGCTGCGGTCGCCCGGCAGCATCGAGTTGCATGATCTCGACCGTCAGTTCGGAGCCGACAATTTGCGAGATGCTGGTCAGCCACTTGATCTTCACGCCCTCCTCGATCGCCTCGTCGGCCTCGAAGGCGTGCGCCGGCATGTGGGCGCGGTCGCGGCGATAGATGATCAGCGTCTCATCGGCGCCCAGCCGCTTGGCGGTGCGGGCCGCGTCCATCGCCGTGTTGCCGCCGCCATAGACCACCACTTTGCGGCCCAGCCGCGGCTGCTCGCCCGACTCGGCGCCGCGCAACAGGGTGATCGCGTCCAGCACGCGCACGGCGTCGCGCGCCGGAATGTCGACATGTTTCGAGACATGGGCGCCGATTGCGACGAACACCGCATCGAAGTGCCCGGCGGTCTTTTCCGCCACAAGGTCCTCGACCCGGTGGTTGAGCGCGATCTTGACGCCCATCGCTTCGATGCGGCCGATTTCGCGCATCAGATTGGCGCGTGGCAATCGGTAGGCGGGAATGCCGAAATGCATCATGCCGCCTGGCACCGGTCCGGCTTCGAAAATCTCGACCTGGTGGCCCAATCGCGCCAGATGATAGGCCGCCGACAGCCCGCTGGGCCCGGCGCCGACGATCAGGACGCGCTTGCCCGACGGCGGCACCGTGATCCGGTGGCTCCAGCCTTCGCGGCCGGCCATGTCGCCCAGAAAGCGCTCGACCGCATGAATGCTGACCGGCGCGTCGAGTTCGGCGCGGTTGCAGGCGTCCTCGCAAGGGTGGTAGCAGACCCGGCCATGCACGGAAGGGAGCGGGTTGTCCGCCACCAGCACTTCCCAGGCTTCGCGATAGCGGCCGGCTTGGGCCAAATCGAGCCAGGCCTGAATGTTCTCGCCGGCTGGACAGGCATGGTTGCAAGGCGGCAGCAGCGCGACATAGTCCGGTCGCCGCAAGCGCCGCGGACCTGACCCTTTTTCCCGGGTGAGGTCCATTTTCGGCGTCATGTCGCTTTGTTTGCCGAGCATCGCGGCGCCTCAGCAACAGCCTTTGAAGCGTCCTTTTTCGACGGCATAGCGCGCGTTTTGCCGTTCGCGGAAGAACTCCGCATAGGTCATGACCGGTTGGTCGGGATGGTTGGCGCGCCGATGCTCGACATAGGTCTGGTAATGCGGTACGCCGACCATCAGCCGCGCGGTGCGCGCCGACCAATGCAGGGCCGTTCGCAGCGCGCCGGCGCCCTGCGCCACGCTTCGGATCAATCGTTGCATCATTCGCCTCCGCTGGCGGGGGCCGCGTCGCCCCATTCGTGGGTGGTCCGTTTGGGATTGGCGAGCGCCTTGATGATGTCGATCACGGCGTAGATCAACACCGTCAGCACGATCGCGACCGATAGACCGGCCAAACTGGCGTCGAGATAATCATTGAAGATGACCCGCCTCATGTCGCCGATCGACTTGGCCGGCGCCAATACCTGATCGGCTGCCACCGCCTTGCCGAATTTGAGGGCGTGGCTGACGAATCCGATCGTCGGGTTGGGGTGAAAGACTTTTTCCAAGCCCGCCGTGACGGTGCAGATCACCAGCCAGACCGTCGGTACCAAAGTTACCCAGGCAAATTTCTGGCGCTTCATCTTGAACAGGACCACGGTGGACAAGGTCAGGGCCATCGCCGCCAGCATCTGATTGGTGGCGCCGAACAGCGGCCACATGGTCCAGATGCCGCCCAGCGGATCGATCACGCCGGCATAGAGCAGATAGCCCCACAACGCACAGGCGAGCGCCGAGCCGACCAGATTATTGGCCCATGACTTGGTTTCCTTGAAGGCCGGTATGGCATTGCCGACCAGGTCCTGGATCATGAAGCGGCAGACGCGGGTGCCGGCGTCGACCGTGGTCAGAATGAACAGGGCCTCGAACAGAATGGCGAAATGATACCAGATCCCCATCAGCGCCTTGCCGCCCAGCAATCCCGAGAGAATGGTGGCCATGCCGACCGCCAGGGTGGGTGCCCCGCCGGTGCGCGACAGAATGCTGTTTTCGCCTACATCGCGGGCGATGTCGGCGAGTTGATCGGGTGTGACCACGAACCCCCAGGCCGAGACCACCTGCGCCGCCTGATCGACACTGCTGCCGATCAGGCCGGCCGAACTGTTCATGGCGAAATAGACGCCCGGATGAATGACCGAGGCGCCGATCATCGCCATGATGGCGACGAAGGATTCCATCAGCATGCCGCCATAGCCGATCAAGGCAATCTGGCTTTCATTCTCGATCATCTTCGGCGTGGTGCCGGAAGCGATCAAGGCATGCCAGCCCGACACCGAGCCGCAGGCGATGGTAATGAACAGGAAGGGAAACAGGCTGCCCGCCCATACCGGTCCGCTGCCGTCGACAAATTTGGTGACGGCCGGCATCTGCAGGTCGGGACGCACCACCAAAATGCCGATCGCCAAAATCACGACGGCGCCGATCTTGAGGAAGGTCGAGAGATAATCGCGCGGCGCCAACAGCAGCCACACCGGCAACACTGAGGCGACGAACCCATAGAAGATCACGACCAGGGCCAGTGTCGGGCCCGGCACATTGAAATAGACGGCGAGTTCGGGCGTTTCTGCCACACTCTGGCCATAGATCAAGGCGGCGATCAGCAATACGGCGCCGATCAGCGACATTTCGAGGATGCGACCCGGCCGGATGAAGCGGCTGTAGCACCCCATCACGAAGGCGATCGGCACGGTGCAGAACACCGTGAAGGCCCCCCAAGGGCTGCCCTTCAAGGCGTTGACCACAACCAGTGCGAGTACTCCCAAAACGATGACGCAAATCAGCAAAACGCCGATGCCGGCGATGGTGCCGGCCACTGCGCCCATTTCCGCGCGAATCATGTCGCCCAGCGAGCGGCCGTCGCGCCGCGTCGACAGGAACAGGATCGTCATATCCTGGATGGCACCGGCGAACACCACGCCGGCCAGGATCCACAAGGTACCGGGCAGATAGCCCATTTGCGCCGCCAGCACCGGCCCGACCAACGGTCCGGCCCCGGCAATGGCGGCGAAGTGATGGCCGAACAGCACATAGCGGTTGGTCGGCACATAATCGAGACCGTCATTGCGGCGATAAGCCGGCGTCTGCCGCATGGGGTTGACACCCAGCACCTGTCGCGCCACGAACAGTCCGTAAAAGCGGTAGGCGATGAAATAGAGGCAGACCGAGGCGAGCACCAGCCAGGCGGCATTGACGGGTTCACCGCGACCGAGCGCGACAAAGGCGAAGGCGACCGCGCCGAGGATGGCGACCGCGGCCCAGCACAGCTTGTGCTGCCATGTCATCGGCGCGCTGCGAATCGGGCTCATGACATCTTCCTCCCTGACGAGGCGATTTTGTTCCGGCAATCAGGCTGCCAGTGTCTCGGTCATTCTAGGGCCAAGCGGCCATTTCTCATTGACATAGATCACGGGCAGCTTGCCCGGTCGCGGTCCTTGCGGGCCGGCCAAGACCTATTTCTTGATCAGGCGCAGCGCGTTGACCTGTTCAACCGTTACGGGATTGGCATAGTCATTGCCGAAATGGGTGCGCAGATAGGTCACCACTTCTTTGATTTGGCTGTCGGACAGGAACCCGCCGAAGCCCGGCATCGCCTTGTTGCCGTAGAGGACCATCCAAACCGGGTAGTCAGCGTTCGCCAAATTGAGATTGCCGGAGAGTGCCGGATAGCGCGCGGCACCGCTACCACCTTGCGCATTGGCCATGTGGCAGTTCTGGCACAGCGCAAGATAGAGCTCGGCGCCATCGCTTTCACTGAAGTGAGTCGGACCGAGCAGACTACCGCGTCCCGGCCTGTCGGGTGGCAGGCCCTCCTGGGCGACGGCGGCAAAAACCGGGATCAGCGTGAGCAGGAAAACCGCGGCAAGTCTGACCTTCATTTTTTTCCTCATGGGCTGCGATAATCGGTCAGGCGGCCAGCACGCGGCGATGCAGGCGTGCCACGGCGTCAAGCGCCGACAGCACGGCGCCTTCCTGCCAGGCGGTCAATTCGGAAATATGGTCGCCGGCCAGCACGATACGTCCGTCTATTTCGGCCAGATTGCGATAGTGCTTGGCGCGCAGTTCCGGCGTCCAGCCGGCGGCGCAGCCGAGCGTGAACGGCACCCGGTGCCAACTCACCGAAATTCCGTTTTCAAATTCGGCCGGATATTGCGGATGAATTTGGGCGCCATAGTCCACCACCTTGCGCACCCGCTCGGCACCCGAGAGCGCGCCCAGCTCATAGCCGGCCACCCCCATGGCGAAGCTGCCCAGCAGCACGCCCTTGCCGGGCTTATTATATCCGAAATTGGGATAGGCAATCATTTTGACCGGCAGATCGGTGAAGCTGATTCCGCCGTAGATCGCCTCATCCTCTTCCCAGAAGCGGCGTTTGAACTGCAGGCCGGTCTTGACGCCGTTCATATAGGGGACAGCATTGATGCCAGCCAGCATCGCCTCGCCGACCTGGATCTCGATCTGGCTGAGTACGGTGAGCGGCAAAGTGCACACGCACCAGTCGGCCTCCAGAGTGCGCTGATCCTTGCCGGTCCGAGCATCGACAAAGGTGACCCGGACGCCTTGGCTGTCCTGTCCGATGGCGGTGACTTTGCTGTTCAGTGTAACGATGTCCTTCAAGTCGCGGCCGATCGCCTTGGGCGTCTGGTCCATGCCGCCGACCGGCTGAAAGATGGTGGATTGCCATTGGTGGGTTTGCCCGAAGGTGATCGCGCGCCACACGTCGGAGCGCAGCAGGTCGGACAGCCCGATCGGCGTGCCGGGCTGCGGCGGCGGCATCAGGCCGCCGCCCTTGTTGACCTGGTAGCCGCGCTTTTCCGCGCTGTCGATGCCGGTCTTGAGTGCATAGTCGGCGTCAAGTCCGCCCCATTGCCGCAGCGCCTCGCGCAGGATCTCCTGATCCTCCTGGGTAACCAATTGGTCGAGCTGGTCCTGCTGCGTGGTCTTGGCCAGCAACTCGGCGACGTGGCCCTGGAAATCGGCCTGAACTTCGCGGAATCTCTGCGGCTTTCCAGCGAAAAATTGGCTAGAATGCACGTAAGCGTTGTAATTGACCATGATGAACGGCTCCAACGCGACGTTGAAGCGCTTGGCATAGGCGAGATAGCCGCGATGGTGATAGGGGATCCGCCAGGGGCCGGGATTGAGATAAAGGCCGGCATCGAAGGCGCATTTTTGCGACTCGCCGCCGATTTCGGTGTGCACATCGCCGCCGCGCAAGGTCCAGGAGCGGCCGCCGACCCGGTTATTATAGTCGAGCAGCACAACGTTATAGCCGGCATTGCGCAATTCCAAGGCAGAAACCAGTCCCGCCATGCCGGCGCCCAGCACGATCACGCGCGCGCCTCTGGGATTGCCGTCCAGTCTGAGGGGGCCCTGATATTGCGAATCAGCGGCCAGCCCCAGGCTGGTCATCGCCTGATACATCGCCGATCCGCCCGCTACCGCCCCGATCATGCGAAACAGATCGCGCCGTTTCAGGCAGGGGTCGGGGATGGTCTGCATGATGGCTCCTGTTAGGCGGCGCGTTACAGACTTGCGCTTTACAGACTTGCGCTTTACAGACTTGCGCTTTAAAGACTTGCGCTTTAAAGACTATGAGCAAATATCAGGCCAGCGGTCAACGGCGATAGGCGTATCCAGTGCCGGGATAGTAGCCATAGGCGTTCGGCGGCGCGGCATAATAGACCGGCGGTTGTGCGTAATAGACCGGTGGCGCCGCATAATAGGCGCGCGGGGCATAGGCAACCGGCGGCGGTCCGACCAAGGCGTAGGGTGCCGCCAATAT
>Ga0302319_10003490_pt1 | contig 32852 bp, 35 predicted proteins | sample Bog_T0_2_FD_203319 | JGI IMG/M metagenome (GOLD analysis project Ga0302319, IMG submission 203319) | Peat permafrost microbial communities from Stordalen Mire near Abisko, Sweden - Bog_T0_2 | ecosystem: Environmental > Terrestrial > Soil > Wetlands > Peat | place: Sweden: Abisko, Stordalen Mire... | reverse complement strand
CACCAACCGCGCCGAAACGCCCGGCAGCGGCAGCCCCACCGTCCCCGGCCGCCGTTCGCCCGCGTAAGGATTACTCATGTTCATGAGCGTCTCGCTCATCCCATAACGCTCCAGAATCGTATGCCCAAACAGCTTTTCGAAATCGCGCAGCACCTCAGCCGGCAGCGGTGCCGAGCCCGATACGAACAACCGCGCCACTCCGCCAATCCGCCGCGCCGTCTCCGCCTCGAAATCCAGCAGCCGCACATAAATCGTCGGCACGCCGAAAAACAGCGTCGGCTGAAACTCCAGAAACTCCGCCGCCGCCGTCTTCTGATCGAAACGCTCCAGCAATCGCATGCGGCAACCGCTCACCAGCCAGCAGTGGATCCCGTTGCCCAGCCCATGCACGTGAAACAGCGGCAGCGCCAGCAGAAACCGATCCGCCGCCGTAATCTTCCAGCAAGCCACCAGATTCGTCGCATTGATCGCGAAGTTATGATGGGTCAGCACCGCGCCCTTCGATGTCCCGGTAGTCCCCGACGTGTAAATGATGCCCGCTGGCGCGTCGCGATCCGGCGTAACCGCAGGCCGCGCATCGCTCAGCCCCGCCGCGGCCTGCGCGATCTCCGCCAGCGTCCAATCCGTCTCCGACACCACCGCACGCGGCTCCGCATCCTCCACAATATGCGCAATCTCCCGCCCGCGATACAGAATATTGATCGGCACAAAGATCACGCCGGTCTTCACGCAGGCCAGAAACAGATCGATCATTTCGACGCAGTTGGCCAGATACACGCACAACCGGTCGCCCGGCACGAAGCCGCGCGCCAGCAGCAAATGCGCCAGCCGGTTACTGCGCCGGTCCATCTCGCCGAACGTATACTCAGCCCCGCGATACTCCAGACCAACGTCGTCCTTCCGGCCCAGCAAAGAAAGATCGAACAATTGAGAAAGGTTCATAAGTCAAGCGGCCACGCCGCGTTCTTTAAACGATACCCCGGACTATATATTCCCGGTCCGTCTGCCGATATAGGACCTGTATGCCCGATTTCCTGAGACTGATCGCCGCCACCGACGATATGCACGAACTCCTGGTGGGAGCGCTCTCCGAGCACGGCGTTGCTCACGAGATTAGCGGAAAGATCGTCACCATAGGCAATGACAGTCCGCCCGAACGCGTCATCGCTCTGCTGCGCACCATCCTGTCGGGACCGGAACGCGAAGCCGTCAGCGTCGTCGAAGAGCTGAATTTCCCGCACGAGTTCCCCGTCACCACGCGCCTCGAAGCCTGGTGGTCGGTCTTTGAAACTTCGTGGTTCGAAAAGGCCATCGCCGCGAGCGCTTTCTCCATCTGGTTCCAGCCCGTGGTCGATACCACCGCGCGCCGCATCGCCGGGCACGAATGCCTGCTTCGCCTTACCAAAGGCCGTCGCCGCGAAGGCGCTGAGATCATGGCCGCAGCTTCCGCGCGCCGCGACCTGCGCGCGTTCGATTCTTATACCCGCCAGCTCGCCATCCGCGCTATCGCCGCGCAGGCTCCAGGAGATCGCGCGGGAATGTATTTCCTCAACTTCATTCCTTCTGAGATCTACCGGCCGTCTTACTGCATGCGCGAAACCATGGAGCTGTTGCAGGAAACCGGCCTGCAGCCAGGCAACCTGGTGCTCGAGGCGGTCGATTCGAATTGCAATCCGGATATCGTCCATCTCCGTCGCATCGCCGATTATCTTCGCGAACAGGGCCTGGTCTTCGCGCTCGACGACGTTGGCGATAACGCCGACGCGCTGCGCCTCATCTGCGAGCTTCGCCCCGATTACATCAAACTCGAAAGCGGCCTCGTCAACCAGCTGGATCAGCCATGTCACGCGACGGCAGTTCGCCGCCTGGTGGAAGTGGCTGAGCGTTTCAGTGTGCGTGTCATCGCCAAAGGTGTCGAACGTGTATCCACCATGGAACACCTGTGGGACGCCGGTATTCAAAGTATGCAGGGCTATCTGTTCGGATGTCCGTCGCCCGAAGTATCCGGCACCGAAATGGATCTGTCACGCCTGGCGCGCGCCATCCGGCCGCAGCCCGATGGTGCGGGCTACGACGAAGCGCGGAATCCGGAATGGCAGCTGGCTCTCGCGTCGATGGGCTTCGACTAAACGGGCATCACCCGGCGCCAGTGCTTACCCACCTGAACCAGTAACTCCGCGCCCGTAGCCGGAATCAGAAGTTCCGTCACCCGCTGGCCGTTGATCTCGATCGCCCCTGCCTTGCGCTTCCGGCTGGCATCCGCCACCGATTCCGCCAGCCCGATCCGTGCAATCAGCTTCTCCACATGAATCCCGTTCGGTCCGAGCACGCCCTCGGGCATCGGTACCGTCGGAACGTCCGCCGGCACTTCCTTGCGCTGCACCACGCGGCTGAACTCTTCCGCCGCGCGAGCCGCATCGTTGACCGAATGGAAGTCGGTCACGATAAGCCGCCCCAGCTCCATCTTCGCTTCCATCGGATGCAACTGGCCCCTGGCAATGCGCTCCTGCATCGCCGCGATCTCGCTCATGCTGGTATCGGTCAGCAACTCGTAGTACCGGAACATCAGGCTGTCGCCGATCGACATGATCTTGCGAAACATGGCGTCGGCCGGCTCCGTGATCCCGATGTAGTTGCCGAGCGATTTCGACATCTTCTTAATACCGTCGAGCCCTTCGAGCAGCGGCGTCGTCGCCACAATCTGCTGCGGCTGTCCGTAGTCTTTCTGTAGTTCGCGGCCCACCAGCAGATTGGTTTTCTGATCGGTGCCGCCCATCTCCACGTCGCATTCGAGCGCCACCGAATCGTAGCCCTGCGCCAGCGGATACAGCAGCTCGTGCATCCAGATCGCAGTGTTGGCCGCGTAGCGCTTCGAAAAGTCGTCGCGTTCCAGCAACCGCGCCACCGTGTAGCGCGAACACAGGCGTACGATGTCTTCGTAGCCCATCTTGCCCAGCCACTCGCTGTTGAACCGCACCTCCGTCTTATCCGGATCGAGGATCTTAAACACCTGCGTCTTATACGTCTCGGTGTTGGCCAGGATCTCGTCGCGCGTCAGCGGCGGCCGCGCCGCATTGCGGCCCGTCGGATCGCCGATCATCGCCGTCGAATCGCCAATCAGAAAGATCACCCGGTGTCCCAGATCCTGAAAGTGCTTGAGCTTGCGCAGCAGCACGGAATGTCCCAGATGCAGATCGGGCGCGGTCGGGTCGAAGCCCGCCTTCACTCGCAGCGGACGGCCTTCGCGGGCACGCAGGATGATGCGCTCGCGAAGATCCTGCTCGCGAATCAGTTCGGCAAGACCCTTGCCGATATAGGTAAGTTGCTCTTCAACGGTGGCTGGCACGGAATACTCATTGTAGCGGCGACGCGGCGGCCTGTGCTCGTCTCTTAATCTCCTCGTTGGCCCGCTTGATGCGCGCCGAACTCATGGGATGATCTCCGCCGAACAACAGGTCGTTCTGCACCGAGATCGGAATGACCGCCGTGCTGCCCGTGATATCGCCGAACAGTAATGGATGCGCCCGGCCCGCCGCGTTGTTGAGTTTGTCCACCTTGAGGATCATAGACCGGAACGCCGCCGGATCCACCTCCGGGCAGGAGAGCGCGTAATCGTCCGCTTCCGCTTCCAGCTTCCTGCCCTTTATGTATTTGGGCACGTGTCCCGTGTTCTTAGCCTGCGAAACATGGCCCATCTCGTGAGCCAGCGCCGCCAGAAGCTCAGCCTCGCTCAGACCATCCTTCAGGTATTCCGTTACGAAGATGACGTCATGGTATTTGCCATCGATCACACCCCACGCGATACCCGCGTCGGCACGCTGCGGCTTCGGCTTGCCGTCTTTATTCAGCGCTGGCTTGACCACGATCACGTCCGGCGCGTCGATATCGAACCTTTTGGCAATTGCGCGGATCTTCCCTGTGAGTTGCTCGTCATCGAGGAAGACCTTCTCTCCCTGCCAGCGCTTCTGCACTTCAACCAGCGCGTCCAGTTGCGCGACAAGTCCCGGCCGGTCCTGCTGCGCTGTAGAGCTCAGCCCGGCGCCGCAACAACCGGCCAGTATGAGGATCGTTGCAAGGCCACCGATTCGCCGGGGTTTGCAAGACCGAGGGCTGCGAATCATGGTACGGATTATGCCATACGAAATGCCAGCCATGCCACTCCGGCCAGCCATCCGAGCAGCGCCTGGTATTCCTCGTTCTTCAGGTACAAGGCCATGGAGAAGCGGTCCGGGCCCCAGCCCGCAGGCCAGCGCGGCGCGAGCAACGGGACGCGCGCCGCGAACTCCCTGTATCCCGGAAGGATCGCGCTGAGATGTTGCTCCTCCAGTTCGATTGCGGGCAGATAGACCAGCAGGAAGATAGCCACGAAGAGCGCTGCCAGCCCCACGCTGTCGCCTGCCACCGCCAGGCCCAGCGCCGTGATCAGCGTTCCCAGATACAGCGGATTGCGCGTCGCCGCATAAGGTCCGGATTGCGCCAGGCGCTGATTCTTGGCCAGATGTCCCGCTGCCCAGGCGCGCAACGCCAGTCCGCAAACAGATAGTGGAAGCCCGATGCGGAGCGTGGCCGCCGTCGGATGCGAAAACCAGCCGAACGCGGCCAGCATGACGAAGCCTGCCGCCACACGCAGACGTGCTACGGCATCCGCATACGGCTTGGGGAACCAGTGGCGTCGCGGCAGTTGCTGGATCATGGGGGCGTTCAAGCGTGGCAGCCTACGCGCGCGGCCACAGCGGCGAAAACCTGCTCCGGCGTAATAGCCCGCATCGAGGGATCGATCGCATCTCCCCGGCGATGCGTGGTCGCGACTCCGCTGGCGCGGAAGACTTCAAAATCGCCGCCGCGAGGGCCGTTGCGTGCGGGGTCGGTGGGACCAAACACAGCCACGCCGGATTTTCCCAGCGCCGCGGCCAGATGCAAAGGCCCGCTATCCACGCCGAGCACCAGCGCGGCCCGCCGGGTGGCATCGATCAGGCCCGCGATGCCGCTCTCATGCCGCGCGGCCCAGGAGACCTCCGGCAACGAACCTGGCGCGCCGTTCAAGACCATCGGCATATGGAGCCGCGTGCGAAGCATGCCCGCCAGCGTCTCGTAATACTCGAGCGGCCATTGCTTGGAAGTCCAGCCGGCCAGCGGACAGGCCAGTACGAACGGTTCGCCTGGCAGCGTGCCTTCCGGCGCGCCCGAAGGCAGCGGAAACGTCTGCGCAAGTCTGACCGCACCCGCGCCCGCCGCGCCCGCGGCCAGTTCTAGGGCCTGATCCACCACGTGTGTTGCGCGCGTATTCACACGCGTCGAATAGAACCAGCCCGCGGGACGTTCGCGCACTCGCCCGGGTCCGAATCCGACGATGCGTTCCGGCTCAGCGAAGTGCGCCACCAAAGCGGACTTGATCAGACCCTGAAAATCGACCGCCAGATCGTAACGAACGTCGCGAAGCTCCTGGCGGGTGGTGTTCCAGCTCCCCGGCCGATCGCGGTAAAAGAGTACGATCCGGTCCACCAGGCCGTTGCCTTCGAGCAGTGGCGTCCATTTGGGTTCCACCACCCAGCTGATGCGCGCGCCTGGATAGCTTTGCTTCAGAAAAGCCGCGCCGGGCAAGGCGTGAATGATGTCGCCCATCGCACCCAGACGGACAATCAGGATATGCTTGACGTCGCGAGGCAAACTGTAGTCTATCAGGAGTTCAGGCGGTCCTTTAACGCCCGGGGGGCGGCGGCGGCCACCACCTGCTCCACCGTTACCCGCGTCATGCAGCGGTGATCGATCGGACACTCGCGCAGTTTGCAGGGAGCGCAATCGACGGGTTGGCGCACCAGGACTGCCGATGCGCCAACGGGTCCGGTGGCGGTTTCGTCGGTCGGTCCAAACACCGTGACGCACGGTACGCCGAGCGCCGCGGCAATGTGCATCGCGCCCGAATCGTTCGCGAGGCAAAGGTGGCAGGCGGCGGATAGATCGATAAACTCCCGCAACGCCGTCGCGCCCGCGAAATTATGCCCGCCACAAGCTGCTGCTACCCGATCGCAAAGGTCGCGTTCTCCGGCCGCGCCGAACACAACGATAGAAGCGCCTTCGCGTATGGCCAGTTCACGCGCGGCCGCTGCAAAACGCTCCGGCAGCCAGCGCTTGGCGCTTCCGTAAGCCGCGCCGGGATTGACGCCAATCACCCGGCCCGCGATGCCTCGCGCCGCAAACAGCGCCGCACCGCGAGCGCGCGCAGCATCAAGTCCATCGAGCAGAATCTCCGTCACCACAGGCATCGGACCGGGTTCCATCAGCCCGGCGCGGCGCAATAATTCCAGGTAATAATAGCACTCGTGGCGCGGAATCTCTCCGGGCAAGGGAACGGCAACGGCGTCCGTCAACAGCGCGCTGCGCCCATCGCGGGCGTAGCCCACGCGACGGCGCGCGCCCGAAAGCCGCACAATCGCGGCGCTCTCAAACGAGTTGGGCAGCAAGACGGCAAGGTCGAAGTGTTCCCGCCGCAACCGGTTGCCGAGTTGCCATTTGGTGGCCCAGTCGCGCGCACCGGCCGCTCCGGCCAGCGGAATGACGCCGTTAATGGAGCGCTCGCCTTCATAGAGAGGCGCCACCGAGGGCCGCGCCAGAACTGTGATTTGTGCGTTGGGAAAGCGGGTCCGCAAAGCTCGCAGGGCTGGCAGCGACATAACGGCGTCGCCCAGCCAGTTGGTCGCGCGAACCAGAATCTTCACGTTTCCGGGCCTGATCCTGTTTCTGTCGCCTGCGTCCACGCGAGGGTCGTGGCTGACGAGTCGCCACTGCCGTCCGCGCCCGCGACTGCACTCACTGCACGCGCCGTTTCCAGCTTTTCCATGTTTTCAATGGTGACGGGCTCTACTTCGAGGAATATGCGAAGACTTTTCACCGAACCGCCGAAGTGATGATCGAGGAACTGACCGAGCGCCAGCCGCCGCAGTTTATCCCGGTCAATGGAGGGCTGATAACGAAAACCGCGTCCTTCTTTTCTTCTTGAAACGGCGCCGCGGCGGGAAAGCCGGTCGAGCAGCGTCAGCACCGTTGTGTAGGCCAAAGGCTTGGAGCGTGAAACGCAGACGCGCACCTCTTCCACGTTGCCTTCGCCGAGTTCCCACAGGGCGTTGAGGCAGGCCATTTCGAGCGGCGGAGGCAGTTCGCGTTCTTTAGCCATTCTCCTGGTTCCTTTCCGCCCCGAGCGCCAGCCGCAGTTTGTCGCCGAAACCCGAAGCCGCGTTGATCGGGGGCGGCGGTGGAGGTGGAGACGAGGGCGGGGCAGACACAGCAGCGGCCGCCGGAGCCGGTTCAACGCACTTCGCCAGATACCGTTCCTTACGCAGCACCACGCGCTCCAGCGACGGGCTCCAGGCGGTGAACAGGCCTTCCGCCAGCGCACTTTTTTCCGCCGCCGCCCGCATGCATTCCATCTTGGAATCCATATCGTCCAGATAATGCAGCAGCAGAGCTTCGGGAAACAGGGGCACTTTCGGCGAGCCGAATTCCAGCTTGCCGTGGTGGCTCAGAATCATGTGTTCGAGCAGGTTGCGCAGGTCGTTGGGAAAGTCCGGAAGCGCGCGCAATTTGTCGGAGAGCATGCGCATCGCAATCGAAATATGGCCGATCAGCTGCCCTTCGGTGGAATACGAGAAGCCGCGTTCGTAGGTCAGTTCATAGATTTTGCCGATATCGTGCAAGACGATGCCGGCCACCATCAGGCTCCAATCCACGGTGCCTTCGTGCGCCGCGTTGTAGTGGGCGACGATGGGCCGCGCCAGGCCGCAAAGCGACAGAACGTGTTCGAGCAGGCCGGCCCGGAAAGCATGGTGAATCGACTTCGCCGCCGGCGCGATCCGGTAACGCCGCGAGATCTCCGGATCGTCGAGAAACGCGTCGAGGAGCGCACGAAGATGCGCATCCGGAATGCCGGCCACCGTGGCGCGCAGTTCCGCCCACATCTCAGCCGGGTCGCGCGAGGAAGCGGGGAAGAAATCCGCAAAATCGACTTCCGCATCCGCCAGGCGCCGCAGCTTATGCACGATGAACTGCGGCCGCGTGTTGTAAATCTGCAGCTGCCCGCGGACCTTGATAAAATCGTCGCGCCCGAACGTATCCATCACTTCGGCGACGTTGTCCCACATACGGGCTTCTATATCGCCGGTTCTGTCGGACAAACTGAGCGAGAGATAGGGCTCGCCCGTGCGCTTCTGGCGAATCTCCTTCGATTGAACGAGAAAGACCGCGTTGGCGATCTCATCCGGTTTCAGCTCGCGAATCGCGGGTGACTTCATCGACTTCGGCGAATTCGTCAACGCGGAGATCCATCCGAGTTGTTGGTGGGCGGAGCCTGTTGCACCGGCGTCTCCGCCGGTGGCGCGGCGGCGCTGGCCGGCTTCTGGCCGGTATAGCCATACGGAATCACGCCCAGCAGCTTCTTGAAATGCCGCTGATTGGCCACTTCGGACTTCTTGATGGTCTCCGGCATCAGCTGCGCGGGGTCCTTCCAGGCGGTGTCTTTACCCGGCGCGGCGCCCGTATCGACGTAACCCGGCTTGATCTGCAGGAAAGCGTTCTGGCGAAGCGTGGTCAGATAGCTACGCAGTTTCGGATCGGCAATCGGGCGCGTCAGAACGTTGGTGATCTGGCCTTTCACGTCATCGAGACTGGCCTGGCCCGCCGGCGTGTGGTCTTCCACTTTGAAGAACTCGAAGCCGATGCCGCGGATCTGAATCAGGTCTGTGACATAACCTTTATCGTGCTTGAAGACGACGTCTTCAATGGCCTTATTGAGCTTGCCTTTCTCGAAAGGCGGCAACATGCCGTCGTCCGTCGCACTGGCGTCGTCGGAATACTGGCGCGCCAGATCGGAAAATTTGTCTACTCCGGCGCGCGCGCGTGTCAGCAACTGGTTGGCCTTCTTCTCGGCCGCGGCAACGGTGTCCGGTTTGCCGTCGCCGGTCGAAACCAGAATCTCCCGCAGCGTCACGGATTCTTTGCGCACGAAATCCGCCTTATGCGCGTCGTAATACTTCTGAATATCGGCGTCGGGAATTATAATGTTGCGCCAGACTTCTTCGCTGACCACGCGGTCGGTGAGCAGGAGGTTCTTTCTCATCTGCCGGAAATCTTCGTAAGACATGCCGGTCTGTTCGCGCACGAAATCGTGAAACTTGTCGGGATCGGCAATTTTGCTTTCCGACTGAATCTGGGCGATCTCGCGCGTGAGATCGGCTTCCACATTGATATCGAGCTCTTTCGCCTTCTGCACCAGAAGCAGCTTGTCGATCTGGCGCTCTAGTTCATCGGCCATGACTTTGTCCAGCTGCTGCTGCAGCGCCGGACCGGCTAATCCGGCCTGCCTCATTTCCTTTTCCGTCGTCGCACGGGCCTTCTCGATATCGCCGCGGGTGACGATATCGCCATTGATCTTGGCGACGATCTCTTCCACCACAATTGGCGCTTCGGGCCGATCCGCGGCGTAGAGCGCAAAGCCGCTGGTGAGCAGGACAACGAGCGCGCAGGCAGTGCGCGGGGACCAGATTCTGGTGGACATATGTAGTTATTATGCCAAACGACCGCAGAAGGTTTCGTCCGATTTCTTCGGCACGCAAAATTTCCCACACTGTGGACGAAAACATGGGTATGATCGATACGAATGAAGTTCGCGCGACTGGTCGCGGTTATCGTCGTGGCGCTGCTGGCGGGCCTGCCGGGAGCGGCTGTGACGGTGAAGTCAACGTCGAAAGCCGCGCGGCTGGTGGACGTCAATCATGCAACCCTCGAACAATTGAAGAGCCTGCCGGGCGTCCAGGATGCCATGGCGGCGAAGATTGTGAAGAATCGACCCTACGCTAACAAAACGCAACTTTCCAGTAAAGGAGTGATATCCGCTGCTACATACAAACGCATCCGAAGCCGCATTATTGCGAAGCAGTAAAACAGCGCTTGTGCTGACGATGCTGCTGGCGGTGCTCGCGCTGGCGGCCAGTCAGGGCTTCCGCACACCTCATTTGCTGCAGGACCACTTTGCAAAATACGGCAGGCAGTTCGGAAATATTACCGTGGAGCAGTATCTGCATCTGGCGCAGCAATTGCGGGATGCGACTCCAGGTCACAACATTCTGGTTTCGAAGCGGCCCGACGGCGGCGGATCGAAATTCGACGTCCGGCGGGGATGGTTTGTCGCCTTCGACGGTGACGGCACGCTGCGCACGTTTTTCGTCCCCAAAGACCGGATCCGCTATTTCGAAGACCAGCAAAAGAGTGCGGCTCCTCCGGAATAAGATGCTGTGTTAAAGTTCAGGGTTATATGGCCTCACGCAGCGTCAACAAAGTCATTCTGGTCGGGAATCTCGGGCGGGATGCGGAAACCAAATTCACTCCCGGCGGAACGGCAGTCACCAAGTTCGCCGTCGCCACCAGCCGGCGATGGAAAGACAAGCAGTCCGGTGAGTGGAAGGAAGAGACCGACTGGACCAACATCACGCTCTGGCAGGCGGAAAATCTGGCCAATTACCTTTTGAAAGGTAAGCAGGTTTATGTGGAAGGCCGCATACACACCCGCAGCTACGATGACAAGGACGGCAAGAAGGTCTACGCGACCGAGGTCATCGCCGACGAAGTGATCCTGCTCGGTGGGCAGGGCGCGGGCGGCGGCGGTGGACGCGGCGGCGACGAGTATGCACAGCAGGCGCCGGTCTCCATGCCGCGCAGCGCGCAGGGCGCTTCGCGCCAGCAGGCTCCGCAGGACGATTACCCGCAGGGCATCACGGACGACGACGTTCCGTTCTAGGGTCCGATCCCGAATATTTCTTTGCGCCTTGTGGGGCGGCCAGGCGTGCCTTATACAAAGCACGCCGCAGCGGCCTTTCAGGCGGCCGAACCGGCTGGAAAGCCTGTTGCAGGCAGGATTGCCTGCCCCACAAGGAAGATTTGGCGCTCAAATCCACGGGCCTTCTCGTCATGCCGACCAATCGCCAGATCGCCTTCGAATTACTCGCCGAGTGCCCGGAAACACGCGCCCGCGCGGGGATTCTGCACACCGCGCACGGCGACATTCCAACGCCCGTTTTCATGCCGGTCGGCACTCAGGCGACCGTCAAGGGGCTGACCCAGCGCGACCTTTGGGAAGATCTGCACGCGCCCATCATCCTTTCCAACACCTATCACCTGTTTTTAAGGCCCGGCCACGAGACAATTCAAAAACTCGGCGGTCTGCACCAGTTCATGTCGTGGCCCGGCGCCATCCTGACCGATTCCGGCGGTTTCCAGGTCTTCAGCCTTTCCGGGCTGCGCAAGATCACCGAAGCGGGCGTTACCTTTCAATCGCATCTGAACGGCGATACCCATCGCTTCACCCCGGAATCCACCGTGGACGTGCAACTGGCGTTCGGCAGCGACATTATGATGGTGCTCGACGAGTGCCCGCCGTATCCGGTCAGCCACGAAGCCGCGCGCGTTTCGATGAATCGAACCATTCGCTGGGCAAACGAGGCCTTTGCGCACTATCGCGGGCGCATCGCCGATTCACCCACCCGACATGCGCTCTTTCCCATCGTTCAGGGCTCGATGTTCGGCGATCTGCGTCGCGATTGCGCCACGCAAATGCTCGATCTCGATGCCGATGGTTACGCGATCGGGGGACTGTCGGTCGGCGAGCCGCGCCCACTGAGCCTCGAAATGGTGGAAGCGACCGAACCGCTGCTGCCAAAGGACCGGCCGCGCTACGCCATGGGGGTGGGGATGCCGGACGAACTGCCGGAGTATGTGGCGCGCGGCATCGACATGATGGATTGCGTGCTGCCTTCCCGCAACGCGCGCAACGGCTGGATCTTCACTTCGGAAGGCAAGGTCATCATCAAGCACGCGAAGTATAAAGAAGACCCGCGGCCGCTCGACTTGAACTGCTCTTGCTACACGTGTAGAATATACTCCAGAGCCTATCTGAGGCATCTTTTTCAGGCAGGAGAGATACTTTTCGCGTCTTTGGCGACGCGCCACAATCTGCGTCGTTACCTTGACATCATGGGGGAGATCAGGCAGTCTATCCTATTGGGTCAATTTCCACAGTACCTGAAGGCGGTTCGCCAACGGAGCGAGCAAACAAGCTGATTCGGGGGCTGTACCAGTTGTTCATCCGTTAGAAAACAGAGACATATAACGTGCTTTTTTCGCTTTTTCTGCAACAGCAGCCCACGAATTCGATTGCGTTGTTCGCGCCTTACATTCTGATCGGGCTGGTATTTTATTTTCTGCTTTTCATGCCCATGCAGCGGCAGAAAAAGAAGCAGGCGGAAATGCTGCGCAACCTGAAATCGGGCGACGTCGTCAGTACCACCGGCGGGATTGTCGGGACCATCGTTTCGGTGGATGCGGACACGATAGTATTAAGGGTCAAGCCGGATAACCTGAAGCTCCAGTTCACACGGGCCTCCGTGGGGACGCTTGTGCTTCCGGAAGATAGTATTGTCAAGAAGTAGCGCCTCTCAGGAACAGAAAGAATACGCATGCAACGCAATTTGATGATTAAAACGGGTGTGATCGCGGCCACCATCCTCGCCTGTATTTTCGGTGTGATTGGCTTCCCCACCTCCCTCAAGCAGGCCGAGGCCAACGCCGGCCAACGCATCCACCTCGGGCTCGATCTCAGCGGAGGCACTTACCTGATCCTTCAGGTGCACGTGCAGGACGCCGCGAAAGTCGAAGCCGAATCGACCATCGAGGGCCTGCAGGCTGAAGCGCGGACGCGCGGTATCCTGGCCACGTACGACAGCAACGATCCGGCGACCGTCAAGGACACCGATTCCATCCAGATCAACATTAGGGGCGTCGATGTTTCCAAGACGCAGGCCTTCCGATCCATGGTGGCCGACAAAGCGCCCGACTGGATTCTGACGCCGGTGAACGGCACCGATTACCGGCTCAACATGAAGCCCACTGCGCTCACCGACCTGAAGCGCAGCACCGTGGAACGTTCGATCGATACCATTCACCGCCGCGTGGGCGCGTTGGGATTAACCGAAGAGACCGTGCAGGAACACGGCGATCCGGTCACGGAATCGGAAATTCTGGTGGAATTGCCTGGTATCGACGATCCGGCGCGCGCCAAATCGCTGATCGGCCAGCCAGCCCAGTTGAAGATTGTTGCCGAGAAGGAAGGGCCGTTCCAGACCAAAGAAGCGGGCCTGTCGGCGAAGAGCGGCATCCTGCCGCTGGGAACGGAAATGCTGGAATGGCCCGGCCACGGCTGGTATATCGTGAATCGCGCCCCGGTGATTACCGGCGCCGATGTCCGCAGCGCCACTTCGTCCACCGATTCCGATCAGCCCGGCCGCTGGGAGACGAACTTCGTGCTGTCGCAGAATGGCGGAGACCGGTTCGGGAAATTTACCGGCGCCAATATCCAGAGCGATCTGGCCGTGATCCTCGATAAACAGATTGTCAGCGTGGCTGTGATCCAGAGCGTCATCAACGACAGGGGACGCATCAACGGCCTCTCGACGCAGCAGGAATCGAGCGATCTGGCACTGGTGCTCAATACTGGTGCGCTGCCAGCGAGCATCGAGTATGCGCAGGAAGACACGGTCGGGCCTTCGCTCGGCACCGATTCCATCCATGAAGGTATTTACGCGGCTATCGCGGGCATGCTGGCGGTTGTGATCGTGATGCTGGTGTATTACAAGAAAGCGGGCATCAACGCGGTGCTGGCCCTGATTTTGAATACCATTATTCTGATTGCCGCGCTCGCCTACTTCGGCGCCACGCTGACTTTGCCGGGCATCGCGGGAATCATTCTGACCGTCGGTATGGCGGTCGATTCCAACGTGCTGATTTTTGAGCGTATCCGGGAAGAACTGAGGGCGGGGAAGACTATTCCAGCCGCCATTGCCAACGGTTTTGGCAAGGCTTGGTGGACCATTGTGGATACTCACGTGACCACCATCGTTTCCTGCCTGTTCCTGTTCCTGTTCGGCACCGGGCCGGTGAAGGGTTTCGCCGTGACGCTGGTGATCGGGTTGTGCGCCAACGTGTTTACGGCGGTTTGGGTTTCGCGGGTCATTTTCGACTGGGAATTATCGAGCGGCAAGGAAATGACTGAGCTGAGTATTTGACGTAACGGCCCGACGCTGTCGGTGTCAGGCAGTACGGATGTGATAAGTTCTTTAGTTCGTTCGAGTGGTAAACAATTGAGTGGCACAGAATCGACGCAGGCGGGATTCCGCTGCGTTGGTTTGAAGATGGATTTTTAAAAAGAGATAGAAGAGACAAAGGAACATTCTGACGGCGGCCGGTGTCATACCGATATGGCACAGTTCGGGCCGGACCGCCGGGCGGGCAGTGATCGATGGAATTATTTAAACAAACAAATTTTGACTTTCTCAAATGGAAATGGCACTTTATCGGCGCGTCGCTGGTCCTCAGCGTGGCCGGTCTGGTCAGTCTCGCCATTAATGGCGGACCCAAACTGGGTATTGAATTCAAGGGCGGCATGGAGATGACCGTCCAGTTCGCGTCGCAGCCGGACGTGGAAAAGCTTCGTTCGGTGATGAGTTCGGCGCTGGGAAGCCCGGTCACCGTGCAGACGTTTGAAGACCGTTCGAATGAAGTGGTCATCGGCACCGAAGGCGGCAGCAATCAGCTGGACGAAAGAAACCGCCAGCTGGTGCAGGATACGCTGGCAAAAACCTACGGTCAGCCCGGTAACGGCAAGCTGGACGTGAACAACGCGAGCACTGAGCAGCTGGCTTCGCGCCTCACCGAGCCGCTGCAGCGCGCCGGTGTGCAGTTGTCGGATACGCAGGTGATTCAGCTGGTGACCGCTATCGCCGCGTCGCGCGATAAGCAGGGCGGCGGGGTCCTTACAAATCTTGACCAACTTCGCGGGACGGATGGCTTGACAGCACAGGTGGTTACGGTGTTGAATCAGGAGTGTTACCTTGCGCCCTACAATGCGCAACGGAAGACGGAGATTGTTGGCCCGAAAGTCGGCGATGAGCTTCGCCGGCAGGCCATTAATGCCACGCTGCTTGCTTTGGCCGGAATGCTGGTTTACATCTGGTTCCGGTTCGAGTGGATCTACGGAGTGGGGGCGGTTATCGCCTGCCTTCACGATACGATCATTACGATCGGATTATTCTCCCTGTTCGGGAAAGAGATCACCCTGACCGTGATTGCGGCACTGCTGACATTAGTCGGCTACTCCATGAATGACACGATCGTTATCTTCGATCGTATTCGCGAAAACAACAGGCTGAACAACCGGGAATCGCTGGCCGATGTGATCAATAAGAGCGTCAACCAGACGCTGAGCCGGACGGTGATGACCTCGGGGCTGACCTTTTTGGCGGTCATCGCTCTATTCCTGTTCGGCGGACCAGTACTGCACGGCTTTGCTTTCGCGCTGGTTGTCGGTATCCTGATTGGAACTTACTCCTCGGTTTTTGTGGCCAGTCCGATTGTGCTGTTCTGGCATAACTGGGCCGATGCGAGAAGGAAGGGCCCTCCCGCTCCACCGGCGGCGAAGCCTGTGGAAGGTGTCGAAGCGAGGCAGCTGAGGAAAGTCAGATAGAATTTTTCAGGTGGTTACTGTATGGTGTATCGGGGCGCGCCTGTTATATGATGGGGCGCTTGTATGGTGGGGAGCCAGACCAAACACGCCGACGCGTGTGTTAAGAAACAAACACGCCGGTGCGTGCGATAGAAAAAAGACACGCTGATGCGTGCCTGATTAGGAAGAAACGAGGGAACTATGTTTGAACAGACTTTCGTTGATGGCGTGGGCAAAACCAAACGGCCGTACACAATCCTCTTGTCCTTCGGGATACAGATTCTTGTCATCGGCGTGCTGGTCGTCATCCCACTGATCTATTACGACACTTTGCACGGGGCTACGCTCACGGCTTCGCTGGTGGCGCCTCCGCCGCCGCCACCGCCTCCGCCGCCACCTCCGCCCCAGGCCGTGGTCAAGGTTGTCCATACGGCGCCCAAGCAGTTCATCGCGAACCAGTTGATTGCGCCGAAATCGGTCCCGAGTAAGATTCTGATGGTGACCGAAGAAGAGGCTCCGCTCGCGACTGGCATCATCGGCGGCATCCCGGGCGGCGTTCCCGGTACCGGCGGCGCGCTGGGCGGTCTGATGGGCGGCTTGCCGGCAGCGGCGCCTCCTCCTCCCCCCAAGGCTCCGCCAGCCCCGCCCAAGCCGGTCGGACCCACAAAAGTTGGTGGTCAAGTGGTGGCTGCAAATCTCATCAATCCAGTCAGGCCGATTTATCCTCCGTTGGCCAAGATGGCTCGCCAGCAGGGAACCGTGCGGTTCGAGGCGACCATTTCCAAGGAAGGCACAATTGAAAATCTGAAGCTGCTCCCCGGCGCTCCGCCGCTGCTTGTGCAGGCTGCGATGGACGCGGTGAAGCAATGGCGCTACAAGCCGACGATTCTCAACGGTGAACCCACGGAAGTGGAAACCACCATCGACGTGAATTTCAGTTTGAGTAACTAACGGGCTGGTTTCTCAGTCTGTTATTACTGTCGGTACGGAAGAAGTCGTTTTTTTTGAGTTCGCTGGTCAGTTAGCCGAATACAAGTTAGCCAAATAAAATCAACTCGCAGGGAGAAGAAGACAAATGCTTTTACAGATGCAGGTTCGCGCGGTTATGATGCTACAGGAAGCCGGGGCGCCGGGTTGGGATTTAGCCCACCTTTGGGGCCAGATGGGCGGCCTGGCCAGAGCCGTCGTCGTCGTCATGTTTTTGATGTCGGCATGGTCGATCGGCGTGATGATCGATCGTCTGATGGCGTTCAGCGCGGCGCGCAAGCAGAGCCGCCAGTTTGCCCCCGCCGTGGCCGGCGCGCTGCGCGAAGGCAAGCTCGATGAAGCCATCAAGGTAGCCGACCGTTACAAGAAGAGCCACCTCGCCAAGGTTGTTGTGGCCGGGTTGCAGGAATTCCAGGCGCATCAGGGCAACACGCAGATTTCGGGCGAAGAAATCGAGGCCTCACGCCGCGCTCTCGAACGTTCTGAAGCGATCGTACACGCCGAACTGAAGCGTGGCGTCAGTGCTCTGGCCACCATCGGTTCCACGGCCCCGTTCGTGGGTCTGTTCGGTACGGTCGTCGGCATCATCAACGCGTTCAAGACCATGGCCACGCAGAAGACGGCCGGTATCGGCGCCATCGCCGGTGGTATTTCCGAAGCGCTCGTCACCACCGCGCTTGGCTTGTTCGTCGCCGTCCCCGCCGTCTGGATGTATAACTACTTCACCGGCCGCGTCGATGCTTTCGACGTGGAAATGGGCAACTCCAGTTCGGAACTGGTGGATTACTTCGTGAAGCGCTCGGAAGCACGTTCGGGCGCCCGCAAGTAGTCGTTGCAGTTCCGCGGAAAAGTCAGGTTGGGAACCAGCGAGTTGATCGGTCACCTGTGGAGTGGGCACTGCGAACGCCCACTCCGCGGGAGACTGGCTAACTCTTCAGGATTGAAACAGAATTCAGGAGACAGCAGATGAAACTTAAAGCGGCCCCGCCACCGGTAGCGGATATTAATGTGACCCCGATGGTCGACGTGATGCTGGTTGTGCTGATCATCTTCATGGTCATCACGCCCCTGCTCAATAACGGCGACACCGTCACCCTGCCCAAGGCTCGCAATCCGATTGCGCTGCCGGACGCGCAAAAGGAAGATGCGGTCAAGGTATCCATCACCCGCGATGGCCAGGTCTTTCTGAGCCCGGGCCTGCAAAGAGTCAATCCGGAAGATCTTGCGCCCAAGGTGCGTGACCTTCTTGAGAAAAAGACCGGCAGCGAACGCACGGTTTTTCTTCGCGCGGACGGCCGCGCCAAGTATGAAAAAGTGGAAGACGTGGTCGATAACCTGCGTTCCGGCGGCGTGGACGATCTCGGCCTGCTGACCGAACAGGATATGACGGTCGTCCCCAAAAAGTAATGGCATTGCCGCGCAGGCTGGTTGCTCGCGTGGCGTATCGGTCGTACGGTTTGGCGCGAAGCGCACAAACGGCTGTGGATTCATAATTTCTCGAGTCGGAATTTAAAGGAGCTACTTCTATGGCAATGGCAGTTGGCGGGGCCTCAGGCGGACCCAAGAACGACATCAACATGACGCCCATGATCGATATTCTGCTGGTTCTGCTGATTATCTTTTTGGCGATTTCTCCGGTTGTGCCGCACGGCCTGGACGCGCTGGCGCCGCAGCCGCCACCGCCCAATTCTCCTCCTCAGCCCGACGAACACACGATTGTGCTCGTGATCGACAAGGACCAGAAGCTCAAGATCAACGACGATCCCACCGACTGGGGCAATCTCGAACAGAAGCTCGTCGACATCTTCAAGATGCGCGCCGAGAAAGTCGCCTTCGTCAAGGGCGATCCCGATCTCGACTTCCAGGTGATTGCGAAGGCTGTCGACATCGCACACTCCGCCGGCATCGATAAAGTCGGCCTGATGACACCGAAGGTGGAGGCTGGCCAATAATGTTCGGGGTTAATACCGCAAGGTTTGGGGTGAAGGGCGCCGCACTATCGCTTGCGGCTTTATCTTTAGCGATGCTGAGCGCCGGTTGCGACAAACTCAAGGCGCGCGATCATCTGAATCAGGGCGTGACCGCCTTTAAGACCGGCAACTATTCGCAGGCCGCGGATGAATTCAATCTGGCGATCGCCGCCGATCCCACTTTCGGTGTGGCTCGTCTCTATCTGGCGACCGCTTATGAGCAGCAGTACGTCCCTGGCACCGATACCGCGGAGAATAAGAAATTCTGGCAGGCGGCCATGGATGAGTTTAACAATGTGTTGAAGGACGATCCCAACAATCTGCTGGCTACGCAGTCGGTTGCCAACCTCTACTTTCAATTAGGGAACGCCAAGGGACCGGATTCGACCGAGAATCTGACGAAAGCCGAAGATTGGAATAAAAAGGTCATCGGCATCGATCCGAAAAACAAGGAAGCCTACTATACTCTGGGCGTGATTCCCTGGCTGGAATTCCTGACTCCGGATCGCGAAGCCCGCAATGAGCTCCACATGTCGCCCGAAGAAGAGAGCCCGCTCAAGCCCGATGTCAAGAAGAGCACCCTGAAGGCCGATCTGAAAGCCAAATTCTGGCAGCCTCTGACGGACGGCATCGAGAGCGAAAAGAAGGCGCTCGCTATCGATCCGCAGTATGAAAACGCCATGTCGTACATGAATCTTCTCCTCCGTTATCGCGCCGATTTGGACGACACGAAGGAACAGTACGATGCCGACGTGAAAGAAGCGAACGACTGGGTAGCCAAGGCTCTCGATACGACGAAAGCGAAGGCCAAAGCGAAGGCCGACGCTCTCGCCAGCGGAGCTACGCCGAGCGAATAGCTGACGGTTTAAGTTTGTGAATTGAAGACGGGGTGGCAGGGTAAACCGGCCACCCCGTTTTGATTTTTCACTCTGCTTTTTATCCCATGCCGATGCCTGCCCCAGACCCTGCACTAAAATAATGAATGTGTCCTCAGTTCCCGGGTTCGAATCCGCGCCGGAACCAGCCTCGCCCCCGGTGACGCCGCCGCAACCACCCCCGCTGCCAGTCGATCCCGCGTTTGAACGCCTCCTCGCCACCGTCCACGAGGCGCGTCCCAAAGACGATCTCGGCGGCATCGAAAAGGCCTGGCATTTCGCCGCCAGCAACCACGCCGGCCAGAAGCGCGCTTCGGGCGAACCCTATCTCTCGCACCCTCTCGCCGTCGCGCAGATTCTTGCCGAGATGCGTATGGACCCAGTCACCATCCAGACGGGCCTGCTCCACGACGTGGTCGAAGACACAGCCGTTTCCGCCGCCGAACTGCGCAGGATCTTCGGCGAAGAAGTCTCCGCCTGCGTGGATGGCGTCACCAAACTCAACAAGATCGATTTCAATTCAGCCGAAGATCGCCAATCGGAGAACTATCGCAAGCTGCTGCTCGCCATGGTCAAGGACATCCGCGTCATCATCGTCAAACTGGCGGATCGTCTGCACAACATGCGCACACTGGGCGCACTGACGCCCGAACGGCGTGAGCGCATTGCCCGCGAGACTCTGGATATTTACGCTCCCATCGCGCATCGCCTCGGCATGGGTAAAGTACGTGGCGAACTGGAAGATCTCTCCTTTCTGTACATCGAGCCCGAAGCCGCGGCGGAAATTTCGCGCACCATCGAAGGGCAGCGTGCCGACAACGAAAAATATCTGGAAAAGATGCGCTCTACCGTGGAAGCCGAACTGCGCCGCGAGGGTATTCCGGCCCGCGTGCAATCGCGCGTCAAACGCGCCTTCTCCGTCTATCAGAAACTCAAACGCCAGAAGATCACGCTCGACCAGGTCTACGATCTGATGGGCCTGCGCATCGTCACCGATTCCGTCAAGAACTGTTACGGCGCGCTCGGCGTCATCCACAACGAGTGGCGTCCCGTGCCTGGCCGCATCAAGGACTTCATTGCGATCCCGCGCCCGAATCTGTACCAGTCGCTGCACACATCGGTCGTAGGTCCGGAAGGCCGCCATTTCGAAATCCAGATCCGCACCGAAGAGATGCATCGCATCGCCGAAGAAGGCATTGCGGCGCACTGGAAGTACAAGGAAGGCAAGAAGGGCGTCCAGGACGATCAGCGCGTGGCCTGGCTGCGGCAACTCGTCGAATGGCAGCAGGACATGCGGAATCCGGGCGATTTCGATTCCACGCTGCGCCTCGATCTCTACGCCGAAGAGGTCTACTGCTTTACTCCCAAGGGCCGCGTAGTCGCGCTGCCCGCCGGTTCCACGCCCGTCGATTTCGCCTATGCCGTTCACTCCGAGGTCGGCAACACCTGCACCGGAGCCAAGGTCAACGGACGCATCGTGCAGCTCAAGTACACGCTGCGCAACGGAGACGTGGTCGATATTCTGACCACCGCCGGACACCAGCCCAGCAAAGACTGGCTGGGCATTGTCAAGACTTCGCGCGCGCGCAATCGCATCAAGCACGTCATCAATGCGAGCGAGCGCGAGCGCGCTATCGAAATCGGCCAGAAGTATCTGGAGAAGGAAGCGCGGCGGCTGGGCACGCAGATGTCAAGAGTCCGCGGCGAAGAACTCGATCGCGTCGCCGGAGAATACGGCCTCGGCAAGGCTGAGGATCTCTACGCCGCGCTGGGCTACGGTAAGTTTTCGGCGCGCCAGGTATTGCAGAAGGCCGCGCCCGAGCTGTTTCCCGCGGAAGGCGCTCCGGCCGCGCCAGCCCCCGAACAGGCGCCCGCCCCGCCTCGCCGCGAAGGTCCCGACGACGACGCCATCAAGGTGCACGGCATCGACGACCTCATGGTCTATCGCGCCAAATGCTGCAATCCCATCCGCGGCGATGCCATCGTCGGCTACGTCACGCGCGGCAAAGGCGTCGCCGTCCACACGCGCCTCTGTCCCAATGTCCAGAACCTGATGTACGATTCCGAGCGCAAAATCGATGTCGAATGGACCCGCAACGTGGAAGAGACATTCCCTGTTCGCGTCGTGGTCCACACCGACGACCGGCCCGGTTTGCTGCACCAGATCACTTCCGCCATCGCGGATGAGAAAATCAATGTGCGGAGCCTCGAAGCGCGCACCGATTTCAGTCAGTCCACCGACGCGGCCATCGTCGAAATGACCGTCGAGGTGCGCGACAAAAAGCAGCTGGAAAAACTCTGTACCGCCATGCGCCGCATCTCCGGCATACGCGACGTCGAACGAACACACCAGTCATGACGACCATCAGCTCCGACCCCGAACATATTGCGGTCTCCAAATCGCGCGGCATCGATATCGACTGGAAAGACGGCCACCACAGCTTCTTTCCGGTGGAGTATCTGCGCGACTGGTGCCCCTGCGCCACCTGCACCGGCTCGCACGGCACCGAGCCGCGCAAGAAAGCTTCGGAAGCGCCGGCCAATCCGTTTCAGATGTACCAGCCGCGCATCAAAATGGACTCGATCGAGCAATCCGGCAACTACGCGCTGCACATCGCGTGGAACGACGGCCATTCTTCCGGTATTTACTCCTGGGATTATCTGCGCCGCGTCTGCCCCTGCGACGCCTGCAAAGCTGCCGCGAAAACTAAGTGAAGCAACACCCGCCCAATGTCAGATCGCGGGATAATACAACCCAGATGCCAGTTGCACATATGCCAGCCAGGATAAACCTGGCCTTCCTCATAACAAATATCGTTGGGGTTATCGTTTATGTGATGGCGTCATCGCCTGGCTGGGCCATTCCCCAGGAACGTGAGCTTGGCTTGAACTCTACGACTGGCGAGCCGTTCATCCGGGCAGGTGCCGTTCTGCCGATATGGGCGCTCCTGCGTTTGGCTGGTTGGCGCGGTGCGCGATTTTGCGCACCATTAAAGTAGCACCTAACCTATGTCCAGAAGAATAGCCATAGTGGAAGATGAAGTCGAACTCGCGGGACTCATCGAATACAACCTGGCGCGCGCCGGTTTTCAGCCGCGCATCTTCGGCGGCGAAGACGGTACGCTGGCGGCCGTCGAACTTTTCCAGCCGGATCTCATCGTTCTCGATGTCATGCTGCCCGGCCACGACGGCTTCGAACTCTGCCGCCGCATTCGCTCCGGCGGCAAGCTGGCGCGCGTCCCGGTCGTCTTCCTGACCGCGCGTTCCGACGAAGTGGATCGCGTGCTCGGTCTCGAAATCGGCGGCGACGATTACATCACCAAGCCCTTCAGTCCGCGCGAACTGGTGGCGCGCATCAAAGCCCATCTGCGGCGCTCGGAAACCGAAGCGTCGCCGGAATCCACCGAGGTTTCGCTCGGGCCATTCCGCGTCGATCAGGCCGCTCGGCGCGTCTACCAGAACGATAAGGAAATCGAGCTGACCTCGACGGAGTTCAAACTGCTGGAATTTTTCATCACTCACCCGGGCCACGCCTTTTCGCGCGATCAGTTGCTGCGCCAGGTGTGGGGCGAGCAGCATTTCGTGACGCCGCGCACGGTCGATGTCCACGTGCGGCGTTTGCGCGAGCAAATTGAGGCAAAAGCCGACGAACCGGTGTTTCTGGCCACCGTCCGGGGCTTTGGCTATCGCTTCGAAGCCTCGTAACTTCACCCACCGTTTACGCGCTCTTAACCACTTTGTAACGAAAATAACCGTACGCTGGAAGGGTACCCAAGGAAGGCGTCACCAGTGGCAAAACGAATCCTGCTCATCGAAGACGACGGCGATCTTTACTCGCTGTTGAAATACAATCTGGAAAAGGAGGGCTTCGCGTTCGTCGGTTCGCAGACCGGGCGCGGCGCACTCGATCTCTGCCGGCGTGTGCGGCCGGACCTGGTCCTCCTCGATATCATGCTGCCCGATTCCGACGGCCTCGATATCTGCAAAGGCATCCGCAACGACGCGCAGCTGTCCCAAACGCCCATTATTTTTCTCACTGCGCGGGCTTCGGAAACGGATCGCATCGTGGGCCTCGAACTCGGCGCCAACGATTACATCGTGAAACCTTTCTTCGTGCGCGAAGTGATTGCGCGCATCAAGCTGCAGTTCCGCGGTTCCGCCGCGCCGACGCGATCGCTCAAAGCCGGCGGCATTGAGCTGGATCGCAGCAGCTGCAAAGTCACGCTTAACGGCGATGCCCTGACTCTCACCGCAACCGAATTCCGCCTGCTGGAATTCCTGATGAGCCGACCCGGAGTGGTCTTCAGTCGCGAGCAGTTGCTCAACGGCGTATGGGGCCAGGATCGCGCCGTGACGGACCGTACGGTCGACGTCTACGTGCTTCGCCTGCGGCAGAAAATCGAGACCGATGCCGCGGCGCCGCGCCTGATTCACTCCGTCCGCGGCTTCGGCTACTCGTTCGAACCGCGCGGCGCAACGTCGCCCGAATCCATCGTCCACGAAGAAGCCCGGCTGCAGGTTGCCGGCTAACTTTCCTCCGTCTTGTCCAGCGTGTTACGCTGTGCGCATTGGCTACGGACCTCATTGAGATTGACCCGCAGACGCCTTCCACCGAAGCGCTGGATCGCGCCGAGGCTGCAATCCGTCTCGGCCAGGTAGTGGCGATTCCGACCGATGCGCTCTACGCGCTGGTGGCCGATCCCTTCGACCTCCGCGCCGTGCGCCAGGTCTATCACGCCAAGGGCAGAGAAAATCAGCGTGCCCTGCCGCTGTTCGTGCGCGACGCGCTCATGGTGGAAGAACTTGCCCGCGAGCTCTCTCCGCGCTTCCACATCCTCGCCAGACGCTTCTGGCCGGGTCCGCTGACCATTATCGTGCCCGCGTCCGCCACAGTGCCTCTGCGGGCCACTGGCAACACAGGGCGCCTTGCCATTCGCCACGCGAAGTCCCGGCTGGTGGACGAATTGCTCGCCCGCCTGGACCAGCCACTGATCGCCACCAGCGCCAACATTTCGGGCAAGCCCACCTGCGCCAGCGGTATCGAAGTCTTCGGCGTGATGGATGGCCGCGTCGATCTTGTGCTCGATGGTGGCCCCTGCGCCGGCGTCGGCGCCACCACCGTCGATATCACCGAACAGGACTGGCGCGTCATCCGCGAAGGCGCCGTCGCCGGTGCCGAAATTGCCGAGTGCCTCAACGGCGTTTAGTCAGCGCTGGCGGATCGACGGCAGATGTTTCATCCCGAACTGTTTCTCTTTCAGATTGCGCTCATCGTAGCCGTTTCACGCGCGGCCGCCTGGCTGTTCGCCCGCATCGGACAGCCGCAGGTGGTGGGAGAAATGGCGGCCGGCATTGCTCTCGGGCCCACGGTGCTCGGTTTTTTCGCGCCCCATACCTGGACCGCATTGTTTCCGCCGGAATCGCTTGGCTATCTGAACGCTCTCAGCCAGGCAGGGCTGGTCGTTTTCGTCTTTCTCATCGGAGTGCGTGCCGATTTCAGCGAATGGCGCGCGCTCAGCCGGATCACGACAATCGGCGGCAGTGCCAGTATATTTGTGCCGCTCCTGACGGGACTCGCGCTTTCGTCCTGGTTGTTCCGGCGCTACGGGCATGGCGATCCGCACGTTTTCGCGCTCTTTATCGGCACTGCCATGAGTGTCACCGCATTTCCCGTGCTGGCGCGCATCATGGTGGAGCGCGGCATGCTCGGCTCGCGCCTCGGCGTCATCGCTCTTGCCTGCGCGGCGGCCAGCGATCTGGTGGCGTGGATCCTTCTGGCGGTCGCCGTCTCGATGACCACGCAGGGGCGCGATTCGAGGCCGCTCTGGCAGATATTCACGCTGCTGATTCTCAGTGCAATCGCCCTCGCGGGTGCCGGACGACTGCTCAATCGGTGGGCGCGGCGTCTGAAGCCGGGCGAACTACAGCTCGAAATAGTCGTCGCTTTTGTGGTGCTGGCACTGTTGTCGGGAGCCGCGGGAGAATGGATCGGGGTCCATGCTGTCGTCGGTGCGTTCGGCGCCGGAATCGTCACGCCGCGAAAGTTCCGCGAGCCATTGATCGACAAGCTGGAAAGCATCACCATCATCTTGCTGCTGCCCCTGTTTTTTGCCCTCACCGGTATTCACACCAATCTGATCTTCTCCGCCGCGGGCAGTTACCGCGACCTTGTCTTGATTCTGCTCGCGGCAACGGCAAGCAAGTGGGGCGGCACGCTGCTGGGCGCAAGGGCCGGAGGCATGCCGTGGCGCGAAGCGTCCCAGTTGGGTGTACTGATGAATGCGCGTGGACTGGTAGAGCTGATCGTTCTCAACGCGGGGCTTGAGAGTGGCATCCTGCCGCCCGCGGTATTTTCTATGATGGTATGCATGGCGCTGTTCACCACATTCATCACATCGCCCCTATTAGACCGGGTTGGCCGAAAATGATCTGGACGCGGCTTTACGATCCCTGCCGTACGCCATCCCACTGGACCGAAATCGTGCGGCAGGAACAGTTCGTGGTCTTTATCTGCGATGCCGGCAGTCAGGCGCCCCGCGATGCCGACGGTCGTCCGTTTTGCGCGGCTGACGGTTCGGAAACGGGTCACTGCGCCGCACTGTGCGAGGATGTGGCGGAGGCGAGAAACTTCGCGCGCCAGGTCGTCGCCCGCCATCCTGAGCTCTGCTGCAGAATCTACGATTACCAGGGCAAAGCCGGTCCCCCGCTCGAAGTCGTCTACGGTCCGGATGTCCGCCACCGGTACACAGGGCTTGCTCATGCCCGCAGACAGGCCCTGTGTGGCGCGGCGCTGGCATGCGCGGGGATTACGCTCGTGGCGATTGACGTCAGCCACGACCTTCTGTGGATCTGGGGTTATGTTTTCGGGCTGAAGTGTTTAATCCTCGCCGGTATTTTCCTGAGCCGCGGTTTCCTCGAATGGCGCGAATTCCGCCATGAAGGACGAACGGAACAGCGCGGGAATTACGCCAGCGCCTTCCGGCAATACTCCACGCACTTCTTCACTTCGATCACCGACGTCGAACCTGCCGGAACCTGATACTCCAGTTCCACGCTGGCCGGGAACTTGTACTTGTTCTTCTTCATCGTCTGCAGAATCTCGACAATCGGCGTATCGCCGGTGCCCCACGGCAGATTCAGTTCGCAGTGCGCAGGAGTCGTTCTGTCCTTCAGATGAATGCTGCCGATGCGGTCGGCCAGCTTGACGATAGCCGGTATCGGACTGTCGCCCGAACCGGCGACGTAATGCCCGCAGTCCAGATTGACGGCGTTGCCCTTCGATTGCTTCAGCACGTCGTCCCAGGCGTCGATCGTGGCCTGTGTGTGAGCGTGATAAGCAGCCACCATGCCGTGCTTAGCGGCGGTATCGCCCAAACGCTGCGTGAATGGACTGGCCGCTGCCAGTTCCAGACTGACCTGCTTCGCGCCCAGCGCCTTCGCTACTTCGAAGAAGTAATCGAATTCCGCGTCGGACATGTTTTCCGAAGGCGTCAGCTTGTGGCAGTAAATGCTCACGCCGGCCTCTTCGTACATCTTGCGGAATTCCCTGAACTTGTCCATGGATGCCGATAGACGCCACTTCTTCAGCGCTTCCGCCGCCGCCAGTTGTTCCTCGCTGGGCGCGCCGCGTCCACCACCAAAACCGCCGAAACCGCCGCCGCGTCCACTGCCACCACGACCGCCGCCTGGTCCGCCGCCCATCGCAGCCGGGCACGTGTACGATCCATCCGCGTTCTTAACCGCCGCTGCGCCACCGCCCGGCATTCCGCCCGGACCCCTTCCAGCACCTGAACCGCCGCGACCGCCCGGTCCACCCGGACCGCCGAATCCACCGCGCCCTGCGGCCTGCGGCGCTCCCGCAAACGCCTCAGCCGCCGGCGGCATCAGCTCAATCGCGCTGATTCCGTCTTCGACGATGTAGCTCAGCAGCTCTTTCGCGTCGTTCTGTCCGGACATTCCGCCGTAACTATAAGTGATGGTTCCAATCTGGACGCCACCGAAGTTCGAGTTCACTTTAGCGGCGGCGCGCACCAGTCCCGATGGGACAGCGGCAGCGGCCAAAGCCAGTTTTCCAAAATCGCGTCTGTTCAAATTCATAGATTCCCCTTGCAGCCAGGCGAAGCTATCCTACAGGAAACAGGTCGAACACACAATCGGCTTGGTCCCGCCGCGCAAGGCGAAAAGCGCGATAAGGCATGAGATCTCTTTTGGATTCAGCGATTAACCAAAAGTGCAAGGAATTGTAATGGAACGGGCTTCAAACGCCGCTAACGCAGAGGCTCCGGCGCCGAGCCCAGCTTGATCGCCATCTTCGACGTGTGGCCATCGCGATAGATCGTCAGTGTCACCGTGTCCCCGCCCCGCTTCTGCGTCATCGTTCTGGTCAGCGTGGTTTCGTCTTCCACCGGCTTCCCGTCGACCGCAACAATCAGATCGCCGCCAATCCCCAGCCGGTTGAATCCAAAATTCACCGCGCGCGTCGCTCCGTGCAGCCCGGCCGTCGCAGCGGGCGAGCCCTCCTCCACCTGCTCAATCAGCAAGCCGCCCGAAGAAGGCAGCCCGAGCGCGTCCGTGTACTGCCAGCCCGCCGGTATGAACACCGTCTGCCCCACACCCAGCACGGCGCGTGAAATGTGACCGGTTGCCCGGTACTCTTCAAGCATCGCCTTGACCCGCGCAATCGGCATGGCAAACCCAATCCCGATACTCCCCGCCTGCCCGCTCGCCGTCTGCGAACCATAAATCGCCGTGTTGACTCCGATCACATTCCCGCTCGAATCGAGCAGCGGCCCGCCGCTGTTTCCCGGATTGATCGCCGCATCGGTCTGGATCAGCCCCTCCATCCGTGCACCGTCTTCGTTGTCGAGCATGCGCCCCAGCGAACTCACAATCCCCGTCGTCAGCGTTCCGCCCAGCGCAAACGGATTGCCGATCGCCAGCACTTTCTGCCCCACCAGCAGCTTATCGGAATCGCCCAGCGGCAGGAACGGCAGCTTGCGCCCCGCGTCGATTTTGAGAATCGCCAGATCGTCGCGGCTGTCGATTCCAAGCACCGTAGCGTCATACTGCTTCTGATCCGACAACGTCACCTGAACCTTGCTCGAACCCACAATCACGTGCTTATTCGTGACAATCTCCCCATCCTCGTTGATGATGAAGCCGGACCCCACGCCTTTGACGGGATACGTCTGAAAGAACATGTCGCGCTGAATCACCACGCTGGTAATATTCACCGTGGCCAGATGGCTGGTCTTATAAATGTCGATGTTATTCTGCTCGTCGGCTCCCAGGCCCGCGCCGTGCGCCGTCACCGGATCGGCCCAGAGTTTGCCGCTCGATGAAATCGGCCGCAGCAATTGCTCCATCTTCCAGTTGCCCCGCGTGGTGATCAGCCAGAAGCCAAAAACCAGAAGCAAAGTCATCAAAAGTGCGCGTGGTCTCATGCCGCCATCTTCCTTAATCCCTCAAATACCATTTTAGTTTGACGCAGCGTGTCTTCCTTCGTGCCGCTGGTGTCGATCACGTAGTCGGCCCGTGCCACCTTCTCCGCAACGGGCATCTGATGCTCCAGCCGCGCCATCACGGAAGCTTCCGTCGCACCCGGCCGCTCCAGCGCCCGCGCAATCTGCTGCTCCCGCGCACACGTCACCACAATCGTCTTGCTCGCGCCCTCAAGCCCGCCCGATTCTATCAAAATTGCGGCCACATAAACGACCACCGCGTGCGGCTCGCGCACCCCGATTTCTTCGATCGTTCGTCGCGCACGCGCCCGTACTGCCGGATGCACAATCGCGTTCAGTTTCCTCAGCTCATCCGGTTTCCCGAACACAATCGCCGCCAGTTTCGCCCGGTCCGTCTCGCCAAACTCCGCCAGCACCTGCGCCCGCGCCTCGCCATCCGGCCCGATCACCTGATGCCCCAGTTCGTCCGCCTCAATGATGTAAGCGCCCAGTTCCCGCAGTGCCTGCGCGACAAAGCTCTTGCCGCAAGCCATCCCGCCGGTCAGCCCCGCAATCAACACACGCGCCGCTCCGCCGCCTCAATCGTATTCCGCATCAGCATCGCGATCGTCAACGGCCCCACTCCCCCGGGCACCGGCGTATAAGCCGACGCCACGCGCGCCATATCGCCCGGATGCACATCGCCCACCAGCAAACTCCCGCGCTTATCGAAATCCGCCAGCCGCGCCGCATCGAAAATCCGCTCCGCCTCAGCCCGCGTCTTCACCGTATTCATGCCGACATCGATCACCACCGCGCCCGGGCTAATAAATTCCTCCGTGATCATGGCCGCGCGTCCGATCGCCGCCACCAGAATCTCCGCGCCCCTGCAAACGCCGGCCAGATCGCGCGTCCGCGAGTGGCACACCGTCACCGTCGCATTCTCCTGCAGCAAGAGCAGCGCCATGGGCTTGCCCACGATATCGCTGCGTCCCACCACCACCGCATTGCGACCCGCAATCGGAATCTCGTATCGCTTCAGAATCTCAATCACACCGGATGGCGTGCACGGACGCAAGCCAGGCCGCCCCGTCGAAAGCAGACCCACGTTGCAGGGATGAAATCCATCCACGTCTTTCTCCGGAGCCACCGCCAGCAGCGCCTTCTGCGCATCGATTTGCGGCGGCAACGGAAGCTGGATCAGAATGCCGTCGATATCTTCGCGCGAATTCAGTTCAGCGATAATCGCCAGCAGCGCATCGGTCGATAGCGATGCGTCGCGCGTGATGGTCTCGTGATGGATGCCCAGTTCTTCCGCGGTCTTCGTCTTGTTGCGCACGTAGACGGCGGAAGCGGAGTTGTCGCCCACCAGCACAACGGCCAGCCCCGGCGCTCGCCCCGCTGTTGCGATCACGCGCGCCACGCGAGGCAGACACTCCGCTTTAATCTGATCCCGAACCAGGTTCCCGTTAAGAATTTGAGCCACGAAATCAGGTTATCGTAGCTACCTCAATTCTCGCCGGGATTTTCCACCGCGCGTTCCACCACCACAACCGGCAATTCGGCCTTTTGCGCATCCAGCTTCAATCCGAGCTGCTCCTGTATCACACTGAATATCGATGGCCCGGCGCCCCGATCCACATCCTCCAGCGCACCCTTCAGATGTTCCGCACTATCGGCGAATTTCAGAGAGAAATCGAAACCGCCGGAAAGCCCGGTCTTATCCACCACAGGCCGATCGACACTCAGCGGCCGGCTCGCCAGCCGCTCCGCCAATTCCGCCATGGATGTGTTGCGAAACTCCAGAGCGCCGTCGCCAGGCCGCATACTGGCAGGCCCGCTGTCGCTTGACGGCTTCAACCCCGCCCTGGCCTTCGAAACAATCAGCGCGTAGACAGGCAACTGCTTCCGTTCCTCACGCACAACCAGCTGAAATCGATCAACAAGAAGCGCCCGCAGCATTTTCCGCAGTTCAGCATCGTCTGCCTTGTCTGCGGCCTTCGCCGAAATATCATAGCGCTCCGAGGCAATCCAGTCCGGCCCGCCGGATAGCTGAAAATCGCGCACCCCATATGCCCATTTCACGCACGACCGCAGCGTGACATTGCGCATAATCAGCGAACCGGGCGTGCTCGTGATGCTCTCGGCAATCTGGCCTTCTCCGCCAGCGCTGCCAGCCTTATTGATGCGCACCGACGCCACGTCAAATGTCTGTGCATTCGCATAGGCCGAGAAAAGAAAAACGAGGAAAATGAAATTCTTCACGCCCTCATTCCATTGAGGCCAGCGAATAGTTCCAAAACCTGATCGGGACCGAAAACTAACTCAAGCCCCAACCATCTTCCGCACATTCTCTTCCACGATGCCGCGAACTTTATCCTCGCCCACGAAATTCTTCACCATCGCAGGCAACTCGCACTCCACCGTGACATTCGTATCGTCCACCGCGACTGTCGCCGCCAGCGGCACGGAAATAAATCCCACCTTGCCAGTGCACGAAAAAGTCATCACGGAACCCGCCCAGCTTTTCTTCTGATCCACAATCTGGACGCTCTTGCCGCCCGCGCCAGCCAGCAACTGGTCCACTCCCTGATCCAGAACCGGCTTGACTGCCTGCTCGGTCGAGTGATGCGCTACAACCACTTTCATGCCGGATTCCTCTTCAACTGCCCGCAGGCAGCATAAATATCAAGCCCTCGGGGCTTGCGTATGAAACACGGCACCGAACGCCGCACAATTTCCTGGAACGACGCCACACGCTCGGGCAAAGGCGTCTCAAACGGAATCCCCGGCCCCGGATTCAGCGCAATCAGATTCACTTTGCAATTGATATTGGCCAGCATCCTGGCCACGCGCTTCGCATCCGCATCCGTGTCGTTGACATCTTTGAGCAGCACATACTCGAACGTCAGCCGCTCCCAGCTTCGCAGCGGATAAGCCTTGCACGCCTCGATCAAATCGCTCAGATGCCACTTGCGGGTGATCGGCATCAGCGCCTGCCGCTGCTCTTCCGTAGACGCATTCAGCGATATCGCCAGCTTCGGCCGCACTTCCGCCTTGCCCATCTCTTCAATCTTCGGAATGATCCCCGACGTCGAAACCGTAATGCGCCGCTCGCTCATCCCCACCGCTTCCGGATCCGTCAAGATCCGCGTAGCTTTCAAAACGTTGGGCAGATTCAGCAGCGGTTCGCCCATCCCCATCATCACGATGTTGAACCTCTTATTAGTGGCCAGCAGACCGTTATCCCGCGCCACAAACAGCACCTGACCCACAATCTCGCCCGCCGTCAGCGACCGTTCCAGGCCCATCAGCGCCGTCATACAAAACTTGCAATCCACCGGACATCCCACCTGGCTCGAAATGCAAATCGTGTCGCGGTCTTCTTCCGGCATCAGCACGGTTTCTACCGTGCGGCCATCCTGCAAACGCAGCAAATACCGCCGCGTGCCGTCCACGGAATCGTAAACGCGGTCCGCCACCGGCAGCCCCAGTTCGGCATGTGCGGCCAGTTCCGTGCGTAAACTAACGGGCAGCGTGGAAATCTGCACCAGGTCGGAAACCTTCTGGTTATAGATCGCGCGATAGACCTGGGCGGCGCGAAAGGCTGGCTGTTCCGGAGGGAGCACCTGCCGCAGTTCGCTAAGTTCCATCCCTACAAGAGCTTGCGGCATTTGCATTTAGGTTAACACGCATGTGGTACAAACGAATCAGGTCCATCTCACGTTGTCCTTCAATCCCACTATCGAAGTTCCACCCATTCCCGGCGCCGCTACCCCGTCCAGCCTGGAACGCGACATCCGTATCACCACGCTCGCCAACGGCATCAAGGTCATCACCGAGACCATGCCCCATGTACGCTCCGTATCGGTCGGCGTCTGGGTCGGTTCCGGTTCCCGTCGCGAAACCCCGCAGCAAAACGGCGTCTCTCATTTCATCGAACACATGCTGTTCAAGGGCACCGCGACGCGCTCGGCCGAAGACATCGCCCGCTCAGTCGATTCCATCGGCGGCAATCTCGACGCCTTCACCGCCAAGG
>Ga0302319_10003489_pt1 | contig 32855 bp, 34 predicted proteins | sample Bog_T0_2_FD_203319 | JGI IMG/M metagenome (GOLD analysis project Ga0302319, IMG submission 203319) | Peat permafrost microbial communities from Stordalen Mire near Abisko, Sweden - Bog_T0_2 | ecosystem: Environmental > Terrestrial > Soil > Wetlands > Peat | place: Sweden: Abisko, Stordalen Mire... | reverse complement strand
GACGTAGAAGCCGCCTTTACATGCTCAAAACGAGACATTAATTCGATCAGAGGGTCGTACACACAGACCAATTCCTGATCCTTAAGTTCATCAGCCACGACATAGGATACCGAAATGAGGAATCGGTATCTCCCGAAACCTTATAACTCATGAGGTTCATCCACGATAGACCTAAGCAAATGAGTGGACTCAGGCCTAATGGCTATCCACTGTTTCGGGATCGCGGTATTCTCATTGATAGCTCTTTCCTTGAAGCAATCCTGCTTCCTCCTTACCTTTCCTTAGCTGGAGGAACTGTCGATCGAGCATCGAGGCAACATGATTTACGAGTACAAAACCGCATCGTTTATGATCCGGGGAATCAGAAATGGCCACCCCGTCGAGGAAGTGGATGATCGCATCAACCTCGAGGCCAAGGAAGGTTGGGAGTTTGTACAACTCGCCTCCGGCGCCACGACGGCATCCGTGTCCGTCATCATTGTTTTCCGTAGACCGGCCGCAACCTCGTAGCGATCATCGTCTGATGGTTGGACGTGGGCTCCTTATTCGACTTCCATCTGCTCTTTGACCTTGGCTGACTTTCAGTCCAGTTCCATGAGGCCTCGATTGGATACGGAGTTCCGACCCGGCTATCCCATGCGGGCCTCCGGAAACGGTTGCGTACTCAGGATCGGTCCAATGATCCGGAAACTCGTATAGTGGCCACATCTCTTAAATCGAGGCATAACTTCCCAACATTCCATACAGGGTTTCGGTGGCATGTTTGACCCGGTCTTTTTCGGCAAGCGTTGGGTGGACGGCTCCGAACCGGCGGCGACACCTTTCGAAGAGAAGGATCTTCTGATCGATCGTCAAGTCGTCCCACTTATTGGCCGTCTTCGCGATTTCGTTATGGATCAGCGGACGGTTGCGCGTATGGTCGGCAAAGAAGTGAAGTACATCTTTAATCTGCTCGTCAGGGCTCATGCGCTCATTATAGTATATCTTTGTCTACTATACAAGTGTTTGGGCGATTTTTGGCTTGCCGCTGGTTTGACGCGCTGAGCATTTCAGACCGGATAATCCGTCTATGAGAAATGTCTGAAATCCCACCACGAAAATTCGTCGCTTACCCTCGTGAGAATTCGTTCGGAACGTATGGAAGTGTCGCGAAATTGGAAGCGCTCGGGCAGGCATATTTCGGCTTGAACCTCATTCTGGGAATGAACATCTTGTCTGCACTTCTCCTTTCATCGGTGATTAGACACGCGTCTCCCGTCTTGGCACGACCGTGCATGGTGCTGCTGATCGCAGCCGTTGGAATATTGAGCTACTTTCCAATCAAGAAAATCGGAATGGTTCTCAATTGGTCACAGACGAAGGTGATCGTCGCATCCTGCCTCATGGGGCTTAACTCTCTCATCTGTTTCGGAATCATTGCGTACAACATCCTGGTTAGGACGATCTCATACGAATTAAACCGATACGGCATTCGAAAAAGAACGTTCGGATACGACCGATCCGAATTCGCAGCGGCCCTAGAGGAACGACGAAACTCAGAGTCGATGCCCCCGGTGGTATTTCCCAACGTTGACCCGCTTTGAACAATCACCAAAGAACGGACACTGGATAAAGTGCGAATACGGGATCGGCAGTCACGATGGTGAGACCCTCTGCAATCGCTTGCGCGATCAACATACGATCGAATGGATCGTCATGGATCCTTGGCAGTCTGTCGAGCAAAGCTACGTGGTCAACGTTTGGCGCCAAGAACTCGGCCTGGATCTCTCGGGCGAAGCGTGCCGCAGTTCGCTCGGCGTTATCCTTCAGGGGTAACTTTCCGACCGTGTATTTGATCTGCATCTCCCAGACCGACACAACGCTCACTTGGCGAAAAATCTCTGGATCGGCCAAAACCGTCAAAGCCGCTGCGCTGAGTCGGCGTGGGGCGACCGCGGACCAAATGAACACATTGGTATCCAGTAAAAGGCGCAGTCTATTCGCCATACCAGACCTTCATCTCCTCGTTGGTCAAGGGCAAAAATGCGGATTCGGGAATCTCGAATTCCCCCTCGAACACCCCCAATTTGATTGGATTCACCTTCAGCGGCCTCAATTCGGCCACCGCAATATTGTCTCGCGTCAAGATAATCGTCTCGCCTGCCTCAACTCGCTTGATCGTTTCTAAAACCCGCGCCTTGAACTCATTTACGGCGATCGATTCCATAGTTAATTATGACGGGTCTGATGTCGCAAAACGGATCACAGTCAGAATCGTTGTGATTGCTCCTTCGGCAATATTCTGGGCCATTGCAATTCCTGCCGACCAGCGTCAAAACGACTTCGAATGTAAGTCATCGTCGCTTTCGCGCATGGACCTCAACCGTTCCATGATCGGCTCAAGGGTCTCTACATCGTCGCCCACTATGATCGACTCAGCGAATGCTTCGGTCTCAATAGCAAGCATCGACAAGACAAATTCGATGCTCTCCAATTCGGTAACGTCGTTTGCCTCAAGTTGCTGACCAAAGATCAAAACCTTGCTCATTGTCTTCAATGCGTTGCGAAATGCCTGATCTGCAGCTTCCCGCGCCTCGACCCGCGTCCCATAATAGACGCTTGGTATCGTTGGGCCAACTGATTCGAGTTCTCTGACCGTAGCGACCACGTCAAGTGCGTGTTTAGCGCACTTGTCCAGCAACTCGGCTTGTCGCTGACCGATTTTATCGGCAAGTTCGTTTCGTACCGGTCGGCTTCGAACGTATTTCGGCATTCTGGCCATCTTGGAAAGACGAACGAGGTCCTGCCTCGATCTTGCTCCAAGCCGGTTCGTAGCGAAGACGACCTCCAGCGCCGCCGACGACGCAAGAATCGCCACCATCACGTACCAGGCATGAAACGCTCCGCTCACGATCGTTCCAAGAACACCGAGCCATTTCACCCACTCTTCCGGACGCTTTGCCGCGCGATGAGCGTCCTCTTCCTGCACTAAACTCAAATACGTTTCAAGATACGGAAACTCCGATAGCATTGCCCTCTTCCAAGCCTTGGCACGTATCGATCCCGGCCTCACTATCGGAGGTGTGTTAACAAGCGCTTTTGAATCGCCTAGAATCATGGTATGTGTACGGCTGGCTACTTCGCTTCCCGGTCTCGATCTAAGGTTGGGGCTGACGTTCGAGATTTCTTTCAGACGATTGAGGAGCTTGCCAATGTACCTAAGACCAAAATCCGTCCTACGAACGAGAGCCCCTTTGTTCGAATGGAGGAGGATGGACATCGTCACTTGCGACTACTACGGTGGGGCTTAGTTCCATCCTGGTCAAAAACTGAGACCTTTCCCTATCCGACCTACAACGCCCGCAGCGAAACGATCACAGAAAAACGGACCTTTCGAGAGCCGTTTCGGCGACGGCGTGGGATTATGGCATGGATAAGCTACGTCGAATGGCGGGACGAGAAAGGAATGAAGGTTCCTTACGAGTTTTCACTTGCAAATGGCGATCCGATCGGATTTGCCGGATTGTGGGATTCGTGGGGACAGGGCGAGTCTTCGTTTGAATCGTGCACGATGATCACTTGCGAGCCTAACGATTTGGCATCGCCATACCATGATCGTATGCCGGTCATTCTCCAGCCCGATGATTTCGAGCATTGGCTCGACCCAAATGCGGACTCTAAGGACCTCCTTGCACTTCTTAGACCGCTCCCGTCCGAACTTATGGTGGCGGAATTGGCGAACGCGGATGACTTCAAGAGGCCATCAAAAGCAAAGATTACGAAAGCGGTAGCAGCCAGTTTATTTGATGAGTAATGAGGGGCCGAATGAGGGCTCGTTACGAAGGATGTGCGCCCTATGACGAATTACCACTTTGAGTACGAAACAGTGGTGAACGCTCCTATAGACGAGGTGTTCGCGTTTTTCTGTCGTGTCGAAAACCTGGCAAAGCTCACGCCAGTAACGTTAGGATTCAAAGTCCTTAGCAAATTGCCAATTGAAATGAGGGTTGGTACTCTGATCGATTGCCAAGTTCGGATACGCGGGATTCCAGTCAAGTGGCGTACGGAGATCTCGGTTTGGGAACCGGGTAAGCGCTTCATCGATATTCAAGTGAAGGGTCCTTACCGGAAGTGGATTCACGAGCATCGTTTTGAACCGGATGGTGCAGGCACTCGGATATGGGATGCAGTTGAATATGCAGTGCCGGGAGGACTCTTGGCCCCGATTGTTCATAACCTCTTCGTGAGAAGGGAGATCAAGTCGGTTTTTGCCTACCGAGAGAAAGTCTTGCGCGAGGCATGGATAACGACCAACGATCCGCATTTGGATGTTTGGTAAGTCAGTTCGCGTCAGATGGCTCGCTACTGATCGACGCAACGCCGTCTGTGCCAAGCGCCTGCAACAGTGCGGCGACTTTTGCCTTCGAAGCGGTCGCCGGCCGAGCCCAGATATACTTCGGGTGGTTCTGAGGCGTGAACTTGGTGCGAAAATTCGTCAGATCTGCAAACGGACGCCAGAGACTTATCCAATATCCCTGGCGATTTAGCACGTCGACGAGGACACTTCTCGTTTCAGACGAGTAATGACGCACATAGCAAAGTGCTCCAGGCGCGATCAGTTCGGTTCCTTCAATGTCGTTACAGACGACGGCGTGAGTGTTCATTTTCTTATTCGTTTGGGTGCAAGGCCGGAAAGTCCGTCGCTCTGACTCAACTCGGAGCAATTTATACGGCTAAAAGCCGCGAGATCGCACTCAAAGTGCGCCGTACACTGGAATTATAGCTGTTTGCGCTAAAACCTCGGTTTAAAGGCCAGAGATGGATCGACCGCTAGGCTCGATCCCAAGGGACTCCGCGATCAGACTCATGTGAAGGTGACGACCCCGATGATAGAATAGGGCCGTGCTTCTTGCCCTCCTGCTTTCACTCTCGAACCTGAATTCCGAATCTGTAGACCAGCAAGTCTTGGGTCTCCTAAACAAAATGAACCTTAGTGAGAGGGTGGCGCAGCTACAGCATGCAACACTCGACGGTCTTGTCATTAAGGATGGACAGGTCACTCACGATTCGCTTGTATCCGTGTTGGGAAAGCAAGGGATCGGGGTTGTCAGCTTTCCTTTGGGGGCGAGCGCGGATCGAATCGCGACGTGCGTCAACAGTGTTCAGAGGTACCTACGGACCGAGACTCGACTCAAAGTTCCGGCCATCGTGGTATCAGAATGCTTGCACGGTCCCCTTGCAGTTGGGGCGACGATCTTTCCGCAGGCCATTGCACAAGGGTCCACTTGGAATCCAGATCTCATCCAGTCGATGTCGAGCGTCATTGCCCGGGAGGCGAGCAGCCTCGGAGCGAGTCAGTGTCTTTCTCCTCTCTTCGACTTGGCAAGAGATCCCCGATATGGGAGGGTGGAGGAGTGCTTTGGGGAATGCCCCACCCTGGTTAGCCAGATGGGTGTCGCTTGGGTCAACGGAGCTCAAGGCAAGGATGTCTGGACCCGCGGCCTTGCCATGGATAAAATCGCTTGTACAACCAAGCACTTTGCCGGCTACAGCGTCCCGGCGGCTGGAATCAATCTTGGCCCAGCCTCTCTTGGGGAGCGAGAGATGCGCAGCCTCTATTTGCCTCCGTTCGAAGCGGCGGTCAAGAGTGCGCACGTCATGTCGGTCATGCCCAGTTACAACGAGGTCGACGGAGTTCCGGCCCATGGAAATCCCTGGCTTCTCAATACCGTGTTACGGAAAGAATGGGGCTTTCCTGGTTACGTCTATTCCGACTGGGGCGGAGTGGAAATGCTCCATTCGTTCCACCACGTTGTGGCGTCTGTAGATGAGGCAGGAGTCCTGGCCCTACGCTCTGGCGTCGATGTGGAGGCTCCCGGTCCAGAGGGATTCTCCCATCTCGAAGAAGCCGTCAAGAACCATGAATTGGACCCCAAGATTCTAAATTTATCGGTAAGTCGCGTGTTAAGAGAGAAGTTCCTCGCCGGATTGATGGGCGGCAGCCGCCCCGAAGCCAGTCCTGCGCTACGAAAGCCGGATGCATCGCCTTAGCCAAGCAAGTTGCCGATGAGTCGATTATTCTCTTGAAGAATGAAGGACACATCCTTCCGCTGAACCCTCAGACGGTCCATTCGATTGCGGTCATCGGGCCGAATGCGGATCAGGTCGAATTTGGGGACTATTCGGCTTCTAAATCCAACGATGACGGAACTACCGTTCGTACTGCAATGGAAGCTGCGGGCTCGGCCTTTTCTATTCGATATGCCAAGGGATGCGACCTCGTAAAGCCTGACAAGTCGGGATTCGATGAAGCTATTTCAGCCGTTCGCCAGAGTGACGTCGCGATCGTCGTCATTGGGGACACGAGCATGGTGCTTGGCGGGAGGGGAAACTCGCCTTTGGACAGTCTTGCTACCGTCGGGGAGGGGTTTGACCGCTCAGAACTTGGACCGCCTGGAATCCAGGGCGACCTCGTCCGAGCCGTGATCGAGACAGGCAAGCCGACGATTGTTGTAATGGTGAATGGTCGACCCTATAGCGTGCCTTGGATCAAAGCACATGCCAACGCGATTATGCTCGCCTTCTACCCCGGTCAGCAGGGGGGCGAAGCAATTGCCGACATCCTCTTCGGGAAGACCAACCCAAGCGGCCACCTTCCCGTATCGGTAGCCCAAGATGCTGGCCACATCCCCACAGTTTACGACTACAAGCCAAGCAGCAGAGGCTACTACCACGAACCAGGATCTCCTGACCGCCCCGGTCGTGACTACGTCTTCTCTTCCCCCGATGCTTTGTGGCCGTTCGGATTTGGCCTCAGCTACACCACCTTTGAGGTTTCCCATCTGCAGATACTCACTCCAATCGTTAAAGCGACGGCGGTCGTACGAGTGAGCGTCGATGTTAGAAACTCCGGCTCGTCGCCTGGAAAAGAGGTCGTGCAAATCTATTCCCACCAAGAAACGAGTTCCACCACGACTCCGGTACGTCGCCTCCGACGCTTCGCCAAAATCCTGCTTCAGCCAAGCGAGACCCGCACCCTCAAGTTTGAAATCCCTGCGTCCGAATTCGCGATTTGGAACCGCGAAATGCAGCAGGTTGTCGAACATGGAGCCTACACGCTGTTCGCCGGGACCGACGCAGAAGATTCCCGGCTTCATGCAAGTTTTACGATTCGGTAAGAGTCGCCACCGAAACGCTAGCGTTGCAATCTGGTTGGCGCGAGTCATCGTGAGCCTTGCACCCTGGGTCGATCCATTCAGCGTCGCGCCGATCGCCGCGCTAGAGGGTGTGGCGACCTTCATGGCCTCACCGAAAAAGTAGCAAAAGTCTGGCCTGCCCGCACCTCCACGGTATCTGGAAGAAAAGCCAGAGTTGTATCGCTGGTCAACTTTATGGCTGCGCCTCCAGGCCCTGTCGCATTGCAAACCGCTTCGAGCCAGTTAATCTGTGTTGATCGATAATGTCGCAGACCTAGTCACGCCATTCAAAGCAGCCCCAATCGAAGCCGTTGTACTGGATGCGACCTCTATTGTCTTGACCGTGAACGTGGCCGACGTCTTCCCTGCCGGCACGACCAATGTAGCAGGTAAGGTCGCTGATTTCACGCTGCTGGTCAAATGAACGGTTGCTCCGCCAGGACCGGCTGGTCCATTTAGTGTGACTGTCCCAACGCTCGAATTCCCGCCAACGACGGAGTCCGGATTCAGAAGAACCGATACCAGTTGAGATGGAATCAGGGTGCAATTCGCTGCCCTTGATAGCCCCCCTTGCCTACCGGTAATAACCACGCTCGTTTTAGAGGACACGGCTTCTGTTCGAATGGCAAAGCTGGCTTCCGTCAGTCCTGCCGGCACGGTTACGTGCGAAGGAACCAACAAACTCGCATTCGAGCTTGCAACCGAGACAACTGTGCCCAATGGGCCCGCCTTGCCGTTCAACGTGACCGTGCATTTTCCTCCGGCACCCCCTCGAATGGTTGTTGGATCGACCGTCAGTTGGGAAATCGAGGCTGGGAGGATGGTGATGGTTGCACTCTGTGAGCTGTTGTTCGCAGACACGATAATTGTTGCCACGGTCGACTCGTTTACAGCTACTGTGTTCACTCCAAAAACTACCGTCGAATTACCGCCATAGCTTGTGACCTGCTTTGGCAGAATTACCGCCGGGTTACTGCAAGTAACTGCAAATACCTCATATTGGGCGGCATAACCGTTTAGCGTAATCGTACCGGTCGTGCTCTTGCCGCCAAGAACCGTTGACGGACTAAAGCTCAAGGATTGGATTGGCGCTGGAAGTACCTGTAAGTTTGCAGTCTTCGTAAAGGGCCCACTGTAGGCTGTGACGGCAACGGTCAAGGGTGTCCCAACGGTATACGTTGTCACCGTGAAGGTTGCAGAAGTAGCGCCTGCCGGGATGAACACGGTCTCAGGCACCGTCGCGACATAGTATCCATTCATGAGGGCGCCGCTCGAATAAAGTCCTATGGTAGTTCCCCCCGCTGGTGCAGGCTGTGCGAGGGTAATGGTTCCAGACGAATTAACGCCTCCTTGGAGAGACGAAGGGCTTAGGGTTATACTGGCGATTGCGGTAGATGTAAATCCAACAAGAGAGCAGACGTCGATTCCTCCGTTGCTATCCGTAGAAGCAAGCAATGTGCCATCGGGTGAGATCGCAATATTGAATCCAAAATTGCTGGCAGATCCCACTAGACTGTAATCAGCAGTGCTAAAGGCCTGAACGCCAGAGTACGATCCTGCATACAAGGTCGTCCCGTCCGATGTGAATCCTACGGTACCAACCGAACCCGTGCCAGGCTCCAAGGTCAGCGTTGTCACTAAAGACTCGGTTTGGACATTCCAAACTTCAATCAACCCTCCATTAGTCAGTGACGATGATTCGCTAGTCTGTCCGCCAAGGGCGATGGTTTTGCCATCGGGTGAGAAAGCCAGACCATTCGTTAAAGTCGCTGCAGTGTCGAGCGAGTCAATCAAAGTTCCAGACGATACATCCCAAAGTTGCAGGTCCGCGACAGGATAGCTGTTGGAGTTAATCCAGGAGGAACTGTCGGCGAGTATCTTCCCATCGGGGGAAAAGGCGAGTGCGACCGACCCGTAATGTCCAGGAATATTCAGGGTTGACAGCAGTTCGTCGGTGCTGGTGCTCCATATTTCTATGGTATTGATATAATCGTCCGTTGTGCCACCCACTGCCAGTTTGGTTCCATCCGGCGAGAACTTGAGCGCCGTGACCTTGGTCACGTTCGACTTGAAAGACTGAATAAGCGTATTGCTTGCCGCATTCCAAATTTGCAAGGAACTGGTCCCATAACTTCCGGTTCCCCCCGTTGCGATGGACTTACCGTCAGGCGAATAGGCATAGGCGGATACGAATCCGGTTCCAACCCCCGCTAACCAATTCCCGCCGGTACTGCTCCAGACGCTGACACCGTAGTTCACTGCACCAAATGGTCCCGCTAACACCGTTTTCCCATCAGGCGAAAACACTGGAGTACTGCTTAAGTTCGCGGTTACTCCGGTTTGAAAACTCTTCGAAACACCGATCCCGTCGGTGTCAAAAATGTCCACCACCCCGTATGATCCGGTTGTAATTTGCGCGCTGCCTATATAACCAACTCCTGCGCAGGCGACGCTTTTCCCATCGGGCGAATAGGCGATGGCGTTAAACTGAGATGCCGCACCGCCCGAAGTGAGCACCGTGCTGGCGGTAATGGGCCACGATTCCACCAAACCGTACCATGTGGGTCCCGCCATCGTCGGCGAACCGGCAGCCGTACCGCAATCTGCGACCGACGATCCATCGGGAGAGAAGGCGATTGAGTAAGGAAAGAATTCCCTTGTTGGAATGTTGTTGACTAAATTATGGGTGCTCAAACTCCAAAGTTCCATCACACCGACGCCGCCACAGTCCGCCAGCAAAGATCCGTCCGGAGATATTGCCAGTGAATTAACTTCCGATGCAGAAGTCTTCAGGGTCGTGATTAACTTGCTGTTTGTAATATTCCACAGTTCCAAAACGCCGTTCAGCGTAGAACCGCCATTACCAGTTGGCACTAACAAATACCCACCATCGGCAACCGACTTTCCGTCTGGGGAAAACGCCACGCTGTCCACCTGTACAGCCGACGTCTTGAGGGTAGTCGTCCTAGTTTGAGTCGAAACATTCCAAAGCTCAACCAATCCTTCCGACAAAAGGGATCCGCAATCGACAACTGACTTATTGTCCGGCGACCAAGCTGCGCAGTAAACGGACGACGCGGTGGTTGGAAGAGTGGAGTTGAGCTTGCCACTGGAGACGTTCCACAATTCGATCACTCCGCCCGAACCTCCCAGTCCGGTGGCGAGCAACGTCTTGCTATCGGATGAAAAATGAATGCTGGATACCCACTCGGCTTGGGTGGCCAGCCCTCGGTACGGTTCTCCGGTGGAGGCATTGTAGATCTGGATGCACCTAGTGCCTCCAACCGCTAGCAATGTTCCATCAGGTGAATACGCAACGGATCCGCCGGATAGGAATGAGTTGAATATCCAATCGACTGGCAAAGCGCTTTGAGCCCGGGAAATGGCGCTCAACGAGCAAAGAAGCGCAAGAGTCAATGCGAAGACAAGGCATCTTGCCCGACATCGAATTTGTTCAACAGCTTGGCAAATCAATGGGTTTATCTCCAATCAATCAACAATCTACAGGATAACCGCTTAAATTGTATAGAGGCGTTACCGTGCTAAGATCAAGTTTCTAGAATAATCATACATTCTGCACCGGCTTGGACACCTAGGCTCCCTCGATCGTGAGCGTCGCCGTTTGAGTCGCGCCGTTTAGTACCGCGGAAATGGTCGCGACGGCTGGGCTCGATACCGAGTATGTCTTTACAGTGAAACTGGCAGAGTTCTTTCCTGCCGGCACAACGATCGTTGCGGGCAGGCTCGCGCTGTCTGTGCTGCTTGCCAACTTGATCACCGCTCCAGTGGGTCCGGCTGGTCCGTTCAAGGTTACGACGCCAACGGAGGATCTCCCACCGATAACGGAGGGCGGATTCAAGCTTAGAGACAAGAGCTGAGGTGGGTTTATCGTAACGGGCGCGGTGTTAACCACCGATCCGGCCTTGACCGTAACGGTGACATAGGTAGTTGTCGAAACAGGAAGAGTCGTGACGGTAAAGCTCGCCTGACTCAAACCAGCGGGAACGATTACGTTTCCAGGGACCATCACGTCCGCATTAGAGCTGTTAAGGGACACTTTGAGCCCCCCTGGTCCCGCCTTATCGCTCAAGGTCAAAGTTCCCTTAGCCCCCGATCCACCTTTGATCGAAGTTGGGTTGATAGTCAAATTTGTGATGCTAGCGGTTTCCACCGTCAGCGAACCAGTCATTGACGCACCGCTCAGCGTGACGACGATATTTACGGGCGTGTCCGTACCGACTACTGACGTCAACACATTAAAAGTCGCGGAATTCCCAACAAGCACGACCGATCTATCCATTGCGACTACGTGGCTGTTTGTCGAGAGACTTGCGATCACGCCACCTGGTCCGCCCGGGCCGCTCAGGGTGATGGTTCCAGTCGTTGCCTTGCCACCCAGGACACGAGGTGGTGCAAAAGAAATGGAGATTAAGTTCGGCGGGGTCAAAGCGAATTTCGCCGTTTTTGAAGAAGGCCCGATAGACGCCGTAATCGATACCTCCGTCTCAGTAGAAACTCCATAGGTTGCCACGGTGAACGTCGCCGCATTGGCTCCCTCAGGAACGAACACGGTGGGTGTAAACGTCGCGATCTCGAATATATTGGGAGCATACAAACCGATCGTGATTCCGCCAGGCGGGGCAGGCTTTGAAAGTGTGGCCGTACCGATCACCGAAGTTCCTCCTTGGACGCTTGACGGACTAAGTGTGAGGCTGGCAAGCGTTGCGGATCCTATGACTGGAACGGAGTAGAAAGTGACGCCACCATTGCCACTGATGGATGCAAGCCTCGATCCGTCGGGGGAAAGCGAAATCGAGTAGGCGAACCCGTCAACGTACCCTAGCATGCCGTAATCGACCGCACTATAAACCTGTATGCCAGTATCGGTGGCCGCAAAGAGGGTCTTACCATTTGGCGAAAAGGCGGTGGATCCGACAGATTCGGTCCCGGGCGCCAACGGAAGGGTCGCGATTAACTGTCCGGACCGAACATCCCAAACTTCAAGTTCGCCAACCGAGACGTAAGTTGTTTGGTCAAGGATCAAACCAGATAGGGCAACCGTTTTCCCATCCGGTGAGAAGCTGACTCCGTATGCGGTCGTGGCAGCCGTGTCGAGCGTAGAAAGCAATTTCGCTGACGACACGTTCCACAGTTGCAGGACGGCCATGGGGTTTGTATCCTCATTGATCCAATTCGCACAGTCCGCAATCGTGGCGCCGTCAGGCGAAAACGCAACGGCAATCCAGCTAGATACGGCCGAAGTATTCAACGTCGATAATATCACCCCGGTCGAGGGATTCCATATCTCAATGACATCTCCTGAGGTCGTACTTCCACCGACAGCAAGCTTGGAACCGTCTGGGGAGTACTGGATTGACATAATCAAACCCATATTTGTCTCGAGGGACCCTAGAAGGGCGTCACTCGCAATGTCCCAGAGCTGGAGCAGTCCACTGCCCCCGGCAACGCCTAGTCCGATCGCGACGGTCTTGCCATCTGGAGAAAGGCCGCAAGCGGTGGCGTATCCGCCCTGTGAGTTGCCGATCCCTGAGAGCCATAAGCCGCTCGAAGCGTCCCAAAGACTCAATGCGCTACCAGCCGTACCGAGTCCCCCTCCCAATATCGATTTCCCGTCGGAGGAGAAAACCGGAAGTGAGAAGTAGTTTTGAGTCGCGCCGGTTGCGAGGTTCGTCACCGAGTCAAGACTCTTAGCTTTATAAGTGCCAAGTACTCCGACCATCCCGACAATGAAGTTATCGTTATAGATGTATTCCAGTCCAACACCGGCAATCGTCTGGCCATCCGGGGAGAATGCCATCGCGTGCTGCTGAGCGGCGGGAGAGGACTGCGAAATGGGTGTTCCGGTAGCAACCGACCAAAGTTCGATTCCACCAGACCAGAATTGGGCATCTTCCACATCCGTCCAATACCAACTGCCACAAGCCCCAAGCGTCTGTCCATCAGGTGAGAAACCCACCGATTCGATAGAGAACCAAGATTCTGAATAGGAGGCGATAAGCCTGTAAGTAGACGTACTCCAGACCCCCGCACTATAAGCGGCGCCAGCGGCAAGCGTCTGCCCATCTGGCGAGAAGGCAACTGAAGCGACTCTATAACCTGTCGAGTCTAGGGAACACAAGAGACTTCCGTCAGAGGCGTTCCAAAGTTCAAGAACACTGTCTATCGATTGATACGACTCACCTCCGTCGGCAATGAGCTTGCCATCAGGCGAGAATGCGACTGAATAAACCGTCTTTGCCGCTGTCTTGGGTGATGACCTCAGCGTTCCAGATACTGCATTCCAGATCTCAACCAAGCCCTGTGTCGAATTCGCTCCTCCAGCGACGACCATCGAACCGTCGGGGGACAACGCGGCGGAGTTGATTCCCATTCCAGTCGGCGCGATCGTGGAGATAAGCGTGCCATTTGACACATTCCACAACTCGAGAAGGCTGGTAGATGCCCCGGAGCCTGCTACCAGCAATGTCTTACTATCCTTTGAGAATGAGAGACTTGCTACATATTCGGCTGCCGTCGCAAGTCCACGCACAGGCTGACCAGTTGATACCGAATAGACCTGGACGCTGCCCTCCCCACCAACTGCCAAGAAAGTGCCATCCGGTGAATAGGCAACGGCTCCAGGGTCGAGGATGCAGTCAAATGCCCAGTCCTCCGGCATTTGCCCCTGCGCCATCGCAAAGCTAGGAACGGCACATAGGATCGCTACGAACATCACGCAAAGACCGAGCTTTATCCGGTTTAAAACCTGTAAGACGTCTAAGCGAAACAACGTAATAACTCCCAATCATGATTAATCTACAAGATAACCGCTTAAATTGAGGAGACGTATTCAAATGTTGCCGTGATTCGACATTTGTTGACACATGTAGCTACCCTTAGTCTGCCTCGCGGAAGCGCGTCCGAAAGGGATGACGCTTCCCAATCTCAAGGTGCGGGGAGTTTATTGAAAGCGCAAGGGGAGCTTTATGACCATTTATTCGTTTGGGATCCAAATTGCAACGGTTCCCAGGGTCAGGCCAACACTACGCATCTTAAAAAGACGCGAGGGGGCCAAAAAATCAAACTCCAGGAGGCATGCCGACCAAGGGGAGACTGTTGCCAAATCGCGAACAACGATGATACGAATCAGTGGGCGCTTCCACCGAGCTTGAGCGGAGGCGCTGGCGGACGGCGCCGGTTTCCTCCGCCCCCGATGGAAGTGGGTTCGTTATTATCCACGATTGATAAATGAGTTACCAATTGCATCATGTCCTCGAAGAACTTTCCGGAATTTGACGAGAGAGCTAAGCCGGTTTTATCACGGACTTCCTCTTCCACGCCTGCTTCCGCGCATAGATCGTAATCGTCCCATCCTGAGTCGTCGGACACATACGCCCCAAAGTCCTGAAGAACCGCGAATAGCTTCTTCCCTACTGAGGTCTGTATGCCAATCTGGCTGGGAGTCAGATCCGGTCGCAGAGCGAGGAGGGTGCCCATGACTAGCCGTGGATTCTTTCCCTGATACAGCTTAGACGCGCCGTCGTCACACCGATCCGCCGGCCAACGGAAGCCTTTGACTGAATCCGAGTAGAAGAGTCGCTGCCCCCAGATGTTGATCTTGATCGCATGACGGATTGGCTCTAGACTCGTAAGTTCTCCAAGGCGAAGAGAGCCGCCGAGCGTTGAAAAGCCCGAACCCCAATGCGTCCCCTTAATTCCTGGTCCGAATAGATCCTGCGTCTCGCGAGGATAACCCACGATCGGACCTCCCCGGTCCAAGCGGCATGCCGGCTCAAGTTGGTAAAGAGTCTTTCCATCCGCGGCAAGAAGGGCGGTGCAGGCGTTCGGCGTTTCAGGAGGGTGCGCGTCTGGAATGATAAGATCGTCGGGCACGGGCATCGTACCCAGCGGCTTCGATCGGTCGCCCGGCCACCGCTTATTCCAACTTGAAGGGGCAAAGATCTGCCGCAGAGGATCGATGCTCTTTAATTTATACAGGAGTTCTCGATCCACACCGATATATCGAGACGGAGTCAGCCCTGCCGGAACATACATGGCCCGAGAGCCGATGGACAGATTCCAAATAGAATCCGAGCTGAACGGCCAAATCCATGGATCTCGGGTAGTTTGCGGTCCAAGAACAAGCGCCACGAACAAGCTAAATTCGAAGATCAAAGCTTCCCCATTTTAGCCCCGAATTCCTATTGAAGAGGTCCAGTAAGCATCACCGGGAGAGCACCCTTCACTGGGCACTTTACCTATATTACGAGTCACCATCCGAGTGAGACCTTCGACCGAAACGGCGCGGCGAACTGGCTCGGGAACGCCGCATTTCCAACTGCTTTGGCTTCGTCAGTCGCAACCGTCTCGTAGGCAGAGTTTCGATGGTAATTTGAAACCTAATGGATGATCGCGTGGTTGCTAGACAAGTCCCGGACCCGGTCCCTGATCCACGTCCTTTAGTGGTTTCGATCGTCGAGTCGTTTCCGGACGCCATCGCGCTTCCGGTGGCGGGACCTCACTTGAGTTTGGAGGTAAGGGGCAAGAGGTTTGGCTGGTACATGGAAGATCACCATAGCGATGGGAGGATCGTGATCAATTGCAAGGCACTTCCTGGCGTGGGAGAAGTGATGACCCAGGCAAATGGGTCTGTCTATCACATTCCCAAAATGGCAAAAAATCGGGGCTGGGGGTTGGGAATCTGGCTTGACGTGCCCGGAATCGACTGGGATGAAGTCCACAGCCTGCTTCGCGACGCCTATCAAATCATGGCGTCCCGAACTAAGAAGGCGAAAACAGCTGAGTAGTGAAAATCGTTATTTCAAACTTGCCAAGTCGATGACGAATCTGTAACGAACGTCGCTCTTAAGCATGCGCTCATACGCCTCATTAATATAGGAGATCGGGATGACTTCAACGTCAGAGGCGATTCCCTTGTCGGCGCAGAACTGCAACATCTCTTGGGTTTCACGAATCCCGCCAATCATGGATCCGGCCAGGGACCGTCGTTTTCCGACCAGATCAAAAGCTCCAACCTTGGTCGGGTTCGGGAGGCCGACCAGCACCATCGTGCCATTTAGCTTAAGCATGCCAAGGTAATCGTTGTATTCGTGGTCGGCTGAGACCGTGTCCAAGATGAAATTGAATCTCGCCTTATTTGCCTTAAACGCTCCTGGCTCATTCGTCGCTACGAAATCGTCGGCGCCCAGACTGAGCGCATCATCCCGTTTGCTTGGCGAGTGACTGAGAACCGTTACATGGGCGCCGACCGCTTTGGCGAACTTCACCCCCATATGCCCAAGCCCCCCTAAACCGACTACCGCCACCGCATCTCCAGGTTTGACGCCGAAATGCCGGATCGGCGAATAAGTTGTGATTCCGGCGCAAAGGAGGGGGGCTGCACGTTCGAGCGGAATTCCGGAGGGGATGCTGACCACATAGTCTTGGTCAACCGTGATCTGGGTTGAGTAGCCTCCGTAGGTTACGGTCTCGCCGTCGCGAGCCTTCGCGTTGTAAGTTCCCGTCATTCCGTTTTCGCAATACTGCTCTTCCCCTGCCCGGCAGGCCTCGCATTCACGACACGAGTCCACGAATACTCCCACACCAACCGTGTCGCCAATCCTCCACTTTGCAACCCCCGATCCAACTCGGGAGACCTTGCCGACGATTTCATGGCCTGGCACCATTGGGAAGATGGAACCACCCCACTCGTCACGGGCTTGGTGCAAGTCGGAATGGCACACTCCGCAGTACAGGATCTCGATCAGAACGTCGTTCGAACCTGGTTCGCGACGATCGAGAGACCATGGCAAAAGCAAACTGGTAGGTGAATGGGTGGCGTAAGCGGGAGTTGCGATGCTCATAGGTCTGGATGATTCAACGAGCCATCCAGATCATTCGTCTCACAAGGGCCCGCATCGTGACTGTGACCAAGACCTTGGCAACTGCTAAATTCGAATCATTCGCCAGTCTGATCGTGAGAGTTATTCGGCTCGAATTGCGACAACGGATCAGATGTCACGACGGTTCTGACAAGCAATAAATTGTATTCATACCCACACCGATGCTGGCGAGTCAGTTCCTTTAACTGAAAACCCGCAGCGATTGCCAACGTCTGAAACTCTTGATGAGGTGACGATGTGCTCTTGCTTGGCGTGTCACGAATCTCCGACATGAGCAACACTCCAGGAACGGCAGTGTTCGACTGGAGAATTCTAATTCCGACCTTTACGCGCTCTAGGTGGCCTTCGTGTGGGAGCTCACTTGACTGGGGCTTTCGATGGGTTCCTTCACCTGGGCGGGAGGATTGTCTCGGATTGTTAAGCATGGAGGTACGATTCCTTTGAATCAAGGCGAGGATACTGAGCGGACGCTAACCGAGAATTGCGATGGGTAAGACTTCCCGTTGCGAATAGATATTCCACTTGTAGACCCCTGAGCCTGCTTTCAATTTGTATGATGCAATCCGCTTATCCCGATTTATAAGTCGGGAAATTACTGTCCGTATTTCCGTGGACGCCCCACGGCTGACGGTGTTCCATTTAGGTCGATTCTCCCTTTTGATGAAAGAACATTGAACGATTGCCGCGTGCGACAGTCTTTACCAATATAAGAGGAGGTCATGTCACTTTTCGCATTTGCTGCGACGTTAGGTTGCTTGGGATTCCAGGCCGAGCCGATTATCACGCCGGTGGAGGCGGCTTCGGCCGCGAGGTGGTTCTGTGACTGCGTGGATATCAAGCCCTGCCCGCAGCCTGTCTCGGTGGTTCTTCGGGAAAGAAGCAAGCGTGCTTCCACGCCGGCAGACTATGTCATGGACTTCGGCGCGTCCATGAGGTCGGTTGACTTTAGTGTCCACGTCGATGCTGTTTCGGGCGATGTGACGCTCATGCAGAGGCTTCATGTTGGAATCATCACGAAGACTGGAAACCGGACGGCGCCCATAAAATGGCTAAAGCGGCTGGGGCGCTTCCATGACCTGATCGCCAGCTCCGATCCGATGAGATTCAATCTTGGGATCGAAGGTCGACCATTCTGTAATCTAAACGGCTCGACATCGGCTAGCTTCAGCTTGCTTGGCAGCAAACTCGTCTATTACGATGGGCCGGGGGCTGCCCCGCCACCTCCCAAACAACCAAGATCGATTTCGTCGAGCAAAGCAATCTCACTGGCGAAGGCCTCCAAGCGACTTGGGAAACCCATTAGCAGTACGACAGTAGTTCCGCATACTGAGTTGGTGCTGTTTTATGCCGGCCCTATCCAGGAAAGCCGCTGGCTTTGGAAGGTGGATTTCGATACGAGATTGAACGGTCATGAGTTTGGCTCGCAAACCGTTTACATCGATGCTTGTTCCGGCAAGGAAGTAACTGACGTTGAGATTCAAGGGGCCCGTTTTGGCTATCACTCACGCGCTCCGCGTGCCGGATTGGCTTCGATACCAAACTCGTTCTTTGCGTTTCCCCTCTTAAGTGACGCGTTGAAGAGGCTCAAGGAGATTGGGAGGCCCGACTTCAAATTCAAAGACGTCAGCGTCATGGACGGACTACTGCTCTACGGAGAGAGCGCGTTCCAGCTCAAGATCGCAAGAGATGGTAAGCTCATCACATTTCATGCCCCCCTTCGCGAAGGCAATCACAGACGCTCGCTTCCCCGAAGCGTATCGCGGGCGATGCCTTTGGGACAGAAACTCATCCTCGCCCAGGTCCCGACGCTTTCCGGAGGGAACTTCGGGATTCAACCCTCCTATGCGAACGGCTGCAGCCACGTTTATTATCGCCAATCCGCGTTTGGATACCGGTACCTGAACGAAGAGGCAGTTTCCGTCGATCTAAACGGCGCGGGAGAGGTCGTCGCTTTTGAGCGTGCGCCCGAGTCGGCCCGGCCACGTTCGGCGCCACGAAGAATCCTGGCGCCAAACGCCATTGAGAAGCGCGCCTATGCGTTCGCTAAACCGTACATCCCTGAGGACGGGCCGGGGGCTCAATACACGGAGATGGTCAAAACAGGGGATCTGGGTTGGTATGTCGATCCGACGAGCCGTAAGGTCACTTTTGCCTACATGGTTTCCATCGGTTTTCCACGAAATCTCCCTGACCACCCTTCGCCTGAACTTAGATTCGGCCTTCAGTACCCATTCGACGCGATAACCGGGAGATGTTTGAGCCGTTTTCCATAGGATTCACCCCGGATTCGAAAGGAGAATGGGCGCCGTGGGATCACATCCCTGAAATTGCGCCGGTATGCTTGGGACTACGTAAATCATGGTCCACACTCTGCTCCTTTTCTTGGCCTACACGACCTCGACTCACCAAGTTCCGATCTACCAGAACTCGAAGGCTCCCCTCGAATCCCGGGTGTCCGATCTCTTTAAGAGGTTGACCCAAGACGAGAAGATGGACCTCCTTACCGGGACGGACTTCACGACCCGGCCGATACCTCGGCTGGGGGTGCCGGCTCTCTCGATGGCTGACGCCGGACAAGGCGTACGGGGAGGAATGGAGTCGACAACCGGACCGGCGACCGCCTTTCCTTCCGGCGTTGCGATGGCGGCCACTTGGGACCCCGTACTGGTCGGACGAATCGGCAAGGCGATCGGCGAAGAGGCGCTGAACAAGGGTACAGGCGTACAGACCGTTCTTGGCCCCGCCATCAACATCCACCGGTCGCCGCTTGGAGGAAGGAACGGCGAGTACTTTAGCGAAGACCCCTATTTGGCCGGCCGACTGGCGGTCGACTATGTTAAAGGGCTTCAAAGCACCGGTTGCGGGGCATGCGTCAAGCACTATGCCGCCAACAATGAAGAAATTGACCGCGGCTTTGTAAACGTCAAGGTCGGCGAGCGGGCTCTGCGGGAAATCTACCTCCCTGCATTCGAGGCCGCCGTCAAAGAGGGCCATGTCTGGAGTTTGATGTCGTCGTACAACAAGGTGAACGGCTACCATTCCAGTGCCAACCACTACTTGTTGACCGATGTGCTCAAGAAGTGCTGGGGTTTCGACGGCATGGTAATGTCGGATTGGGGCGGGGTTCATGAGACGGTGGGCGCCGTCATGGCGGGGAACGATTTGGAAATGCCCGGTCCTGGCTATCTCAAGAAGTCCAATATCGACCGAGCACTCAAAGCGGGCCTGATTACCCAAACCGCCATCGACGAGAACGTTATCCGGATCCTACGAACCGACATTCGAGTCGGGCTGCTGGACAATCCTCGCATTCGCAATTCAAAAATCGTCAATTCGCCTGCCCATCAACATCTCACGTTTGAAGCAGCTTCCAAGGGAATCGTCTTGCTGAAAAACGAGGGAAATGTGTTGCCCCTCGACCGAAAGCGAATCAAGTCGATCGCGGTTATCGGACCCGGCGCAAATGAGATGGAGGTCGGCGCGAACGGCAGCCCCTACGTGCAGCCGTTCTATTCGATCCAGCCATTGGATGGCTTGAAGAAGGCAGCCAAAGCGGGAACAACCTTCCGCTATGCCCGCGGCACCGAATCGGGCGAACCGGTACCGGCAACCGCGCTTTCCCTCCCAGACGGCTCGGGACCAGGCTTGAACGGAGAGTACTTCGCCAATCGCAATCTTGAAGGCCCTCCCGCCTTCGTCCGCACCGATAGCAAAATTCAGTTCGACTGGTCCGGCAAGTCCCTAACGGGTCTCGGCTCGTCGAACTACAGCGTGCGTTGGACCGGCAAGCTGTTGGCGCCTAAGACCGGAACGTACCACCTGGTGTTGAGCGCCGACGACGGATGCCGGCTATTTGTGAACGGCAAGCAACTCATCGACCACTGGGTCGAAACCGCGGTGACCTCGCTCGGCGCCAACATCGACTTGGTGGCGGGGCAATCGTACGACCTGAAGATCGAGTACTTCCAAGCCGCTGGAGACGCGGTCGCCCGCTTCGACTGGACGGTTCCCGGGATGGAGCGTTATGCCGATGCAGTCCAAGCCGCCCGCCAATCGGATGTCGCTATCATCTGCGCCACCACGATGGGTCAGGAGGGTGAGGGCAACGACCGACCATCGATGGACTTGCCCGGCGACCAAGACGGACTGATTAAAGCGGTTGCGGCCGTGAACAAGCGGACGATTGTGGTGTTGAACACCGGCACGCCAGTGACGATGACCGCTTGGCTCAACCGGGTTCCAGGCATCCTCGAGACCTGGTTCCCCGGTCAAGAAGGCGGCGCCGCCCTTGCTGCAATCCTCTTCGGAGACGTCAACCCTTCCGGCAAACTCCCCGATACCTTCGCAGCACGACGAGAGGACTATCCCGATTTCGGCAACTTCCCCGGCGTCCACGGCCAAGTGAACTATCCCGAAGGCATCTACGTCGGATATCGGCATTTCGACAAGCACGGAATCAAGCCCATCTTCCCCTTTGGCCATGGCCTGAGCTACACCAGCTTCAAATATGGTCCTCTACACGTTTCGAAACTGGGTGGGACCGGAGCGTTCAAAGTTAGTTTGAATGTGACCAATACAGGCCACCGGTCAGGCGCGGAGGTCGTTCAGCTCTATGTGCACGACCAACACCCTAAAATCGACAAGCCAGTGCAGGAGCTTAAAGGCTTTATCAAAGTCATGCTCGCTCCCGGTCAATGCGAAAGCGTTGCGATGAACATCCTTCCCCGCTCTTTCGCCTACTGCGACGTGCCGGGCAAGCAGTGGAAAGCGGATGCGGGCCAATACGAAATCGAAGTCTGCGCTTCATCCCGAGACATCCGCCAGCGGACGTCGGTCACCCTGCCAACGACGTATCGAGAGCCTATCCCCTACATGAGCGAGCAGAAAGTCGCCGCTGCCGAGAAAGACCTTGCCCTTGGCCGTCTGGTCGCCGTCTCGTCCACAGAGACCCGTCCCGACGTCCTGGCGTCGAACGCGGTGGACGGCGACGACACCACCCGCTGGAGTTCGGAGTTCACCGACCCCCAATGGATCTCCGTCGACCTGGGCAAAACCGAAACCGTCAACCATGTGATCCTAAAGTGGGAATCCGCCTTCGCCGCCTCCTACCAGATCCAAGTTAGCACCGACAACCAGACCTGGTCCGACGTCTACAAAACGGAAACCGGAGGTGGAGGGGTCGAACTGGCCAAGTTCCCCCCGACCCCCGCCCACTGGATCCGGCTCTACGCCACCAAGCGAGGCACCGAATTCGGAGTCTCGCTTTTTAGTTTCGAAGTGTACGGACCGAAGAAGTAAGGCATGTGGTAACATATCTAGCCGTCTGCTCCGGTCGTCTAGCGGTTTAGGACATCGCCCTCTCACGGCGAAGATCGAGGGTTCAAATCCCTTCCGGAGTACCACCACATTTTGAACCTGAAATCCAGTACTTGACCGCCACACTGAGTTATTGTGTCAACAGAACACACAATTCGACACTGGTTGCTAGATTATTTGGACCAAGGGAAGGGTCTGGGAAGCCATCGGTTGCATCAGGCCTATGCTTAGTATCGGTATCACGCAGAGTCCGGTGTGATCCTACTTCCGGCGACACGTCGGCTAGGGGCCAGTTGGCCGCGTGATCAACCTGTGATGCTGTATGCTGCCTGAGCTCCGATCGGAGGCCATCCGCCGCTTCCCCATCAAGCGCGTCGTCGTGCCCCAAACAGTCGGGTGTCCGGGCTCCTCGGAACACGAATTCACCACCGTGTTCGAGCCGGCCGAAGCAGGGGGATTTATTCCCACGATCCAGCCTTGATTTGTGGAGCGTCGTTCATAATGAAGTCGTTATGCGCAGCAATCGGATGATGGGTGCGAAGGGCAAAGTATCGGATGGGGACCGCTCGTTCGACCGTGCCTTTTGGGCTGCGGCGACACCTGAGGAGCGGGTTCGCGCCATCTTTGAACTTCGCGAACTCTATCATGAGGTGATGCATCCTGGGGTCGGGGCTAAGCGATTGGATCGATCTGTTGGCGGCACTCGACGCCTCCGAGATTAGGTATCTCGTGGTCGGCGGAATCGCCGTCGGCTTTCACGGAGAGCCCCGGTATACCAAAGACCTGGACGTGCTGGTACACGTCTCGGCGCCAGATCACCTAAAGCTCTTCGATTGCTTGAAAGGATTTGGAGCGCCTGTTGGAGTTCTTCAGCCGGAAGAACTACTCGGCGAGGACTTCGTATTCCATTTCGGCAGTCCTCCTTGGAGAGTGGACATTCTGACCTCGATTCCAGGGGTCGCTTTCGAATCGGCATATGCCGACCGGGTATCCATGCCCCTTGCGCAATACAGTGCGACGTGCATCTCAAAAGAGTGGCTGATCAAGGCAAAGCAAGCAAGCGGCAGGATGCAGGACCTTCTGGACTTGAAGGCCCTGGGCGCCGACTAAGAAGGTTCGAAAAACGTCTCCTGCGGTGTACCAACGCAATTTGGCTCAGTATCATCATCGGCGGCTCTACGCCATTCGTGGGCTCTACGCCATTCGTGGGGCAACTCGTCTCAATCGTATCGCGAACAACGAATACCGATCGCAATCGAGCCTTACGCTTCAAGCCCTATTCACACATATTCACGGATCGGTCTGGTCAGAGCTTTCCGATGGCCACGCCATTACCCAAACGCGGCGCAGCCTCCAGAGGCACCACCTTTCGCTGCTCGGTCAGATCGCGTCTCAAAAAGTGAAAGCTCCCACTGATGCCACGGAACTTGCGTATAGCGAATTAATCGAACTGCAAGCACCGCTTCAAATATCCATGCGCAGAACCAGCGACCCTACGCAGAAAGCTCATTACGTGAGTTGCCTTGCGCTGATCCGGAGGTTTATCGACGAAGGGTCTGGCCAGCAGTGTGCCGGCCGCCTATTTATTCCTCGAGGCAAAGGCGCCATCCTCCAATCGGTGCCGCCAGGAAAGTTCCAAACCTGTCCCGTGCGGTGTACCACCACATTTCGCCATGGACCGCCAGTAGCTAGTTAATATGCAGCGCGGATTCGCGGAAATCCAAGAGTTCGAGCTAACCGAGCGGCGCAATGCGACGCCGGCATCGAGGATGCGGCAAGTAGACTCAATTTGGTCTATCGCTGTCGAATTGGGTATCTCGCTCGAACAAAGGTCAGTCGATCCCTTGGTCCGCGATCAGTGGTCAAGACTGAGGAAAGCAGTGAGTGAGAGAGATCGATCAGCTTCCAAGTAAGTCGGTCGGGCACCTCGTTAAGACCCTTCGATCGCTTGATATCAAGTTCGCAATAGTTGGTGGTGTTGCGGTTGCCCTTGTCTCAACTTCCAGGTTCACCGCAGGCGTCGGTGCGGTTTTGCTCGACGTCGACGACCGCCTTGAATGACTTCTCGATGCCCTATTGAAGGCAGGCTACGAGTCACGGGCCCTTGATCCAATCGCTCTCGCAAGAAGAACGCGAGTTCTAACGATGCGAGATGAGAGCGGGGCTGGAATTGACCTGATGCTCGGACTGCTTCCCTTCGATGTAGATTTAGTTTCTAACGCCGTTATCACCACGCTAAGTGACTCATCGACTGCACCCGTCGCATCGCCGGGACACTTGGTTGTAATGAAGGCCGTGGCCTGGCGTCCGAGAGATCTTGACGATATTCGAGAGCTTGTTTCTGTGATCCCTGCGACAGACTAGAACGCAGTCGTCCCGACCTTCGCCGAGTACGCCGAACTGCTAGAAGTTCCAGGACGAATACGGGAACTTCAATCTCTAGTCGAAGCGTCGCTATGGAAGCCAACTCCGGCGGGCTAGCTGTCTAGGACGTCGCCATCTCACGGCGAAGATCACGGGTTTACGTTCTGATTAAGTGGGCATGCTTCAATGGTCTTCATGCCCAAGTGAGGTCGAAAGCTCGCGGTAGGCGTCGATTTCTTTCTGAAGCTTGGCAATATGGGCCTCGGCGGTGGCTACCGCGTCTGCCCCAGCGAGGAATCGGAGGGGCGGCTGCTCTTCGCTCGCGAGTTTGAGCAGCGCTTGGGCGAGTTTCACTGGGTCTCCGCCTTGCTTGCCGTTCTGGGATGTCCACCACTCCCGCTGAACTGCTGTGCGATCGGCGTAGTCCCCGACGTGCGGCTCGGCGTAGCTGGTCGATTCTTTAGTGAGAAGCTCGGTACGAAAGAACCCTGGGTTGACGATCGTCGTCGTAATTCCAAGCGGCTCGACTTCTTGCTGAAGCGATTCCATCCAGCCATCGACAGCGAATTTCGCCGCGCAGTAGGCGGAGACGAACTCGTATCCGACGAGTCCTGCCGTAGAGGAGATCGTGATAACGTGCCCAGAGTGCTGAGCCCGCATGATGGGAAGCACAGCGCGGGTGACGTTCATCGCGCCAAAGAGCGTCGTCTCAAGTTGCTTCTTAACTTCCTCCGAAGTTTGCTCCTCGAAGTAACCGGCGTAGAAGTTTGCCGCGTTATTGAGCAGCACGTCGATGCGGCCAAATCGCTTGGTCGCTGCGGTAACCGCTGTTTGCACCGCATCCACGTCGTTCACGTCCATCGCAACCTTGAGGAGGTTGTCTGCGCTTCCAAGCGCCTCGTTAAGGGCCTCGACTCTCCGTCCCGTAGCGACAACGTTGTGTCCGGCCGCGAGGGCGGCCTTCGCGAACTCGGTGCCCATGCCTCGGGTCGCACCAGTTATGAACCAGGTTTTAATCATGCTTGTTCCCTCTAAGAATTATTTAGCTCTTGAGTGAAGCTCGATTGAACTGGACTCCAATTATGGAGTCCTGTCTTGTCTCGCTCGGTAGCTATATTAAGTAAAGGTTACGCCCTATGGCGGCCAGCTCAATTGGACCATCCTCCAGAAGTCTTGTACCATTCTGCAATTCTTGATAAGCTTTGGCGTAGGAACCGAGACCGAGTAGCAAAATGAATCACGTGAACGAACTTGCGGAGTGCAGAGAGAGGGCGAACCGGCAGGAGCTCCTCGAGAGGATCGAACGGGCAATCCCTACGGACGGAACCCGGGAACCCATTCAGGGTGTCCACTTATTCCGCGTGTCCCGGGCGGCCGAACCGGTTATCGGCCTGTCCGTACCAGCGTTCTGCTTCATCGTCCAGGGGAGCAAGGAGATACTGCTCGGCGAGAAGGCCTACCGGTATGACACCGACCATTTCCTGCTTGCCACTGTGGAACTGCCTGCGACGGGCGTTGTTCTCGAAGCATCTCGTGATTGCCCCTATCTCGGTCTGCGCGTGGATCTCGATTCGACGATTGTCGGTTCTGCGATGGTCGAAGCAGCTATTCCCTCCCCCCGAGGACACAGCGATGCCAAGGCGATCGTCGTGAGCGCGCTCGACTTTCAACTTCGGGATGCCACCCTTCGGCTGGTTCGACTGATCGATTCCCCTGACGAGGCCCGAGTCCTCGCCCCGCTCATCAAGCGAGAGATCGTCTTCCGGCTCCTGATGGGAGAGCAGGGCAACCGGCTGCGCCACTTGGCGACGCTCGGCGGTCATTCTCATCGGATCGCGCAGGCGGTGGAGCGCATCCGGACGGATTTTGATAAGCCTCTTAGGGTTGAAGATATCGCCAAGGATTTTGGCATGAGCCCTTCGGGATTCCATCACCACTTCAAGACCGTTACGGACATGAGTCCCATGCAATTTCAGAGGCAGATCCGGCTCCAAGAGGCTCGGCGCCTGATGCTCGGGGAGGAGTTCGACGCCGCCAGCGCGGGCTTCAAGGTTGGATATGAGGATCCCTCGCACTTTAGCCGCGAGTACAAGAAGCATTTTGGGAATTCGCCAGCGCGAGACGTCGAACGGCTCCGAGCGCTAGTAGTTGCAAGCTAGCTCGACTTCAGCGGTCTACGCGGATAAGCTAAACCATGGCGGTTGCCGCGACAAAAGTTCCAAACCTGTGCCGTGTGGAGTACCACCACCTTGCAAGTCGATTCCAGTGGACTTCGCTAGACCGTTCGTAGTGCTCGAAGTCGATCCATCCTTTCCGGTTTCTCGACAAGTTCTAGAAGCGGACGAAGTTCGAGCTCTATTTGCTCCCAGTTGAGCGACGGCCGGCGGGCAATAATGCCTGTGATGTCGATCCAATCTTGGTCCCTTCCAGCGAAGGCCTTCATTACGATCAAATCATCTGCCGAACAAATGCGAAGCCGGATGGATGGGGCCAGTTCAACCTCAACCGATCTCTGGACAATTTTCTCCTCGAAATCAAAGCCACCGATGCCGATATCCACCGATATATTGCCGTCCACGAATCCAAGAAGAACGCGGTTTCGCAGAGCAAACGCCAAAGCGTCTGGTCTGCGCGGTGTCATAAGGGCCAGGATCGCCCGGATCTTTGCTTCTTCATCAATAAAGCGCGTCAGGACCGTGAAGTCGGCATCGCGGGTTAATCGGACCTCGCCCCAAGCCTGGAGAGCCAGTCCTCCGATAACGCAGTTGGGCAATCCAAGCGCGTCCAAGTCCTTCTGGAGGTTGGCCGCCGCTTGAACGAGGTCTAGCACGGATTGCCACCACGTCCGAGTGCTTCGTAGAATTTTGTAAAGCCGCTCTCAAGCCTGGGTGGCAAGGTCCGCGAGTACGCGAATGACGATTGCAAGGCTGGGAGGATGTCCTTGGTGACCATTCCGGCAAGGTTCGCGAGGCGCTCGGCTTCCAGGTAATCCCAACCGAGTTGCTGCTGCGCGAGGATGGTCCGAGCGAACTCCTTCTCCGAATTGGTCATAAACAATTATGGCGCGCCACGAGAACCAGCGAGCCGGGCCGCCAGGAAAGTTCCAAACCTGTCCCGTGCGGTGTACCAGCCCGCGGCAACGGCTCTACGCGATTCACGGGGCAGCCTTTCTTCATCGGCAGTGGTTTTACTTGAGCCAAACTTTCCCATGGCGAGGGCGACCTGCGGTCGGCGACTCGCGATGGTCGTCACCTTGCGCTTTCCGAGGCGCATGCGTAGGCAAATGGATGCACCTTTAACTCAAAGTCAGGATGATGTCTTTCAACTCAATCAGAGACTCGATCCGATAGCTCGCTTGCGAGAAGTCGTTCGCCTTCGTGAAGTCGTTATAGACAATGACACAGTCGATACCGGCCGCTACGGCTGAGCTCAGGCCCCTGCCTGAATCCTCTACCACCAGCGTTTCTTCTTGGGTGGCCCCGAAGCGACTCAGGCCGGTTAGGTATGGTTCCGGGTGCGGTTTGGCAAGCTCGTAGTCTTCGCGAACGAGGACGAAATCCATGAATTGTCGAATTTGGCGATTTTCATGGATGAGTTCAAAATCCACACGCTTGGCCGTAGTTACGATGGCCATGCGCGCATATCTCGACAGTTCGGCAAGCGCCTCGACGACACCCACGATCTCGATGGCCTCGGTTCTCAGATACTCCTGGCAATAGGCATCACGAGCCGCTCGACGCGTCCTGAGCGCCGGCTCATCCATTCCGGCCGCCTTGGCTTGGACCCAACTGCCCAATCCCTGAGTCATGTCCCGGAGGTATTGTTGCTTGTCCAGCGTGAAGCCGATGTCCGCCAGGGCGCGCTCCGCCGCTTTGTAATACCAGAACTCGGTATCAACCAGCACACCATCATGATCCAATAAAATGTACTTTTTCATCGCCTTCCTAGGATTTAAAGCGCCACGTGTAAGCAGTCGCTGAGCCGCTCCAAGAGCATACATCTGCCTGGCATGAGAAAGCCGCGAACACAAGAAGCCCATAGACCCAAGAATCTGATCCCCCGCTGTCCACAATGCAATCTTCTCGCTACCTGCCCTCGCGGAGAAACCAGAGTCTCTCCCGGTCGCGGCCAGATGCCGCATTGCGTGTGTCTGCCTTGGCTCCTAAACGGCTCAGATCCAGGGTAACGACACCCGGCCAGTACGTTCTGGGTGGGGCCCAAAATCGAGGGCGCATTTCTGCAAGACGCGTGACATATTCAGGCATATGTAGCAAGCCGGTTGAAAATGCATCCCGTTGAGACGGCAGTTTAGTCAGTAGAGTTCGAAAAACCGCATGCCCATGGGCCGAACTCGATCGGTTGGCAACGTTCCGAGAGCACCAACATGCACCGCGCGTGTAACAGTATGCTGCGGCTAGCCACTCTTCCCAATTCCCGCCGCCTGGCCCGTATGGAATGTAAGCCTGACTGAAGGTCCTTTGTGGCGGAAAGCCGCAGGCAATCCAATTGTCTTCGACATACCCATTCGGGTATCCGCTGTATTCGCCTCCCTCTGCGAACAGTTCCACGCCGAAAGAGCGACGAAGATTGACTAGAGAGCTATGAGACACGATTCTGCATGTCGAAACAACGCGAAGCAACTTCTCGCGGACGACCTAGGTCGTGACTTCCGCTGCAACCGCACAGACGATATTGCGACGGGAAATCGATCGTTTCGCCAAGTATTCGTCCTCACCAGAACCGCTCAACCACTCGAACGCGCGCTGGATGGCTTGGCGGGTGCTGGTCGGATCACAACATTCAGCAAGGAAGAGAAGCTGGATCTTTTGGATGTTGTCCGCGACGTAGACACCGAAGTCAGCAACAACAATCGTCGCATCGGGAAAGCCAAGCAGATTTCGCGCCTGCGACTCGGTCACGCCTTTCGTGCAAGCGATCAAATGAACGGGACCGGCGACGTCTGCTCCTAGGTCGCCGGCCAGTTCGTGATCTCGCAAGAACGGTCGTCCCACCATTTCACGGGCTGCCGCAACGGCAATTCCAGCCGGGACTCCGTGGCACGCAAAAAGGATCTGTTCTCCTTGAACTCTCGCGACTACTGACAGTCCGACCTCGTGACCGCCGGGTTGGGATGCAACCGCCTTGCGCATCACTCGCTCCAGCTCGGATTTGCGTTGAGAGAAGTCAAGCCGACTCCAGTCGAGTGCTTCACCGGAGTCGTGTTTTCCACGACGGGAGACTTGCTTACCCAATTTGACCATATCCGCAATTGCCGCCGTGACAGCCGACTTCGACATGGCAATCGCTTCTTCGCCATTTGCGGCAGCCGCTCCGCGGAATAGGTTAAGTCGCCCAATGTAGTCTCGAAAAGCCAGATCAAGCTTGCCCTCGGTTCCGGCCCTTAATGGCGCGAGAGGAAGTTGAACTAGACGAACCTTAGTCTTACCGGTGGCAAGTCCGTGATTCAACTCGGCGTGGCATATTCCCACGCCGCCGGCGGTTGAAGCCCAGCCGGCATTGCCGTTATATAAAACGACGACGATGTCTGCCTTCTCAACCTGATCCATGCAGACATTGAAGCTGTCCATGTCAGCGGCGTCAGGCGGAGCGTCCTCGTTGATCCATACGTCGAATAGTTGGGCGCCAAACAGTGTCGCTGCTTCTAATTCGGCCTTGATCCGAGCGCGAACGGCGCTCAAAGTCCGCTGGTCACCGGCCAGTTCGATGGGATCATTGCATCGGCTCGAAATCATGACCTGAATCCTCGGCGCCGCCATATACCAAGTATACGCCTCCACCAACAACTGTTGATGTGATGCGTTACCGCGTCGATAGTTAAGTCGTTGAGTGCCAGTGCACGGTGTTCGCCTCCGCACTCGGGTGTCGGGCCCAATGCGCGAGTAGTGACAATTTCTGCTCTAGGATTGCTAGCGCCAATTTCGGCATACCCTACTAAATCTGGGCGAGGAGGGTTCGAAAAGCCTCGGGTAAGTCGTTCCAGACCGTGCCAACGGGTATTTGCTTCAAACCAATATGACCGCGAGAGTGTTCGCTGGGAAGCCCAAGCAAGGCCATTATTACCGACGAAACGCGTACTGAGCAAGAATGAGTGAGCCGCAACTACGCTTAATTGGCCGACTCAATCGTTCTGACGCGTCTACCTAAAGGGAGAGATGACTGGTTAAGGACAAAGTCTTTAGCGAACGACATGATCGGAGTATAAGCAGTTCTGAATCTATGGAAATGCGAGATTCGATAGCACCTTAGAATCGATGGGCGTGCAAGCGACAAGTCGTGCTTCTCTCAAGTGGACGTTCCCCTCGTCGTCCGGCCGAAAGGAAGAAGGGCTAAGTAAGTCTTTGGAACAAACACTAAATAGCATGAGTCAGTCCACAAATGGCTAAATTCATTGCAGATCGCCGGGTTCGTCATCGAGCAGCCTTCAATTTCCGCACTATGTCGCTTGGAGCCGGACTCTTGGCAATGTCAGCCTCGTCGGTCCTGGCCGTTGACCAACTTCATGAACGCACCAGCCGGGATTCGTTCATGCGCGTGCAATACACATCGAAAGCAGAGTTCATTCAAGGGCTAAAGAACCATCCAAAAGCACTCAAGGCGATGGCAAAGTGCCTTTCGACCAGCCCGAGCGGACTCTTACAGTTCATCCGCGATAACGTACACCTTGGCCGTCTGCAAACAACCCGCAGTTACGCGGTCTGGGGACTCCACGGAGAACGTGTGTACACAACCCACGTTCGGTATAGGGCAGGAGTGCCCGCTTGGGTTACGGCAGACGGGACTCCAATCATCTATTGGCGTTGCTCCAACCCGATGATGAACCACCTTCCAATGGTAGTCGCCGCGACACCAGCCGTAGTAACGCCGCCACATTCTGTGGTTGTGACTCCTCCACCAACCCCGGTTGTTGTGGTTCCACCACCACCTCCTCCTACCCCAGTCGAGGTCGTAACTCCACCACCTCCTGTGGTTGTGATGCCTCCACCGCCCGTTGTCATCGTGACGCCACCACCTCCCGTAGTCGTGACCCCGCCGCCTCCGGCCCCACCCGCCCCACCAGTGGTTATCGAACGCGAGCGCGAACGTTGGCTTGGGATCAAGGTCGGTGTGCTTCCATGGACCGAATTCTTCGGCACGAACGAAACAATGGCGACGGCAGGCCTGGATATCGACCTCATGCACGTTGGCTCCACCAGCCATTTAGGCCTTTACTTCGATACGGCGGGCGAGTTCGAGAAGCATTCGCCTTATGCCTGGTACGGCGGAGGAATCGAGTTCCGACAGGACTTCTCGGACCCGTCGAAGTCAACGACTCCCTATATTGGCGTTGGCGTTGGTTACTACACCGGACACGTAGACGACGAGCAAAATGCGAACTTCAACGAGTTTGGGGGCAAGGCCTTTCTTGGCTTGCAGTTCCGTGGGGGACCGTTCCTAGAGTTGCAGTACAACCAACTCGGAAACCAAAATGGACGGGATCTAAGTCGCTTCGGCCTCAGTCTCGGCTACCGGTTCTAGTCCCAAAAAGGTAGCTGGCATTCGGAGACGTTGCCGAATGCCAGTTACCAAAACGGACTTCAGCATTGGCGAAACGTCATCCGTTGGTTTTTCTCGGTTGGTATATTGCGTGCGACTTCATGTCGAACCGTTTCACCTAGGTTCTAGGCAGGAAGCCCAACGAGGAATTATCCTTGTGGCGCTGCCCAAAACGCTCGCGACCTTTCCGCAAATGTATGAGGCCGTTCTTGAACAGGTTCGGGGCGAAACCGGTCCAAAAGGCTGGGCGAGGCGATGTCTCGATTCAACGGCATTCGATTCTTGTCCTAGGATCTCTGCTTATGATGGGTTCCTGCTCGCTCGAAGCTGAGGCCATCGGGCTCGTCATCTTGCAGTAGGCCGGTTTCGTCATTCATCTGAAGGCGTGCGTCATGCCCACCGTACATGGACTCAAGGACTAGTGTAGTGTCTCAATAATCCTCCAGCTTACTTAGCCATTGAAACGTCCTTATTCTATGAAGATTGAACTTTCCTCGGATGACAGGGCGACGCTATTGTCTTGGGTGCGCAAGGGCACGACAGA
>Ga0302319_10003488_pt1 | contig 32860 bp, 31 predicted proteins | sample Bog_T0_2_FD_203319 | JGI IMG/M metagenome (GOLD analysis project Ga0302319, IMG submission 203319) | Peat permafrost microbial communities from Stordalen Mire near Abisko, Sweden - Bog_T0_2 | ecosystem: Environmental > Terrestrial > Soil > Wetlands > Peat | place: Sweden: Abisko, Stordalen Mire... | reverse complement strand
TTCGGGTTCCGCTTTAAGACTGAGCCAGAGTCTCCGAAACAAACTCGTTTAGGCTTTCGCCCCTGGCCATCGCCTTGAGCGCGACCTTTCGGTGAATCTCGGGAGAAATCTGCGATGATTTGTTCCTCTGTGGCCTCGCCCGGGTAATAGCTTAACGCACAGCTATAATATTGGCCGTCTGCCGCCTCGGTCAGAACTCGGCATTGTTCGGGATCGCCGGCAACAACCTTGGGCTCCCTTTCGTCATTCAGGCCACCAACAATGTACACTAAGGTACATTTGCCGTCTTCCATATGCTTAATGAGCATTGGCGGCCTCCTTCATAGTACGTTCAAGCCGAAGCAATGCCAGGAGAAGTAAAGTGCCGTCCTGCTGCTTCGAATTGGCTGCACGCGCCAGCTGATTCAGGTTGTTCCCGAACCAGGCGAGCTGTGCGATCTTCGCGCGGTCATAGGCGGTCATCGGGGCCGCGGGCTTTGGGCCTGGACGAACCTTAGGTTCGGGCAGTCCGAGGAGGGAGGCCCTTACGATGGCCGACAGAGAACGCCCCTCAGCAAGGCGCTTCGCTTCGGACAATTCGCTCGGCTTGAAGCGAACCCTAAGCACCGATGTGCGGGATTCCTTTTGGACTTTGGGCTTAGAGGCGTTCATGCCGGTCCGGGGCCAGAGAGGGGTGCAGGGGGGAGAGCGCAGCGTTCCCCTCTAGTTTCGAGAGTCGAAACGTGCCCAGTAGGCCCGGGTCACAAATCAGCGATTTGTGCCCACGGGCAATACTGGCATGTTTGGAGTTCCGAGCCCCCCCCAAGCTTCGAGAGGCACTCAGAATGCCAGCAATTGACGACTGTCCGTTCAGAGGTTGCCAGAACAACGCTGAAGTTCGGGCGTGACGCCCCCATGGACCTAGAAACCGCAGAGCGTTCTGGAAAGTAGGGGGATGGAATTCGGACTGCACCCTACCCCTCTGAAACAGCAGAGGCATTTGTCAAATGACTCGAAAGGAAGTCTAAGCCCGGTGCTGGATGACATCGAATTCTAGGCAACGGCCGGTATTTCGTGCCTTTTTTTGACGCGGCACCCAAGGATTCGGGTCTGGCAGGAGTCTTATCCAACAAACGAATGGTCACCGAAGATGAGAGCCGCCTGATCACCCGGAGCCGCAAGGGTGACTGGGAGGCCTTCGCGGGACTCGTTCACCTGCATCAACGCATGATCCATTCCCTCGCCTACCGCATGAGCGGCTCGCTGGCCGACGCCGACGATCTCGCACAGGAGACCTTCATCCGTGCGTTTCACGGTCTGCCCGACTACCGGGCCACCGCCAAGTTTTCGAGCTGGCTCTACTGCATTGCCCTCAACGTCTGCCTCCGCTGGCGGAAGGCGGAAGCGCGGCGAGGTACCGTCGATACGGAGTGGCTAGCCGCCGCCGCCCACGCGGACGCTCCCAACCGCCGGGTCGATCGGCTTCAAGAGGCGCTGGTTCAGCTGGCCCCGAAGCTGCGGGCGGCGGTCATCCTCACCGCCTTTGAGGGCCACAGCCACGCGGAGGCGGCATCCTTCCTCGGCTGCCGCGAGTCGACAGTCTCGTGGCGGCTCTTCACCGCCCGGCGGCAGCTGGCCCGCCTCCTCACCAGGCCAGAAAATTTACCATGACCCCCGAAGAACTTAAATCCCTCGCCCAAGCCTCTGCCGAGCCGGCCCGACCCGATTCCCACTGGGAGGAATTTCCCGGCCGCATCGTCACCAAGCTGCGGGCCGGCGTCCGCCCGACCGCCGCGCCGGGGCACCTGAAACTCGCTATTGCGCTCGCCGCGGCCGCCACCTGCGGACTCATGGCCGGCTTCGCCCTCTGGCATAGCAACGCCGCCAAGGCCGGGACCTTCGAGTCGCTGCGGGATGGCCAGATGCTGCGGGCGCAGCTGACTCTGTACGCCGGTCGCCTAGAGGCCATTGTCCACGACCGGAGCGGGCTCCGCACCCAGCTGGCGAAGGACCCGAGCGTTGCCACGGCCGACCCGGTCTGCGTTGAGATCCGCGACGGCGACGAGCGCCAGGTGGTCGTTACGTTCAGCGGGCAGACGATCCAGATCGCGGACCGGACAGTGATGGTCCTCTCCGATGGCGGCCAAGTGATCCTGACCGGCCGGGACTTCCTCTGGACGCCCAGCAGCGCGGCCGGGGCGGCCAGGCGCCTACAGATCCGCGCCGCCCTCGTCCCGCTGGGGCCGTCCTTCACCCCTAAGGCGAACGAGACTTTTTGAAGACCCTCCTCCTCACCCTCTTCGTGCTCCCGGCCGGGCTGCTAGCCTCCCCCGCAACGGAGGTCCGCGTGGCCGTGGCGGACTTCCAGTCTGACTTCCACGTCGACCAGCAGATCGGCGGCCACGGCTCTGGCCGGGCGCTTGCGAGGATCCTGCGCGCCGACCTGGCGGTCCTCACCCCGCTGACCGTTGTCGGTCCCTGGGACCTGAAGGCCGACGCGGCCGACGTCGTGCGGGCCGTCACGCCGGCGGAGGCAAAGGCGGCGGGCGAGAGCCTGGGCGCGACTACCCTCGTCAGCGGTCAGGTGCTGGCCGGTCCCGCGGGGCCAATCGTGACGGCTAGGGTTATCTACGCCACTACCGGCCGGACCCAAGGGACACTCGTCCAGAGCGTTCGGGGCGAATCGGTGGCGGACCTCGTCTCCCACCTCGCCGCGCAAGTGGCCGCTTTGGCGATGGCCCAACAGGGCCTGCCGTCGGGGTCGTGGCAGGCAGCGTCCATCCTCGGCACCCGGCGACCGGGCTCGCACTCGGCCCACGACGAGGTGGCGTGCGTCGTCGACGTCGACGGCCGGATAGTACCCGACGAGACGACGAAATGGGACCAGCCGCAGGCGCTGTCACCCGGACTGCATGAAGTGTACGTCCGCTTCTATGATGGCCAACGGCTTATGGACCACGACTTTATCTTCAACGCAGTGCCCGGCGCCCACTATAGGGTTTCGTTCGAGCGCCCGGCGGATCGGAAGGCCACCGTGTGGATCGGCTCAGCCGACAGCGGCGAGCCGGTGACCGCCAAGGCGGAGGCAGACACCCGTTTGCCTCCGTCGCAGACCATAGATCCGCAGAACCGCTGGCCCGCCTGGCTCCTGCCCCTCCCGATCCCGGTGCCGGGGCAGACCCACTAGGCCGGCGACTAGCGAGCGCTCATGAAACGCCTTCTATCTATTGCGCTCGCCGTTATTTCGCTTTCGGGTCGAAGTGCCGCTGCGGATGCCATCAACGTCGCCGAGTCCCAGAAGCCAATTGAATTAGAAAAGGTAACGGTCACAGCATCTAGGCTCGATTTGAGTCCTGATCCATCGGTGGATTACGTAGTACCGAAATTGCAGATAGTGTATGAATACCTCGGCCACGATGTTCCCGGAAACGAAATCATGCAGGCAGAAGGTCTTCAGGATCTAAAGGATAACTGGAGGCCGACCTATAACTCACTAGACGAATTCGTATTCGGCGTCTCTCACCAAGGATGGAGGGTTGCGGCGAAGCGTGATCTAAAAGACTTCTACTTGGCAGTATTCGCCACCCCACATGGTAATATCGCCGGCGAATATTACGCAAAAACTAGAGAAGGAATGAAACTTCAGAGCCGGGGGAAGATACTTCTTTTCGTTTCAGACCGCAGCTTCAAACAAATTGTCCCCGACTCGGACGTATTCTCGCTTGAACAGCGAATGGGATACTCTGTCTCCGTTGGCGATGCGCCGCACGGTTTAATACCGGCGAATTTTCACGATGTTCCGAGTGAGGCACCGGCAACGGCCTCAAGCGGTTTTCTCACTCATGGCGTGACGTTTTCTGGATGGCTTATTTTTCACCAGGGCGACTTATTCATGATGCCCTCAGGTGTGAAAAACTTCCTTTTCGTATTCAAGGGGGGCGCGACCGATGGCGATAGCGTTGTGCTTGCATTCTCAAATTGGTCACGGAGTTAGAGTCGCTTTACCCAGCCTCCCAACAGCAGGAATCAAATTTCCGTGTCCAGCGTTTCACAGGGTTTGAATACACCCCTAGTCGTCGTATATGTCTGAAATGTTTCTCAAAGGGTCCTTTTAGGGACACGCGCGCGATCTCATCTAGAGTATCTGCGAATCTCGGAATAACCACCGATTTCGAAACGGATGGAATTTTGAGATTCGCCTCAAGTTGCTTGGACCATCTGGTTACCAGCATGAATTCGAAGGGCGCATTCCGCCAACAGGCCGCTCTTGTGAGCATATCTAAATATTGTTCGCCCGAACACGAATCCCTTAAATAATTAAACCGTAATTATTTAGGTCGTTTTCTTATTATTCGGCTACTTGCCATTCGGATGAAAAATCCCAATTCGTCCATATGGCTAACAATCCAAGCTCAACCGCACCAGGAGAAGTTCAGGGGATGTCATCAGGACAATTCCTCATGTGGAGACTAGACCTCCGGATGGAAGCAGGAGTCGGCATCGGCAAAGACCTCGACGGACTGGATATGACCGGGGACTATCCCCAAGAGTACCGTGTAACCCCAGCGTGCGCACGCGCTAGGCTCTCAAGCTTGCACCGGTAGTCGCGCACGCTCGACTTCGCGAGTTTACGAGCTTCGAGTTCAGCCAAGAATCCCTCGATCGCTTTCTGAAGGCTGACGCTCGGCTTTTCAACCCGGCCAAGGTAGTCGGCAACTACGATGTCCAAAGATACATCCGGGCCCAGCGCCTTTCTCGCTCGAAGGTACTCTGCGCTCTGCGCGGCGTTCAGCAGAGGCGCCTCCGTTCCTCGTCGATTCCGCTCCTCCTGGTATTTTCGCTGAAGGGTTTCGGCCTCTTTTTTCGTCTTTGCCCTGGCTAGGCGCACCTTTTTTCCAGCCTCGTAGACGTACACCTCCCAAGGGGACGTGTGACTCCTGTCGTATGACACATGAACGGTATTTGGTCTCATGGTCAGCGTATGGGCGTTAGAGCCCATTCCGATAGTCGAAAGGACCAGGACCTCTCCAGGGGATGGAAAGGGGATGGATTTGGACCAAAAGATGGCCCGATCTGTCCGGGGGTGTCCGACCGGCCGGATGGGCTAAAACCGCTATTCTCCCTCTGAAAACCCTGTTTCCAGAGTGGTGCCCCCGCCCGGACTTGAACCGGGACAAGCGGTTTAGGAAACCGCTGCTCTATCCAGTTGAGCTACGGGGACTTGTAATACTTAGAAGGTGCTACAAAGCACAACATCGTTGTTTTCAGGTCCAGTGTAAATCGTTTTGTGGCTTACTTCAGGCGGAGCCGACCCTTTGCCCTTCGCGAAGCGTCTTATCTGGTATTGCATCCACCCGGAGAAAAGCTGCGTAGAAATGGGCATACAAAACAGCAGGAGCCGAGAATCATGAACAAACCCATCACAGTCGCCGCATTTATCCTCTGCCTGGGGATGATCGGCGCCCAGCCCGTCAGGGCCGAGGCGGCCGAGGAGGCCAAGCCCCAGGGCGACCTTACCATCGTGGTCGTCGAGTCGCTTGAACAGGGCCCGGGACGGCTCGCCAACTTTGACCGGATGAGCGAGGTGTTCACCGACATCTTCAACGCCAGGAAATGGCCGCTCAACATCAAGATAGAGCGCTTTGCGTCGAACACCCCGAACGACACGACGCAGCTCCGGATATTCTACCAGGGCACCTACGAGGAATCCCCGGGCGAGCTGTGCTTCCATGCCTGGATGACTCTCTATGAACACGGAAACAAGCACGACTTCGGCGTCGTGAAGTACCGGTACCAGGTGAGGCCGTTCCAGCAGGAGGAGATCAGCCTGGAGCACATCTTCCGCGGCGCCGCGGTGATGGCCGCCGACAAGGTCGAGGCCGTTTTGTTTCCAAAGGCGCCCGGGAAGAAACCCTGACCGGCATCGCCGCACCTCCGTGCCGTCCGTGTCAAACAGCGAAACCGTTGTCGAGGAGGCCTGCCTGATCGCGCGCATGGGGGTCGGCGACCGGGACGCCTTCCGCGAGCTCTACGGCCGCTACAGCTCCCCGCTGTTCTCCCTAGCCGTCCGCATGGTCGGTGACTTTGGGCAGGCGGAGGAACTGGTCCAGGACACCTTTGTGAAGATCTGGAGGAACGCCTCCGCGTTCGACCCTAGGAAGTCGCGCCCCTTCACCTGGGCCGTGACGATCGCCCGGAGGACCTGCATCGACCACCTTAGGAAGCGCAGGCACCAGCCTGTCACGACACCCTTCGTTGCCGAAGAGGCCGTAACCCATGGGCTTGCAACCGGTGAAAACGTCCGAAGCTCGGCTGAGGGCCGGGAGGACGTTGAGCGCCTCAGGGGGGCGCTTGCCGAGGTGCCTTCCAACCCGCGGCGGGCCCTGGAGCTCGTCCTTTTCACCGAGTTGACACAATCCGAGATCGCCGAGCGCCTCCAGCAGCCGGAAGGGACTGTAAAGTCCTGGATCCGCCGCGGACTCATCGATCTGAGAAAAGCTATAACCGAAGGAGCCCCATGATCGCCAAGACCCAAGAACTCGCCTGCCTCTATGTCCTCGACGAGCTGAGCCCGAACGAACGCGCTGCGTTCGAAGCCCGCCTCGACAACGACGCCCCGCTTGCCGCGCTGGTGCTTGAGCTCGAATCCATCCTCGAGGAACGGGTGCGGGAGCTGCCCCAGCACGAGGCGCCCCGGGCCCTCCTCGAACGGGTGGAGGCCCGGATCGGCCGCCGGGCGGAACCCGAAACCGCGCGCGCCATGCAGGCGCCGTGGGCGGTCATAGCGCGCTGGGGCATCGCCGCCGTTATCGCCGTGGCCGTCAGCATCATCGCGGTGCAGAACCTGAGGCGCCCCGCTTCACCCGCTGAGCGGCCGCTCCTAATCGTGGGGCTTGAACCCCACCAAAGCACGCTCGCCGAGCTCCCGATGACCGGGCAGCCGCAGGGCGCGGACGCGCGGTTCATCCAGCTCGCGTCGCTCGCGGAGCAGTACTGGGAAAAACCTGAGGACCTGCCCGTAAAGATGGCCCCAACAAGCCAGGACGGCCGCGGCTACGCGCTCTTTGACCCGGGCTCAAACCAGGGCTTCATCGCGATCCGCCAGCTGCCCACGGCAGCGGACGGCAAGCGCTACCACCTCTGGGTACTGGACACCGCCACGGGCCAGATACGCGAGGCCGGAGTGATCCCGGCTGCGGACCAGGCCCGCGGCCTCTATTTCTTCTCGGTTGCGCCCGACACCGCGGCCAACTCGGGCCGACTCGGCTTCTTCGTGACCGCGGAGGACTCCTCGGCCAAGGCGACTGACAAGCCCCGCGGCAAGGTCGTCCTGGGCGACCGAACGTTCTAAGGTCCGCCCTTTTTAGGGCCCTCGCGGATCCGTATATGGGATCGGCTGTCTATAGCCATCAGGTCTTTCCAGCAGCCGGGGACCCTGGGCAGGCCTTATCCCGAAGGCGGGATCAAGGCCCGCGCCCGTGGCCAATCCGGCGCCGAATCGTTCGACTGGCGTAGAAGCCAAAGCGGGTTAGACTCAACATACCATGATCGACACAATCAAAAAGACCCTGCTCGCCGGAGTCGGCGCCGCGGTGGTCACCAAGGAGAAGGTGGAGGCCGCGCTCGAGGACTTCGTCAAACAAGGCAAGGTGAGCTCCGCCGAGGCGCGCGCGATGGCTGAAAAGATAGCCGCAGACGGGAAGAAGGAATTCGAGACCCTGAGCGGACAGCTCAACGACAAGGTGAAGGACGTGGTGTCAGGCCTGAGCCGGAGCACCCAGGATCGCCTGGACGCGCTCGAGGCGCGGGTGAAGGCCCTTGAGCACCCGCACGCGGGGAAAGGCAAATCCAAGGAACCGTGAGGCCGCTGAAGATGCTGCATGAGGCCGGGCGCGCGAGGCAGATCCTCGCCGTCCTCGCCCGGCAAGGCTTCGACGGGCTGCTGAACCAGCTGGACCTCCACCCGAGCTTCCTGACCCGGGTGCTTCCCCACCCCGTCCCGAGAAAGTTCCCGGAAAGGATCCGGCTCGCGGCCGAGGAGCTTGGGCCGACCTTCGTGAAGCTTGGGCAGTTCCTGTCCATGAGGCCCGACGTCGTGCCTTACGACATCGTGCTTGAGCTCCGGAAGCTCCAGGACCAGGTGCCCCCGCTGCCCTTCGAGGTCATGCGTCCCATCCTGGTGGAGGGCCTCGGCCGCGAGCCCTCGGAGGTGTTCGACGAGTTTGACGAGACGCCCACGGCAAGCGCCTCGCTCGCCCAGGTCTACATCGCGCGCCTCAGGGAGGGCGGCCAGCAGGTGGCCGTCAAGATCCAGAAGCCCGGCATCCGCGAGAAAATCGAGGTCGATTTTGACCTGGCGAAGTGGCTTGCGGGGATCCTGCACCAGCGCGTGCCCACACTCAGGGCCATGGATCTGCCCGCGGTCGTCCAGGAGGCCCGCGAATGGATGATGCGGGAACTCGATTTCCGCCTGGAGGCCAACAACCAGGAGTATTTCAACACCCTCAACAAGTATCCCGAGAAGGTGTACGCCCCCAATGTCTACAGGGACGTCTCAAGCGAGTACGTGCTGGTGATGGACCGGGTGGTCGGCAAATCGGTGCGCGACGCGGGGGACTACTCCCCGGAGCAGCGCAAGGTGTTCGCCGCCAATGGCGCGACGTCGATCGCCCACCAGATCTTCATCTCGGGGTTCTTCCACGCCGACCCGCATGCCGGGAACATCTTCATCACCGAGGACGGCAGGCTGTGCTTCCTCGACTGGGGCCTTGCGGGAAACCTGACCCGACGGCTCCGCTATGCCGTCGCCGACTTCTGGAGCGCCGCGATCGAGCAGGACACCGAGCGCATCGTCCGGATAGCCGCGGACCTGGCGGCGGCCGACGCCCGGCCGGACCTTCGCGCGATGGAGAAGGACATCACGCTCGCGCTCAGGGAGGAGCTCAATTTCGCGATCGGCCGCGCCTCGCTCGGGAAGGCGATGCTTCGGCTCCTGTTCATCTTCGGCCAGAACGGGATCTCGCTCTCGCGGGACTATTCGCTCATGGCCAAGGCCGTGCTCTCCATCGAGGAGGTCGGGACCGCGCTCGACCCGGAGTTCGACCTGCGCGCACAGGTCTCGCCCGTCCTCCGGGAGCTCGTGCGGGAGCGCATCAATCCCCTCACCCTGGCGCGCCGCACCCGCGACGTCCTGCGCCAGGCCGTCCTGGGGCTCCAGGACCTGCCCTTCGACCTTCGCCGCATCGTCCGGCGCATCGAGAACGACAGCTTCACGATCAACCTGGTCCACAAGGGCCTCGAGGAACAGACCGAGGCCCTGAAGGTCGCCGCCAACCGGATCGCGCTTGGCGTCATCATCGGCTCACTCGTGATCGGCTCCTCCACGATCGTCACCACCGGCATCCAGCCCCACCTGTTCGGATACCCGGCGCTGGGGATCGTGGGCTACCTTATCTCCGCCCTGCTCGCCTTCTACGTGATCTGGGACATCATGCGGCACGGCCGGCACAAATAGGTGCCCCGGCCTGGGGAGCCGCGTGCGCAAGGGGTTCATGGGCAGGGGCTCAGGGCGGCGACCTTTGCAGGTTGACAACCCGGTCCACACCCGCACGATCGCCCCTCCCTTACCGACATGAGCACCACCGAACAGAAGCAGCAGACACCCACACCCGCAGAGATTCCTTTCACGGATCCGCAGGCATGGACGCGCTTCGTCACAGACACGGGCAAGATCCTGCCCCGCAAGTACACCGGCCTTTGCGCGAAGCACCAGCGCGCCGTCACGCGCACGATCAAGCACTCGCGCAACATGCTGCTCACGAAGTGAGCGCGGGCGCGACGAACCGATAAACGCCGGAGCTCAAAAGGCTCCGGTCTTTTTCTGCCCGGACGGCCCGACTGGCTCCACGACCCCGAATGGCCACGACCGCACGGATCCACAAGGGCACCCCGAGGAACCTCGCGTTCCTGGCGAGGCACCTGAGGGAGGGCGGCCTGGTCGCCGTGCCTACCGAGACGGTGTATGGGCTGGCCGGGGACGGCACGAGCCGGGCAGCCTGCCTGAGGATCTTCAAGGCCAAGGGGCGCCCCTCGGAGGACCCCCTGATCCTCCACGTCGCCTCGATCGCCGACCTGGACCGCATCGCGGTTTCCAATTCCGCGGCCCGGAGGCTCGCCCGGGCCTTCTGGCCGGGACCGCTCACGATCGTGCTCCCCAAGACCGGGGTCGTCCCCGACGAGGCGACGGCGGGACTGACGAGCGTCGCCGTGCGGATGCCCTCCCATCCCCTCTTCCGGCGGCTCATCCGGCTCTCCCGGGTCCCGCTGGCGGCCCCGAGCGCCAATCCCTTCGGCTACGTGAGCCCGACAACAGCCGAGCACGTGAGGAAGAGCCTCGGCCGGAGGATCCGGCACATCCTGGACGGGGGCCCGGCCGCCATCGGGCTTGAGTCGACGATCGTGGACCTTCGCAATCCGCTCCGGCCCGCTCTCCTGAGGCCCGGCGCCATTTCGAGGGCCCAGCTCGCGCGGGTCCTGGGAAGGCCCGTGGCCCTTTCCCGCGGCTCGCGCGCGGGCGGACGGCTCGCCCCCGGACAGATGAAGAGGCACTACAGCCCGGGAACCCCCGTCACGCTCCACACGGCGCTCACCCGGGCAAGGGCGGCGAGGGGGCCGGCCGACGAGGCTTGGCTCTTCGTGGCCCGGCCCAGGGGGAAAACGCACCCTTCCAATATCTTCTGGCTCGACCGCCAGGGCGACCTCAGCCGGGCCGCGCGGAATCTTTTTTCCGTACTCCGGGACCTTGACGACCGCGGATTCCGGCGGATCCACGTCGAGCGCCCGAAGGGCCGCGGGATTGCGGAGGCGCTCCTCGACCGCCTGGCCAGGGCCTCATCCCGCTAGGGCTTGCGGAGCACCGCGGACAGGGCCGCCAGGAGCCGCTCGTTCTGCTCCGGGGTTCCGACGGTCACGCGGAGCCACTCGGGCAGTCCGTAGCTGGCGACGGGACGCACGATCACGCCGCGCTTCTGGAGGGCCTCGAACACGGCCGCCCCGTCGCCGACCTTCACGAGGATGAAGTTTGCCTGGCTCGGCACCCACTCAAGGCCGAGCCCGGTGAAGCCCTTCTCCAGGCGCCTCAGGCCCGCCCGGTTCCCGAGGATGCAGGCCGCGCGGAATTCCTGGTCGTCAAGCGCCGCCACGGCGGCCGCCTGGGCGATCGCGTTCACGTTGAACGGCTGGCGCACGCGGTCCAGGAGCGCCGCCATCTCGGCTGTGGAATAGCCGTAGCCCACGCGGAGCGAGGCGAGCCCGTAGACCTTCGAGAAGGTCCTTAGCCCGATCACGTTCCTTCCCTCCCGGATGAGGGGCAGGATGTCCGGCGGGTTCTCTGCAAAGTCGGCGTAGGCCTCGTCGACGATGCAGATCACCCGCTCGGGGAGGGCGCGCAGGAAGCCCAGGAGCTCCTCGGGGGAGTTCGCGGCGCCCGTCGGGTTGTTGGGCGTGGAGACCACGACCACCTTTGTCTTGGGTCCGACGGCACGCGCCAGCGCCCCGAGGTCGTTCTTGAAATTGACGAGCGGGACCTCGACCGGGAGCGCGCCGAAGAGGAGCGCCACCAGCCGGTAGACCACGAACTCCGGAACCCCCAGCAGGACCTCGTCGCCGGCGCCGAGGAAGACGTGCCCGACGAGCTCGATCACCTCGTTTGAGCCGTTTCCGATCACAAACTGGCCCGGGTCGACCCCGTGGAACTCGGCCAGGCGGCCGCGGAGCGCATAGCAGCCGCCGTCGGGGTAGAGCTGCCCCTGCTCCAGGGCCCGCTTCGCGGCCTCCACCGCCAGGGGCGAGGGCCCGAAGGGGTTCTCATTGGACGCGAGCTTGATGATGCCCGAGGGGTCCAGGCCCAGGTCGCGCGCCACGTCCTCGATGGGCCTGCCCGCCACGTAGGACGGGTAGGTGTGGACGAAGGGCTTGGCCAGTTCTTTGGGGCTCACGGTCGGAAGGTGGGGGGCATTGGAGACGAAGCCCCCTCCGAGATGAAGCCAAAAGGGGTTCGCCACCAGGGCCCGGACCAAGCTAGTTGTGGGGGCGATGTCGACCCGGTTGATAGCCCCCGCCCTGGCCGTGGCATTCCTCTCCCTGTTTTCGGCCGGCGCGGCCTTGGCCGACGATGTCGTCCGGGTCGAGGTGGGCCAGATCCTGGGCGCCCGCTTCGCGATCGCGAACCCCGCGGTGCCCTGGAACAGGCGGATCCTCCTGGTTGCCCACGGCTACCGCCCCGAGTCGGCGCCGCTGATCGCGGACCTCCACCCCGACCGCGCCTCGGTCAAGGCCGCGCTCGACGAGGGGTGGATCGTCGCCACCACGAGCTACCGCAGGAACGGCCTGGTGATCGGGGATGCGATCGCCGACCTGGACGCCCTGCGGGCCTACATCGTCGCGGCCTACGGCGAGCCCGAGCGGGTCGTCATCGAGGGGGACTCCTCGGGGGGGCTGATCGCCACGATCATCTCCGAGCGCGAGAAGGGCCTCTATGACGGCGCCATCGCCTTTGACGCCACCCTCTACATCAAGGAGGCGAACTCCCAGGTGGGCCTTTCGCTCCAGCCGCGGATCCCGCTGCTCTTCGTGGCGACCGTGCGCGAGGCGAAGGAGCCCAAGAGCTACCTGACGGCGCTCGTCTCCCGCCCCCCCCCGCTCATCCAGCCGGCGCTCTTCCTGATCTCGCGGGAGGGCCACACGAACATCAACCAGCCGGAGCGCATCGAGGCGTTCCGGTCGCTCAACGCATGGATCGACGGCGGCAGGGACGCGCTCCCCAGGCCGAAGGACCAGGCCCCCTACTTTGACGCCACCGTTGCGCCGGAGCCCGGACCCTCGACCGCGATCATCCACGAGGACCACCGCGGACTGGACACGAGGGTTGCGGAGGTCGACCAGGTCTACGGCACGCTTCTCCTGGAGGCCCAGGCCAGGGACTTCGAGAACGCCGGGATCCCGCCGATGACCTACTTCCAGCTCGGGGTCTGGCATGGGAAGCCGTTCCGGGCGCTCTACGGGCGCACCTACTCGGACGTGAAGAACGGGGAATGGGTGGCCTTCCCGGATGCCGACGGGCGCACGGTCCTCTCCCGGAACTTTGCTGACGCCGCGAAGACGCTCGGGGTCGGTGTGGGCGACGCCCTCACGCTTGTCCCCTTCTCGCCCGGGGAGCCCCTACCCTAGTCCACGGCTCGGGACAAAGACCCACTTCATCCCGGCGGCCTCGGCCGCCTTGACACCGGGCTTGCCGTCCTCGAACACGAGGCACTTGGACGGGGGCACGCCCATCCTCTTCGCCGCCAAAAGGAACATGTCGGGCGCGGGTTTCCCGTGCTCCACATCGTCGGCGGTGACCACGACCTTGAAGAGGGGGGCGAGCCCGGTCTTGGTGAGCGTGCTCTCGACCACGTCCCGGGTTCCGCCCGAGGCGATCGCCACGGGTCGGGTCTTGCTGACCCGCCGTGCGAATTCGACAACCGGCGCGATCACCGCGAGCTTCTGGAGCGAGCTCTTGAAGACCTCCTCCTTGTCCTTGTAGACCGCCTCGGGGTCGAGCGACAGGCCGTGGTGCTTGCCCAGGAGGGCCGCGACCTTCTTGGACGGCACCCCACCGAGCTCATAGAAAAGGTTCTCGTCCAGGCTCCCCTTCAGCCCTGCCTTCCTGAGAGCCGCCTCCCAGGCCGTGTAGTGCAGCGGCATCGTGTCGACAAGCGTGCCATCCAAGTCGAAAATATAGCCTTCAAAGTCGCCTTCCGGGATCTGGATCTTCATGCGGAATGCGCAACGACGCCGGAAACCGCCCCGTCCGCAACCCCAAAAAACGCTCGTTTGGCCCGCATGGGCCGCGTACGCTCCCCGGCCATCAACCCCCTATGAAAAAATACCTCGTCGAATTCATCGGCACCTTCTTCCTCGTCTTCACGGTGGGCAACACGGTGATCGCCCCCGGGGCGGGTTCCCTGGCCCCCCTGGCGATCGGCGCCTCGCTGATGGTCATGGTCTTCGCCGGGGGCCACATATCCGGCGGGCATTTCAACCCTGCCGTGACGCTCGCCGTCTGGATCCGCGGCAAGTGCGACACGAAGGATGTCGTACCCTACTGGATCGCCCAGATCCTGGCCGCGTTCGCGGCCGCCTACCTCGTCGGCAAGATAAAGATGGCCGGCGCCGCGCAGCCCCTCGCTCTCGCGAGCTGGAAGCCGGCCTTCGTGGCGGAATTCCTCTTCACGTTCGCGCTCTGCTGGGTCGTCCTCAACGTGGCCACGTCCACGGGGACCTCGGGCAACTCCTTCTACGGGCTCGCGATCGGCATGACCGTCATGGTCGGGGCCTTCGCCGTGGGCGGGGTGTCGGGGGGCGCGTTCAACCCGGCGGTCGCCACGGGAATCACCCGGATGGGACTGTCCCTGTGGAGCAACTACTGGGTGCTCGTGTCCGGGGAGGTGGCGGGCGCCATCGCGGCGGCCTCCACCTATAAGTTCGTGAACGGAAGCGACTGAAAAGCCAGCTATTGCTTCCGGTACCCGCGGTGGAGGCGGCCCGCGGCCGCCTTGGGGGCCGTGGCCTCGTCCAGGACCTTCTGGTCGAAGAGGGCCGAGTAGATGTAGGGGAAGTTCTCGATCTTCTTGCGCTCGACCGTGGCGCCGATGAACCGCTCGATGCTGCGGGCGTCGCGGACGTCGTCCTCGGTGACGAGGGTGAAGGCGTCGCCGGTGTTCTGCGCCCGGCCCGTCCTGCCGATCCGGTGCACGTAGTCCTCGGCGTTCTCCGGGACGTCGTAGTTGATCACGTGGGAGACCCCGGCGATGTCCAAGCCGCGCGCCGCGATGTCGGTCGCGACAAGGACCTCGTTCTTGCCGCTCTTGAAGTCCGAAAGCGCCTCCACGCGCTCGCGCTGGCTGCGGTCGGAGTGCATGACGCCTACCCTGTGACCCTTCTGGACAAGGCGGGCAGCGATCCGGTCGGCGCCCATGCGGGTGCGGCAGAAGATGAGGACGCTCTTGAAGTCCGTGCGCTCAAGGAGGACCTGGAGCAGGTCGAACTTCTGGGAGGCCACCACGGGGTAGAAGCAGTGAGCGATCGTGTCCGCCGCCGAGTGTGTCCGGCCGATCTCAACCTTTGAGGGGTTGCGAAGCGCCCATCCGGCCAACTGCTCGATCTCCGGGGGCAGGGTCGCCGTGAAAAAGAGGGTCTGGCGCTCCTTGGCGCACTTCTGGACAATACGCTTCACGTCCGGCAGGAAGCCCATGTCGAGCATCCGGTCGACCTCGTCCAGGACCAGGATGTCGATCTTGTCCAGGGAGCAGTTGCCCTGCTCCAGGTGGTCCAGGAGGCGGCCCGGGGTCGCGGCGAGGATGTCCACGCCGCGCTTGAGGTCGTCGGTCTGCTTGCCGTAGCCCACGCCGCCGTAAACGATCGTGACGCGCAAGTCCGTGAATTGAGCATACTTGTGGAATGCCTCCTCCACCTGGAGGGCCAGCTCGCGGGTCGGCTCAAGGATCAGGCACCGCATCGCGCCATGGCTGCCCAGGCGCTGGATGATCGGGAGGGCGAACGCCGCGGTCTTCCCCGTGCCCGTCTGGGCCGAGCCGATCACGTCCTTTCCCTGGAGGATGAGCGGAATCGCCTGGACCTGGATAGGGGTCGGCTGCGTGTAGCCCTTCTCCTTCACCGTGTAGGCAAGGGCGTCTGAAAGGCCGAGCTGCGAGAAGAGCGTGTCCATCTTCGGGACGTCCACCGGCACCACGGGCTTGTAGGTGACCTGCGCGGGATGCTCGAAGTCGTCGCGCGCCGGGCGGGGTCGGCGGCCCTCCGGGTGGCGCCCGGGGCCCGACCTCACGGGGCCGCGCCCGGCGGGGCGCCTCTCCTCGTGCCTGGGCCTCTGCTCCTGGGGCTTCCCCTGGGAGGGGCCGGAATGGGCAGGCCCGGCATGGGCGGGGCCTGGTCCGCGCGCGTGCTGCGGGCGCGGGTTGTGCCCCTGCGGGCGAGCCGCGCCGGCATGGGCGGGTTTCCGCGGCGCGGGCCCGTCGTGCGGGCGGGGCGCGCCGTGGGGCGCAGCCGGTTTCGGCTTCTGGGCGGGGGCTATCGATTCACGAAGCCGGGCAATGAACTTCCTTAGCATGATCTGGATGAAAGAACCACAATCCCTGCGTTCCTCGGGTTTTGCAATCCCCCATTCCGGGGTGCCCCCTCGGGGGCCCCAAGGATTCTCGCTTGGCAGGCTGTTGCCGCGCAGCATGATCTGGCTGGCATCCCGCCCTGATGAATCCCGACCTCCTCTGGTTTGTAAGACTTGGCATCGAACAAGGCCTCTTCACCCGGGTTCAGGCCGTGTCGGTGAAGGCGAAGCTCGCGACCTACAACCTGGAGATGCTGGTCTTCGCCCAGAAGATGATCGACGACGATATCGTGACGAACGTCGAGGCCCTCGAGAGGCTGGCGGGCCAGGCGACGAAGCGCGCCGACCAGGGCCCGCCGAGCGCCGACCCCTTTGCGGCCCCCGACGATCTGGTGGAGGACGTGGTCATCATGCCCAAGAAGAAGGAGGTGGCCGGTCCGGCGCCCGTCTTCTCGATCAATATCAAGGACGAGGCCGGCCTCGCCCAGACGCTCAGGGACCTCCTCGCCAAGTCGATTGGATTCGGGGCCAGCGACCTGCACCTGTGCACGGGCCGAAGGTCGTTTGTCCGGAAGGACCGCGTGCTCTCCTACATAAGCGAGAAGCCCCTCACGGCGGAGGAGGCACTCAACATCAACACGGTCCTCCTGAGCCCGGAGCAGAGGAAGGCCTTCCTTGAGAAGCGCGACCTGGACTACGCCCTCGAGGTGAGCCCCAAGGAGCGCTACCGCGTGAACCTGATGTTCCACAAGGAGGGGGCCGCGGGGGCCTACCGGATGGTGCCGAAGGAGGTGCGTACGCTCCCGGAGCTCGGCTTCTTCGAGCACATCGACACCCTGAAGCGCATGCTCAGCTACCACAACGGGCTCGTGCTGATCACGGGCCCGGTGGGATCCGGGAAGACCACCACCCTCGCCTCGATGGTCGCCTACCTGAACGAGACCCGGAAGGACCACATCATCACGGTCGAGGACCCGATCGAGGTGGTGCAGACCTCGAAGGGCTGCAATGTCACCCAGCGCCAGGTCGGCGACCACACGAAGACCTTCTTCACGGCGCTCAAGGGCGCGCTCCGCGAGGATCCCGACATCATCGTGATCGGCGAGCTGCGCGACCTGGAGACGATCGAGATGGCGGTGAGCGCCGCCGAGACCGGGCACCTGGTCATCGGCACCATGCACACGAGCGACGCGGCAACGACCCTCAATCGCCTGCTGGACGTATTTCCCGCGGCGCAGCAGACGCAGATCCGCGGGAGCGTCGCCGAGAGCCTGAGGGGGATCGTCTGCCAGCGCCTGCTCCCGAACCCGGCCGGGGGCCTCGTCATGGCGTGCGAGATCCTGGTCAACAACATGGCGATCTCGAACCTGGTCCGCGAGGGCAAGACGACGGGCTTGCGCAACACGATGGAGACGGGGGTCCGCGAGGGGATGTGCCTGATGGACAACGTCGTCTACGAACTCTACAAGGACGGCAAGGTCTCCAAGGAGACCGCGCTCGAGAATGTCTCGAACCGCGCCCTGCGCGTGAAGATCACCTGACGCGCCATGGCCGAGATTGACACGCTGCTTCGCTCGATGGTCGAAAAGGGGGGGTCCGACCTGCACCTGATCGTGGGGCTCCCGCCCAAGGCGCGCATCTCCGGCTCCATCACCCCTATCGCGGACACGCCCCTCACCCCGCAGGCGCTCGAGAGGCTGCTCAAGGAGATCGTGCCCGAGAAGCGCTGGAACGAGTACCTGGAGCGCCACGACCTGGACCTGGCCCACGAGATCCCCGGCTTCGCGCGCTTCCGCGGCAATTTCCTCTACAACCACTGGGGCCAGGCTGCGGTGTTCCGGCAGATCCCCGCGAAGATCCTCTCCTTCGACGAGCTGAAGCTTCCCGAGGCCATCAAGAAGCTCTGCCACCTGAACGAGGGCCTGGTCGTGGTCACCGGCCCCACCGGCAGCGGCAAGTCGACCACGCTCGCGGCGATGATCGACTACATCAACACGAACCTGTGCAAGCACATCATCACGATCGAGGACCCGATCGAGTTCGTGCACCCGGTGAAGAAGAGCGTGATCGTGCACCGCGAGGTCGGCGAGCACACCGAGTCGTTCGCCTCGGCGCTGAAGGGGGCGATGCGCCACGACCCGGACATCCTGCTCGTGGGCGAGATGCGCGAGCTGGAGACGATCAAGCTGGCGCTCGGGTGCGCCTCGATGGGCATGCTCGTCTTCGGGACGCTCCACACGAACAACGCGCCGAAGACCGTGGACAGGATCATCAACGCCTTTCCCTCCGACGACCAGAACCAGGTCCGCGTGATGCTCGCGGGCTGCCTCTCGGGGATCGTGGCGCAGCTCCTGTGCCGCAGGGTCCCCAAGGGACGCGTCGCCGTCCACGAGATCCTCCTCCAGCACGAGGCGCTCGCCAACACGGTCCGCAGCGGCCAGATCGCCAACATCCGCCAGATCATCGAGAGCGGAGGCGCCGACGGGATGGTGCTGATGGACACGAGCCTGATGAACCGGGTGAAGGACGGCACGATCGAGCCGAGGGAGGCCTACATGAAGGCCGCCAACAAGGCCGCCTTCGCCGGGCTCCTGAAGCCCGGCGACCTCGAGGACAGCGGCCACTAGGCCCGCCCCATCCGGTCCTCGGGTTGAAGACGGCTGCGTTCGGATCGCAATCGTTTTCAGCTGGAATGCGCCAACACGCTTTAAACCATTCGCAACATTTGCGCATGGGCCAAACCACACGTTCCCAGGGGATTCATGTGGAAGGGATTTCTATGCCGCAAACCTGCACGCAATGATCGGGCTTTACCTCGTTTCGCTCGGCCTAACGAGCGAAGCTCGCGCGCATAGGCGGACACGAAGATGTGTTGCGAATGACCCAAGGGGTTGCCGATGCGTTGGAGTCATTCGTGTGGCAGAATCGACGCGATGATCCCCATCAACACGTGCCTCGTGAACCGGTTGAGGGACGGCTCGGTTGATCCGCCAATTAGGCAAGGTTCGCACACGTCCTGAAGCCCGGCGAACTCATGCGCTGCCACTAGGGCCCGGGAACCCCCCTTGCGGGCCGTCCCGAATTAGGGATGAGCCCGTCCCATTTTCAGCGTCAAGGGCGGGGACCCACGCGACGTCATGTTTTATAAGCCAATACAAGGCAAGCAGTAGAAAAGTTCGAGGAGATTGGTATGCTCAAAGCTGTACTGACCCGGCATGCTCTCCAACCTCCGCTTCGCCCTCCGGCAGCTTCGAAAAAGCCCCGGCTTCACGTTCGTTTCGATAGCGACGCTCGCGGGCGGTATAGGCGCCTGCACGGCGATGTTCTCGATCATAAACGCCGTGCTGCTGAAGCCCCTGCCTTTCCGCGAGCCGGATCGCCTTGTGTGGATCGAACGGGAGCATGCGCAGGACCTTTCAACCCGCACCTCCCAGGTCAACTCCGTCCTCGGCTGGCGCGAGCACGCGACTAAGTCATTCGAGTCGATCGGCGCCTACTTCGCCTTTTTTGACTACATACCCTACACGCTGACCGGCACCCGCGAGCCCGTGCGCCTCAGGGGTGTCGGCATTTCCGAGAACCTGCTTCCCACGCTTGGTGTCACGCCGCTTTACGGGCGAAACTTCACGGCCGAGGAATGCCGCTTCAACGCGCCCGGCGCCGTAATCCTTGAGAACGCCTACTGGCGAGCCCATTTCCAGGCGGACCCGGGAATCGTCGGCCGGACGATCTCCCTCAACAACCAGCCGGCCACCGTGGTCGGCGTGCTCCCCGAGTCCTTCGATTTCACCTCCATCTTCTCCCCGGGGACCGAGGTGGGGATGCTGGTGCCCTTTCCCCTGGCACCGGAGACGCAGCAGTGGGGAAACACGCTCTTCGGGATAGGACGGCTGCGCCCGGGCGTGACGCTCGCCCAGGCCCAGGACGAGCTTTCCGCCGCCAACCGCCTGAACGAGCAGAAGTACCCCAAGAATGGGACACTCGGGGCCGTCGCGAGCCCGCTGGACTCCGCCCTCCGGGGAAAATTCCGCAAGCCCTTCCTCATCCTGGTGGGAGCCGTCGGCTGCATCCTCGTGATCGCATGCGTCAACCTCTCGAACCTGCTTCTGAGCCGCCTGAATGCACGCAGGCAGGAGTTCTCAGTGCGGATCGCGGTCGGTGCCCGGCCGGGCCACCTGGCGGCGCAGACGCTGACCGAGAGCATGGTGCTCGCGGTCGGAGGCAGCATCATCGGCATCCCTGTCGCCGCGCTGACGACCGACGTCCTCTCGCGCCTGCAGACTTTCGGCGTGCCCCTGATGGGTGGGGCAAGGGTGGATCCGACGACGCTCGCGGTGACGATCGGCCTGACTCTCGCGGCGGGCGTTGCCTGCGGCATTCTGCCTGCGATCCATCTCGCCTCAGACACCAACAACACCTCGCAGGGCGGCAACAACCAGAGGAGCGCGGGCCGCTCGGCCTCGGCGCTTCGCGACTCCCTGATCGTGGCCGAGATCGCGCTCGCCTGCGTGCTGCTGATCGGGGCGGGCCTGCTGTCTAGCAGCTTCAATACGCTGCTCAAAGTGAACCTGGGCTTCCAGCCGGAGCACGCGATGGCGTGGAGGATCGATCCTCCCCGTTCGTTCAAGTCCAACGCCGAGGCAAACCACTACCTTTCGGACGCCGTGCGCCAGGTCTCGGAGCTACCGGGCGTGGAGGCCGCCGGCATCAGCGACACCCTGCCTCTCGGCCGGAACAGGACCTGGGACGCCGCCGAGGTTGGCGTTCAGTATCCCGCGGGGCAGGCCCCGTTTGCGCTCCCGCGCATCATCGACAACGGCTACCTCCAGGCGATGAAGATCCCCCTGCGCGAAGGCCGCTACTTCGACTCACGCGACACGTTGCCCGGGGCCAATACCGCCATCATCAATGAAACGTTGGCAAAGGTCCTTGAGCCCCACGGAAGCCCCGTCGGCAAGAAGCTCGCCCTGTACAAAGACGGCACGACCATCATCGGGGTCGTCGGCGACGTGCGGCACAGCTCCCTCGAGGAGCCGGGCGAGGGGGAGATGTACCTCAACATCGCCCAGACGACCGACTGGAGCGCGGTTGAGCTCGTGGTCCGGAGCGATCTGCCGATGGCTACGCTAGCGCCCGAGATTCGCGCGACGCTGGCGAGGTTCGACCCGGCGATGCCCTCGGGCGAATACTACGAACTCGGCAAGCTGGTGGACAACGCGGTCGCTCCCCGGCGCCTCATCACTCGCCTCCTCGGGGTCTTTTCCACCATGGCCCTTGCGCTCGCGTCCATCGGCCTCTACGGGGTCATCTCCTACACGACAGGCCAGCGCACGCAGGAGATCGGGATCCGCATGGCGGTCGGCGCGCAGCGTTCCGACATCCTCCGCCTAATCCTGCGCGGCGGCTTCCGGCTGATCGCAATTGGGATAGTGATCGGGCTCCTCACCTCGCTGGCGCTCGCCCGCCTGGTGGAGCAGATGCTCTACGGGATCTCGGCCCGCGACCCCCTGATCTTCGCCTCGATTGCGGCCCTCCTCGTCATGGTGGGGCTCATCGCCAGCATAGTGCCCGCGGTGCGGGCGACCAGGCTCGAGCCAAGCTCGGTCTTGCGCGGAGCCTAGGCCGGGGCCCGCCCCCGGGGCGCCCCGTTCGCCATGGTTGACAACCGTTTTCAGGGGAAATGGATCAACTCGGTTTCAATCATTCGCAACAGTTGCTCATGGGCCAAACCACACGATCCCAGGGCATCTCCTTCACGCACGAGATGTGGACGCGCATCGAGGCGCGCTGCAAGGACCTGAAGGTGGGCAGGAGCCAGTACTTCCAGATGCTGGCGGAGTGGGACCTCCGCTTCATGACCGACATCCACGCCCACAAGGCCGACGGGAAATGGCACTTTTATCCCGAGCACGGCTCGGCCCCCTCGCCGGCGCGCGAGCTCAGGGCGGCCGAGGATCCCGATCCCGCTCCCGCCAAGCCCAGGCGCCGGCGGCACTAGCCCCCGAGAAATCGGTTGCGGTCGCCCCGGATATCCGCAGCCATTGCCCATGGGCTCCGCCCCAAATACAGCGCTTGGCGAGCTCGCATCGGTCATTGGCGACGATGCGGCCCGGGAGATCGTGCGCCTCTTCCTCGAGGATTTTCCCTGCTCGGTTGCGCGGCTTACGGATGGAGGGAGCGAGGAGCAGCAGCGCGTCGCCCACGGGCTAAAGAGCAGCGCGCTCCACATGGGCGCGAAGGCCCTTTCCGTACGGATGGCGGAGATCGAGTCGGCCCTGGGGGCGGCCGGGGGGTCGCTCTCGGCCGGGCAGATCGCCGCCGCCGTGGCCGACTTCGAGGCCGTGGCCCCGGAGCTCAGGCGCTACGCGGGCGGCTGAAAAAAAGCGGGGGACCTAGGACTTCACCAGCCCGGCGTGGACGCACCAGCGCACGAGGCTCGCGACCTCCTTCACGTTGATCTTGTCCATGATGTTCGCGCGGTGCTTCTCAACCGTGCGCACGCTCAGGTCGAGCCGGTCGGCGATCTCCTTCGATGAGTGCCCCTCGGCCACGAGCCGGATCACCTCGAGCTCGCGGGCCGAGAGCGTCTTGATGGCGTCCAGGGACGCGACCGGCGGGCCGGCCTTGACCGAGGGCTCGACCTTGGGCTGCTGCGCGCCCGCCGCAGACACCTTGGGGGGCACATTCGTCGCGAAGAACATGCCCCCTGCGATCACCGACTCGATCGCCTGGATGAGGTAGTTGATGGGCGCGCTCTTGTCCACGAAGCCGTGGACGCCCTGGGATATGAGGCGCGCGGGCAGGTCGCCGTCGGGGTGCCCGGTGAGGACCAGGATCCGGGTCGCGGGCAGCTTTGCGCGGATCTCGCGCACGACCTCGAGACCGTGCATGCCGGGAAGGTAGAGGTCCACGATGAGGAGGCCCGGGGGATCCTTCAGGCAGTGATCGACCGCCGTCTTGCCGTCCTTGAAGCTGCCGGCAACCACAAGCCCGCGCACCCGGCTCAGCGCAGAGGTGAGCATCTGCCTGAATACAACCTCGTCGTCCACGATAACGGTTCGTATGGGCACGTTGCAGACACCCTAGAGGGCGATCGGCCGGGGCGCAAGCGCAAGTCGGTTGAAGAAGGTTGATGCGCGGAAGGCGAAACCTCACCATCGGGGCCGTGAACGGGATCGCAATGCTTGCGCCGCTATTCCTTGCCTTCGAGCTCGGGCAACTGGTCATGAGCGAGCGCTACGTGGGCATCAAGCAGATCGCCCGGGGGGCCGATCCCCGCGAGATGGGCCCGAGCGAGGCGGCGTCGATTCTCTGGATCCTCTGCATCGCTGTGTACGCCGTGTGGATGCTCGCGCTCCTGGCGACCCCCCACGCGAGGATCTTCGGCCTGGCGCTCATGGCGGTCACGGCGGTCGGGTACTCGATCCGGCGCAACTGCGGCCTTAAATGGATCCTGGTGGTGCTCACGGTCGAGGGATGCGCCCGGGTGGCCGTCCTCTCGCCGCTCACGGTCGTCTCGTGGAGCCACCTCTAGCGGAGCCGCGGATGGCTTTCCCGGAGATCGAGCGGCCCTCGCCCAACTTCGGCCCCGGGGCCAACGAGCGCCTGGGGGTCCTCTTCCACCACAGCGAGCTCCCCTTTGGCGCGACGGTCGCCCGGATGCAGGATCCCGCGAGCCAGGTGAGCTACCACTGCCTGATCGGCCGGGACGGCACGCGCTGCACGATGGTGCCGGATTCCGGGGTCGCCTGGCATGCGGGGCAGTCCCGGTTCCTCGGGAGGACCCGCTGCAACGATTTCCTCCTCGGTGTCGCCTTTGAGGGCGACACCGGCAAGGCCCCCTTGACCGACCCCCAGCTCTCCTCGGCGCTCGAGTGGCTCCAGGCCCGCTGGGCCCCCCTCGGTTGGGACCTCGGGCGCATGACCGACCACCGCCAGGTGTCCCCGGGAAGGAAGCGAGACCTGAGCCCGCCCGAGTGGGAGCGCCTCGCGGCGGCCATCGGCGCGCATTTCGGTGACCCGGGCACCTGAAGCTCGTTTCCGTGTTGAAATAAACCCCCATGCGCAGCACAAAAATGACGCGCCCCTTGAAATGAACTTTCCCAGCGACACCCCGCGCCTGCCGAAATGGATATTCCTGGTCGGCTACGCGGCCCTCCTCGCGACGGCCTGGCTGATCTTCGACTCCTCGGCGCACCCGCTGGCGGGCGCCGCCCTCTGGGCGGTGGTGGCGCTGGTCGTCGTCGCGTGCGTCATCGGGGTGATCCCCTTCGTGACCGACTACGCCGACAAGCAGGAGGAGGCGCTCGACAACCGGCAGAGGGCGCTCCAGGCGCTCTCCGTCACGGTCGCGGCCGCGGCCGAGCAGGTGTCGATCGCCACCACGGGCCTGAACGGGATCGCCGAGGCGGCCCAGGAGAATTTCAGCAAGTCCGAGCGCCTCGCGCACGGGATCCAGGAGAAGATCGCGGAACTGGACGCCCGCCTGGCCCTTGCTGCAAAGCGGGACAGCGAGGCCGTGGTGAAACTCGAGTCCGTCTCGAAGGCCGTGTCGGAGCTCGACGCGCGGCTCGCCTCCGCAAAGAAGGACGACGGCGAGACCGCGGCCCGGCTCGAGGCTGCCGCAAAGAAGCTCGGCAAGGCCGCGTCCGACTTCGAGGCTGCCGTGGCCAAGGCCGCCGAGGCGGCGAGGGCGATCCCGGCGGTCCCCGTGCACATCCCCGAGCCCCCGCCGGTGATCGCGAGCAAGATCGTGGAGATCAAGCCCGCCGTGGCCTCCTCAGACCATCCCTTTGAGTCTCCCGTGGTCCCGCCGCCCGCGGCCGCCGATCCGGAGCCGGCCCCGGTCCCCGTTGCCGCCCCGGAGCCTGCGCCCGCGCCCCCGGCCGAGGCGGCGCCGGAGGCCGTGGTTACACCGGCGGAACCCGTCGCGGCGCCGGAGCTCCCCGCGGAGGCCGCCCCCGCGCCAAAGCCCGCTCCCCGGAAGCGGAGCCCAAGAAAGGCCGCCCCGGCGCCCGTTGCCCCCGCCGAGCCCGCGGCACCCGACTTGGTCCTTGAGTCGCCCGAGGAGCCGGCCCCGGCCGCCCCGGAGATCGCCGAGCCGGCCGTCTCCGCCGACGGTGCGACCCGCCTCGTCGTCACCGCCTACATCGGGATCGGCAACCGGCTGTTCATCCGCGGGGAGGGCCCCGGCCTGGGCTGGGACAAGGGCGTTCCCCTCTCCTTTGTTTCCATAGGCAAGTGGCGCTGGGAAACGAACGACGCCACCAAGGCCGTCACGTTCAGGCTCTACAAGAACGACGAGACGGAATGCACGGCGCTCGGCGAGCGCTCCGTGGCGCCGGGAGCCCAGCTCGAGCTCAACGCTTCCTTCTGACAACCGGAGCCTTCTTGGCGGCCGACTCCTTGAGCCGCTCAAGCTCCGGGACCACCACGCGCTGGTAGCATTCCGGGCAGACCGAGTGGCTGATCTCGGTGCCGGTGCGCTCGTTGATGTAGCTCTCGATCTGCTGCCAGTAGTTCTGGTCGTCCCTGACCTTCTTGCAGTAGGAGCACATCGGCATCATCTCCTCGAGCCGGTGCACCTGGGTCGTGTACTTGAGTATCCTCTCGGCCACCCTGAGCCGCGCCCAGAGCATCGACAGGTCGATCGGCTTCGTGAGGAAGTCGTCGACACCGGCCTCCGCCGCGGCGCGCCGGTTCTGCGCGGAGTCGGTCGTCGCCGTCAGCAGGATGAAATAGACGTAGTCCCTGCCTTCCTGGGCCCGAAGGCGCTTGCAGAGCTGCAGCCCGTTGAGCTTGGGCATCTGCCAGTCGCATATAGCCACCCTGGGCTTCTCCCTGAGCCACGCCTGCCAGGCGTCCTCGCCGTCCTTGGCCTCGATCGCCTCGTGGCCGAGGCGCTCTAGGGTGCGCCGTAGGACCGCGCGCGCCACATTGTCGTCTTCAACGGCTAGGACCTTCATTTTGGAGGGCCGAGTGGGACAGAAATCCCGCGGGCGCGCAACACCTAGGAAGTGAGGATCGTGCCTCAGTTTTAAAATTCCGCCCTACGCGGAAAGCGGGCCCCGGGCATGGGTCACGCCTACGATGCCCTGCGCCTTTGGGGTCTAATTCACTTTCGTAGCGCGCTTGCCGACGCTATTCTGGGGAATCTGAGGATTTTGAAGCATGGCCGGCCCTGTTGCATAAATAGGTGCCTCGCCCTTCAAGGGCTTCGCTACGCCTTAAAGAGGTTCTTTGGGGTGCTCCAGGAGTTGAGTATATGGGCTCGGAGGAATGCCTCTCCGACTTGGTTGGACCAGCGTCTGGATCGGAGCGAAGGACCAAATGCGGCCTTCAGGCGGTGCATGGCGGATTCAGCAAGGGATCGCCTGTGATAACCTTTGATGCGCTTCCAGGCCCTGCGGCCAAGCAAGCGACACTCCCTGATAGCACAATCCCGCTCGGTCCAGCCGGGTTCAAGATGGAGGACGGCCTTCTTGCCAGGTGGGGTTATGAGGTGCCCCCGGTGTCGAGGCGCCGCAGTATAGCACGCTTTTCCATCGTAGGCTCCGTCGCCAATGATCTCTGTGCCCTCACGCGGTCAGGCCCCCGGGTGGGCGGCCAGGGCCCGTTCCAATTCCTCGGGCGTCCTGGCGGGCGCGCGGCACGTGAACTCCTCGCACACGTAGGCCGTCGGTTCCGCATCCTTCTCCCCCATGCCCGCCAGCCACGGCGAATTCCTCGAGAACCACTCCCGGGCGCCGTCGGCGTCGAGCGCGATGACCGCCCTCCTGGGGCCAAGCCTCGCCTGCAGCACCGAGGCGAGCGCCCGGAACCCGGGGGAGCCCGGGGCGCCGGTGAGGACCACGTGGCGCGGGGCCTCAAGCGCGGACTCAAAGGCGCAGAGCAGCTGCGGGAGCGCCTGCGGCGCCTCCTCCCACCGTCCGCGGAAGGCCGCTATCGCCCGCCGACCCTTGTCCCTGAGCGCGTCCTCGCCCGAGAGCGCAGCCAGGCGGAAGAGGTTCCGGGCCGCGGCCGAGGTGGCCGCGGGCTCGGCGCCGTCGTAGTCCTCCTTGAGCCTCACGATGACGTCGGGGGCGCCGGCCGCGGAGTTGAAGTATCCGCCGCGGACGGGATCCCAGAAGAGGTCGTCCATCGCCCTCTGAAGCGCCAGGGCCCGCTCGATCCAGCCTATCTCGAAGGTCGCCTCGTAGAGGTCGAGCCAGGCCTGGACAAGGAACGCGCAGTCCTCGGCGAATCCCGCGGCCGAGCCCGCGCCCCGGCGCCACGAGCGCCTCGGCAGGGGGCCGCCGAGGTTGAAGAGCTCGCGCTGCGCGAACGCGGCGGCCTTCAGCGCCGCCGCGAGGTACCCCGTCCGCCGGCCGTCCAGGGACTCCGCGGGCAGGATGGCCGCCCGGGCGAGCGCCGAGATCATGAGCCCGTTCCAGCCCGCGACGACCTTGTCGTCCAGGTGCGGCCTGCGGCGGGACGCGCGCGCCGCCTTCAGCCGCGCAAGGCACGAGACCAGGAGGTCGCTCGCCGCCTGGAGGTCCATCCGGTAGGCCTTCGCGGACTCGGAGAGGGGCCGGACCTGCGCCAGGATGTTCTTCCCGTTGAACTCGCCGTGCGGGTCGCGCTCGCGGGGCACGTTGCCCTCGGCGCGGATCCCGAAATGCCCGCAGGCGAAGGGGGCGTCGGGACCCAGGGCCCGCTCGACCTCGCCCATCGTCCAGACGTAGAACGCGCCCTCGACCGACTTGCCGGTGCCCCCTTCCGGGGAATCCGCGTCCTCGGCCGAGTAGAACCCGCCCTCGGGAGAGGTCAGGTCGCCGAGCACGTAGTCAAGGACGTCGCCCGCCAGCCAGGCGTGGCGCTCGTCGCCCGTCGCGCGCCAGGCGTCCAGCGCGCACCCGGCGAGCTGGGCCTGGTCGTAGAGCATCTTCTCGAAGTGCGGGACGAACCACTCGTCGTCGACCGAGTACCTGTGGAAGCCGCCCCCCACCTGGTCGTGGATCCCCCCCCGCGCCATCGCGCCGAGCGTCGAGGCCACCATCCCGGTCGCCTCGACACCGGCCTCGCTCCCCAGGCCCTGGAGCACCGCGCAGCGCAGCAGGAACTCCAGGTTGGCGGGCCGCGGGAACTTGGGCGCGCCCCCGAAGCCGCCGTGGCGCGGGTCAAAGCTCTCGGCGTAGTACTGGTAGGCCTTCTCGAATGCGGCGCCCGCAGCCTCCGCGAAGCCGGAGACGGCGCCCTCCGCGGGGGCCGTCCCCTCCCGCGCCCGTCCCCGGAGCGCCTCGACGACGCGCCCGGACTCGGCCACCAGGTGCGCCCTGTCCTCGCGCCACCCCCGCGCAATCGCCCTGAGGATCGTCGGGAGGCCCGCCCTGCCCTGGCGGTCCTCCGGGGCGAAGTAGGTCCCCGCGTAGAAGGGCTCCAGGTCCGGGGTCATCCAGACCGAGAGCGGCCAGCCTCCCTGGCCGGTCAGCCCCTGCAGGTAGGACATGTAGACGCGGTCGACGTCGGGCCGCTCCTCGCGGTCGAGCTTCACCGCCACGAATTGCTCGTTCAGGAGGGCCGCGATCGCGGGATCCTCGAACGACTCATGGGCCATCACGTGGCACCAGTGGCAGGTCGAGTATCCGATCGACAGGAAGATGGGGCGGTCCTTGGAGCGGGCGGCCTCGAACGCCTCCGGGCCCCAGGGGTACCAGTCCACCGGGTTGTCGGCGTGCTGGAGGAGGTAGGGCGAGGCGGAGCCTGCGAGCCGGTTGGGCATGCCTACTCCCCGAGCACCCAGGCGAAGATGAGCGGGGCGACGATCGTGGCGTCCGACTCGATGATGAACTTGGGGGTCGAGGCGCCGAGCTTGCCCCAGGTGATCTTCTCGTTCGGAACTGCGCCCGAGTAGCTGCCGTAGCTGGTCGTCGAGTCGCTGATCTGGCAGAAGTAGCCCCAGAGCGGGATGTCGGGCCGCTGCAGGTCCTGGTGGAGCATCGGCACGACGCAAATCGGGAAGTCCCCGGCGATGCCGCCCCCGACCTGGAAGAACCCGATGGAACCCTCGCCGCTCCGCATCTCGCGCGCGGTCCTCGTGTACCAGCCCGCCAGCTCCGTCATGTACTCGATGCCGGTGCGCACCGTGTGCACGTTCTTCACGTCGCCGGCCATGACATGCGCCGCGTACATGTTGCCCAGGGTCGCGTCCTCCCAACCCGGGACGGTGATCGGCAGGTCGCGCTCGCAGGCCGCGACAAGCCAGGAGTTCCTGGGGTCTATCTGGAAATGCTTCTTCAGCTTCCCTCCCCGGAGGATCTTGTACATGAACTGGTGCGGGAAAAACCGCTCGCCGGCGCGGTCCGCGGCCACCCATTCCTCGAGGATCACCTTCTCGATCCGCCTCATGGCCTCCATCTCGGGGATGCAGGTGTCGGTGACGCGGTTCATGTGGCGGTCCAGGAGCGCCTGCTCGTCGTCCTCGGTGAGGTGTCGGTAGTGGGGGACCCGCTCGTAGTAGTCGTGGGCCACGAGGTTGAAGACGTCCTCCTCAAGGTTTGCGCCCGTGCAGACGATCGCGTCGATCTTTCCCCGGCGGATCATCTCCGCCAGCGAGATGCCAAGCTCAGCCGTTGACATGGCACCGGCGAGCGTGACCAGCATCTTGCCGCCCGCCTTCAGGTGCGCCTCGTAGGCCTTGGCCGCGTCCAGGAGCGCCGCCGAGTTGAAGTGCCTGTAGTGGCGCGCGATGAACCGCGATACCGGGCCCTTGGAGCGCGCCAGCGCAGCGTTCACGGTTTCGGGGAGCTGACTCTTGGGTTTGGCGCTCATGACGTTGAAACGGTCAGAGTGCACCCGGGGCTACCCCGTTGCCACCCAAAATGGGAATAAGTGCAACCCTTTATCCTGCAATAATCTATGTAGCCACACCGCGCCTCGAACGGGCGACCGCAAGGCAGAGGATCGCGCCAAGGAACACCCCCACGACCCCCTGCCCTAGCGGCACGGCATCGGCGAAGAACTGGAGGTGGGTCGACTCCTTCGCGTTCATGTTGGTCTGGGCGATCAACGAGTATCCCCGCGCCACTTCGGCGACACCCAAGGAGGGGTGGAGCCAGCGGTCAAAGGCCAGGTCCTCCACCGCGAAGTTGAGCGCGATCCCGAGGCACAGGTCGATCCCGCATCCCGCGATGACCACGGCCCTCCAGGCAGGCCCAAGCCCGTCCCACCGGGAGGCGAGGAACGCGAGGCCCAGGAGCACGACCGGCTGCAGGCACAGCTGCGCGATCCCGAAATACCCCGGCTCCAAGTAGGTCGTGAAGCTCACGGCGACGATCCCGCCCACGCAGGCGACCCAGAACACGGCGGCCGCGCGCGGGGTCCGCACGGCCTCGCGCGCGATGGCGATCCACCCCAGGGAGCCGAACGCGAACAGCAGGTTCATCTGGTAGAGGACAAAGAGCTGGTCCCTGAGCGTACCCCATGGACTCGACTGGTCCAGGAGGTTGCTTTCCAGGCCGCGCACCTGGGGCGGGACCACCGAGTACCAGAGGTTCATGGCCATGGTGGCCAGCCGGCTTCCCTGGTTGCCCCGCATCATGGACACGCTCGAGTTGGAAAGGAAGGTCCCCGAGGTCCCGTAGTGCCGGATGGACCAGAGGAACCAGAGAGCCAGGGGAACCGCGCCCGCGGCCACGGCGCCAAGGGTGGCGCGCACGTACCGCCGGTCCCATCCCCTGCGAAGGCCGGCCGCGCACCATGCGACGGCGATCACCACCAGGTACGGTCCCGCCGAGTAGTGCGTCACCGCCGCCGCGCCGAGCGCGACCCCCGCGACGAAGGCGGGCGCCACCGGGTCCCGGGCCCGATCCCCGGCGCGCAGGAAGAAATAGAGGCCGGAAAGGATGAAGAAGACCGCCTGGAGCTTGGTCCAGGGGAAGGTCGCGTTCTCCATGAAGAGCGGGCTCGCCATGAGGAGGACGGCCGCGATCCGCGCGGACCGCCCGCCCCCGAAGCGGCTCGCCAGGAGCGCCACCGGCAGGTACGCGAGGCTGCAGAAGACCGTCGTCACGACCTGGAAGGCCGCGTAGCCGCCGCCCGTAACCGAGACAAACGCAGCCTCAAGGGTGTTCGCCAGGGGCGGGCGCGCGGGAAGCGCGTAGACGCCGATGAAGGGCCTGTCGAGGGGCCATGACCGCTGGAAGAACCTCACCCGCTCCCAGTGCTCAAGCCAGTCCCCCGCCCAGGGCCCGCCGGTGTGCTCGCGGACGAACGCAAGGAAAAGGACGCACCAGGAGGTCACTATCACCTGGCCGACGACGAGCCCCCGGGCCGAGCGATCGGCGGAGAGCCGGAGGATCCCCCGCCATCCCCACGCGTAGGATGCGCCCGCAATGAGGGGCACCAGGCCGTAGAGGCCCAGCGGCAAACCGGAGACAAAGACACTCCACGCCACGCACCAGGAGCCCGCAAGGGCGAGGACGGCCCCGGCAACGACACTCTCCGCGGGCTCCAGGCCCAGCTTCTCCAGGGCCACCCCCGAAAGGGAGAACGCGATGCCCGCGACAAGGACGATCGACGCAAGGGTTGCGAGGATCATCGCGAGAGCGCCGCACGGGGCCCCGCGACACCTGCCCTGGCGCCGCGCACGAGCCTCCACGGGAAGAAGTACACCGCGTAGACCACGGCATACACCGCGAAGTTCTCGAGCCTGGCAAAATGGGCGAAGAAAAAGAAGAAGATCAGCAGGTGCATGCGGATCACGTTCGTGTACGCCACCATGAACCCGCCGCCGGGGCCCTGAATTGCGGACGGGCGATAGGCCCCCCGCTCGGCGATTGCGGCAACGATCACGAAGGGCCAGTACTGCCTGAGGACGAACAGGTAGTCCGCGAACTTGGGGAACCCGCGCACACGGAACCCGTGGATGGGGAAGAACTGGCTCAGGAGCACCGAATGGACGAAGTGGAACATCCCGAAGTGCACGGTGAAGAAAAGCAGAAGGAAGAGGCCGCCAAAGATCCGGATTCCGGCAAGCGCGGACCGCGACCCGAGGGCCGCCCCCTCCCCACCCCGTCGCAGGAAGTCCTGGAGCGCGGGCCCGAAGATCTTCCAGACGATGATCGAGTAGCCGACCAGCAGGCTGGAGAGCCAGAGGCTCCAGACCAGGTCGCGGGTGTTCCATCCCAGGTACCAGGCGATCGCCAGGCCGGCCAGGAACGCCGCGGCGTCCGGCAGCGCGGAGATCCAGCGCAGGGCGCCCTGGGCCTCGTCACCGCGCTGGGTTTGGTCTGCGTCTTTCATGCCGCGGCCGACAGCCGAACGCCCCGGCGCCCCGATGGCAATACCCGGGGCGGCATTCGTGACACAAACCGCGGCCCCCCAAGCCCCGGGGCGGTCCCAAAATCCGCACGGTTGACGTGCCCGGCGGGAGTTGTGTTTGATGGGCGGTTTCCATGCTCACGATCGCCGATGTCTCAAAGTCCTATGGCACCCGCACCCTCTTCGCGGACGTGTCGCTTTTCATCGCGCGCACGGACCGCTACGGGCTCGTCGGGCCGAACGGCGCCGGGAAGACGACCCTCTTCAACCTGATCCTGGGCGAGGAGGCCCCGGACGACGGGACGATCGAGTGGGAGCGCGGCGCCGACTTCGGCTTCCTGCCCCAGGAGAGCGCGCCCGTGGCCGACGAGACGATCCTGCAGATCGCCACCAGCGGCAAGAAGCTCGTCCCGGAGACCG
>Ga0302319_10003487_pt1 | contig 32870 bp, 31 predicted proteins | sample Bog_T0_2_FD_203319 | JGI IMG/M metagenome (GOLD analysis project Ga0302319, IMG submission 203319) | Peat permafrost microbial communities from Stordalen Mire near Abisko, Sweden - Bog_T0_2 | ecosystem: Environmental > Terrestrial > Soil > Wetlands > Peat | place: Sweden: Abisko, Stordalen Mire... | reverse complement strand
GCACCCCATGGCTCAACGCCATGGCCTGCAGCTGGTTCTTGGTGCGCGTCCGCGCCTGCACCTGCTTGTGCCGATGCACCAGCAACTGCCGCACATCCCGCACCTCCAGACTCGGCACCCAGATCCGTGGAAACCGATTCTCCCGCAGCAGATCCAACAAGTGCTCCGCGTCCCGCCGGTCCGTCTTCTGCTTGCGCACCACCGAGGCCCGCACCTTCGCCGCATCCCCAAACCACAGCTCCATGCCCAACTCCTGCAGCAACCGCTCGAACCACGGATAGTGCCCGCAAGCCTCCATCCCTACCAGAACTTCCTGGCCCGCCAGACCGCGATAAAACTGCTCCGCCTCCGCGCGGTGCTGCAACCGCTTTTCCTCGATCTCTCCCGTTCGATTGTCAAAGATCGCGACCTGCTGAAATCCAGGATGAAAATCACAGCCTATAATCAGCATTGACGTTGGCTCCTCTCACGAGCCTTGGTCTTGTTCATCGCATACCAATCTACTCGCGACGGGCCAACGTCGTTATGCAATCAAACAAGCGTTCTTTGCGCCGTGAGGAATCTGGGCGAGCCGCGCGAAGCGTCGCGTTCTTTGCGACGCAATAGGCGCGTCCGCTCGCCTCCTTATTTGCATGCCGATGCCTCCTTTCCCCCGTTCACTGCATCAAACCCTCTGTTCAACGACGAACCTGCATAAACACTGCTTTTTCAACACATCAGCCGCCTCTCAATGGTAAAATAAACACTCACCCACTATGCCTCTTAAAACACTATTTCTGAACCCTCCTTCTTTCGAAAACTTCGACGGTGGCGCCGGCTCCCGTTGGCCCGCCACCCGCGAGATCGAGTCATATTGGTATCCCGTGTGGCTGGCTTATCCGGCCGGGATGCTGGAGGGGGCACGGCTGCTGGATGCGCCTCCGCACTATGTTTCGGCGGAGCAGACGATTGAGATTGCCAAGGACTATGAGTTTCTGGTGCTGTTTACCTCGACTCCGGGGTTTCCTGGCGACATTGGGCTAGCCAAGGCCATTAAGGCTGCGAGCCCGAAGATCAAGATTGCTTTTGTGGGACCGCACGTCAGCGTGCTGCCGGAGAAGTCTTTGCGGGATTGTCCGGCGATCGATTTTGTGGCGCGTAAGGAGTTTGATTACGCGGTTGTGGACTTTGCCAAGGGCAAGGCGTTGGAAGACATCCCTGGGATTTCGTTTTTGAAGGATGGGAAGGTCGTACACAATCCGGATGCGCCGCAGATTCAGGATCTGGATGCGCTGCCGCATGTGACCGACGTCTACAAGCGCGATCTCGACGTAACGCGTTACAACGTGCCGTTTCTGCTGAATCCTTATGTGTCGCTGTACACGACGCGGGGGTGCCCGGCACAGTGCACGTTCTGCCTGTGGCCGCAGACTTTGAGCGGACATCCGTGGCGCAAGCGTTCCACCGACGATGTGGCCGCGGAAATGGCGAAGGTGAAGGCTTACTGGCCGGAAGTGAAGGAGTTTTTCTTCGACGACGACACCTTCAATATCCAGAAGGCGCGCACCATCGAGTTGTGCGCCAAGCTGAAACCGCTGGGACTGACTTGGTCCTGCACATCGCGCGTGACCACCGATTTCGAGACGCTGAAGGCGATGAAGGAAGCCGGTTGCCGGCTGCTCATCGTGGGCTATGAATCGGGCGACCAGCAGATTCTGAAGAACATCAAGAAGGGCGCAACCGTCGAGCGTGCCCGCCAGTTCACCAAAGACTGTCACAAGCTGGGCCTGGTGATCCACGGCGACTTCATCATGGGCTTACCGGGCGAGACGCATGAGACCATCAACACCACGATTGCGTTCGCCAAAGAGTTGGACGTGGAAACCATTCAGGTTTCGGTGGCGCACGCTTATCCTGGGACTGAGCTTTATGACTACGCGGTGAAGAATGGGTTTATGGTGGGTGACAACAAGATGGTGGATGAAGGCGGCCACCAGTTGGCGCACATCCAGTATCCGGGGCTGCCGGCGGATGACATTCTTTCGGCGGTGCACCGGTTCTACGATGAGTATTATTTCCGGCCCAAGGCTGTGTACCGCATCTTGCGGAAGGCCGTGTTTGACAGGAACGACCGCAAGCGGCTTTACAAAGAGGCGAAGACCTTCCTGAAGCTGCGCTCGCAACGCAACAAGCTGGTGAAGCAGCATAGCGACGACGCGGCTGCGGCACTGGCCAAGGCGTAATTAAACCTTTTCACCACAGAGACACGGAGAAAACCTTTTTATTGTTTTTGGTTTTTCCAGCTTTGTGGTTTCTCCGTGGCTCCGTGCCTCCGTGGTAGCTTGAGAATTAACCACCCAAACTTCCAGTGAACTTTCGCAAGTATCTTGTGCTGGCCGGAGTCACGGTGTTTGCCGCGGCCGGAGACTCCATGCTCTCGCATGGGATGAAGCAAGCCGGCAACATCTCCCTGAATCATCTGCAAAGCGTGATCTTCGCGGTACTCAATCCCTGGGTCGCGGGCGGAATTTTGCTTCTGCTGGCTTTCTTCGCGACCTACATGACGGCGCTTTCGTGGGCCGATCTCACTTACGTTCTGCCGGCAACTTCGCTCGGCTATGTGCTGCTGGCGCTGGTAGCCAGATTTCTGCTGCACGAGCATGTCAGTCCGCTGCGCTGGCTGGGGATTGCGTTGATTACCGGAGGGGTGGGATTTATTGCGGGCGGGCCGGAGTTGACGAAGCATGAGCATAGTGCGGCGCCCGTGGACGAACCATGTGCTGTGGCGCCGTCCCCACTTCTCGCAAAAGACGCGAGAAATGGGGCATCCGGAGTTGAATTATGAAAGCCATCTACACCTGGAATGCGATCCTCGCCATCGTCTTCGCATCCGTGGTGGGCGATGTGCTGCTGGCGCGCGCTATGAAGCAGGTTGGGGATGTGGGAGCTTTGAGGCGGCGCGTGGGATTGGTTGCCGTGATCCGACGGACGCTGGGCAATCCCAACTTTCTGCTGGGGGTCATGGCGATGGCCGTGGCTTTCTTCAGCTTGCTGTTCGCGCTTTCCTGGGGAGACGTAAGCCTGGTGGCCCCTGCCGCCGCTTCCCTCACCTTCATCGGCAACGCCGTGGCCGCGAAAATCTTCTTGCACGAGAGGGTGGACCGGCGGCGATGGATTGCGGCTTCTCTCGTGGCGGCGGGCGTGGCGCTGCTGGCGGGGTAGTGGAACCTGACCGAATTGGCCTGGACCTGCGAATGAAGCTCGCAAACTCAACGATGGGCGTTCTTTTGGTCTTCCTGCCGCTGTTCGCTCAAAATTGTATATCTCAATCGTTCAAGATCCGCACGGTTCGGAAACAGTGATTCCAGAATCGCCAGCTGAGTGCGGGCAGCATTGTATTTCTTGGCCTTACGGTCGTTTTGTATGGCCTGAACACTTTGGTCCAAGATCAGTTGTTCGATCTGGATCGCGGTCCCGTTCTGCGGGTTGAGCATCTTCGCGCGCCGCGCCCAGTAGAGGGCGCTATCGTCTTCCGGATACAAAAGATGTCCCTTCACCAGAGCGGCGCGCGCCTTTTCCACATAGATTTCAGCCGGCGTGGGACGCGGCTGGATCGGCTGCGCGCGATGGTGGAAAGAAATGTCAGATCCCGAACCGTTTAGTGTCCTGGTGTCGGGTTGCTTCACGATTGCCAACTTGCCGATAGGCTGAATTGTCGTGTCTGTCGCCGGTTGAATCGTCGGGAGCGTCACGGGCTGTATTGTCGGGACCGTCACGGGCTGGGTTGTCGCAACCGTTGCGGGCCTAAGCCAAAGCAGCAGACTGTTACAACCAGCCCCATGATCAATAGAAACTCCCACAGCGGTTTGGGTTTTGGCTTGGCTTTCGGCGACGGTATCAGAGATGTCGAACTCGAGGTAGCGATCCAGCCTCCGACCAGGGCTATTTCTGGTTCGAGAGTCTGTTCGCAGGTCTCTGCATGCAGAATTAACCCTCCGCCCCATCCTAGGGCTAGGAAAATCACACGCAGGAACTCGCTATCCCAGCCCCAAGGGGTAAGTCCGAGACCAGCAAACAGTCCGAACCCCAGAGGGAATGCCAACAAACAAAGACCAAACAAGATACCGCGGCTGCGGGTAGAACCCCAGTGCTTGTCGATAGCCAGTCCACCCACGAATCCGAAACCGCTCGATACCAATGCCATGAGCAGGGTTGCCTGGAGGGCTGACCGGAGCGCTTGCGGATCGGGGGGTGAACCCGGTGGAATCTGCCGGGCAGCATAGACAAATGCCCCGTTCAGGAATCCACAAATCCCACCAAAAAATGCCCCTGCAAAGGCCCCCTTGCTGGCGGCGCAGTGCGGTTGGTAGCGTATTCCTCGTACCCATGCCGCCGTCACTTGATAGGCTATGAAACCCCAGGCCAGCAACTCCGCGATGGATCGTGCGTGGTCCGTGAGTGCCTTTTCGAGCGCTTGATGAAGAACCACGATGAGCACCGCAATCCCGATACTACAAACCAGCAGACGGGTTCGGTCTGCAATTTTCTCCGGCGATAGATCGCTGTGTAGACCCAGAACCAACTCAGTGATCCGGTCAAACAGCACCAGCGTGGCAATCACCATGATGACCACGACGTAGGCAAAATGTTCTTCACTGAGCGCGGTGGGTAATCCGGAGAAGATCAAGGAACCTAACCCCGCGCCACACGCTGCAAAACCGAGAGTCTTCCAGCGCGCGCGGCGATTGTAAGAAATCGGGCGGGAAATAGATTGAGTTGCCACAGTGGCCACACCTCATTCCGTCGAAGGCAATGGTTCAAGTTGTCCAATGGCCATTGGCAAGCTGGGCTTGCCCTGCCATCTACTCGGGAAGCGAGAGCTGCGGACCAAATAGCGCAGCCTTCTTGCCTCCTTCAGAAAAGTCAAAACTCACGCAAGACATCGCGTGGGCTTCGCCATCGTCCTAATTGTCCGGGGGGAAGAATCAGAATTAAAGATCTCGGGGATTCTACACAACGGAAAGCGAAATTATTACAATTCGGAGTTTTGTTCGTTTTTCGTAAATCGCGGCGACGCGAGAGTTGGGATATGCGGCGGACGCCGGGCAACCCAACTTCCGCCGCCTACTTCTGCTGAATTGAGTCGAGGTATTTGGTGATGGCTTCCAGCCTCACTTCTCCCCAGTCCTGGTCGGATTCGACCTGGTGGAAGATTGGTCCCCAGATGGGCATGTCGCGATTGCCGTGGATGAGGGGGGCGGGATCTTTTCCTTCGATAATTGCCTTTACGCGCTGGTAGGGAAATTTTCCGGCGTTGCGTTGCGCGATGAGGGTGAGGTCCGGGGGAGCTTGCTTGAGGCCGAGGGAAGCTGGTCCGTGGCCGCGGCCATCGGAGCCGTGACAGGCGGCACAGTGGTATTGAAAGATCTTCGGTCCTTCGATGGGCTCATGGGCGGAGCGATCGGGATGAGGATCGGCGGAGGTCTTCTGGGTTTGAGCTGGGCAAATCAATGGGAAGAATAACAACAGGGTGAGAATCAGGGATGGGCGCATGGGATACCTCCATAGGGAGTGACGGCGAGCGGCCCTATGCAACCAGTCTATATGTTTGGAGCCAGGAGCGTTTTTTGTCTGTGCGCGGGGGCACGCGGGCTGGTGACGGGGATCATGCTGAGGGCGTTCGGGCAGGAGTCTATCCGGCGGCGTTTATTCGTTACGATCATTTATTCGCTATCGTCTAGGAAAAGAGGCGCATCAGGCCGGCGGGGGCGAGGTCGGGAGCGAGGAAGTGGCAGTCGGGCATGCCGGCGGAGCGGGTGAGAGCTTCGGCGGCGAGATAGCCGCTGCGGACGGCGCCTTCCATGGTGGCGGGCCAGCCGGTGGCGGTCCAGTCTCCGGCGAGAAAAACGCGGGGCCAGGCGGTGGCTTGCGGGGGACGGGAGGCGTCGATGCCGGGGCGCGGGGAGTAGGTGGCGTGGACTTCCTTGATGACGGTGGACTTCACAAGATTGGCGGCGCGGGCCGCGGGGAAAAATTCGCGGACTTCTTTCAGGGCAAGGTCGACGATCTCGGTGCGCGATTTGTCGATGAGGGACTTTGAGGCGCTGACGACGAGTTCTATGTAGCTGCCGGACAATGGCGCGTCGGAAGCGGCGTCTCGCGTGATGAGCAGCCGAGACTTGTGGAACATCCATTGCAGGGTTCGGTCGAGGAGGACGGCGTGATCGAGGGTGGTGATCTGCCGATCGAACCAGAGGTGAATGCCGGTGATGGGACAGGGTTCGAAGTGGGTGAGTTTTTCGCGGAGGGGCGCGGCTGCGGGAATTTCGGGGAGGACGCGGTCGAGGGTGTCGAAGGGGAGAGCGAGGACGAGGTAGTCGAAGGATTCTTGGCGGTCGTTGCGCTCGTTGACTCGGATTTGTACCTGGGCCGGCTCGGGAGAAAAAGTTTCGAGCGAGGTGCGGAAGCGAATCTGGCCGCCGCGGGCGCGGATGTAATCTCCGGCGCGGTTGTAGAGGTCGGTGAGGGGGATGGTGGGAACGCCCATGTGGCGGGCGGCGGGAGACTTCATGGATTCGCGGACGACTTGCGCGGCGTAGGAGATCGAAATCAGGTCGAGGTCTTCGCTGAGGGCGCTGACCAGAATGGGTTCCCAGAAGCGTTCGATGGCATTTTGGGTTTGGCCGTGGCGGTGACACCAATCGAGAAACGATTGGCCGGTGTCGGGCTGCGAGGTTAGGGTGAGCGCGGCGATGGCGCGGGAAATCACGAGCTTGTCTTTCAGGGAAAGAAATGGAAAGCGGAGGAATGACGGGGCGGTGTGCAGCGGGGCGGGCAGCGGAGACGCGCGCATGATGCTGGTGCGGCCGCCGGGCTCGATGAAGGTCATTTCGTCGTACCAGCGGATTTTGTCTTCGACGCCGATGCGGCGGTAGAACTCGACCAGGTTGGTGCAGACGCGGAAGAGGACGTGCTGGCAGTTATCGACGACTTCGCCGGTGCCGGGATGCTCGTAGGAGGAGGCGCGTCCGCCGAGATAGGGACGGCGCTCGAAGAGAGTGACGCGGAAGCCGGAATCGGCGAGGGCGCAGGCGGCGGCAAGGCCAGCAAGGCCACCTCCGGCGACGGCGACTGTGGGTTGGGTGGGAGAGTGAGTCATGCGGGATTGTCGCCGACAGATTGCGGTGCCGAATTCGAATGCCCGATTGCCCCTGAAACAATAAAAGCAGGTTCCTCACCGAGCCTACGGCTCGATTCGGAATGACAAGAGTTTGTGCTTGGGCCCTTTCGAAACGACGAGCTCATGTGAGGCGCTGGAGGAAACCTTTCCCGAGGATGCGCAGTTTTTCGCTGACGGTGAGGCTTATCTTGCCGCTGAAAACGTCGTACTGGCGCTCGGCGATTTTTTCGAGCAGGCGGCGGTAGATGTTGACCAGCACCCAGAGTGCGGGCTGGCTATCTTCTGAAATATAGGGAATCAGTTGGTCGCCAGCCTGGTAGAACTCGCGGGCGCGGTCCGCTTCGAGAGTGAGCAAGGGGCGGAAGCGTGCGGCATCCGGGTTCGAAAGCAGATCCGCGGCCGACAAGCCGAACTTGGCCAAGTCTTCTTCCGGCAAATAAACGCGGCCCATGGCGGCATCTTCTTTGACGTCGCGAATGATGTTGGTGAGCTGGAAAGCCAGGCCACACTTCTCGGCAAGAGGCTCGGCTGCAGGGTCGCGATATCCGAAGATGTGGATGCAGACGAGACCGACTACTGACGCGACGCGGTAGCAATAGACTTTCAGATCTTCAAATGTTTTGTATTGCACCGTGAGCGGCACAGCCGTGGCATCGGCGGGAAGTGGTGTTTGCAGATTCTCGGGTGCGGATTCCACATCCATCGCGGTGCCCATGGCGAGTTCGTCGAGCAGACCGGCGGGGATGGTATATCGGCGTTGCGTGTCAGTCAGAGCCAGAAGAATGGGATCGTCACTGGGCTGGCCCTGTTGGACCTGGTGCAGGGCATCGAGCCAAGTATTGAGTTTGAACCGGCGTTCTTCGAGGCTCAGGGTGGAGTCGTCGGCAATGTCATCGCAGCGGCGCATGAAAGCATAAACCGCACACAAGGACTCGCGCTTGCGCTTAGGAAGGACGAGAAATGCGTAATAGAAATTCCTGGCGTTGGTGCGAGTGATGCCGCGGCACACCGAATAGGCCATGGTGAGCTGCGCCGGCGCGGGAGTCCACGGGATTAACACTTGCTGCGCTCCTGCACTCATCGTAATCGGCCCCCGGGTCGGCTTCCGGGTCGGCTCCCGGCTTCCGGCTTTCGGCTTTCGGAAACCACCCCTAGCAGCTTACCCAGCGCGGCGCGGGCGACCAGCGCCAGTTTGCGGGGCTTGGAGATGGCGGGGCGGCGTCCGAGGACGGCGTAATCCTGGCGCTCGATGGCATTTAATATCTCCTGGCCGCCGCGGCTGAAGAGTTCAAGATCGACCGCCAAGGCTTTGTCCACCTGCTGCACGAGCGGCAGGCCCCGGTCAAACCATTCGCGCGCGCGGGCGACTTCGAACTTCATCATCTCGCAAAATGCAGGGGTGTTGTGGTTCTGCGCCAGGTCTTGCTCGCTTACGGAGTAACGACGCAGGTCTTCGAGAGGCAAGTAGATTCGACCCTTGGCGTAATCGACGCTCACATCCTGCCAGAAGTTCGCCAACTGGAGCGCTGTGCAGGTGTAGTCGGAATGCTGCTGGCGTTCGGCATCGTGATAGCCACACAAATAAAGGACGAGATGGCCCACGGGATTGGCCGAATAACGGCAGTAGGCGAGGACATCATCGAAAGTTTGGAAACGGGTGACGGTCTGGTCCTGGCGGAAGGCGATGAGGAGATCGGAGAACTCGTGCTGGGGAATTTTGAACTTCCGGACGGTCTCCACCAAGGCGACAAAAACGGGATGGCGCGGATTGCCGTTGTAGCAGGCATTGAGTTGGGCTTGCCATTCGTCGAGCAAGGTCAGGGACGCCGCGGGGTCACCGACTTCGTCGCCGAGATCGTCAGAGATGCGGCAATAGGCATAGACGTTCAGGAAATCCTGGCGGAGATGTTTGGGCAGAAACCAGGTGGCTACGGAAAAATTTTCGTAGTGGGTGCGAGCGTGTTGGCGGCAGTAGGCGCGGGATTCGTCCAGAGACGGGGCGTTGGTGGGAATGGCGTAGGCGGCGGGAAGTCGGGCCCAGCCGTTTAGCGGTGGCGCGATACGAGGGTCAGAGGTGGTGGTGATTGTCATTCAGTAAGAAGTCATAGCGTTTCAAGGATGGCTCGGGAGCACGAGTCGCGAGCTTACCTCAGCGGCTAAAGCCAATCTTAAAACAAGTCACTGATCGCAGCGCTGAAGCGCTGTGCCACCCAAAAGCAAGTGCTGCGCGACCAAAGCCAAGTGCTGCGCCACCCGATGGGAACGCCTTGCTTTGCCTGAGGAACCGTACAGGTGCAAGGGATCCTTCGACTGCGGTTGTGCTTCGCATTCGCGAAGCACAACCTTCGCTCAGGATGACAGACCTTCTTTTCATGCCGACTCTCGGACGATTCGCTGTCACTCAATGGCCGGGAATGATGGCGGTTTTGATGTCGCCACCGCGATTTAGCATGTGGCGGAGCACCTTCTGCAAGCTGGAGAGCGGAGCTTCGCCGGTGATGTAATCCGTGGGACGAATCTTCTTGGCCGCGATCAGACCGAAGGCTCGGCGCACCGTTTCCGGAGTGTGATGGAACGTGGCCTTCAGGGTGATCTCGGAATAGTGGAGGCGGTTGGTATCGAGTTGGACTTTGGATCCGCTGGCGCAGCCACCGAAGAAATTCACGGTGCCGCCTTTGCGGACCATCTCGACGGTCCACTCCCAGGCTTCGGGACGGCCCACGGCCTCGATGACAACATCGCAACCGCGCTTTTGCGGAGTGAGCGCGCGCACGGCTTCGACGACGTTCTGAACCTTGGTGGTCTGAACGATTTCGTGAGCGCCCATGTGTTTGGCGGCTACGACTTGTTCGTCGCGCTTTACGACTGAGATCACGTTACAACCGATGGCTCGGGCCACCTGCACAAACATGAGTCCGATGGGGCCGCCGCCGATGATGGTAACGGTGTCACCGATCTCGACTCCAGTCTCGTGCAGTCCGCGCAGCACGCAGGCCAGAGGCTCGGTCATGGCCGCGTCCTCGAAACTGACGCCGGGAGGGATGACCAGCATATTGGCTTCAACAATGCGCCGGGGCACGCGGATGTATTCGGCATACGCTCCGTTGTTGAAGAGCAGGTCTTCACAGAGATTTTCCTGATGCTTGGAGCAGTAGAAACACATCTGGCAGGGCGCTGAATTCAGCGCGACCACGCGCATGCCCTTCTTGAAGCTGATGACGCCGTCGCCGACTTCCTCGATGACTCCGGCGAGTTCATGGCCGAAGAGAGCGGGAGGAACGATCATGCGGGCGTGGTAGCCGCGCTGGTAGACCTTGAGGTCGGTGCCGCAGGTGAGAGCCACCTGGACTTTGACCAGGACTTCCCCCTTCTCGACGCGAGGGATGGGTACTCTTTCAATTTTAAGATCTTCTTTGCCGTACAGGACGGCAGCTGTCATTTTTCCATTCACTGCTTGCTTCCTTCCCAGACTTCAGGTTTCCAGGCACTCCCGGGTTGAATCACGACCTTCATCGATGCGGGCTGGGGATGAGCGGCGAGTTCCAAGGCTCGGGCAGCATCCTGCAGCGGGAAGCGGTGGCTGATCAGCCGTTCCAAGTCGATCTCCCGATTCATTTCCCGGTTCATCACAAAGCGAACTGATTCTTCTTGTAAATCCACAGACGCACTATATGACCCCACAAGCGCCTTCTCATCGACGCAAATCGCAGCGGGATCTACGACTACTTCCCCGCGCTGGGTTTGCGCAAACAACAACACCCGGCCGCCGGGACGGGCCGCGTCCATTGCTGGACGAATCAGGCCGTTACTGGCGACCGCTAATATCACGGCATCGGCGCCACGGCCCTCGGTCTGCTCCCGGACAGCACGAACCGCGTCCTGCTGGGACGCGTCGATCAAGTGCTCGAATCCAAGGCTTTTACTTATTCTAAGCCTCTCGGGATACAAATCGGAAGTAATAACGGTGGCGCCTGCCCGTCGGGCCAAGACACTTAGGATGATGCCGATGGGGCCCTGGCCGATGACGAGGACGGTCTCGCCGGGCGCGAGGCGGAGGGCAGCCATCCCTTTCATGCAGGTATTTACGGGTTCCACGAAGCAGGCCTGCTCAAAGGACACGCCAGGTGGGATTCTAACTGTGCCTTGCTGGACGATCCAGTCCATAACACGGACGTACTCGGCAAAGCCTCCGCCAGAAGGCTCAAAGCCGGCGGTGCAGCCGACCTTCTTGTAGGTGGCGCACTGGGCGAAGGTCTGGTGACGACAGTAGTAGCACTGACGGCAGGGGATGTGATGAAAAACTACGACGCGGTCGCCGGGGGAAAAGCTGTGCACGCCGGGGCCGACGGCCGCGACGACGCCGGAGGTTTCGTGGCCGAAGATGCGAGGGGCAGAATGCGATCCGGAGGCGATTTTCTTGAGGTCGGTGCCGCAGACGCCGCAGGTGTGGACGCGCAGGAGCAGTTCTCCGGGGCCGATGACGGGCACGGGAACGGTTTCGAGGCGGACGTCATTGACTCCGCGGTAAACGGCAGCCAGCATGGTGGTTGGAATCGACTGGCTCCGGTCTTCAATCGCGATTTGTCGGGCAATCCCCATTCGGCATTCGATGAACTCTGGTTAGATGAATATTAGTTAGATGCGTTTCAGAGCCGGTTTGGACCGGGGTTGTCGATTCAGGCACCGGCCTTACTTTGGAGGACCGTCGGGCGGCCTTGGGTCGGTGTTGCTGAAGGCGACGTCGACCGTCATGGAATCCAGATACGGCGAATCTGGCGGGGTGAAGTGAAAAGCCCTGACCTGGAGCACGACATAAAAGGTATCCACTTTAATGATGCGCCTGGCGCGTGCCGGGACAGGTGCATAGTTGCCGGGCTCCAGGCGCCACAGGGCGTCGTTGGCGACGTTTTTCGGATCGTCGGACGGCTGGGGCGAGGTGAGCAGAATGTTGTCGTAGATGGGGTGGTGCAAATCTGCGAGTTTCGCCTGCCAGGAGGTGATTTCGTTGTCCTCGGGTCCGAGGGGAAGAAGCGAGAAGATGTAGCGGTCGTCGCCATGGGAATCTTTGATGCGCTCGCGGTAAACCGAATCTTGGGGCGTGAGCTTGGCTTCAAAACTCTGTTCGACGATGCGGGTCGAGCCCTGGCGAAAGCTTTCGGCGTAGACGAGGGCGGCGGTGGATTGTGCGGCAAGGGGCAGAGCTAGGAATAAGAGGATCGGGGCGAGCAGTTGCAGTTTCACTGGCGGCCTCCGGGGCGCGAGGCGATTGCGGCCGCGGCAGGCGGGGCGATCTCTTCTGTGGCGAGGGCTGATGCCTGGCGTGACTCTCGGTTCAGTTCCTGATGGAAACGCTGGAGATGCTCGCCGAGTATCTCGGCGGCGTTGCGGCTGTTGTTGGCGAGGGTGGCAACGCGGCTCCAAAGCCAGGGACGCAGCGCTACGAATGCGGCGAAGCGGGCGGTGTGGAAACGGCCTTGGGAGTCGATGAAGCGGGCCATCTCCGGGAGTTCGAAACTCGAATCGTCAGAGATTACTTTAGTTGCAGAGAACGGAATTCCATGGGCGTGGGCGGCGGCGGCGACCGCGGCAGCTTCCATGTCCACGGCTTTTGCGCCGTAGGCATGGGACAAGCTTGCTTTCTGCTTGGCTCCGGCCACGGCCATGAAGGTGACCAGAGAATGTTCTCGGCGGCCGTCTTCGTTCTTGTCTTCGTCTTTGCCTTTGTGTTGGATTTGGACGCGGCTGCCGTCGCGGGCGTCGATGACGACCGACGGTGTGAAGAGATCACCGACGCGCAGGTCGGCGTCCAGCGCACCGGCAAATCCGACCGACTGCAGCAGTGTGGGGCGGTACAGGGCGATCACGGCTTCGGAGGCGCGGCGCGCAGCGTCGAGGCCGATGCCACCGCACACAACCACCGCGTCATCCTGCTCGAAGAAAACAAAGCTGCGGCCTTCGTACTGCTGCTGGACGCGGCGGCAGGTCCTGGTCAGCCGGCTGACTTCGCGCTCCAGCGCTGCGACGATGGCGACTCTAGGCATATCCGTTGGCGCGGAACCACTCCACGGCGCGGCGCAATGCTCCTTCGACGGGAATTGTATTCCATCCCAAGTCGCGCTCGGCTTTATCGGAACTGGCCCACATCTTTTTCTTGCCCATGCGCACGGTTTCGACGGTGGCGCGGGGCTCGCGGCCGAGCCAGCGGCCGGAGACGGTTTGATCCACCGCGCCCGCGATATAAGCGACAAAATAAGGAAGCTTCACTTTCGGCGAAGGCAAGCCAGCGATCTTGCCCAGCTTGTCCAGAATCTGTTTCAGGGTGAGATTCTCGCCGCCCAGGATGTAGCGTTCGCCGCTCTTGCCTTTTTCCAGCGCCATGATGTGGCCGCGGGCGCATTCTCGAACATCGACCAGGTTCAAGCCGGTTTCGACGTAAGCGGGAAACTTGCGCTTTAGAAAGTCGACGATAATTCTGCCGGTTGGGGTGGGCTTGATGTCCTGCTCGCCGACCGGAGTGGTGGGATTGACGGTCACCACACGCATTCCGTGGCGGCCGGCTTCCATGGCCACCTGCTCGGCTATGAATTTCGAGCGTTTGTAGTGTCCAATCATGTCGGCGAGAGAGACGGGCGAATCTTCGTCGGCGGGATGGCCGTTCCCGGTGAATCCTACGGTCGCGACACTCGAGGTGTACACCACGGAACGAACGCCGTTCTTGCGCGCGGCCTCGAGAATCGCGCGAGTGCCTTCGACATTCGAGCGATACATTTCCGCGGGATCGCGCAGCCAGAGCCGGTAGTCGGCGGCCACGTGAAACACCACTTCGCAGCCAGACATCGCCTTTTCGAGCGAGGTGGGATCGCGAAGATCGCCGGTGGCGGTTTCGGCCTTCAGGCCCTCGATATTCTTCAGGTTGCTGGTGGGGCGTACGAGCAGGCGGAGGTCGGCTCCCTGCTCGGCTAGAACGCGAGCCACGTGAGAGCCTAGGAATCCGGTTGCGCCGGTGAGGAAAGCTAGCATTTCTTTAAGGACAATACTCTGCCAAGTTGTAGGTTATTCCGATGCAAGTAGACGCGATCAGGCGCGTGAACCGCGGCGCTTCTGTCTGCCAGGCCTAGTCTGCAGGGAATGATCAGGGGGGGCCGGTACGGCGCGCGCGGTACCCAGGATGCCCCGCAAAGCTTCATTGACCGCGTCCTCAGTGGGAAATGCTGCAGCAACGTCCGGCTCGATCAGGACAACGTTGGTTCCTTTGCGGTATGGCCCGTAGTGTTTGCCGCAAACGCCGCCCTTCATTGAGGCAAAATCGTACTCCGGACGCATGCCGTCATTATTTCGATGCTCAATGTTCTTCTTCATAGAATCTTCTCTCACTTGGAGTCGCCGGTCTTGCGCTGATGATCCGGATTGTCTCGTTACCTTCGGTGTGGGCTACGACTAGCAGTCGGCCCATTGCGGATGCGCCAATCGTGAGAAATCATTGCTCATCGGCGGAATGTTCGGCGTCGGGAAAAGTTGTCGCGAATGGATCACCGAACACGGTTGTAGCCTCCCGAAAACCGACTACGTGTTTCCGCTGATTCGCAAGATCTTTCCGCGGATCCCATTCGAACTGCATCCCATTTTAGTATAAACACCTTGGAACTATGGAGAGCAGGCGCTGATACTCTCCCGGCGGCGAGCGACGTGGGAGCCGAGAAATCGGTGGCGCCGGTGAGAAAGGTTAGCATTCGGCAATCCGCTCGTCGAGCAGGGACTTTCAACAACAGCTTACCCTAGGCGGTCAACTCCGTGCTTGTGGCTGAACGCCATTCGGCTTGATCCTTTGGGTTCTTTGTTTCTCCAGCTTTTGGGCGTAGATTTCGGAATATGAGGACGCTGAAACTTTGCTGGCTTGTTCTGCTGCTTTGCTGCGGTTTCTTTACGTCCAGTACCCTCGGACAGTGTCACAACGCCTCCTTCGACGCGCAGAGTTCGGGAGCTGCTCTGAGCTTGGGTTCGGTCCCGGCGGTCAAGGCACAAGGAGAGCAAGATCGTACCGTCCTCCTGACTTTGGTACTTCGCAAGTCTGGAACTGTGCGAGAGGCGAAGGTGCTACAGGGCCCGACAGATCTGAGGGAGCTTGCAGTTCATGCCGCAAAACACCGGAAATACAAGGACGCTATCAATTCATGGCCCTTCTCAAACGAGATCATGGTAGAAGTGACTTTCCCCAAGGGCATGGGTGGGGTACCTGAGATTCGACAGGCGATGCCAGGCGGTGTGCCAGGTTGCATTTACGTCAGTAGGGTGAGAGTTTCTCCGGGAGTCATGCAATCTCGTCTGCTAGAGCACGTCGAACCAAGCTATCCGGCAGGAATTGAGAAGAGTGGCGCACTCGTCCTGCAACTCAACATCGACAAAGAGGGAAACGTATCGAGCGTGGAAAAGATCAGCGGGCCGGATGCACTCGCTCCTTCCGCCTTCGATGCGGTCAAGAAATGGAAATATCGACCGTATGAGCTGAATGGAACTGTCGTTGAGGTGCAGACAACCGTGGAACTCAAGCTTGCAAACTAGACTCTTATCGCCAAAGTCCTAGTTGCTCTCCTTCTCCATCACCTTGGCATACGTCGTTAAGGCGAGCAGGGGGAAGTATTGGCGGTAGAGGTGATACTGCAGATAGAAGACGCGGGGGAAACCCGTGCCGGTGCAGTAGGGCTCATCCCACGAACCATCTTCCTTCTGGGTGCGCAGCAGGTGAGCGATGCCGCGAGCGACGGAATCGCTGCGCGTATCGCCGACGGCAAGCAAGCCTAGAATCGCCCAGGCGGTCTGCGACGGAGTGCTCGGGCCAACGCCGCGTAACGCGGGATCGTCATAGGAACCCACGCTTTCGCCCCAACCACCGTCAGGATTTTGCACCATGCGGAGCCACTCGGCCGCCTGCTGGACGCAAGGCTCGTGGCTGTCCATGCCAATCGCTTCCAGGCCGCGCAGAACGAGCGCTGTGCCGTAGATATAGTTCACGCCCCAGCGGCCGAACCAACTGCCGTCGGGTTCTTGTTCGTTGCGCAGGAATTGAATGGCGCGCTTCACCGCCGGACGGTTCTTATCGTAGCCGTAGGTCGCCATCATCTCAAGGATGCGTCCGGTGATGTCGACCGTGGCGGGATCGAGCATGGCATTGTGGTCGGCGAAGGGCATGTCCTGGAATACCATCCGGTTGTTGTCTTTATCGAACGAGGCCCAGCCGCCGTTCTTGCACTGCATCGATAAGACCCAATCAATGGCGCGCTGTACCGACTCGCGCTGGTAGCGTCCGTTGGGATGTTCGACCCGGCTCAACGCGAGGCAGACCATCGCAGTATCGTCCACATCGGGGTAAAACTCGTTATTGAATTCGAAGTACCATCCGCCCGGCTTGCCCTGCTTGTTCTTAATCTGCCAGTCGCCGGGATTGCGCACCTGTTTCTGCAGGATCCAGTCGGCGCACTTCACCATGCGCGGATCGTTGGCCGGGACACCGGCTTCGCCCAGGGCGAACATGGCGTATGCCGTATCCCACACCGGAGACATACAAGGCTGCATGCGGAATGTGTCGCCTTCTTCGATGCCGAGCTTCTCAAACTCATCGAGCGCGCGGATGACCTGAGGATCGTCCACTGAGTAGCCGAGACAACGCATGGCGATGATTGAGTTCATGATGGAGGGATAGATGCCACCGAGACCGTCGCTCATCTCAAAGCGCTCGAGCATCCACTTCTCCGCGCTCTTCAGCGCGACCGAACGCAGCGGCCGGATGTGAACCCGCTCAAACCAATGTGTCATGCGATCCACACAAAGAAAGAAATTTCGCCAGGAAATCAAGGTTCGCGACCAGTGCAGGTGCATGCGCGATTTCTGCATGCCGCCGACGAACAGCTCTTCGACGCCCATTTCGCGGGGAATCTTCTTGAAAGGCTTCTTGGCGTAGCAGATGGAAAGCGGCACCAGGATGGCGCGCGACCACGACGAAATTTCGTAGATGTTGAACCAGAACCAGTTGGGAAACAGAACGATTTCCGGCGGAATGGCGGGCACCGCATCGTAATCGTACTGACCAAAAAAACAGAGATAGATCTTGGTAAATGTATTGATCTCGGTGACACCGCCGAGTTCGAGGATTTTCTTGCGGGCGCGCTGCAGCACGGGATGATCGGCGCTGTATCCGGCCAGCTTCAGTCCGAAATACGCCTTCACGGAGGCGCTGATGTTCGACGGCCCCGCCGGATAAGTATTCCAGCCGCCGTCCTCGTTCTGGTGCTGGACGATCCAGTTTGCGGCCTTGCGGAAGCGCTCGGGATCGCCCGTGCCGAGCAGGGTATGGAGCAGAATATAATCCGACTCGAGGGTAGTGTCGGCTTCGAGTTCGCCGCACCAATAGCCATCCTCATGCTGGGCGGAGAAAAGAAGCTTGCGGGCGGCGGACATGGCGGCGGCCACGCGACTGGATAACCCGTCGATCTTGCCGAAGCGAAGTTGTGGTTCAGAAGCTAAGTTCGCGTCAGGGGAGTTTGTATCCATGTAATGAGCTCCGGTTTGCAGCAATCTACCTTCCGGGATCATCCTGATCCGTACGAGATCCCTTCGACTCCGCTCAGGGCAGGCTCTTCGCTCCGCCTGAAAAACGGCTGCGCTCAGGATGACGCCGGTACAACTGGCGTCAATCCGCGGTAGCACTTGCCGGAGCGGCGGCGATGGCTTCGACAATCTCCGGCGGCAGCCCGAAGCGGACGTTTTCCGGCATCACTTCGAGTTCCTGCACGTTGTCGAAACCTTTGGTGGCGAGAAACTTCATGGTTTCCTCCACCAAGCACTCCGGCGCGGAAGCGCCGGCGGTCAGCGCGATAGTTTTCACGTTTACCAACCACTGGGATTCGATGTCTTTGTAGCTGTCGATGAGATGGGCGTTCGTACCGAGATTGCGGGCCACCTCGACCAGACGATTGGAATTGGAACTGTTTTCCGAGCCCACGACCAGTAGCAGATCCGCTTCCGAGGCGACCTGCTTAACGGCGACCTGACGGTTTTCCGTGGCGTAGCAGATATCCTGTGCGGCCGGGCCCTTGATGTTGGGAAACTTTCTTTTCAGCGCGGCGATAATGTCTTTGGTTTCGTCCAGGCTCAACGTGGTCTGGGTGAGGTAGGCCACGCGATTCGGATCGGGCACGGAGAGCGACTTCACCTGCTCGGGAGTGCCGACGACCTGGGTGACCAGCGGAGCTTCGCCGAGGGTTCCGATGACTTCGTCGTGATCGTGGTGGCCGATGAGGATCAGCGAATAACCTTCTTTGGCGAACTTGACCGCTTCGACGTGGACTTTGGTGACCAGAGGACAAGTGGCGTCGATCACGCGAAGGCCGCGGCGGGCGCTGTGTTCGCGCACTTCGGGCGAAACTCCGTGGGCGCTGTAGATGACGCGCTCGCCGTTGGGAACTTCGTCCTCGCTATCGACGAAGATGGCGCCCTTGCCGCGCAGTTCGTCGACGACGAAGCTGTTGTGGACGATTTCCTTGCGGACATAGATGGGCGGGCCGAAGGCCTCGAGGGCGATGCGGACAACGTCAATGGCGCGCACCACGCCGGCGCAGAAGCCCCGCGGCTTGAGCAAAAGCAAAGTCTTTCCCTGGCTATTTGGCACTATTCAACTCCTGCTCCTCTGACGTTCGCCAAGCCATGATGATTCGATGCAGAATCTGGGCCTGGAACCGTACGGTCAGGGTACATGAACCCCATTTGAGACAATAGTAATAAGCTACCGGAAAGTACCTCTCTGGTCAACGTAAGCCACAGAAACGGCGGGGATTAGCAGTGGGTGGGGAGTGGGTGCAGTGAACGGCTGCTACCACAGTCGCTTGATCTGATACAGATCAAGAAGGCGGTCAGCGCTGAGAATGGGCACATTCAGCGATTGCGCCTGAGCAACCAGCAGTCGATCAAACGGATCCCGATGGTGGCGCGGAAGCAAGCCTGAACGGACAGCGGTATCCAGCGTAATCGGAACTTCCGAGAATGATTCGCGCTCGAGAGCACGCTCCAGCCCATCGAGGATCGATGGCGGCTTCATCTTTTCCGTGCTCACTTTGATAGCTAGTTCCCAGCCCACTGCGGCCGAGATCAGAATGTGATTCTCTGGATTTGCGATTATCTTTGTGGCCTGCTTGGAGAGTCGCCCAGCGTCTTCCATCCACCAAACGAGTGCGTGCGTATCGAGAAGAACCTTCACGTTCCTCGCAGTAGACAATGAGGTTAGCGACTAGAAATGGCAGTTCATTCGAAACCTAAGTCTTTCAGTTCCTGATCGGTCAGCGGGTCGAATGCATCGGGAGTATACGAGATCTTGCCCTTCCAGGCGCCGGGTTTGCGATCTCCGCGCTTGTCTGCGATCGCAACCAGCTTCACTACCGGCTGCTTGCCGCGGGCAATGACGATTTCCTCGCCCCGGCAGACCCTTTCGATGAGCCGGGAAAGTTGCGTCTTTGCCTTGTGGATGGTGATGGTTTCCATGTCGTGTGGGTTACTTAGCTAACCAATGTTAGCTAATCCAAGTGGGAGCGTCAAGCCGTCTTTTCTCGCCATGGCGATCGGCGAAAGGTCGCCGCAATTGCCGGCGGGACGCCGGCGCTACCCGTTGGCTTTGATCATCTGCTCGGCGTGTTTGCGCGAGGTGTCGGTCAGTTTGGCGCCGCTGAGCATGCGCGCGACTTCCTCGGTGCGCTCCTCGCCGGCAACCGGGCGGATCGAGGTGCGGGTGCGGCCGTTGCGCTCCTTCTTCTCGATGACATAGTGATGGTCGGCAAAGGTGGCGATCTGCGGGAGGTGGGTGACGCAGAGCACCTGGTTCGATCGTGCCAGCGATTTGAGTTTCTTGCCAACGGCTTCAGCGGCGCGGCCGCCGATGCCGGTATCGATTTCGTCGAAGACCATGGTGCGTGGCGATTTGCGGCCAACAGCCGGGTTCGTGGAGCTGGCTTTCGCGGGCGAAGACGCCCGCGCCACATGGGCTGTGCTCGCACCATGGTTCGGTTCCACGCTTACTTTCAGGGCGAGCATTACGCGCGAGAGTTCTCCGCCCGAGGCAATGTGCTCGAGTTGCCGCATGGGCTCGCCGGGATTGGTGGCAATGAGGTAGACGACTTGATCGATTCCGGATGGAGTCCAGTTCCCTTCTTCTTCCGAAGTCGCGGTCTCGATTTGGAAGGCTGACTTCATGGCGAGGTCGTTGATTTCCGACTCCACCAGCTTTTCGAGTTTGCGCGCTGCATCCTGGCGCTTTTTCGATAGTGCCTGGGCGGCCCGTAAGAACTCCTCGCCAGCTTTAGCGAGCTCAGCCCGCAGTTCGCGCAGGATTTCGTCTTTGTTCTCGATTTCCGAAAGCTTGCGGGTCACGTCGGCTCCGAATGCAATCACATCTTCGAGGGCTGGACCGTATTTACGCTTTAGGCGGTCGAGCAATGCCAGCCGGTCTTCGACCTCGGCCAGATGTTCCGGTGAGGCGTGGATGCCGCCAGCGTAATCCCGGACTGTGGCGCCGACATCTTCGACGCTGATGCGGGCGGTTTCGAGCGCGGCCAGAGCTTCCTGAAACTTGGGCTCGTAGCGCGCCAATTCCTGAATCTGTTTTTGCGCAGCGCGCATAGAGGCAGAGGTGGAACCATCTCCTTCGTAGAGCAGATCGAAGGCCTGCATGGCTGCGTTGTAAATCTTCTCGGCGTTGGCGAGCACGCGCTTTTCGGTTTCCAGTTGCTCGTCTTCGCCGGATTGCAGCTTGGCTTCTTCGATTTCGCGCTTCTGAAAGATCCACAGATCCACCAGGCGCAAGCGGTCCTGCTCGCCGCGTTCGAGATCTTCAATGCGGCCGCGAATTCCCTTCCACGCTTCGTACGCCGCGGCTACCGGCTCGACCTGGCTTCCGGCAAACTGATCTAGCAGTTCCAGGCGAGCGGGAGCGTCGAAGGAGAGAATCGATTCGTTTTGAGCATGGATCGTCGCCAGATGGGGCGCGAGTTGCCGCAGCACGGCAACGGTTGCCGCCTGATTGTTGACGAATGCTCGTCCCTTGCCCCCGGTGGCAATCTCACGACGAATGATGAGTGAGCCATCTTCCGATTCATCGAGCCCGTTGTGCTCCAGGATTCTCTCGATCGCTTGCTCGGCGCTGCCCTGGCATTCGAAGACCGCCGAGACCACAGCCCGCTCAGCACCGATGCGGATCACCTCACTCGAGGCTTTATCGCCCAGCAACAGGGCCAGAGCATCGATCAGAATGGATTTTCCCGCGCCCGTTTCGCCGGTCAGCAGGTTCAGTCCCGAGGCGAACTCCACCGCAGCGTTGTCAATGACCGCGTAGTTCTCGAGGCGTAATTCAATCAGCACAGGCCATCCCAGGACGATGTCAGAGTTTTGCGCAGCATAGCATGAAAGGCAGTTGCCAGTTGCCAGTACCCAGTTGCCAGTCTACGCGAGCAAATTGCGAGAGCTGTGCCCGGTTAAACTAGCAACTGACAACGGGGCGCTGGCAACTGTATTCTGTGAGGGTAGAGGCTTTAAGGAGGGCGAGTGCGCTGTGGACGTTGCGGGAACGAAAACTCCGAGGCTAACCGTTTTTGCGGCATGTGCGGAGCGGCACTGGTGGGAAAGACGGAGGCGGCGGGGCCTGCGGTGCGGGCGACGGTTACGCCTGGGGAAAAGAAGGCCGAGTCGGGATCGGGCGGTGGGCCTGCGGAGCCACGTCTGCCGGCACGTTCCGCGACGGAGGCAACGCCGGTAACTTCTCCACGGGCGAGCAGTTCGTCGACAGGCAGCTCTTCGACAAGCAGTTCTTCCGCAAGCAGTATCCCGCCAATCACGGGGCCGTCATTCTTAGGATTGAACACGCCTGCAGGTAGACCGAGCGTGGATCAGTCGCGACAGCATTCTGATCCGCCGCACGGCCACGATGCGTTGCGCTCTTCCGGAAATCTGGACTACCTTCTCAAAGATGAGGAAGAAGGCGGGAGGTGGAGCCGGGGCAAGTTCGCGTTGATTGTGGTGGCTTTGATGTTGGTGGGCGGTTTCGGATATTTGCGCTGGAAACAGGGAGGCTTCGACTGGCTGACCAAGGGCGACGGGAAACCTGCGGCGACCACGCAATCGGCGGAACCTGCGCCGAGCAACGCGGATTCTGGAAGTACAACGAGCGCCGCGCCAACTCCGGTGGGGACGAACTCGGATGCCGCCAGCAGCGGGGCGGCGACGCCACCTGCGGCGGAATCGGCGGCGCCCCAAGCGACTCCTTCAGAGACCACTGCACCACAGAACAGTTCGCCGCAGACTGCGCCTGCGCAGGCCGATCCCAGCGATTCAAAGCCCGCGGATTCCGTGGCGCCACACGCGAGTGCTGATTCCAATACGTCTGCTCCGCAGACCGAAGCGCCTGCCGTGGTGAAACCACGGGAGCGCAAGCCGACGCCAGTCAAGCCAGTTGATCCGGTGAGCGAAGCGGAACGCTACATTTACGGACGCGGGGTGGGCCAGGACTGCGATCGCGGCATGCGGTTATTGAAGCCAGCCGCCGAACAGTCCAATCCGAAAGCAATGATGTCGCTGGGCGCGGTTTACTCCACCGGCACCTGCACGCCGCGCGATTTACCGACGGCCTATCGCTGGTTTGCGCTCGCTCTGCATAAGCAGCCCGACAACGAGGCACTGCAGGATGACCTGCAGAAACTCTGGAGCCGGATGACGCCGCCCGAGCGTCAACTCGCGATCAAGCTCAGCCAGTAGTGAGCGGAGCTGCGCTCCGCAGACAGCCGAGGGCGGCTGTCCCCACATAGAGTCACGAATGAGTTGAGCTAAAGCTAAAGTGCAATCCGACAAGGCGGGATTTTTCGTATATCTACTAAGGAAGAGACTAGGGTTTGTCGAGTCTGCAACGGCAAGGCATTTCGGCGGATCTGGCCATGGTTGCCGGCCTGAAGGCCGGCGACCAGGGGGCGATGGCGGAGCTCTACGACCGCTACTCTTCGGTAGTGCATGCAGTAGCCTTACGGGTGCTCGGAGACACGGGAGCGGCGGAAGACGTGCTGCAGGAAATCTTCTTACAATTGTGGCGCAATCCCAGCTTGTTCGATGCGTCGCGCGGCAGTTTAGGAAGCTGGCTGGCCGTCATCACGCGCAACCGAGCCATTGACTCCCTCAGAAAACGTCGTCCCGAGACAGATATTGAGGATGTAGTGTTATCCGTAGCTCCTGACTTGGCCGGAGAGGCAGAGCGAGCGCGGGTTGCCGAAAAAGTGCGCGGAGTGATGGGAACTATGACTCCGGTTCAGCGCAGCGCCCTGGAAATGGCTTATTGGGAAGGCATGAGCCATTCCGAGATCGCGGACAAGACGGGAGAACCGCTGGGCACGGTGAAGACACGGATTCGCGCGGGATTGATTGTGTTGCGGAAGGCGTTTCAAACATGAGTGAGTAGCGGAGCTGCGCTCGGCGGACAGCCGAGGGCGGCTGTCCCCACATTGAGCGCGAAGGAATTTGGCAAGCTGATTAGGAAATGAGCGAGCACGAACAATACGCCGAGGATCTCGCCTTGTATGCGCTGGGTGCGTTGCAGGGAGAGGAGCGGGTAAAGATCGACCAGCACCTGGCGACGTGTGCGTCGTGCCGGTTGGAGTTGGAGCAACTGCGGGGCGACACGGCGTTGCTGGCAATGTCGACGGCGGGGCCGAGGGCTCCGCAACGAGCGCGTCAGCGGCTTTTGGATGCGGTGGCGCGGGAACCGCGACCGGTAGCGCAGGTCGTAACACGCCGAGGGTGGTGGGGATGGCTGGGATGGGCGGCTACGGCGGCGGTTGTGATATTCGCGCTGTCGTTGTGGCGGGAAAATTCCGGGCTGAAGCAGAGCTTGGCGTCGGCAAGTTCGCGGGCGGCGGAGAGCACACGAGAGTTGGAAGAGCTGCGGAGGATTGCGGCGCCGATTATTCAGCCGGAGGCACAGCGGGTGACGCTGGTAGCGGCGAAGGCTCCGCCGCAGCCGCAGGGTAAGGCATTTTATCTGCGGAACCGGGGGAGTTTGGTTTTCCTGGCCAACAATATGCCGCCTCTGCCGCCGCAGAAGGCTTATGAGTTGTGGCTGATTCCGACCAGCGGGAATCCGATACCCGCAGGAGTGTTTAAACCGGATGCTCGCGGGAATGCGAGCGTGGTGAATCCCCCGCTGGCAACGGGAACCGAGGCCAAGGCGTTTGCGATTACCGTGGAGGATGAAGCGGGATCGGCTGCGCCTACGACGCCGGCGGTGATGGTGGGCGCAGGCGAGTAACGGGGGGCTGTAAGAGCTGCGCCACCCTGGATCGACGCACTGTGCTTAGCACGCCTCGCTTCGCTTGGCGGGACAGCCGAGGTAGCTGTCCCCACCCAAGGATCTGAACTTCCTTCCACAGGCTGAGAAATTACGGACTTACTGTTCCAGCGCTTTGACGGCTTTTGCAGTGGCGGGGTGTTCTTTCTTGTAAGCGCGTGCGATGTCACCGAGAGGAGTCTCACGCGCGGGGGCAGAGACGAATTCCGCCAGCGGACGCTCGCCCTGGGAATAGCTGTAGGGATTCGAGTCGAGGAGGCTGGACTCCTGCGCCATGGCATGCTGGGAAGCGTGCTGGGGATGATCGGGAACAGTGGTGGGCTGGGCCGTGCTGCTGATGGAGCTGGCAACTTGTCCGAAGCATGCGGTAGCACAAAGAAAACAAAGAGCGAACATCGCGGTCTTCATAATTTTGATCCTATCCCGGGGGAAATTGCCTACAGTGTGAAAGAACTGGCGGAGTCCGCTCAGCGCGGCTTCCGCCGTAGTAAGGGCAATCCGCATACCAAACCGGAACAGGTGGGATTCGAGTTAGGGCAGGCGGATAGAGGCCAGGAGCAAGGATTTGCACATATGTGGAAGGTTGGCACTCTGGAACCTGCAGGGGCGCATCGTCGCAGGACTTGCGCACCCGGAACCAGGGGTGTATGGTTTCCGGCGCGCGAGAGGTGGCAAGGAGGCGCACTGCATGAAATGGTACACGGTTCTCTTCTATGTTTATGTTCTTTTGCTGCCTGCCGGGTTGTGGGGGCAGACCAGTTGCGAAGAGGGCAACGGCCCGCTGGATCTCGCTGCACCGAAGACGATGAGCGTGCAGGAAGTGGTCCAGAAGTTGGGCGTGGCCGAGGCGGCGGCGAAGGAAGCGCGGCTTCGTTACACCTACAAGCAGGATGTGCTGGTACAGACGCTGAACGGGAAAGATGTGACGGGAGAGTTTCATGAAGTGACAACTGTTTCCTACGGCGAGAAAGGCAGGCGGGTGGAGCAAGTGACGTTCGCAGCGCAGCCGTCGTTGCGAGGGGTTCAACTCACGCAGGAAGACATGGAAGATATTCGCGTCTTTATGCCCCTCATGCTGACGAGCGAGGATTTGCCGCAGTACAACCTGACTTATGCCGGGCAGCAGCATGTTGACGACCTTGATACGTACGAGTTTCACGTGGAGCCGAAGAAAAAAGAAGAGAAAGGCAAACGGTATTTTGAAGGGCGGATCTGGGTGGACGCGCAGGATTTCCAGATCGTGAAGCTGTGCGGCAAGAGTGGTCCGGACCAAGTGCGGGTAAAGAAGAAGCAGCCGCAGGATTTGCGGCCCACGTTCGTGACGTATCGCCAAGAAGTGGATGGGCGCTACTGGCTTCCCGCGTACACGCGGTCGGATGACACTCTGCAATTTAAGACCGGGGGAGTGCACGTGAAAGAGATCGTTAAATATAGCGAGTATAAGCGGTCCGGCGCGCAGTGAGCGTGCGGCTGTGGTTCATTTCGCGTTTAAAAGTTTGCGGTTGTGCGGACGGCCAAAGCGAGGGGATTCTGCGGTGAGGCATGAGAAGAAAGTTAGGGAGTGCAGGAATTTTCACAGTTGACACGCAAAGGCAATGTGAAGAGAATCATCCGATCTTGTTGTCCCCTGCTTCCATTGACTCTGGAACTTCAAGCCTTTTGTGGGTTCAAGACTTGTAAGCGCTGACGTTATCAAAGACACTGCGGTCAACGACTCTAAGGAGATCTATGCACATGAAGCAACGATTTACTGCGCTCAGCTCATTTGCTGCGCTTCTGGTGGTAGCCAGCTTGGCCGCCGCCGCTTTCGCCCAGGAACAGTCCACTCAAAAACCTATGTTCAAGCACCCCACTCCGCACTTCGATCAGAATGCAGTACCAACCACAGCACTGACCACCTGGAACGGCACTTTCGTGTACCAGGGCAAGACCAATCACTTCGTGATGGTGGGCACGGATCCGTCGGCCACCAACACTACCACCACGGTTCCGGTGTACATCATTCCGGTAAAGTTCGGCTTTACCAAAGGCACCACGACGAAAGTCTTTGATCCTACGAAGCCGATCGGTAGCGGCGACTCCGCGGTCAATCAGACGATAGCTTCGCCGATCTTCCAGAGCAGCGTCGACTACGTGCAGGGCGGCACCGATATCGGCACAACCCAGTATGAAGATGCCTTTCAGCGCGGCAACTTCTGGACCGACGTAATGACCAACACCGACTACCATCTGATTCTTGGAACGCCGACGGTGTTGCCGACGCTTACGGTTAAGGTACCTGCGGCCGATGGAACGACCGGTACGTCGTCCTATGGTCCTGCGGGAACGCTTGGAATCGTGAGCTTTAACTGGTTCACCACCGAGGCGCCGACCTGGATTAAGCACTACCCGCAGATCACGCCCAGTTCCCTTGCGATTTTCATCACCTATAACGTCTATCTTTCGGAGACGAGCAATTTCGGCGGATGCTGCATCGGCGGCTTCCACGACGCATACGGCAGCGCGTCTTCTCCGCAGACCTACTCCCAGTTCTCGTTCATGGGACAATCGACGACCCGCGAAGTATTCTCGTCCGACGTTTCGGCGTTGTCTCACGAAGTAGGCGAGTGGATCGACGACCCGTACATCGACAACACGCAGGGCGCTTGTGGCGGCATTCTGGAAGACGGCGACCCGCTGGAAGGCGAAGCGGACTACGGCGATCACATCTACACCCTGGGCGGTTACTCCTATCACGTACAGGATCTGGTCTTCTTGAAATACTTTGGGCAGACCCCTTCCACGTCCGTGAACAATTGGTGGAGTTTCCAAGGTTTCCCGTTCACCACCGTCTGCCAAACCGGCCAATAGTTAACCGGCAGTTTGTGGAAGCAGCCCGCCCCGCGAAGGGGCGGGTTTTTTGTTGCCCCAAAATGTTGCCCCAAAATGGGATTTACGAAAACCGAACAGAAGAGTGAGAAGGACATTTGGATATTGACTCGGAATCAGAGGCACATTCAGAATCGTGTCGCTCTATTCTTCACGGCGTGCGGTCGCTCGGGATGGGCATGGGCGCTCCTAAAGTGAGGGGTCGTTTTCGAATCACTTATTGAAGCCAATCAGGAGGATGAAATGGATAAACGAATCGTCTTGACTATCGTCGCGCTCGCCGCCGCAAGCCTAGTCTCCGCGCAGGTTCGGCGGGGCAACGGCATCGTTCCGGATTCGAGTATCGAAAAACCCGAGGACGTTGGCGTAAGAATGCACACCAATTACATCATTTATGCGCCCGACGGTGCGATTAGGCCAGCAGCCAATCCCGGAGGAGAAACGCCGGCGTCGCTGGGCTGCGTGTACGACGTGGTGTCCGCTCCGATCAGCGGATGCCCGATCGCAACTGCCACCGAAGTGCCGACGGGAGGCAGCGGAGTGATCGTCATCGTGGATGCGTACGATTATCCCAGCGCGGCGGCGGATCTGGCGACCTTCTCCACGGAGTTCGGACTGCCTGCGCCGAACTTTGCCGTGAAGTATGCCAGTGGTACAAAGCCTCCGAATGGATGCAGCAACGGATGGAACGGAGAGGAATCGCTCGACATCGAATGGGCACACGCGATGGCGCCGAATGCGCAGATCATCCTGATGGAAGCGGCTTCGTCCTCGAACAGTGCGCTCTATACGGCGGTGACGGCGGCTAATTCCTATATCGCAGCGAATGGTGGAAAGGGCGAGGTTTCGATGAGCTGGGGAGGAAGCGAGACCAGCGGCGAAACCAGCTCAGACCACTACTTCACGCAGTCCGGCGTAGTGTATTTTGCCTCGGCCGGAGACTCTCCGGGAGTGATCTACCCGAGTTCCTCGGTGGATGTGGTTTCGGCCGGCGGGACGCAGGTGAATCGCAGCGGGGGCAATTACACGAACCAGACGGCGTGGAGCGATGGAGGAGGCGGCACGAGCAGATACGAGTCCAGACCGTCGTTTCAGAGTGGAGTCTCGGGTGTAGTAGGAACGCACCGGGGCACGCCAGATCTTTCGTTTGACTCCAGCGGGGGTTCGCCGGTGGCAGTGTATAACTCCAACTGCTACGGAGGATGGCTGGAAGTGTATGGCACCAGCGTGGCCTCACCCTCGCTGGCTGGAATCATCAACAACGCGGGGACGTTTAACACCAGCAGCAACGCGGAGAACACGGAAATTTACACCAACATGAGCAACACCAGCGACTTTACCGATATCACTTCCGGCAGTTGCGGCACGCACAGCGCAACCACCGGCTACGATTTGTGCACCGGCGTGGGAGTGGATAGAGGATTGTTCGGCAAGTAGGAATCTGTATGCGCTATCGCATGTGACCCGCTCCGCAAGGGGCGGGTTTTTTGATGGCGTGAAGGTGGAAGTCAAGGGGTGGTGGTCGGCTGCAAAATCGGAGCGGGTCAGTTTGGGCTGGTCACTTCAATGGCGCGCCCGCTGCCGTACTTTTTGAACACTGAGTCGCGGGAGATGACGCCTTCCAACTGGCGGAAGTTGGCGCGATTGACTACGGGGACGAGCGGATAATCGTTCACGTAGCGGAGAGCAGAATCGAGAGGGAGATCGGGGTAGAGACTGGGCAGTGACTGAGCGGAGAGAACGGAGCTGAGCGTGAGTTCGCCCTTGCCTTCCTGGAAGAGGCGCTGGAGTTGGTCACGACTGATGATGTTCCATCCGCTGGGATGCATGCGCACGAGGAAAGTAGAGTCGGGGGAATCCTGAATGCGGCGGGCGTTGGCATCGACATATTCTTGCGCGTTCAAGATTGTGGCGGGAACGGGGAGCATGGCATCTTCAACGCGGAGGATGGTTTCTTCGCGGTCCTCTTCGAGCGAGGGCAGGATGAGGCCGTCCTGGCGCGTAAGCATATCGAAGAGGGGAACAGGCTGGAGGCTGCGCGAGATCAGGTAAGAAAAGGTGTTGGCGACGATGACGGGCACGATGATCTCGTAGTTGCCGCTGACTTCGAGCACCATGAACACAGAGGTCATGGGGACGCGGAGGAATCCGGCAAAGAGGACGCCCATTCCGACCAGGACATAGGTTCCGGTAGATCCGGTGAGGTGAGGGAAGAAGATACGCTCGAGGTCGCCGACGGCGCCTCCGAGCATGGCTCCGATGAAAAGCGTAGGAGCGAACATGCCGCCGGGAGTGCCACTAACGAAAGAGACGGTGGTAGCGAGGATCTTGAGAACGGCGAGAATGGCAAGGATTTTCCAGGCGTACTGTCCGTGCATGGCCTGGTCCATCGAATCATAGCCAGCGCCCATGATTTGCGGAAAACCGAGGAAGGCGATGAGTCCGACGAGGAGTCCGGCGAGCGCAGGTTGAAAATATTGCGTCCAGCGGGGCAGAGCCTTGAGGCGAGGACGCAGATAGCCGATCGACTTGGCGAATGCGACGGAGGCCAGGCCGCCGACGATGCCGAGAAAAGCGTAGGCAATGAGTTCGGTGGGACGCTTGAAGGTAGTGACGGGAATACGGAAGAGCGGCTCACTGCCGAGAAACCAGCGCACGATGACGACACTGGAGACGGCGGAGAGCACGACGGAGCCGAGGATGCCGGCGCTCCAGCGCCCGATAACCTCTTCGATCACGAAAAGGACGGCGGAGATGGGAGCGTTGAAAGCCGCAGCCAGGCCGGCGGCGGCACCAACGGGAGCCATGAGGCGAAGCTTTTCGCGAGAAATTTGGAGTTGGCGTCCGAGAGCGGAGGCGATGCTGGCCCCGATCTGGAGAGCGGGATCTTCGGGGCCGAGGGATTGACCGGAACCGATGGCGAGTGCGGCGCAGATGAATTTTCCGATGGCGGTGCGGAAGGGGATGAAGCCGTTGAAGATGTAGAGCGCGGCCTTGGTCTGGTTGACGCCGCTGCCGCGGATGCCGGGGAACACGCGCAGCACGAGCACGGCGACAACCAGGCCAGTGAGCGAGGGCACGGCAAACAAGCGCCAACTGTGGGTTTGCGGGAGCGGACCAAGCAGGGCGAGGTGCATCCAATCGATGGCCAGGCGGAAGCAGACGACGGCTAGTCCGGAGAAGATGCCGATGAAGACGGAGAGAATAAGGAAGAATACTTCGTCGTTGAAGACGCCTTCGAGACTGGAGAACAAGCGACGTGGAGTTTGAAATCGCGTTGACGGAGTCTGCGGCAAAGGCGCCGAAGAAGTGTTGGCAGAGGCAAGATGACTCATTGGCTGGCGGCCTCGCGTTTCTGAGAAATCAAGAGCAATGCGAGGTCGATGCCTTGCGGCGGACCACAAGTATCGGCAGTCTGATTTTCGATTTGGAAGACAATATCCATGATGGTGTCGGGGAGATCGGTTTCTCCGGGAGAGCGGAGGCGGGCTAGATCTGGTTTGGCGGCAGTCCAGCGTGATTGCAGGCTGGAAAGCGGGGATGGGGTGGTATTGAGGTTGATGCCACGCTGCTGAGCGCACTCGGTGAGGCGATCTCCGGCCTGGGCGAAGGCGGTGGTGATGCGGCGGTTGCGTTCGGCGTCGGAGATGTGACTGTGGAAAGGATTGGTGCGGAGAATCAGGTCGGAGGTGGCGAGAAGCTGGCGAGAGTTGGCATCCTCGGGATTGGCATTGACTGCGGCCTGCAGATAGCGTTGGGCGGTGGCGTAGTTGCCGGAGCGGTAGGCGGATTCACCGGCTCCGGCCAGGGCAGAAAGGTTGGCAGGATCGAGGGCGAGAACTTCGCGGTCCTGCGCGAGTGTGCCGGCATAGTCCCCCGCCTGCGCGAAGAGCTGCGCGGCCTGCAGATGCGAGGCGGGATCGGGCGGCAAGGCAGTGGCCAGGGCCATGAGTTCCGATTCGGCTTTGTCGGGGGCGCCTTTCTTGAGCAGGAACTGGATGAGTTCGATGCGAGCTTTGCTGCGGCTGGAGTCGGGATCAGAGTTCCAGACTCCGTACATGGCGTTGTGGTAATAGCGGGTGGCGTCTTCGATGGAACCGCGGTGGGCGGCGACGCGGGCAAGCGCGAGATTGACGGCGGCGTCCTGGGGGGAACGCTGCCAGAGAGCAACGAGATAGGATTCGGCTTCATCGAGACGGCGCGGATCGTTGCTGTCGCGCAGAGCGCGAGCCAGGCTGAGCTGGTACTGAGAGTTGGTGGGATCGCAGGTGAGGGCGGCACGGAACGCGGCGATAGCGTCGTCGTAGCGGGAAGCACCGGCGTCGGCGAGGCCTTGGGCGTAGAGCGTACGGCCGCGGGCCTGCTGATCGGCGGTGAAGCGGGAGACGAGATGGCTGACGGCTGCGAAGGCAATGGCGGCAGCGAGCGTAAGGATGAGGAGTATGACAGGGGCGGAACGCGAGACGAGTTTGGGAAACGTCCACGACATGTCTCGTATCACGATATCATTTTGGGGGCGATGGGAATGAGTGGGGTGAGCACAAGAGTAGGATCGAGCAAGTAGCAGTGGCATATCGTGCCGTCCGGTACGGGACTGGTTCCACCTTTCCCATCTCTTCCCGGCACTACCGTGCCGGGCTTTCCCTTGCCGCCCCTTCGGGGCTGGGATCAAGTAGTTTTATTCCTCAGTCTTCCCCTAAAATTCAGGTCTCACTTAAACGCTTAATGACCCGCGGTTCAGGTAAGATATTGCGTCTGTTGGGACTGCCGAAGAATGAATCGCGAATATCACAAGGGATACAGCCAGGAACTGAATCGGGACATGGAGGCGCTGGTGTTTGGGCATGCCGGCACGCCGTTGGTGGTGTTTCCGACCTCGATGGGAAGGTTCTTCGAGTATGAGGACCGGGGGATGATTGGAGTGCTTGCGCCGAAGATTGAGCGCGGCGAGTTGCAGGTGTTTTGCCCGGACGCCGTCGATACCGAGAGTTGGTACAACAAGAGCGTGCATCCCAAGGTGCGCGTGCTGCGGCATTTGCAGTATGAACGCTACATTGTGCATGAACTGGCGCCGTTTATCCGGTGGAAGAATCAGACGCCGCGGCTGGCGGTGACCGGGTGCAGCTTTGGGGCGTATCACGCGGTGAATTTTGCATTGAAGCATCCCGACGTGGTGACGCATTGCGTGAGCATGAGCGGGGCGTTCGATATCCATCAATTTTTGGATGGATATTATGACGACGATTGTTATTTCAATTGCCCGCCGGATTATTTGCCGAATCAGAATGATGATTGGTTCTTGAGCCGCTACCGGCAGATGAAGATTGTGCTGGGGTCGGCAGATTGGGATATGTGCCTGGACCAGAATGTGAAGTTGTCGGCGATCCTGAATGGCAAGGCGATTCCACACTGGCTGGACGTTTACGGGGATAATTCGAAGCATGACTGGCCGCTGTGGCAGAGGATGGCGGGAAAGTATTT